>ENA-ORCQ01000051-ORCQ01000051.1-marine-metagenome-genome-assembly--contig:-NODE-51-length-130461-cov-4.119785_pt1 | contig 130461 bp, 87 predicted proteins | sample MGYA00237780_ERZ508510 | MGnify/ENA primary metagenome ERZ508510 (study PRJEB26181, sample SAMN06268981) | marine metagenome | isolation source: Tt an E2 anaerobic enrichment on eucalyptus from sediment...
TTTCTGGTAGCAAATCCTGAAGTTATATTATTACTGATAACATTCTTTGTCAGTATATGGCTTTTAATTCGGGGTATTCTTGCCTTACGTTTGGCAGCTATCATCAAAAAGTCTGCTGATACTTCGGGTTATGGATTTAATATAGTTTTGGGAATAACATTAATAATTCTGGCATTTATCTTTATCTGGCACCCCGAAATTCTTGGATTAACAATCAGTTTTTGGACTGCAATAGCATTTATAAGTTTAGGAATATTTCGAATCGTACTTGCATTTAGGTTTGGTTCAAAAGATAGTGTTTAACCATTGCAAAATCATTTAAAGATTTGTGCCTTCCAGATAAAAAATTAATAGAAACAAACTAATTGTGCAATTATGAAAAAGATTCTTTCACTTCATTTCATTGCGTTCAGAATGACAACGAGTTAGGTGAAAAGAGCTTCATGGTGAAGAAGGTATGGCCCCAGATTCTAGGGGCCATACCTTCTTCACCATGAAGCATATGTAGCCATAAACCTGTCATTCCGATGCGAAGCGAGGAATCTTTTCAAAATTCTCAGACATTAGTATTAAAAAAGAGTTTTGAAAAAACATAAAATAATATCTGTCAGAAATCTAACGAGTTCAACTTTTGTTATTCGTTTGGAGCGTAATAATCTGCAATTTCAAACGGGTCAGTTTGTAATTCTTAACCTGCCAAATTCATCTGATAAACGTGAATACTCTGTATATAGCGGAGAAAAGGAAGATTATATCGAGGTGTTGGTTAGAGAAGTACAGGGGGGGAAAGTTTCAGCTAAATTAAAAAAGATGACGGTTGGAATGGAATTACAGATGGAAGGGCCTTTTGGATTTTTTAAGTTTAACCCCGATGCTTTCGAATGTAGGAAGTTTTTATTTATCGCTACAGGAACAGGAATAAGCCCTTTTCATGGTTTTGTAAAAACTTATCCCGATTTGGATTATCAACTTATCCATGGCGTAAGGTTAAACGAGGAGGCGTATGAACATGATGATTTCCAAAAGTCCAGAACTACCTTGTGTTTAACAGGAGAAGAAGGCGGGGACTTTTTTGGAAGAGTAACTGATTATTTGTACACTGCACAGTTGGATATTGAAACCAACTGCTTCTTATGCGGAAATAGTGAAATGATTTATGAGGTATTCGATATCCTGACGGGAAAAGGAATACCTGTTTCAAATATTTATTCCGAAGTTTACTTTTAAGATTTATTCTAAATCTCTTGACGAATTGTTTTCGTCTCCAACAATTTTCCATTTTGGAATTGGTGCCTGTATTCCCTCTTCTTTTAAGGTCTGGTAGATTTTTAAAGCAATCTCGCTATCTGCATTTAAGGTATTTGAAAACGAAGTCCAGTAAATTAAGGCAAAATCAAGATTTCCTTCCTGGTTGTAACCGAAAAAGAGAGTACTTGGAGCAGGATTTTTATAAACACTTGGATGCTCAGCAGCTATGTTGTTAAACAACTCAATCACTTTTTGGGGATCTGCTTCTGAAGATGTTTTCATTAATATTCTGCTACGGCGATCCCGATTACTCAAGGTCCAGTTTTTTACTTTTTTCGATACCAGATCACCATTTGGTATAATCACTTCAGAACCTTCATAAGTTTTAATATTACTTGCACGTACACCGATGCTGGTTACTATTCCAAATTCCTGTTCTACTTCAATCGCATCCCCAAGGTTGATTGGCCGCTCAAAGGCCAGTATTAAACCTGAAATAAAATTTAAAACCACACTCTGTAATCCAAATCCAATACCAACCCCAAGTGCACCCAACAAGATTCCAATTTTACTTAAGTCGAAACCTGCTGCAGAAAGTGCCATATAAAAACCGGTGGTGATTAGAATAATTCTGGTTATCAGCGAAATGGCCGGTGCAATTCCCCGGGGTAAAACTTTAATCAACCATTCATCCTGAAAAATGTTAGCGATAATTTTTGCCACAAACATTGTGATAAAGAAAATGAGCATAAATGCCAAAATTCCTCCTACTGAAACCGACATTGCTCCAATTTTCCATTCTATATCCAGTATATCGTTTATCCACAGTTTGAGGTATTCAAATACTTCAAATCCGGCCAATGTAAAGAACATCCAGATTATAATTCCAACCAACATTAAAAACGGGCGAATCCTTTTTTGAATGAGTTCGACCAAAGTGGCTAAAGTGGTTAAATTAAACTGGCTGCGTAGTTTAAAAAGCAGAATAAAAATACTGCTAAATACTTTAACTGATAAATAAACGACAGAACCCAAACCTACTGAAGTCAGCACAGCATCGGTTAAAAACCGGGATAAATTTACCATGCCAATTAAATTGGCCGTAAAAGCAATTAACATAAAAACCAGAAATGCCGGCACCACAAATTTTCTGAAAACAGAGATTCCTTTAAAATTCTCCGGATTTTCATTTAGTACTCTACGTGCGATAAAAAATGTTATTGATAAAAATGTAGTATAGCACAATAGAATAATTCTGGATAAAAGGGTTTCGTTTCCAAAATAATTCTCAATGGTGCCAATAATATACACAAACAAAATAAGCAACATGGAGGGCAGAATCTTCCTGTTTGTAAGTTTTGGCAATAAATATGTGGCCGACATTAGTATAAAAAGAACTATAATATCGGTAAAAATTGGAATAAGTGCTTTGTAAAAGAAAACCGAAAAAAGCAATCCAACGGAAAGAGATGCACTTAAAGGATTTGCAATCACGATTTTTGCCTCTTTTTCAAGCGGAGTGGTAAGCTGATGTTCTCCTTTATGCCATTTTCGTTTAACCACCATTAACAAAACATATAGAAACAAAACAAAAATTATTTGAAGAAAGAAGGTTTTTAGATTTATGGATAGAAAGTTTTTGAGTTCCAGAAGATCTTGTTGAATGCCTTTGTTAATTTTTTCAGTAGTGGTTTGATGAATGGTTAAAGAGTCAGCAGAAGCCTGTTCAATTTTATTGGTATTCCATATTGGATAGCTGTCGAAAGCAAAATAATCTTTTTTTAATTGCAACTGGGTTTGGTTAATTTCAGCAATTATATCGTCTATTTTTAATACTACATCGGTAAGTTTTTTCTGAACCATGAAAATGCTATCGAGTCTCACCACAGTAATTTGAACGATGTCTTGCATTCTGAATATCATAGTGTCAAGGTTCGAGAATAACTGCGTGGATTCGGTGTTGGCATTCAAATCTTCCTTGGTTTTCTGCCAACGTTGAATCTCTTCAACTACTTCGTCGTTTAAAGAATTTAAATCTTTTATTCGCGAATTAATTGTACTTTGATAGTCTGCAAGTTCCGATTTGTAATTGGTCCATTCAACCAATTCTCTTTTCAATTCTCGTTGTGAATATTTGTTGAGATTTTGAATTAAGGTATCTCCTTTTAGGATAATTCCAATGAAAACTGTTCCCAGCAAGGAATCTATTTCAGCCGTTCCAGCCCGAGGTTTTAGTATTTCCTGTAAACGTCTGATTCTTTGTCCCAGTTTTTCTGTTTCGGTAGAAATGTCATTAAGGTCTATGGCGTCAATTTGCGGTGCATCGGGTTTTGCTTCCTGCGTTTCGGTATCGGTATTTTCCTGGCCCAGTACTTCATTGCCAATACCAGAAAACAGCATAAACGCGCTGATAAAATATAATATGAAAACGTTTTTCATTGTGGTAAAGTAGTTAATAGTTTTACAAAATAACACATCCACTCATCAATTCAAAATAATGAAATCCTCTCAACGCGTGTCTTTAAAATTTGTTTGTTCTCAAACAATTAACAATTTGAATTGATAAAAGGTTAATCCATTCTTTGCTTTTCATTTCAAATTAAAACATTAGGCAAATTTTTTTACTTTTGCAGAGATTTATTTAGAACAGGTCTTAATAATTTGATTTAAAAGGGAAGAGGGTGAGGTTGATGAGATTTTTTACTCCTGTCTTCTGACTTCTGTCTTCCGTCTTTTTTTAGTATGAAGTATCATGTAATAACATTGGGGTGTCAGATGAATTTGTCGGATAGTGAACGGGTAATTACTGTACTGGATGAAGCCGGTTACGAATGGACCGACAATGAAGAAGAGGCAGGATTAATTGGGATACTTGCATGTTCTGTACGTCAAAAGGCAATCGATAAAGTTTACTCAAGGATTTACAAATGGAACAAATGGAAGAATCATAAAAACCTCATTACTTTTATCTCAGGTTGTATTCTTCCAAGTGACCACGAAAAGTTTCTAAAACTTTTTGATATTACTTTTCAAATGAAGGATTTGCCTAAATTGCCTGAATTAATCGGCCAGTACGGAATAGCAACGCCCACTCATTTAAAAGCCGGCATCGATCCTTACAACGAAAATATTGAAGAATTCTGGAATGTAAAACCCAATTATAAATCAAGTTTTGAGGCATTTATCCCAATCCAGAACGGCTGTGATAAATTCTGTACTTTTTGTGCTGTGCCTTATACCAGGGGAAGAGAGGTTTCACGGCCTTCAAAAGAAATTGTAACCGAGGTAGCTTTATTGGTGGGTCAGGGATATAAGTCGATTACTTTACTTGGTCAAAATGTAAATTCATATGGTCTGGATAAAAAAGGTAATGAATTAACATTTGCACAATTACTGACAGAAATTGGAGAGTTAGGGAATCGTCTGAAAAAAGAATTTTGGGTGTATTTTACTTCACCACATCCCAGAGATATGAATGATGAAGTAATTGAGGTAATTGCAAAATATAAAGTATTGGGCAAACAAATTCATTTGCCGATGCAGAGTGGTGATGATAAGGTATTAATGCGAATGAACCGCAAACATAACATGGAAAAATACCGGCATATTGTTGAGACCATTCGTCGATTAATTCCTGAAGCAACTTTGTTTACTGATATTATTGTAGGATTTACGGGTGAAACAGAAGCACAATTTGAAAATACCCGCTTAGCGATGGAAGAGTTCAAATTTAATATGAGTTATACCGCTATTTATTCTCCCCGGCCCGGAGCTACAAGTCACCGCTGGATAGATGATATTCCTTCAGATGAGAAGAAGCGTCGTTTGCATGTTTTAACCGATGAATTGCGAAAACACAGTTTTCCGTATAACAAAAATATGCTCGGAAAAACTTTAAAAGTACTGGTTCGGGGAAAGGATAGAAAAGAAGGTTATCTTTCATCTTTAACGGAAGGAAAACTTATTGTTCGCTTTGCTTCAGAAGATGAAAATTTAATAGGGCAGTTTGTCAAGGTGAAAATCTCATCAGCAACAGATTTTTCTTTGGAAGGGGAACTGCTTAAAGTTGAAGAATCTGTTAGCTTGTAATAAATAATTGAATTTTATTTATTTGCTTTCTTTCCGTTTTTATTTTTTAATCTGAAAAATTCCCCGAGAATTTGCCACGGGGATAGTCAACTTTAAGAATTTTCTTTATTTACAAATTTGCTTAGGGCTATAATGTTTAGATTCTCTATAAGCGAATTCTAATGGCTTTTGTAGGGTTGTATTAGTAATTAATTATTCATAACTTGAATTATAATATTTAAAATCACAGTTATGAAAAAAATCTTTACGTTAGTTGTACTTTTAGTTGCTGGGCTATGTATACAAGCCCAGGTAAATTACAGGGTTTTGTTTGATTTTGAGGAGGGAAATGATACAACTTATTGGATTTCGTTTGCAAATGGTGCAGAATCAGCCAGAACAGATATCGATGTTGTATTAAATCCAATGACAGACGATGTAAACTCTACAGACAGTGTTTTAATGATGGATATTAATATTGATGCAGAAGGATGGGTTGGTTATTATACCGATTTGGATGTACTTTATCAGGATTTTGATTATCCAGAGAGTGCTGTTGGATTTGATGAAGAAACTTATATGATGTCGTTAATGGTTTACAAAACGGTTTACAGTCCAACAAGAATTAAACTGGAAAGAAGTCTCACGGGTGCTGCAAATATTACGGTAGCCGATACCAATACGGTGGTTGATGCCTGGCAATTTCTTGAATATGATTTCAGTTCTCAAATCGGACATTATTTTCAACGACTTACCATTTTTCCGGAGTCAACTTCAAAATCTAACAGAACTGAAGAACTTGTCGTTTATCTCGATAATATTGGAATTCAGGATCCCAGCAATACATCTGTTAAAGAATTTGAGGGTGCAAAAATGAAACTTTATCCTAACCCGGCAGATTACAGGATTGCAGTGGTTTATCCTGAAATGACAGGCGTCAGGTTGCTTAACATTAATGGACAGGAAATCAGAACGCTTAATTTCGGATTAACAAGTTCAAAAGTAGTTGAAGTTGGTGATCTCGCCACGGGTACTTATTTTGTTACTGCGATTACTTCAAAAGGTGATTTTACAATGCCATTTGTTAAAAAGTAATAAGATAAGTTGTGGTTTTAAAGAAAGAATTCAAATGAATTATTCATTTGAATTCTTTCTTTTTTAGAGAGGTCGAAAAATGTGATTCTCCATATCTATGTGTTTTAATTCAATAGTATATATTTCAACATATCAGAAGCTTTGTTGTTAATTTGTTTTGATGACAAATTTATTCAGATCAAATAACAACAGGTTTTTATTTATTGAATTAATCATTCTTTTTATACTCTTGCCCTTGGTTTTATTACTTCCGGTTACCGTTCAATTTAAAGTTGGAGGAATCTTAATCGGAGTTGTTTATGTGCTGGTGCTTACTGTTAAAACAAAAGTGGTTAGTCCTGAATCATTATATATTTTTTCACAAAGACCTTATTGGAAATATGTGTTTTTGAGATTTATTATACTTGCTATAGTATCAGTTGTTTTCATATACTTTTATATGCCGGAAAAACTTTTTATAGTGATTAAAAAGAACTTTTTATTTTGGATGATGCTAAGCGCATTTTATTCGGTATTTTCTGTCTATCCGCAGGAATTCTTATATCGAAGTTTTTTCTTTGCCCGTTATAAAAAATTAATTAAAAGCCCGAACCGGTTTATACTATTAAATGCTACTTTATTTTCGCTGGCACATATCGGATTTAAAAATCCATTGGTATTGGGTATTACATTTGTTGGGGGAATTGTATTTGCGATAACCTATACGAAAACCAAATCTCTGATGTTTACATCAATCGAACATGCACTTTACGGTGCGTGGTTATTTACTGTTGGCGCTGGCGAAATGCTTGCATTTCCCATGCCTAAGTAAAAATTGTTGAAAAATGATGTTCAAAACATAATTGTATTTTTGATTTTCTTTCAATTTGAAATTAACAGTGCATTAGAAATTATGAGAATATTATCAACTCTTTTATTTTGTTTCATTTTTCTTTCATCGGCAAGCGGAAAAGAAATCAGCAATAAAGAAAAAACTAGAATTGAAAATCTACTAGCCAAACAAGTTGAGGCATGGAATGAAGGTAATCTTGAAAAGTTTATGGAAACTTATTGGAACTCAGATCAGTTGAGTTTTGTTGGTTCCCGGGGGCCAAGTTATGGATGGCAGTCAACTTTGGAAAATTACAAAATGGGTTATCCTGATAAAAGTGCAATGGGAATATTGGATTTTCTAATTCTGAGTATTTCAAAAATTGATAAAAAAACAATCTATGTCATTGGAAAATTTGAATTAACAAGGGAAGCAGGTGATTTAAATGGTCATTTTACACTGGTAGTTCAAAAAATAAAAGGAGAGTGGTTGATCGTAAGCGACCATTCAAGCAGTTCAGTTTAATCTGAAAAATTCCCCGAGGCTTTGCCAAGGGATAGTCAACTTCAAGAATTTTCTTTATTACAAGATTTTCTTAGCCGCCATAGCAATATCAACTTTGCGCAATTTTCTTCAACATTCCATTGAATATAAAAAAATGAAATGGCGAAGTTATTATCCAATACAAACGACCCCATACACCATGTGGCCTGAATGTTGCAGTCTGATGCAAAACATTATTTTCGTCTATTTTAAACTCAAGCCAGGCTTCTCCGGGTAATTTCATTTCTGCAAAAAGCAGAAGTCGTTTTTTTTCCCTGCTTGCATATAATACCCGCCAAAAATCCAGTGCATCACCGGTAAATATTTCTTTTGGCGATCGTCGTCCTCTCCTCAATCCAACTCCTCCGATAAGCATGTCGAAAAAACCTCTTATTTTCCATAACCAGTTGGCGAAATAATAACCTTTGTCGCCTCCTATTGTCCAGATATTATTAATAACCTTACTCGTATCGGTAACCTTAATTCTTTTTTCATCTTTGTAACAACCAAAGTTTGGTACCTCAATAAAATCGGAAAGAGAAAGCCCCAAACTACTGCTTATAAAAGAATCTTTCCAGCTACTTAAAACTAAATTTTGTTTGATTCTGATAAATGCATTTTTAATAGCATTGTCATAGGTTATCGGCTCGATATTTAAAATCTCAGAAAGATCATTATTTTCACAAATGACCTCATTTTTCATACTGTCGGCTAAGCTAATTGCCAGTTTGTATGAAACTGATGTAATGAAAAAAAGCCAGTACGACGAAACCTTTGGAGTAATTAAATTTGTTGTGTATATGTACCTTTTTAGTTTTCTGATTTTAGCGTAACGAAGCATCATCTCCTTATAGGTAAGAACTTCAGGGCCTCCAATGTCAAACGTCCGATTGTAACAAGTCTCATGAAACAAAACTTTTTTTAAAAACAAGATTACATCCCGGATGGCTATCGGCTGTGATTTTGTTAATACCCATTTAGGGGTAACCATAATCGGAAGTTTTTCTACAATATCCCTTATGATTTCGAACGAGGCACTGCCCGAACCAACAATTATTCCTGCTCTTAAAACTGTTAGTGCATATTTGTCACTTCGTAAATAATCTTCAACTTCTCTTCTTGAATTAAGGTGTTTTGAAAGATTATTTTCGTTTGAAATACCGCTGAGATAAATAACCTGCTTTACTGGCAGTTCTTCAATTATTTTTCTGAAATTTTTTGCTGCCGTGATTTCCAGCGTGTCAAACTTTTTTGTAGAAGTCGACATAGAGTGAATCAGGTAATAAGCTGCATCGATATCTTTTGGAAAGCTTTTGACATCGGCAGATTTCAGAAAATCTATCTCCACAATTTGAATCTTTTGCAGGAGGTTTTTATGAATGGTCAAACGATTCCGGTCGCGAACACAAACAACAATATCATGTCCGCTTTCAATTAAAACCGGAAGCAGTCGTTTTCCAACATATCCTGTTACTCCTGTTAAAAGAATTCTCATATTTACAATTTTATAAATCTAAAAGTACAAACCTGTTGATAGGTTATTGACAGGAAATGATATTTTTGCAATTCAAAAATTGAATTACATACGAAAATTGAATCTGCGTAAAATACATATTTGGGGTAAATTAACATTGATTATTTTAATCTTTTGTAACCTGCAATCTTTTTCTCAACCAGATTCGGTTTGGGTAGCATTTAAAGAACATTTTAAAAGTAATGTTGTTCAGCTTGGAAATCTGTATTGTTGGCAAGACAATACATTTCTACCCGGAAAGCTGTTTTTGAATAAAGAGCCTGATTTTCAAAAGGAATTTAAAGTTCATGAACCTGAATTATTTTCAGAACTTAATGAAACGGCGGAGGATTTTTATATTTTCCTTAACAGTTTGAATGCCAATGAAAAACAGCATTTGATCAGGTATTTTACGTATTTCGAAACCTATTTCGACAAAGCATTAAGGGAAGAAGATCTTCCTCTTGATATAAAATATATTGCTCCTGCACTATCTGCTATGAATCAGAACTTTGTGGGAACCCTAAGAAAGGCCGGTATTTGGCAGCTTAATCATTTTCAGGCTGTTACAAATGGAGTAACTGTAAATCAGCTGGTGGATGAACGATTTAATCCATGGTTGTCAACACCGGCATTTGCTGCCTCTATAAAACAAAATTTAAAAAATTTCTCTTCTCCTGAATTGGCAGTTCTGGGCTATTTGTATGGAAATGCAAAGGTGAAAAATGCCATAGTTTTTGCAGGTGAAGATGCAAGCTTATTTGAAATTCTGGCTTTTCTTCCGGAATCTGCCCGGCACTTTATTGCAGGTTATCAGGCTGTTTCCGTATTCTTAAAGGTAAATCGGTTTAAACCTGCTGTTGAACCACTGGCAAAAACTGTTTTGCCGGATACGGCAAGGGTTAACAAACAGCTTCATTTTAAACAAGTTTCGCATGTTTTGAAAATACCCGAGGAGCAATTGGAATTTCTTAATCCGCAATATCGTTTTTCCATCGTTCCGGAAACGGGATTAACTGTGAAATTGTTGGTGCCAAAAGGATATTGGGATGATTTTGTTTTATGGCAGGATTCGGTTTATAATACTTTCGATTCTACACTGTTTGCAATTACTGTCCAAAAAATTGAGTACCCCCCGGCACCGGGCCGGCAATATGCAGGAGAACCTGTTAAAAACCTGCAGATTGAAGGAAAAACAAAAATTACATACAAGTTACAAACCGGTGATGTCCTGGGGATAATCGCTGAAAAATACGATGTAAGAGTTTCTGATTTGAAATACTGGAATAACATTTCAAATGAAAGACGAATTCAGGCCGGGAAAACTCTGATTATTTTCGTTGATGACGATAAGGCGGAATATTATGCAGGTTTGCAAAAACAAAATAAATCGAAAGAAACAACACCTGCAATTACTGAACAGTTAAATCAAACTTCACCGCTTCAAAAATACCAGCCAAAGAATTCAGGAAGGAAAGTGGAGCATACCGTAAAAAGTGGTGAATCGCCTTTTACTATTGCAAAAAAATATACGGGTGTAACACCTGAAGATATTTTAATTTGGAATAATATTTCAGATGCGCGGAAAATTCAGATCGGTCAGAAATTGATTGTTTATGAAAGTAATTGATAATACTATAATATACTATTTGCCTCGTTCACTTACGCCATCCTTTAGGGTGGTGAGGAGTGGATATATTACAAAATCCGCCCTGTTACCTCAACAGAACTTCACCGTCCTGAAGAATGGTGTAAAGCATGTTTTCTTATTAAGTTAAGAGTAAAATTAATTAAAGTTGCAACTGAGAAAAATTAAATGAAGCCATTAAAAACATTACTATTTACGATTGCAGTTTTTGTGCTGATTGCCGGAGTAATGCTGGTAACTCCGGAGGATGGAGTTAAAGTTGGCGAATTTAATTTTCATATGCCGACTTTTAAGGAAATGTTTACTACAGAAAAAATTGAATATACCAACATTTCAGAAATCATAGAACAACAATTTGATATTGATTCAATAACAGAACTGGTTACGGATGAAGAAATTCCTGAAGAAGAAAAAATAGATACTGCCAGTTATCATCATCTGGTTGCTTCAATACATAAAATTGAAATGGATTCTTCAGGCCGGAAAAATCTGGCTCGCTTTTTTCAAAAGTTAAGGACAAACAAAACCAACCGAATAATGCATTATGGTGATAGCCAGTTGGAAGGTGATCGGATTACTGCTCATTTCAGAAATAAATTACAGGTTAAATTTGGAGGAACGGGACCCGGATTAAGACCGGCTGTTCAACCTTACGATTTTATTTTTAGCGCTGTTCAGACAAACTCCGATAATTGGGCACGCTATCCTATATACAGAAACAGAGACTCTCTGGTATTGCACAATAAATACGGTGTTATGGGAGCATTTTCACGTTTTGCACCGCTTCGTTACGATACTATACGTTTTGAGCCGACTGAACTTTACGAGGCTGAATTAAGTATTTCAAAATCTAATATTTCGTTTAGAAAAACCCGGGAGTACAAAAAAATGAGACTGTTTTATGGAAATTCAAAAAGTCGGGTACAAATGCAACTATTTGTCAACGATAGTTTGATTTTTGCAGATTCACTTCTGGCCAATACGGATTACGCTGTCTCTTCTTGTGTTTTGCCGGATACAACCAATAATGTTACATTGAAGTTTTCCGGTTACGACAGTCCGGATATTTACGGGATTGAACTGGTAGATACCATTGGAGTTACTGTGGATAATATTGCCCTTCGGGGAAGTTCAGGTACAATTTTTACGCAAATGGACTTTGAACACAGTACTAAAATGTATGAGGACCTGAAACCGGGATTGTTCATTCTTCAATTTGGCGGAAATGTAATGCCTTACATGAAAGAACAAAGGCAAATCGAAAATTATGCCCGTTGGTTTGGAAATCAGATTAAACGCTTGCGCAGGTCGTGTCCTGAAGCGGCCTTTATTGTCGTTGGACCAAGTGATATGTCAACCAAAGTAAAAGATAAATATGTGACCTATGAATTATTGCCGGTGGTTGTTGAAGCTTTAAAGGAGCAATCAATAAAAAATGGGGCAGCTTACTGGGATATGTACCAGGCTATGGGAGGTTACAATAGCATGCCAAGCTGGGTAAATGCTGAACCGGAGTTGGCCCGCCCGGATTATGTGCATTTTTCAACACGGGGATCAAAACTTATTTCCAATATGTTTTACAATGCATTTATTCTGGAGTATAATAATTTTTTAAATCGTGCAGAATGAGTAGAGGAGGGAAGAAAGTTTACAGCCACAGTTTACAACTGGCAGATTGCAAGTTACAGGTTGCAGCTTGCGGGATGCCAGGAGTATTGAACCAGGTTAAGGCTTTGGTTATTGGTTATTGGTTGCTGGTTGTTGGTTATTTGTTATCAGTTATTGGTAAAATGACTTCTGACCTTCGACTTCCGACTTCCGACTTACAACTTCTCCGCGCTTCAAGCTTCATGCTTCTAACCTTCCTTGTCGCTTCTGCTGCTTCTGCCCAAAGTAATCCTTATCTCTACCAGGTAAATCAATATAATTTTATCAGGTACGACAAAAATGAAATGATTCATTTTGGAGATGATTCTTATTCAAAAGGATTTTATGACAAGTTAGAAAAACTAATAACAACCGGAGAAGGAAATATCAACATTGTACAAATTGGAGGATCACATATTCAGGCCGGTACTTTTTCAGGACAGATGCGTAAAAGACTACAACAGTTTAACGGTGAAATGAATGCCGGATGGGGGTATATGTTTCCCTATCGTATGGCGCGAACCAATTCTCCCTATGGATATTATATCAGATATACAGGAAGTTGGGAAACCTGTCGAAATGTAGAAACCCGCAAAACCTGTTCAATTGGGGTAGGCGGAATAGCTGCATCAACAACCTCACAAAAAGCTGAACTGACAATATTACTGGAAGATGAAAATGAAATAGATTACAGTTTTAATAAAATCAGGTTATTTTATAAAAATAGTAATGAAAATTACTCTGTTTCAGTAGATTCAAGCATCTTAGCAAGTTCTGTTAAAACAGATGCTTATTACGATTTTATGCTAAACCAACATGTCGACAGCTTGAAAATAACCATAGAAAAACAAGCCGATAGTAATGGGAATTTTACATTATATGGAATGTCTGCTGAATCTGCACCAAACGGAATAACTTACCATAGTATTGGAATTAACGGGGCAAAAGTTCCTTCTTTTTTACGTTGCGATAAATTTGAAGAACAAATGAAAATGTTAAAACCCGATTTGGTAATTCTGGGATTAGGTATCAATGATGCTTACGGAAGACGCTTTTCTCAAAAGCTATATGAAGAAAACTACGAAATGTTGATTCATGGAATCAGAACTGTTGCTCCGGATGCAGCTATAATTTTAACTACAAATAACGATAGTTATTTATACCGCAGATATGTAAACAAGAACGGTGAAAAAGTTAAAAAAAGCATGCTGAAATTGTCCGAAAAAATGGATGTTGGAGTATGGAACATGTACGATGTAATGGGTGGATTAAACTCTATTGTTTTGTGGCAAAGAAGTGGATTGGCACAGCGCGATAAAATACATTTTACCAGGGAAGGATATTTGTTGATGGGCGACTTGCTTTTTAATGCCATTATCAAAAATTTTGAAAAACATATCGTAACAAAAAACCAGTTAAGTATAAAATCAAATGATGAAACGGGCATGAAAAATATTCTTCACATTGGAGAATGATAATAAGCGAGTTCTTCCGATAATTATTGGGATTACTTTAAAAATAGATAATTAAAAACGAATGAAAACTAAATAAGAAAAAGTAACTTGAATATTATTCAACAAATAGATTTTGCTGAAGCTGCTCGCAATATTTTCTTATACAACCAGAGTGCTCCGCTAATTTTTACCCGCTTTTTTTTCTGGGCTTTTTTTGCCATTGTTTTGTTGGGTTATACTTTGGTTTATAAAAATAAAAACCGAACTGTCAGAGCCGGATATTTGTTTGTGGTGAGTTTGTTTTTCTATTATAAATCCAGTGGCTTCTTCTTTTTTATATTATTGTTAAGCGTGTTGGTGGGCTACCTTACCGGAAAGGGAATTTACAAATCGAGAAACGAAATTGTAAAGCAGGTACTGATTGCTGTTAGTGTCTTTTTTAATTTGCTTGTACTTGCCTATTTTAAATATTCCTACTTTTTTGTTGATAGTATAAATGTACTTTTTGGTACCGATCTTCATGTACTTAACCATCTTGCTGTTTGGGCCAACGAGAGTGTAGGAACGCATTTCCAGGTTAACCAGATTCTGTTGCCGGTTGGAATTTCATTTTTTACTTTTCAAACCATTAGCTATACCGTTGATGTTTACAGAAAGGAAACTGTTCCTGTAAAAAATATTATAGATTTTGCATTTTATGTTTCTTTTTTCCCTCAACTGGTAGCTGGACCAATTGTACGTGCATCGGGTTTTGTAAAACAGATTTATGAAGATTATTCGCTTTCAAAATCAGAATTTGGCTGGGCGATTTTTATGATTCTGAAAGGGCTGGTCAAAAAGATTTTTATTGGTGATTATATTGCGGTAAATTTTGTTGACCGTGTGTTTTCTGACCCCATAACATATTCAGGATTTGAAAACCTAATGGCTCTGTTTGGTTACTCTTTGCAGGTATATGTCGATTTTTCGGGATACACAGATATTGCCATTGGTGTTGCCTTACTCATGGGATTCCGCTTACCACAAAACTTCAATTCTCCATATAAGGCAAAAAATGTTGGAGAGTTTTGGAAACGTTGGCACATGTCGCTTTCGTCATGGTTAAAAGACTATTTATACATTCCGATTGGCGGAAACAGAAATGGATCAGTATTTAGTTATTTAAGCTTGTTTGTAATACTGGCGATTGTTTTAATTCTGATAGGCAACCTTATTTTGGTTCCGGTAACCGCTGTTATGGTTCTGGTATTTTTCCTGTTTATGCGATATTCGCCCGGATTTAAACGTGGTGTGGATAATAACATTAACCTCATGTTGACCATGTTGTTGGGAGGTTTATGGCATGGAGCTTCTTTAAATTTTATTATTTGGGGCGGACTAAACGGAGTTGGCTTGGTGATTTATAAATTCTGGAGGAAAATCAGCCCCTGGGAAAAACGAAATTTCTGGCTGGTTAAAATCTGGAAAATTGCTTTAACATTCACCTTTATCACTTTTACCAGACTTTTCTTTAGGTCTGAATCGATGGAAATAGCAAAAACTATGTTTAAACAAATTACTACATCGTTTACATTGACGATCATCCCGGAGGTCCTGGTTGGTTACAAGTGGGTTTTTCTGATGATGTTATTTGGTTTTGTTATTCACTGGCTAAGTAGTAACTGGAAAAAGAAAATCGAGGATTGGTTTATTGCAACTCCACTTTGGTTAAAAGTTATCATTTCAGCAATTATTATAATAGTGGTTTACCAATCTATTTCAGCCGATATGCAGGCATTTATTTATTTCCAGTTTTAAATTTCTTTTGGAATCCGTAATCATTTTTTGATTTACCTGCTTTACCATTATTATTTTTTAATTGAACTAAAAGAACTATTTTAAATGAAAAAACCAATCTGAATTATGAATCATACGCTAAGCAAATCAAGTTTTTTAATTCTGTTTTTCATAACAATTGGAATTAACTCACTTTTTGCACAAATTCTTAACTTAAATAAGCCTGAAAGGGAACAATGGTTTACCGATTTGGGTTTTGGAATGTTTATTCACTGGAGTATGGATGTGCAGTTGGGGATGGTAATCAGCCACAGTATGGTTGGTGCTTCCGAAGATTATCTCGACCGATATGTAAATGAACTTCCTAAAACTTTTAATCCTGTAAATTTTAATGCAACAGAATGGGTAAATGCAGCCAAACTTGCCGGGATGAAATACATTGTTTTTACTACCAAACATCATAATGGTTATTGTATGTACGATACAAAAACTACAGATTTTGGCATTATGCATAGCCCGTATGGAAAAGATATTACTCAAATGTTGGTCGACGCTTGCAGGGAAGCAGGACTGGCAGTCGGCTTCTATTTTTCTCCCGATGATTTTTATTTTTTATACAAACAGGGTACGTTAATTTCAAGAAAGAGAAAAGAAGCTCTGGCAGAATTTAATGATGAATTGAACGAATACACAAAAAGACAAATGCGGGAATTGATGACTCAGTATGGAAAAATAGATATCATTTTTCTCGATGGATTGGAACAATATTCTAAAACCGAGCTGGCAAAGGTTTGCTGGGAAATAGATCCGGATGTTGTGGTTACCCGCGGGGCAATGGAAACACCTGAACAACATACTCCCGATAGCCCGATTCCGGCACCTTGGGAAGCGTGCTATACCCTTGGCGATCAGTGGCAATACCGGCCAAGTAACGAGAATTACAAAACAGCAAAAGACGCCATTCTTAAGTTTATCGATATTAAAGCAAAAGGTGGAAATTTTTTGCTGAATTTCGGACCTGATGCCCTCGGCAACTTTCCACCAGAACAATTAGGCATTTTAAATGAAATATCTTTGTGGATGTTTATCAACAAAGAGGCTTTTGAAAATACCGTTCCAAACCATACTGTCAAAGAAGATAATATCTGGTTTTTACGATCTAAGGATAAAACAACAGCTTATTTGTTTATCAACGAAGAAGACTGGAAGTTTGGAGATCGAAAAGAGTACAGTATTTCTTCAATAAAAGCAACCAAAGAGAGTGAAATTTCGGTTCTCGGTCATAACGGAAAAGTACTGGAATATCAGGATACGGTTGATCCTGCACCAACCATTAAATCCATTAAAAATGGCACACAATTTACTGTAACCCGGTCACAACGAATATATAACGACCGTAAATGGAATAATCCGGTTGTGGTTAAAATCACAAACACTATAGTTGAAGAATGATGGTCATATTCACATATTGAATATATTTATCAAATATTCTGTGATCTTTATAATGTGAAAAAAGCACAACAATTAAAACCTACACATTTTATAAAATTACCGAGGGATAATTTTTATTTATCCCTCGGTATTTGGAAATTGTTTTATTGCACAATTACCTTGAAAGTATGAGTTTTTCACTTTTAATAAATTTGTTATTGATATAAAGTGAATAAATATATATTCCTTCAGGTAGGTCTTTTGCATTAAATTCTACATTATTTTTCTCTCCGGCATCGGTAAACGCCTTAAATAAGGTTTCAATTTCTTTTCCCTGAACGTTTGAGATTTTTAATATCGCCTCACCTGCTTCTTTGGTTGTAAAAGAAATCCTTGTTTTTTCATTAAATGGATTCGGATAACAGTACATGTCATTTAAATTTGATTCTTCTGTAACTATAAAACCCGACTTATTACTGTTATTTAAAGGTACGTGTACTTCTGCTGTAGCATATCCAATATTGCCAGCGGCGTCCATAGCCTCAAGATAAATAGTGTAAATCCGACCATTACCGATACCGGATCTTTCTTTTCTCAGCATAACAGTTTGACCATCTGATGAAATAACAAAATCATTTAAGGTATTTCCACTTCCATTTTCGTTTTCGGTTTCGTTGCTTTCTACTTTAGAAATGTAAATATTGACCCCGGGACAATTATCATGAACTGAAATATAAAAGTCATTAATATCAAAGGTTTCATACTTATGATTGGAAGGTTGAATTATGATTGCATCTGAAATGGCCGAAATAACCGGAGTTTCAATATCTGTAACCGTAACGTTAAAGTTGCAGGCTGATGTATTACCTGACTCATCTGTGGCTGTATAAACCACCGTTGTAGTACCAACCGGAAAATTTGCACCACTCGCCAAACCACTTGTTAATACCGTGGTTACGTTTCCACAATTTCCTGTACCTACCGGAACCACATAACTAACTATCGCTCCACACAAACCTCCATCGTTATCAACAAAAATATCGCCCGGACAAGTGATATCAATGTTAGAAGGGATTAAGGTTGTTGTTGTAATAACAGTACTATCACATCCAAAAATATTGGATAAAACAATTTGTGTAACTCCAACTTGTGCCGGATCACAAGTTGTTGCCGCAATATAAGTAGTATCGTCTGGTAATAAAGTTGTAGTTGTTATTACTACACTATCACATCCAAAAAGATTGGAAAAAATGGATTGTGATACCCCAACTTGTGCCGGATCACAAGTTGTAGCTGCAATATATGTGGTGTCGCTTGGCAATAAAGTAGTTGTTGTAATAACAGTACTATCACATCCAAACAGATTTGAAAAAATGGATTGTGATACTCCAACTTGCGTCGGATCACAAGTTGTTGCCGCAATATAAGTAGTATCGCCTGGCAATAAAGTTGTAGTTGTAATAACTACGCTATCACATCCAAAAAGATTGGTAAAAATGGATTGTGTAACCCCAACTTGTGCTGAATTACAAGTTGTAGCTGCAATATAAGTAGTGTCGCTTGGTAATAAATTAGTTGTTGTAATAACCAAGCTATCGCAGCCGGTATTGTTTGTAAACAGATTTTGCGTAATACCTACTTGTTCGGGATCACATGTCGTTGCTGAAATATTTGTTGTGTCTGGCTGGCATTCCTGATTGTCGTTTCCTCCGGTAACTAATTTTGTATATAATGGAAAACCACCGCCACCAGTATTAGCCCACGAAAAATCATGTTTTTTAACTAAAACAAAATTTGAAATGTTAAATTCAAAAAGTACGCCTGCATTATTTAAACCTCCATAACTTGTCATTCCATATAATTTTCCATTTACTGATTCAGCCATTGTTCCATATGGATTTTTACCATTTGTGTTGTTGAATTTATGGACTTCTGTGGCAGTATTGTTTACCAAATCAAACTGATAAATTGTACCGTTACCAAATCCTCCTCCCCAACTTAAGCCATACAGAAAACCATCACTGGCCTCAATAAGATCACCTGAGCCCTGGTTCCCGTCTGTACCATTAAAATTATGAACGTTTTCATAGGAATTGTCAGATGGATCGAATTTGAAAATCACTCCATATCCAAAGGAGCCTCCAGCTTTTGTAATTGCGTATAATTTACCGTTCGATGCTTCCATTAAAGAGCCAAATGGTTGCCTGCCTGTAGCTTCAGCAAAATTGTGATGTACAGATACTGTATTATTAATATGATTATATTCAAAAATTACTCCGTATCCATTTGTGCCTCCGGTTTGAGTAACACCAAAAATTCGGTTTTCTGATGTTATCATTAGACCGCTTTGCAGGTAGCGGCCGTCGGTACCACTGAAATCAATCTTTTTTGTAAATACTGCCGGTGATTGGGTAATATCCAATTCAAACAATGTCCCGATGTTAGATGTTCCTCCTTGCCATGTTGTTCCATAAAGTTTACCATTTGGAGCTTCAATAAATGTGCATGATGGATTGTGTCCGTTAGCGCCATTAAAATCATGAATTTTAGTAAAAACATTCGTGGTTTTATCATATTTAAAAACCGTTCCTTTAGCACCCGTTCCTCCGTTGTATGTTGTCCCATAAAAATTGCCATCCGATGCCAAAAAAAGGCTTGCATAAGGATTAGCTCCCTGAGTTCCGCCAAAAGAATGTTTTACCTGATAATTGTTCCCGTTTTGGTCGGTAGTGAAAATTACTCCTGCACCGTTAGTCCCGCCATAAGAAGTCATTCCTCAAAACAGGTTACTTTGTGCCGACGAAAACATGATAATTGCCGAAAAGAATAAAATCAAAATTAAAGTTACTGATGTTTTTTTGTGTGTAGTTTGCATAATACCAATTTTGGTTAAACGTTGTTAAGTTATTTGTATAACCGCCTTAAAATTGAACACATAGCAGCCTATGTGTTGATTTATCGGGCGTAAAACTGGCTAATGATTTTATGGTGTTTCTTCAAAAAAAGATATCGGTAAGTAGCAAAAAGGTATGCATTTTTATGATATATGTCAAGTTTTCAATAAAACTTAATGGCCAATTTATTGAAAAAGTATATGCAGATTTTATATTATTAATGAAATACGGCGATTTATTTATAAGGAAACAAGTCGGTAAAATTGTTCTGAATAAATGATATTCCATTTTTTATTTGTAACTGAAGATTGCAATCTCGTGACAATCAATTTTTCAGTATTTACAGTCATAAATTGGAAAAACAATAAAAGTTTTCAATTAACTTTACATAAAAATTATGGGATGTTTTATAAAATCCTGTGTAAATCCACGTCCAATTATGGAATAAAATATTGACATTTATAAATTTCTAATCGTAGGAAAACTCTTAATATAAGAATAAGGAATAATAATTTTGAGACAATAGTACTTAATGGGAATTTGTAATACAATAAATTAATAACAATGGCCGAAAAACTAAAAGATATATTGTTTCCGCTTGAAAAAGTTCAGCTTTTTGGAGATGTGTTAAATGAGGTTTATCCTGAATTCAAAACCGGTGAATTTGTTGCAGCAGTTTGTGATAAAAACTGGTCAGATAGAGAATTGAAGGAAAAAATGAGGCATACAACTTTGTGTTTACATCAGTTTCTTCCCTCTGATTTTAAAAAGGCAGTAGGTATTTTAGTCGCTATAGTGCCAAAAGTAACCGGTTTTGAAGCAATTGTTTTGCCTGATTATGTAGAAGTTTACGGGCAGGAGCACTGGGATATTTCTCTACCTGCTTTGGGTGAACTAACAAAATGCGGAAGTTCGGAATTTGGCATTCGTCCGTTTTTAAACAAAGATTTGGAAGGAGCAATGAAATACATGAACAAGTGGGCGGATGATGAAGATTTTAAAGTTCGCAGATTTGCCAGCGAAGGTTGTCGGCCAAGGTTGCCATGGGCTGCCGGTGTTCCTGCTCTAAAAAAAGATCCCTCCCTTATTTTACCGATTCTTGAAAAATTAAAAAACGATCCTGAAGAGTTTGTAAGAAAAAGTGTGGCAAATAATCTAAACGATATTTCAAAGGATCACCCTGAACTGGTTTTGGATATTTGTGAACGATGGCAGGGAAATTCAAAAAATACCGACTGGATTATTAAACGTGCTTGTCGAACTCTTTTAAAACAAGGAAACAAACGAGCAATGTTGTTATTTGGTTTTGCTAATCCGGAATTGATGCATGTAAATAAACTAGTTTTTTCAAACCATTCCCCAAAAATAGGAGAGGAAATATCTTTGGAATTTGAACTCGAACTGAATACCAAAGGAAAACAAAAAGTGAGAATTGAATATCTTGTTCACTTTGTAAAAAGCTCCGGCAAAACATCTCCTAAAGTCTTTCAGATTAAAGAAGTGGAAATGAAACCCGGAAAACACCTGATTTCAAAAAAACATTCTTTTAAAAATATGTCAACACGTAAACACTTCTCAGGAAATCACAAGTTTGAAATTGTTGTAAATGGTGAGGTGAAATCCGACGGAGTGGTAGAGTTAAATGATTTAAATAAAGAGAATTAGTTTTTTAGTTCCTCTTTTAAAACCTCTTTTATCATTAAAAAGTTTTTCTCCATTTTAAGCATATTCTCTGTAAAGTACAAGTATATTTCGGTCCATTGGTTTTGTCGATGCCAATCTACTTTTTCCATTTGTGTATATATTCTGCTAACTTCCTGACTGTTATCTTCTCGTTCATGAATCAATTCCCATATTAAGCCGTTTTCGAAACCTTCTTCGATAACTGCTTTGTAACGATCAAGAATCTCAAAAGTTTTTAAACGACGATCTTCACTTTTGTGTTGTAATTCAAGTATCACCCTGGCATTTTCCCGGTCAACGTCAAATCGAAATACCAGTCCGCGTACCTGGGTTTTATTTAACATCCATTTTTTAGGATAATGCTTTTTAAAGCCATTCCAAAAATTCAATCGTAACTGTTTTATTTCCTCCTTCGAATACATCTCGTGATTAGGCAAATTTCAAGCTGCAAGAAAATCAATTTTATTTACATTTGAAGGAATTTAAATTAGGCAAGTTCAATAAACTGAAATAAATTAATTATGATAAAATTTTTTGTGGTTCTTGTTTTTGCTTTATTAACATCAGGAATTAAAGCCCAACTTATAGATATTCAGTATAATTACAATAGTTTGGGAGATTGTTTTTTTGGTGCAGCAAATAATACACAAACGCCCCTGTTTTTACATTTATATTTTGAAAATCTGGAAAACGCAGTTTTTGCGGAAGAACAGCCTTATGTAAAAAAGCTGGAACCCGGTTTTACAAGTTTATTTACTTTGCAAAATGAATCGGAAAATGACGCACCAATTTTTATTTTTAAAACTAAAACTTTCCGCTCAAATCCGTTGGCCGATGTTAATCTGGATTTTCCGTATTTAATTCCATTGGAGCCCGGCACAACTGCACATCCTTTCGATGTAAAAAATATTGATGGTTTTTATGGAAAAGAAACTCTAAAAGAATGGCGTGCTTCAGGTTTTGTCGTTAAACCGGGGCAGTTGGTATATTCAGCCCGTCGTGGACAAATAGTGGAGATAACTGGCAAAACAAGAGAATCAAAACCGGAAACCTGGTACAATACGTGGACCAATTCGATAACCCTTTTGCAGGAAGATGGCACACTTATTACGTATAAAAATGTAGTTGATAAATCAGGAAAGTTAAAACTCAATCAGAAAATTCAGGCCGGAGATTTTTTAGGCGAAGTAGCCTCAGGTACGAACGAACTGATATTATTGGTTTATCATAACGATTTGGATAAACCTGAGTTTGATTTTATCATCCCCTTATTTGTTATCTCAACCGATAAAACAGAAATATTAAATCCCTCATTAAATATTGAAGTTATTCATCCGAGTGAGGTGAAAATTTTAGAAATGACAAAACGGGAGCAAAAAAAGTTTTTAAAAGGAAAATAAAAAAAGAGTCGATAGCATATTTCTATCGACTCCAAATTAACTAAACTTTCTATGAACTATATAATATTAAAGCACTGGAAGTAGTACTTTATCAACTACATGAATTACTCCATTGCTTCCGTGAATGTTTACTTCGGTTACCGCCGCGTTCTCATCAGTTTTGTCTTCCAAAACAATTAGATCACTTAAGATTGCACTTACTTTTAATGTTTGACCGTTTAACATTCCTAAAATTTGGCCTTCAACCAAATCTGTACTAAACACTCGGGCAGGAGCTGCATGATATGTTAAAACCATTCTTATTTGGTCCTCTGTCAAACCTTCAACCACATCAGCTATTTTTCCAAAAGCCTCGTCAGTCGGTGCAAAAACCGTAATGTTTTGAGCTTCTTTTAAAGCGGTAGTAATATCAGCATAAGTATCTGAAGCCAGAAGACTTACCAGAACAGTAAATTCTGAATAATCACCCATGTTTGCTAATGCTACTGCGATGTCAACAACATCACCTGCTGGTGGAACTAAAGTCCTGTCGATTGTATGCACTACACCATTACTTTTTTCAATGTCAACACCGGTTATATTTGATAATCCATTTACAAGCACCGCCTGATTATTTAAATATCCAAGGTAAATGTACTGATCTGAACTTAAGGTCATTGCCATTCCGTCTGCAGGTAATTGTGATGAAAGAACTTTGGCTCCCAATACGTGATATAATAAAATTGGTGTCAAAGCTTCTTTATCCAATCCCTCAAGTGAGGTAATTCCTGCCGCAATAAATGCTGCATTATTTGGGGCAAATAATGTAAGATTGTCAGTTGTTGAAACAGTTTCCAACAATTCTGCTTTTCTAAGTGCAGCAGTGAGGATGGTATAATCCGGATTAAAAAGTGCAACTTCTGCAATAGTACCAACTGCCGATGCTGCATAGCTTGGAAGTAAAACTGCATCAATGACATGTATAACTCCGTTTATTGCATTTACATCCGCAATAATTACGTTTGAACTGTTTATTTTGACCCCGTTATCCGTATTCACTGTGAGGCTTTCATCCGGGAGCAGTGTAGGTAATAAACCATTGGTCATTTGGTCTGACCTTAAGGCTCCACCGGCAATGTGATATTGAACAATTTCACGCAATAAAGTAACAGGTAATTCATCAATACTGGTTTTACCAAGTGCACCCAGAACTGCGTTAAAAGCTTCGTTTGTTGGTGCAAATACTGTTAAATCAGATGTTGGATTATTGGCTGCTTCCAATAAATCTGACAATTCAGGCTTTGACAGAGCACTTACGAGAATTGAAAAATCCGGATTCGATGCTGCAATCTGAGCAATAGTCTGACTCGAAAAATTCGAAGGTAATAATACTTCGTCTATAATGTGAATTACTCCATTTGAAGCATCTCCATCAGCTGACGTAACCATCGAACTACCGTTTAAAGTTACCATCTCACCGTTGATTTCTACATCTACCATTTGACCGGACAATAATGTTTGAACTTCACCATTCTGCAATTGGGATGACATAACCTTACCATCTACAACATGATACTGAAGTAAAGCAGTTAACAAGGATGGGGTACTAATCACTGTATTAAGCACATCCGGATCTAGTTTTGCAAAAGCATCATTTGTTGGAGCAAATACTGTAAAGGGACCGCCATCAGATAACACTGTTACCAAATCAGCAGAAACAATTGCACTAACTAATGTTGATAGTTCGGGATTGGATCTTGCAAGGTCCACAATATTACTTGTTGGAGCTACATCATCATCATTATTACAACTTGTAATCCCTAACGTAACTACTACCAACAATAACGATAAAATCAAATTAACTCTACTCTTCAACACTAAATTCATTCTTTTCATTTTTTTATTGTTTAAAGTTCTTAATACATAATTAGACAAAAATGTATTAGAAATGTTTAATAAAAATATTTATAAACTAAACAAAAATGTGTTTTAATGTTGGATAGAACAAACCATTATTGAATAATATTATTTTTTCTTAAGAATTTAATTGTTTGTTATTGAGTATTTTATGATTGTTTGATTTTTGGGATAAGCTTTTGAGATTTTATTACAACTACTGTAAAAATTATTTTGAATTACATTTTTTTTAACTTCAAGGCCTAAATTTTAAAAATGCTAAAATCAAACCGGATTCTTTCAATCGATATAATGAGGGGGCTAACCCTTTTTTTAATGCTTTTTGTAAACGATTTATATGTACCAGGTGTGCCTGAATGGCTAACGCATACAAAAGCAGATTATGATGGAATGGGATTGGCCGACTGGGTATTCCCCGGCTTTTTATTTATGGTCGGAATGGCCATACCATATGCAATTCAAAGCCGGATAAGGATAGGAGACAACAATTTAAGAATTTTTGGTCATGTTCTTATCAGGACTGCAAGCCTTCTTCTGATTGGTGTTTTGATGTTGAACACTTCCAGGATTAATCCGGAATTAAGCGGAATTAGCAAAAATCTGTGGGCTATACTTATGTATGTTTCTGTTTTTCTAATCTGGAATAATTACAGAGATTTAAGCATTAAGGTTGTTGTTTTTTTAAAAGCATTGGGAATTATCGGATTAATAGTTTTGGCAGCTGTTTTTAAAAGTGGTACACCTGAGAATGTGAGTTGGATGCACACTGGTTGGTGGGGGATATTGGGACTGATAGGCTGGGGATATTTGGTTTCCGCGCTTGTTTATATGTTAAGTCGTGAAAGCCTTTTAAAAACCGGAATTTTTTGCTTATTGTTTGTTGGATTAAATATTCTTTCTCAACTTCAGTTGACTTCTTTTTTGGATCCGATTAATCCTGTGTTTGGAGTAATTATCAGCGGTAATGTTCCTTCAATAGTATTAACCGGACTATTCTTTAGTTTGCTTTTAAGAAGGATTGGAAAAGAGAATTTGAAAAAATTTTTACTGGTTGCAATAGTTTTGGGTATTGTAGTTCTTATATCGGGTTTTGTTTTGCGAAACTGGTTTATAATTTCGAAAATTAAAGGTACACCAAGCTGGGCGATGATATGCAACGGAATAAGTATTCTTGTTTTTGCTGTATTATTCTTTGTGATAGATGTTTTAGGTTTTACAAGATGGTCTGCATTATTTAAACCTGCAGGACAAAACTCCTTAACCACGTATTTAGCTCCTGATATAATTTATTTTATTATCTGGTCTGTTTCCTTTCCAGTGTTGTTTTATAAACAATCTGATATTCCACTTGTGGTTGTAGCAGGTTCGTTGGCATGGGCTGCAGCAATGATTGGATTTGCAGCCTTATTGTCAAAAATTGGAATTCGATTAAAGTTGTAGTCTTCTTTAAAACTTAATGTTTTGTTTACCCTTATTATTTTCCTATCATAGGAAATAGCATTCTTATTTCATCATCCGATGGCCTTCTTCCATATTCACATATTTCAAAAGCTTCAGCATACCTGATCTCGACCGCTTCTTCTTCACCATACCATTTTACAAGCGATTTTTGAACTTCCTCTGTTTTTCCTGGTTTTCTCCATTCAGCCAACCATTCCAATCTTTCTTTTTCAGTGTCAGGCACCTGGTCCAATTTCCCGGATGTCCAGGGTAACCATTCAAAAAACTGAGATTCGTGAGCAGACATGGCATAAATTTTTTGGTCAAAAACATCTGTAATATCCACAGCTATATCGGGGACAAAAGGTGTTGGTTTTTTAAATCTGTCCTGAGTGTACAGAAACACCGGATTCTTTTTTAACGGCGATGTATCGGGAGCAACGTTTGGAACAATAACCATATAGGCAGCATCCTGAACCAAAATTGCTGTATTTCGGTGGTCAGGATGATAATCATTTGGTCTAGGTCCAATTACAATATCAGCATTCCATTTTCTTATTAACCGAATAATATCCAATCGGATCTCCAATGTTGGCATAAGTTCTCCGTCATGATTATCCATAACAACATATTCTACTCCAAATCTTTTCCCGGCTTCTTTGGCTTCTGCAGTTCGGATTTTAGCCAATGCACCTCCTCCTTTTTCATGATGCCCGGCATCGCCGTTGGTTACCGAAACAAACAGGACATTATGACCTTCTTCAGCAAACAAAATTGCAGTACCTCCTGCATCGATATCACAATCATCGGGATGGGCACCAATAACAACCACATTTAATTTTTCCTGAGATATACAAATCCCTGAAAAAAGAAATAGAAATATTACAGAAGAGAAGAATCTTTTCATTGAAGTTCAGATTTGAATTAATTGGATTAAAAATAAGAAATTGAAATGGTATTTATTTATTCTGCCGGATAATTTCAAAATTTGACAAAAAAAAGAACCGCTTAAAAACGGTTCTTCAAATTTTATGTCAGAAATTTTTGATTACTAGTCAAATTTATGTTCGTCAGCTTTTGGGCCGCAATCACAATCGTGGTGTAATCCTTTTTCATATTGTTGCAGTGCCCGTAAACTCATTCCCATGTTCGAAAATCCTCCATCATGGAAAAGATTCTGCATGGTGACTTTTTTAGTTAAATCTGAGAATAGAGTAATACAGTAATCTGCACATTCATCTCCGGTTGCATTTCCTAATGGCGACATTCTTTCTGCAAAATCCAAAAGCCTGTCAAAGCCTTTTACTCCACTACCGGCCGTGGTTATGGTTGGTGATTGCGAAATAGTATTAATACGTACCCGGCGCTCACGTCCATAAATATATCCAAAACTACGTGCAATCGACTCCAATAAAGATTTTGCATCAGCCATGTCATTATAACCAAAGAAAGTTCTTTGAGCTGCCACATAAGATAATGCAACTACCGAACCCCACTCATTAATGGCATCCAGTTTGCGCGCTGTTTGTAATACTTTATGAAAAGATATGGCAGAAACATCGAGTGTTTTATCCAGATAATTATAATCCAAATCACTGTAATGTCTCTCTTTTCTTACATTTGGCGACATACCAATGGAGTGAAGTACAAAATCTATTTTTCCTCCTAAAACCTCCATTGATTTTATAAATAGGTTATTCAGGTCCTCCACTTTAGTTGCGTCGGCTCCAATTACCGTTGTTTTTAGTTTTTCAGCCAGAGCATTAGTTTCACCCATTCTAATGGCAACGGGAGTATTGGTAAGAATTACTGTAGCCCCTTCTTCATGTGCCCTTTCAGCAACTTTCCATGCTATCGACTCCGGATTTAATGCTCCGAAAATGATTCCTTTTTTGCCTTTCAGCAGTTTATTACTCATATTATTTATTTATGATAATTTTCGTTTTGCAAAGTTAATTGAGTTTAAATTAAATTAAAAACGCAGTTATTAAAACCGCGGTTTTACAACTTTATTTAACTTCTTTATTCAAATATTGTTCGATTTGGTTCGAAAAATAGAACTCTGTAGTTATCTATATTCAGGGATTTTTTTTTACGAAATCCCTTATCTGTTTTAAAGAATTGTGATTTTATCTAAACTCATTCCAAATAAGTTTGTTGTTTAACAAAAAGCATTTATATTTGGCACATACAAAATCGACAAGAAATGAATTCAGTTTTGATACATAGCTTCAAAAATTCAGTTACTTCCGGTAATTGCTGTGTTTTCATGTTGTCGTCGATGTCTATGTGTATGCACAAGCCTTCTTTCTGTTGTTAATGGAATGAAGGCAATTATATTCTGAGCGTAACACATTCATATATCATTCAAAAATATTTTTAGTATGTCGGATCGTATAATTCGATTTGGTGGCAGTAATATCGGGAATTCTAATTCTGCTATAAATCTTGACAATTTTTTAAGCCGGGAAAAAGGGAGAAAAATAATCGTAGTTTCAGCTATTCCTGAAATTCTTTTATGGATTGAAAAGCGGGTAGAATTGGTTTTTAAAGAGCACATTGTTGCTGCAAATTTGAATCAAAAACTAACTTCATTCTTTGAAGACAGAGTTGATGGCAAACCAACAACAGAATATTTTAGACTTGTTGAACAACTTTTAAGTTTATTGCAGGGAATTGCATTAATAGGAGATTATTCCAAAGCTTTAAAAGACCAGGTTTTAAGTTTTAGCGAAAAACTTTCGGTTGAAATTTTAATAGCGGAGTGGAAAGTAAAGAATAAAAGTGTAGAATCTTTGTGGCCTGAGCAAATTGGATTAAGAGCTAATTCAGAGTATGGCAATGCAACACTTTTGGATGTCAATACAAATTTCCTGAATAGTCTTTCTGAAGGAGTTTATATTCTGCCTGGTTCATACGGAATTTCGGAGAAGGGTAAAACAGTTCGTTCCGGAATTACTGCAGCGGATTACACAGCAGCTTTTCTAACTTCTTCAATGGGAGTTGAGAAATTGGAATTATGGGGACTTGATAATTTTTTTCAAAAAGCTGATCCTCAAATAGTTTCAAATCCTCCGGTAATAGAAAGATTAACTTATTCAGAAGCCAGTGAACTGGCCTACTTCGAACATTACTCTTTTCACCCGAGGACAGTAGAGCCTCTAGAGTTAAAACATATACCAATTCAGGTGTTAAATACATCAGACGACAAAGGAAAAATTGATACAACCATAAATACTGAAACTTACATCGATGACAAAATTGTAAAAAGTGTTGCCTGTACTGATGATATTTCATTTTTAAAGCTGGATGGTCCGGGAGTAGGTTTAAAACCAGGTATTTTGGCAAAAATTACCACGCAGTTAAATGATGCCGGAATTAATATCAAATCTGTAATTACTTCTCAAATTTCCATCAACATAATTTTAGAAAAGAACACGGGAGATAAAGCATTAAAGATTGTCGAAAAACTTGGATTTAATACGGTAAAAGATATTCACTTAATTAAAGATGTTTCACTCATTGGGATAATAGGCCACGGTATGCAGCAGAATTATGGTGTGTCGGCAAAAATATTTAGCGCGGTTGCTCAACATAAAATTAATGTGCTTTTAAGTGGCTCAGGAGCTTCCGACCTGGTAAGTTACCTGGTGGTTAACAGCAATGATAAAGAGAAAAGCGTCAGGGTAATCTATCAGGCTTTTTTCGGTTCATATTAAAAGTAAATATAACGAGTCGAAAACTTTTATTGAGTTAACGACTTATAATAAAAGACAAAAATTATTTGATTATTCATAATCCAAAAAATAAATAAAATGACTTCAAAAAAATTAAACTTTGAAACCCTGCAACTACATGCAGGACAATCTCCGGACTCAGCAACAAATTCAAGAGCTGTCCCGGTTTATCAAACAACATCTTACACTTTTAATGATGCTGAACATGCAGCAAATTTGTTTGCATTGAAAGAATTTGGAAACATATATACCCGTATAATGAATCCAACTTCTGATGTTTTTGAGCAAAGAATTGCGGCATTGGAAGGTGGAGTTGCCGCATTGGCTGTAGCATCGGGGCATGCTGCACAATTTCTTGTTTTTAATACCTTACTTGATATTGGCGATAATATTGTGTCGTCGCCTTATTTATACGGAGGTTCATATAACCAGTTAAACGTTAGTATGCGAAAACTGGGTGTAGAAGCCCGTTTTGCTGATGATTTGGAACCGGCATCATTCGAAAAATTAATCGATAAAAATACAAAAGGTGTTTATGTGGAAACCATTGGAAATCCCGGATTTAACATACCTGATTTTGATTCCATTGCAGCTGTGGCAAAAAAACATGACGTCCCTTTAATTGTTGACAATACTTTTGCAGGTGCCGGATATTTATTCCGCCCGATAGAACACGGCGCAAATATAGTGGTAGAATCGGCGACAAAATGGATTGGCGGGCATGGTACAAGTATTGGAGGTGTAATAGTTGATGCCGGAACGTACAACTGGGGCAATGGTAAATTTCCCGGTTTTACCGAACCATCAGATGGTTACCATGGATTAAAATTCTGGGATGTATTTAATTTTGATAGTCCGTTTGGGAATATCGGGTTTATCATTAAAGCCAGGGTTGAAGGACTGCGTGATTTTGGCCCGGCCATCAGCCCTTTTAATTCATTTCTGCTGTTACAGGGACTGGAAACTTTGTCGTTAAGAATGGACAGGCATGTACAGAATGCGCTCGCTCTTGCAAAATGGTTGGAAAAGTATCCAAAAGTTGATAATGTAAATTATCCTGGCCTGGAAAATCATCCAACTCATGAAAATGCAAAAAAATATCTTCCAAAAGGCGCAGGTGGTGTTTTATCGTTCATCGTAAAAGGTGATAAAGAAGCTGCAAATTCGGTAGTTAATAATCTGGAATTGGTGAGCCATCTGGCAAATGTGGGTGATGCCAAAACTTTGATTATTCAACCTGCAGCAACCACACATCAACAATTACCAGAAGAAGCTCAAATTGCTGCCGGAGTTTATCCTACTCAATTGCGTGTGAGTGTTGGATTAGAACATATTGATGATATTATTGCCGATTTTGAGCAAGCATTGGATAAGATTTAATAAAGTAGGCAATAGGCGAAAAACGGTAGGCAAATTGAAAAAACTTGCTAACTACATTTTGCCTGTTGCCTATTTCATATTTTTGTAATTATAAAAATTTATCACATCAAAACATGCCGTTAAAAATACCCGATAAGTTACCTGCCATTAAAATACTTCAAGAAGAGAATATTTTTGTAATGAATGAGTCAAGGGCAACTCATCAGGACATTCGTCCCTTAAAAATTATTATTCTTAACCTCATGCCTTTAAAAATTTCTACCGAGACTGATTTGTTGCGCTTGCTTTCAAATTCGCCTTTACAAATCGAAATTGATTTTATGAAAATTAAAGGACATACTCCTAAAAATACACCTTCGGAACATATGAGGGAGTTTTATCGTGAATTCGATCAGTTAAAGGAAATTAAGTACGATGGCATGATCATCACAGGTGCACCGGTGGAGCAACTTCCTTTTGAAGAAGTGACATACTGGGATGAGATGAAACAAATAATGGACTGGGCTGAACATCACGTTACTTCATCTTTATACATTTGCTGGGCAGCGCAGGCAGCATTATTTCATTATTACGGAATACCTAAGTACCCCCTTGAAAAAAAAATGTTCGGAGTTTTTCCGCATAAAAATACTCATAAACAATTACCCATATTTCGTGGATTTGATGATATTTACCAAATTCCTCATTCACGTCATACAGAAGTCAGGGAAAAGGATATAAAAAAAATTAATGCACTTGAAATTATTTCCACTTCTAAAGAGGCAGGTGTTTCGATTGTTAAAGCTAAAAATGGCCGTCAGCTTTTTATAACAGGTCATTCAGAATATTCACGTCATACCCTGGATAGTGAGTATAAAAGAGACAAATCCAAAAATCTGCCTATTGAAATTCCTCTAAATTATTATCCTGACAATAATCCTGAAAATACTCCGGTAATGAGCTGGAAATCAACTGCAAATTTGTTTTTCTCCAATTGGTTGAATTATTATGTATATCAGGAAACACCATACAATTTGGATGAGATTGAATAGGGTAATCCGTCTAGCGGTTTGATCTGCTTGGCGGATAGCACAAAAGAATTGTAACCATATTTTTTCATTTCGTTCATTAAGCTTAATTTTGATATCAATACAATTAAAATTAATAAACGGATGAAAAAAATAGCAGTTGTTTTGGCCGGAAGCGGTGTTTACGATGGAGCCGAAATTCATGAGTCAGTTCTTACAATGTTGGCAATTTCTCGGAAAGGTGCAAGTTATCAATGTTTTGCACCCGACAAAAACCAGGCACATGTGGTAAATCATTTAACAGGTGAAGAAATGCCTGAAACAAGAAATGTATTGGTTGAAGCTGCCCGAATTGCTCGCGGAAATATTAAACCGCTATCAGAGTATAAAGCGAAGGATTATGATGCGTTAATTTTTCCGGGTGGCTTCGGTGTGGCAAAAAACCTGTGTACATTCGCTTTTGATGGAGTAGATTGTACAGTAACGGAAGAAGTGGAAAAAGTAATACAGGAAACCAATGCTGCCAATAAGCCAATTGGAGCTTTATGTATTTCGCCGGTATTAATCGCAAAAGTTTTGGAAGGAGTTGAAGTTACCATCGGACAGGATGAAGGTGCTTCTGGTGCAATAGAAACCTTTGGTGGGAAACATATAAAAACTTCGCATGGAGAAATCGTATACGATAAAAAATTTAATTTGGTAACCACACCGTGTTATATGCTTGACGCATCTATCGACCAGATTGCAGATGGTGCATATAATGTAGTTACTAAAATCCTTGAACTTTTGTAATAAGGATTATTAAAATATAAAATGAAAACAGCTCCCTTTGTTGATATTCACACACATCCAAACCGGATTGAAAAGGATACTGTCGTTGTTCAGAATATGTTTCCCGGGGAAAGTTTTGCAGCGTTTTCAGGAAGAAATTTTTATTCTGTGGGTCTGCATCCCTGGCATTTAAAAAGTCCTGACGAAAATAATGAAATGTTGACTCTTGTTGAAAATGCACTTGAATTCGATCATGTTTGTTTTGTGGGTGAATGTGGATTGGACAAAAAGGTCGATGTAGATTTTAATGAGCAGGTGAGAATTTTTAAGGCTCATGTTATAATTGCTGAAGAATGCAGGCGTCCTGTGATTATTCATTGTGTTAAAGCTTATAATGAGATATTTCAGCTACACGAAAAACTTCGTCCTGAAATGCCATGGATAATGCATGGATATCAGGGGAACATGCAGGTAACAAAACAATTGGGGAAAAGAGGTATTTTGTTTTCATTTGGAAAAAGTCTATTTAATAAAAAATCAAAATCCATAGAATCATTAAAGTGTTTACCAATGGAGAAAATTTTTTTTGAAACGGATGAGTTTGACCGGGATGTTGATGAGATTTACAAAAAGGCTGCTGAACTTAAAAATGTGTCCATAAATATTTTGAAAAACGAAGTGTTTAATAATTTTAATCGGATAGAAAGTTCACTGCTCTCACGATTTTAGTGAAATGTTTTTTATCATCTTATGTTTACTCAGAGTTTATAAGTAAACTCAAAACCAAAATTAAAATGAATTGGCTGGATAGAACAGAGCTGCTGTTGGGAAAAGAAAAGCTTGAAAAACTTGAGCAGGCAAATGTTTTGGTAGTCGGACTTGGCGGAGTGGGGGCCTACGCTGCTGAACAATTATGCCGTGCAGGTATTGGAAAAATGACAATTGTTGACGGGGATGTGGTTGAGGAATCTAACAGAAATCGCCAGCTTCCAGCCTTAATCAGCAATACAGGCTTATCCAAAGCTGAAATTCTTGCAGAAAGATTTCGTGATATAAATCCTTCTTTAAAACTTACAGTAATCAATGATTACATAGCCGGAGAAAAAACACTGGAATTACTAAAAAGGGAAAAATATGATTATGTTGTAGATGCTATTGATACACTATCTCCTAAAGTTTTTCTTATTTATCATGCAACACAACTTGGATTGCGCGTGGTAAGTTCTATGGGGGCAGGAGGTAAAATTGATCCGGGAGAAGTTCGGACTTCGGATATTTCAAAATCTTTTAATTGTAATTTGGCCAGAACCATTCGAAAACGATTATCAAAACTGGGAATTAAAAAAGGGATTAAAGTAGTTTTTTCATCAGAATGAATCGATAAAACAACCGTTAGATTAGAAGAAGGTAGAAATAAAAAGTCTACGGTTGGTACAATTTCATACATGCCGCCTGTATTTGGCTGTTTTGCAAGTAGTGTGGTAATTCGCGATTTGTTATCAGATTGATTTATTTATAATTCATTAAAATGATGAAAACCACAGTTTTATAAAAAAATGCTGTTTTCTTATCGAATATTAGAATAATAATTTACCTTTGACACGTTGAAATAATGATAGTTATTGGGTTTTTCTCTGGTTTCTGTCTGATTTTTAATAAGATGGTCTTTTTTTTAGTGGTTTTTTTAAGACAGTCGGACAGTTAGCCTTTCTTGTTTTTTATCCTCAGTATTTATTTGCGATTCAGGATTTTCTGGTTTTAAATATTTCCTGATATGAAAAGTAACACAAATTGGACTTTCTGTGTAGTTTTTTAAAAAACCAGAGTATTAATTTTAAAGTTTTTATAAATGAACATTTATGTTGGAAATCTTCCGTTTAATTTAGGAGAGGAAGATTTAAGAGAAATTTTCGAAGAGTATGGTGAAGTATCTTCAGCCAAAATTATTTCTGATAAATTTTCAGGAAGAAGTAAAGGGTTTGGTTTTATTGAAATGGACAACGATGACCAGGCTAACAACGCCATCAAAGAATTGAACAACGCAGAAGTTGGCGGAAGAAATATCAAAGTGAATGAGTCTAAACCACGCGAAAATAACCGTGGTGGCGATCGTCGCGGTGGATTTCAACGCAGAGATCGTTATTAAATAATGAAAGGTACCGTAAAATGGTACGATGCTGATAAAGGATACGGGTTTATCCTTTCAGAGGAAAATAAAGATTTTTTCGTTCATCGTTCCGGAATTAAAGACAATGTCTTTTTCCTGGAAGCAGGGCAGTCAGTTGAATTCGAAATTAAAGAAAACGACAAAGGTCCTGTAGCCGTTAATGTTGAAGTAGTTTAACAAATACTATATAAAAAAAGAGTTTCCGGCATGGGAACTCTTTTTTTTTATTAATAATTCTTCTTGATAATATTAAGTGGCTTTTTCAGGATCTGAAACACGTCTTATTTTAATGTTTAGATAGGCCATTAAAATGGTCATAAACGGACTTATTATATTAAAAAACGCATAAGGAGCATAAACCCAGGTGTCAACTCCTAAAACCCTTGATTGTGTTGCCCCGCATGTATTCCATGGTATTAATACCGATGTCACTGTGCCACTGTCTTCGAGTGTTCGGCTTAAAACCTCCGGTGCAAGATCCTTATCTTCATACGATTTCCTAAACATTCTTCCGGGAACAACAATAGCAAGGTACTGATCGGAAGCAGTTGTATTAAAAAACAGGCAGGTTACTACTGTTGAAGTAACCAGGCTCCCTGTGTTTTTTGCCCATTTTATTATGGGTCTTGTAATTCTTCGAAGAAGTCCTGCGGATTCCATTATACCGCCAAAAACCATTGCTGATAAAATCAACCAAATTGTATCAAGCATACCTTTCATTCCCGATGTACTAAGCAATTCCGTAATCTTAGGATCTGAGGTAGTTAGCTCAATATCGCCAAACATCGATTGCATTACTGTAATATAGGAAGCTTTTGAATAATTGTCAGTCACACCCGAAATCGTTTTAATAATATCAGGTTGAAAAATAATTCCAAACAATCCCCCCAGAAGTGTTCCGGCAATTAATGCCGGTATAGGTGGTACTTTCATTATAATTATTACAAACAAAACTACAGGTACGAGAAACAATAAGGGATTTGTGTTAAAAGTACCTGAGATAGCACTTTGAACAGATTCGACATTTACAACAGCTCCGGAAAAATCATAACGAAATCCAAAAACCAGGAAAATAATCAGTGTTATAACATAGGTTGGTACAGTTGTTAGGGACATGTATTTAATATGAGTAAACAGGTCTGTTCCTGCCATGGCCGGTGCCAGATTTGTGGTATCGCTCAACGGACTCATTTTATCACCAAAATAAGCTCCACTAATTATTGCACCTGCAACTATAGCTTCGCCCATTCCCAGTGCTTTACCAATTCCTAACAGTGCCACACCAATAGTGGCAATGGTCGACCACGAACTTCCGGTTGCAACACTGACAATTGAACCAACCAAAACTGCGGTAACCAAAAAGAGTTTCGGATTAATAATGTTTAAACCATAATATATCATTGCTGGAACTACACCGCTTATCATCCAGGTTCCGGCTAAGGAACCAATTAAAAGTAAAATCAGAATTGAGGGCATTGCAGAACCAATTGTTGAAACAACTTTGGCTCGAACCGTTTCCCATTGATAGCCAAGTCTGTTTGATATGATTCCTGCTACTACGGCTGCAAGAATCAATGCTATCTGGTTTGGTCCACCAAGCGTATCATCAAAGAAAATTACATTTAAGGTTAAAACTATTATCAGAAAAATAATGGGTATGATAGCTTCAAATAAATTTGCCTCCCGTTTCATAGAAAAATTTGGTTTGGTAAAATTTACAGAAAACTAACATTTTTATATTGATTTATAGTTGATATGAACTTTTTTATCGAAAAATGTTTTAATTAATTTTCAATGAGCTTCTGATAATTTATCTTTTATATCTTCGTTTCCTTTATGTTGATGATTTAGTTTTATATGAAGATTTTTACTCGAAGGACTGCTTTTGTAGCTTTATTACTTATTATTACCTCACTTTACATCCTTGCTCAACGAAGCAATGGTATTGCTATTGAAGGAAAAATAAGTGTTCAGCAGGGTACCGTTGATGGTGCTGTAATTCAGATGTTTAAAAATGGACAACGGTTACCTGATTATGGTGTGGGAGCTGATGGCCGATATAAACTTGAACTCGATTACAATCATAAATATATTCTGATTTTCTCTATGCCGGGTAATTTTTCTCAGAAAATTGTTGTCGAATCAGAAGTTCCAAAAACAGTTTTACAGAATGATCCACGGTTTCCTGCTTTTCCTCTTAACATCAATTTATTTACAGAAATCCCAGGGATTGATAAATCCTTTACGGACAACACAATACAAAAGATTTACTATAATTCCAACGTGGATAATTTTGTCTCAGAATTGTATTATAACGACGCTCAAATTGCAAAATTAATCGAACAGGCTGTTTTACAATCCCAGGTAATTGGAAAAGAAGCAGATTATCTTTCAAAACTATCGCGTGCCGAACGAAATGAAATGAAAAAAGAGTACGATGATTTAATTGAACAAGCCAGTAAAGAATATAGTAATGAGCAGTTTCTGTCGGCGTTGGATGGTTTTAAAGCAGCAAGTAAAATATTTCCAAACGAACAATTTCCGAAAGACAGAATTGCAGAAATAAACGACCTTCTTGGATTAATAATGGTTGCTGCAGAATTGGATAAAGCAAAAGCCGAAAGATTTAATTTATTAATTAAAGAGGCAGATCAGTTATTGGCTCAGAAAAAATACAGCGATGCTAAAAACTCATACAGCAGAGCATTATCAATTAAGCCAAACGATGAATATGCGAATAAACAGATTAATACGGTCAATGATTTGATAAAGAATCAGATGGAAGACGAACAGTATGAGAATCTGATAGCATTGGCGGATAATTCCTTTGATCAATTGTTATATAACGAAGCTGCAAAAAGTTATCGTGAGGCACTCGATATCAAACCAAATCAATCTCACCCACAACAAAAATTAGTTGAAATTGAAGAAATTCTTGCAAAAGAGGCTGAAAATGCAAAAAGAAAAGAAAGCTATGAGCAAGCAATGAAAGAAGGAGAGGCAATGTTTCAAAAACAGTTTTATGAAAAGGCATTAGCGTCTTTCGAAAATGCATTGGAAATGAAACCGGGTGATGCAGTTGCCACAAGAAAAATTGAGAATGTTAATAAGCTCATGAAAGATTTGGCCGACAAGTTAATGTACGACAAACTTATAGCTGCAGCTGACAAATCGTATAGAAGAGAGGAATATGAAGAAGCACTTAAGAACTATAATGCTGCAGAGTCTGTTATTCCCGAGGATAGATATGCCGTTCAACGTATTGAGGAAATAACTAATAAAATAAAATCGGCAGAGAACTTTGCTGAATTGATTGCCCGCGCAGATCAAGAGTTTATCAACAAAAATTATTCTGATTCTAAACAACTTTATTCTGAGGCATTGGAAATCGTAGTGGATGATCGTCATTCAGTTGACAGAATTAAAGAAATCGATGCACTTCTGGCTACACTCGAAATAGATCAAAAATATACAGAAACAGTTGCTCAGGCAGATGATTTATTTAACGTTTCCGAATATGAAAATGCTAAAATAAAATATAATGAAGCAGCAGGCATTAAACCCAAAGAAAAATATCCAAAAGATAAAATTTCGGAAATAGATGGTATTTTAAGTCAAATTGCAAAAACCAATCAGGATTATCAAAAAGCAATTGACAAAGCGGAAAACTTGTATAATCAAAAATCGTATCCTGAAGCAAAAGCTGCGTTTGCCGAAGCTGGTCGAATTAAACCTGATGAAACCTATCCGTCAGAAATGACCACAAAAATTGATGGATTAATTGAAGAACAAGCCCGTCTTGTAGCCGAGGCAGAAGCAGAACGGCTTCGTTTGGCAGAGCTGGCAGCCGCAGAAGAAGCTGCGAGATTGGCGGCTATCCAGGCAGAGAAAGACAAAAACTACAGCGAAGCCATTTCAAATGGTGACCGCTTGTTTAACGACAAGGATTATGAAAATGCGAGGAACGAATACCGTGCAGCGCTGGAAGTAAAACCTGAAGAAACCTATCCACAACAAAAGATTGAAGAGATAGTAAACATAATAGCGGCAATGGAAAAAGCTAAACAGGAGCAGGAAATTCTGGATAAAAATTATTTAGCACTTATTCAACAAGCAGATCAGCTATTTGCAACTTCTGACTATTTGGTGTCAAAGGAAAAATATATTCAGGCATCTGATTTAAAGCCGGAAGAATCGTACCCAAAAGATCGAATTACTGAAATTGATAAGATATTAGAACAACAAAAAATTGATGAGGAATACAGGGTGATTATTGTTGCTGCAGATGGATTTTTTAAAACAGAAAATTACACTCAGGCAAAATCAGAGTACGAAAGGGCTTTAACCGTTAAATCAGAAGAGCAATATCCAAAGAACCAGATTAACAAAATCAATCAGTTGTTGGAAGATGAAAGACTAAGGTTACTTGCCGAACAGAAAGCTGCTGAAGAATATAGACTTAAACAGGAAGAATTGGCTGAATTAAATAAACGAATCGAAGCTCAGGATGTAGCAAACGATGCAGAATTGATGGGCATTTATGAGCGATATGTAAAGCAGGCTGATGAATTATTTAATATTAAGCAATATATCGTTTCTCGTGGTTGGTATTACAAGGCTTTAGATGTTAAACCCGACGAGGAACATCCAAGACAAAGAATTGCGGAAATAGACAGAATTTTGCAAAGTTTGATGACAGATCAAAAAGACAGGGATTACCAAAACTTTGTGGATATGGCTGATTCGTCGTTCCGTGAAAATCAATATGCTGTTGCCAGGGGATGGTATAACAGAGCCCTAAGTGTAAAAGGAGATGAACAATATCCAAAAGATCAAATTAAAGAAATAGAAAATAAAATTGCAGAAAGAATGGCCGGTCGTTCGGGTCAGCAATTTGAAGAAGATGTGCAAAAAGGAAATATGGCTTTTGAATCTAAAAGTTATAATGTAGCACGATTCTGGTATAAAAAAGCATTGGAATTAAGACCTGATAATGCAGAAGTAAAGGCTCGTTTAATTGAAATTGAGCAAGTACTTAAATAATAAATTCGTCCTTCAAAACTTTCAGTTTAGTTTTAAAAATGATTCTTTAACAGGATAATTTTAGCACGTATAATAGTGCTTAACAAAGTTTTTTTATCTGCCATTTATTTAAAAATCAATATCATATAGCTTAGTTTATTAACCGCTTAACGTTAGTAAAATTGTTTGTTTTAGCGTAATTATGCAACAACCCGATGATTACTTTTTCTATTTTTCGGGCAATTAAGTTTTCATGTGATGAAACCAAATTTGCGTATAGTTGAACATATCAGTGCTCTGTTGATATGTATTTTTTTATGTTCCATTGTCAATATCAGTAAAGCTGTCAATATCGAAGGCCATATTCAGGCGGTAAAGGGTTCAGTGGAAAGTGCTGTAATTCATAGTGTTATGGACGGTTGTCGTTTGGATATGCATACGGTAGATAGTAATGGAAAATACAAATTGAAACTTAATTACAATCATAAGTATGAACTGATTTTTGCATTAAAAGGTAGTTACTCTCAGAAGGTGATTATTGAAACTTTAATCCCGGATGAAATTTTATTGTCGAATGTTGAATTTCCACCAATTACCTTTGATATTAAATTATTTTCGGTTGCGGAAGGAATAAAATTGTCTTTTATCAATAATCCTCTACGAAAGTATTATTACAATCATAGATTAAATGATTTTGTGTCAGATATTTATTCGGATGATGAGGAGATTGATTCACAAATACAGGATGCAATTTCTCAAACGAATTATATTAGAACTGAAACTGAATTCCTATCTAAATTGCCGAAGTATGAATTGGCAAATCTTAAAAGAGAATATGAAAAAATTCTAAAAAAGGCAGGAATAATTTATGACAAAAATCCAACATTGCTGGCACTTGGCACGAACTCAAATTTGAATAATTTTTTACCTCGAAATAAAATCACCGGTTCGGTGAATACAGAATTAAACGAACTCATCAATATAATTTCTGCAACTAAAGAGTTGGATAAATTACATCCGGAAAATTTTAATGAATTGATAGAGGAAGGTGACATACGATTTAATAAAAATCAATACTTAACTGCCAGAATTTATTACAAAAGGGCACTCTCAATAGATCCAAACAACGCTTTTGTTCAGGGACAGTGTTTGTTATTGGATGAGTTAATTAAAAAGCAATTAACAAACGAGCAGTACATGAATCTGATTGCATTTGCTGATAATTCTTATAATGAAATGTTGTATAGTGTTGCGGCAGAAAAATATCGTTATGCACAAAATGTTAAACCAGGAGAAAATTATGCCAAAAACAGAATCGACAGAATTAAGGATATATTGGTTTCAGAGAATAAAAAAGCCGGGAAAAGCGAAAGCTATAAACAAACATTAAAAGAAGCAGAAACAATGTATCACAGGCAATTTTACGAAAAATCAATAGCCTCGTATAATCATGCATTAATTATAAAACCCGGAGATTCTTATTCTCAAAAGAAAATTGCAGAAATAAATATTGAAATGGAAAAACTTGCTGACAAACTTATGTACGAAAAGTTAATTATTTCAGCAAACAGGTTATATAAGAAAGATGAATACAAGCAGGCAATAAAGGAATATTTTTCAGCAAACGAAATAGTTCCCAACGATCATTATGCTTTGATTCGGATTAATGCATTAGAGCAAAAAATAAGACGTGAAGAGGAATTTGAAGATTTTATTTTTGAGGGGAATGAGCTTTTTGCAGCTGGAGAATACAATAAATCAAAAGAGAACTATATGCAGGCTTTAAGAATTAAACCTGAGGAAAGATATCCAAAAACCAGGATAAATGAAATTGACAAACTCGCCTTGTCTGAAACCATTGTAAACAAAACATTATTAACCGACAATCCTGATCCAACAGAAATAAGCAATGTGCTTTATAACTCAAATGAAAGTGAAAAAGAATTGGCTGGCAGAAAGAATAGCTCCCATGAAATCACCGAAGCTTCAGAATCGTCTTTTTCAAAAAAGGAATCGAAGAATATGGGTGTTGAGACCGAAACTGAAATTGAGAACATCTACGATCAGTATCTTATAATTGCAGATCAATTATTTGAAGAAAATAAATACATTGATTCACGAAACTGGTATTACAAAGCATGGGATGTTAAAAGAAATGAGAATTATCCAAAACAACGCATAGGCAATATAAATCAGATTTTAAAGAGTATTACCAAAAATCAGGCAGATAAAGAATATTTGCAATTTATTGATTTGGCAGATTCTACTTTCCGAAATAACCAGTATGCTGTGGCAAGAGGTTGGTATAACAGAGCTTTGGGGGTAAAAGCTAACGAGCAGTATCCCAGGGACCAGCTTTTGGAAATTGAAAACAAAATTACGGAAAGAATGGCCGGACAATCGGGGCAGCAATTTGAAGATGACCTTAAAAAGGCTAACACTGCATTTAAATCAAAAAACTACAATGTTGCCCGTTTCTGGTATAAAAAGGCGCTGGAATTAAGACCTGATAATTCGATGATTAAAGATAAACTCTTTCAAATTGAGCAAATTATTCAGAATTAGAAATTTCTGCCCGGAAAAATTAGAATCCCTGGATTACCATTTTACGTCGTTTTCGAATTAAATCGTGAAGTTCAATAACCATGTTTTTATTAACTTGTTCTGCCATAGGAACAACAAATTCTTCCGTTTCATCCAGATATTGAGAGATTTTTGAATCTGTAAAAATTGTACGGTTGATATCAGTTAGGTTACTGATTCTATCCGCCGATTTGAGGATTTTCGCATTTTTTGAACCGGTTTCCAAAATTCGTTTAAGATAAGTGGCTTTTAATTCATCTTCTTTTCTTGTTAGTTCCAAAACCAAACTTGTAACTTGCTCTCCTTCTGAATCTATATTCTTTAAAATCGATTTATCAGTAGAAGGAATATCTTCAAATAAATCATGTACCAGGGAAGCTTTTAGTAAAACAGAATTTTCGAAGTATTTGTAATCCAGCAGAATTCCCAATGTTGCAAAGGCGTGTCTGAATTGATTGCCACCTACATGTCTTGCGTAACCGATTAAGGCTGTCGCTTTAATAATATATGGTGCTAATACGAGTGCTTTAAGTTTTTCTTCTGAAGTCATAGGTGTAGATTAAAAATATAAATTTATGAAATTAAAAACTCCCACCGTAGCAGGAGTTTTTAGTCTTTAACTTAGAAAGAAATCAAAGGATTCAGATAATCTCTTCAAAATTTCTCTGAATACATTTTAACATTTCAATATCGATATGTCCGGAATATATCCTGATAACATCGGTTATCTCTGAATTTAATATTATTGAACCCCGGGCTGCATCAAAAATCGGGCATTTAGTATTATTACGAATATTTGATAATACCTGAATATATTTTTCCTCATTTATCAATTTAGGTAATGCTACATACGCTGTATTTTCCTGCATATGTTCCATATATAAGCCAGGCGCTAACTCTTCAAGACTAAAACATTTGTTGGTGCGAATAATTGCGCTCTCTTTTAATTTTGCCTTTTTTGCAAACTCAACACCTTGTTTAACAAAACATTCCTGAAGTTTTGATATCATCTTATAATCAGGAAAATTTTTAATACGGATAGCAGGATAGTGGTTTGATTTGAATTGTAGCACAGAAAATGCAACATTAAGGCCATCCATGCACGACAAGGTTATTAGTTTGGCAAACCTCAAAACCTCTTCCAGTGAATAATAATGTGCAGTAAAAAGAAAGAGTGAATTTGGTTTTGTTGGCATGTTAAACGGGGCAACTCCGTAATAATTTGAATAGGGTTTATCAGCCTCTGCTACCACGGTATGCGGCATTATATTTTCTGTAATCGGGGCCATCGATTCCTTTTTTATGATTGCTCCGTTTGCCTGTATTAAAGTAAGTGTTTCCATGGTGAAATATTTAATTATTCTTTAGATGCTGTTTTATTGATTATACTTTCGTTTGAGGTGATATGTTTCCAAATCTATTCTTAATTTTTTATGTTTTACAGTATTGTTTTTAAATGTATTAATGAACAAAAGTTATATTTTTTACTATCCAATTAACAAATGATTGTATCAGTTTTTAAATCATTTTATTCAAAAATGAATGTTTGTAATTCTTTTAGATGAAGTTGTTTTTTGATTGTATAGATATCATTTAGAATTTCTGTAACTGATTATTAGTGAATATTTTAATTAAAATAGTTTTATTTTATTTTTTGAAATGGCTGTTAATTTATAATGAATATAAGTTATGAACACGATAATAATTGCAGCTAAATGTTTATTATTACGTTCCTAAACCGACAGATTGTTTCAATTTTGAAAATTTACATAAAAAGATAAAGGAAAATGAAAAAACAAATCGTATTAGTTTTTCTATTGATCACAAGTTTTACAGTTTTTGCTCAAACAGAAATCGAAAAGGGGCTTGATGCAATTAACGAAGAAGTGGTAAAAGGGCAGTTGGAGTTTCTTGCTTCAGACTGGACTGAGGGAAGGGCTGTTGGAACAAAAGGTGCTTATATGGCAGCAGATTATTTAGCATCGATGTTTAAAGTTTACGGAATAAAGCCCTTTGGTGATAAACATACGCCTCAAATGACAAGAAGAATGTGGATGTCGGGAATACGCCCTAAAACAGAAACTTCATATTATCAGAATTTCAGTTTAATACAATATGAACCCGGAGATGTTCAGACATTTTCAGTTATTTCAAAAGGTTCAGAAGGAGAAAAACAGGTTGAATTTGGTTACCAGACTGATTTTAGTGTTCGAACAGGTGCAGTAGCACAATCTGCAAAAGCTCCTGTTGTATTTATTGGTTATGGTTTTACGGATGAAGAAAACGGTTATGACGATTTGAAAAAAGTTGATTTATCAGGAAAAATAGCAGTTGTTTTGTCTGGATTCCCGGGACATAAGGACACCGCATCAGTGGCTTATAAAAAATTCGCTCCACAGGGAAGGTATGCAACATATTATCTTGAACGTAACAAAAGAAGAAACCTGGAGAAAACGGGAGCAGCTGCAATTATTATGATGAATTTGGATTCAGATCCTATGTTGTCCTGGGCACAAAACCAGATTTATCCGGTAAAAGGAAGCCACTATGAAGCAGATAAACCACTCGGTTCGTATTATAATACTTCCATGTCAATGCCCACGGATACATTGAGTTCAAACATGCCAATATATACTGTTACTCCTCGTTTAGCAAATGAAATATTAATGGGAACAGGAGTTAATATTGCAGATTTTGAAAAGAAGGTTGCTCAGGAAATGAAACCGGATTCGAAAGTGCTTGAAGGAAAAATGATTGCTTACAAAACAACAGTAAATTCAGAAATTGTTAAAGCACGAAATGTACTTGGTTATATTGAAGGTGAAAACAAAGATGAGTTTATTGTGGTTGGAGGGCATTATGACCATTTGGGTAAATGGGATGGATATATATGGAATGGTGCAGATGACAATGCTTCGGGAACTGTTGGTGTAATGACCATTGCAAAAGCTTTTGTGGCCACCGGTAAAAAACCTGAAAAATCCGTAATTTTTGCTGCCTGGACCGGTGAGGAAAAAGGTTTATTTGGCTCAAAATACTTTGTTCAGCAAGCGCAAAAAAATGATTTAAATGTAGTTTTAAATCTTAATTACGATATGATTGCAAGGAATCCTGAAAACGACTCATTGGGAAATATGGCACATATGAATTATACTAAAGCCAATTATAACATTGCCGAAGCTACGACCCGGAATATTGCGGATTACAATATTAACCTTGATTTGGATTTACGTCCATCCGAAAATCCGCGGGGAGGTAGCGACCATGCACCTTTTGCTGAAGTGGGAATTCCTATTTTTTACTTTATGGCTGCTATGCACGAAGATTATCATCAACCTTCCGATGAATTGAGTAAAATTAACTGGGAGAAAATGACCAATATTATCCGCCTCGGATTCCTTAATACATGGGAATTTGCTAATAGCGACGAGTTTTTGAAAGTAGAAGATAAAGAAAATATAACCACCCCTAATCCATAAAAGGATAAGGCTGTTTTCAGAAAAATGATAATTTCTGAAAACAGCCTTATCTTATTTGGTATTTTGAATTCAAAGCTCCCCAAACCATATCAATATCTATCCTTAATTTTTCAGTGCGTTTTAAATCTGAATCCATTTTTGTGTCTAAATGCTTAGTGTTTAGATTGTTTCGCGGGATTTTGAAAAATTTTTATACCTTTACCTCATTGAAGATAACAGGCAGTTAAATTAAAATTGCCGATTTACTAATTTACAAACCCAATATTATGAAACCAAAAAGCAAATCAATCTTGTTTTTGGCACTTGCTATTGGTATGGCAGGATTCTTTAACACAAGAGCCGAAAACATTTCAAAAAGTCAGAACCTTACTGACATCTCAGAATCTGAAAAAATTATTGGCGGATACCTTCCTTATTACAGAATGAATAAGGTTAATTCGGAAATTTTCGATTATCTGACACACGTTTATTATTTTGCTGTTGGACCCAGTGCAAACGGAGAATTAGGTAAAACTGATCCATTTCAGGGATTCTTAACGGTCGATAAAATTTCGTATGTGAGCAGGGATATTGATACACTAAGAGCCTGGAGAGGAACAAAACCGGTTAAAATATTCCTTGTTGTTGGCGGATGGGAATTATCAGATTTTTTTGATGAGGCAGCTGCCGATCCAACTTCCAGGGCAAACCTGGTATCAAACATTAAAAATTTCTGCTTGGAGCATCAAATTGATGGTGTTGATTTGGATTGGGAAGCATACAACGGTCCGGTGGATGAAACCAATTATGGTTTGTTGGTTTCCGAACTGAGAGAAGCTTTTAACGGCACAGAATTACAAATTTCAGCAACAGTAAATCCAAAATATTACAACCTGGCAAATAAGCTTACCGGAGTGGATTTTTTGCAAATTATGTCCTATGGAAGTTATTTTGATGGAAACACACAAGTTTCAATATCTCAGTTAGAGGAGTGGACCAATGGCTGGAATGACAATGGATGGGATAAATCAAAACTGGTTATTGGCTTACCGGCGTTTGCCAAAACACCCGATGATAACTCTGCCTTGATTTATAATGAGCTTATTGGATTTTTTACGCTTGATGAGCAAACAGATTTAGTTCAACATGATGGAAAAATGTACTACTTCAACAATATTGAAACTGTAAATCAAAAAACCCAATTTATGATGAATCAGGATTTAGGGGGTGTTATGATTTGGGAAATCGGACAGGATGTTTCACCTTCTCAAACTAAATCTTTGGTTCGAAATATTCACGAAACTTTGCACACAACACTTTCATCCGAAGAGATTAGTTTAGATAAAAGTCCATTTAAACTGTATCCTAATCCGGCAAGTGAAAAAATATGTTTGGAATTTGATATTAATGAACCATCTGAAATTAAAGCGTTTATTACAAATATTTCCGGACAGGTAGTATGGAGAAATGACGAATACAGATTGGCAGGAAAACATAAGATTTTTATAAATATTAGCGAGTTTTCAAATGGTTATTACCTCCTTAATTGGTTCAATGGAAACGATAAAATGCAGGGTAGTTTTATAAAAACAAAGTAGTATTACTTTGTTTTACCAAAAATACAAACAGGTTAAATTATACAGAAGAAAGCCATAAAAATTGATAAGGAATTAGTTGATTGCTTTCTAATTTTGCACCGGATATTAAATCTATAACTTCCTTTTTGAAAGAAAATGACTTAATATCCGGAATTAAATTTACGATTAAAATAATTTCTTCTCCGTTATCAGCAGTGCGTTTTAGACCAAATATTTCATTTCCAAAGTCTAAAATCTCCTGTTTGGAATTGGGATGAAAAGCGGCATGTTTTTTCCGGATTGAAATCAGTTTTTGTAATGTTTTAAATACCTTTTGCTGCGGTGTATCAGAATTTAATATTGCCACCAGTTCTTCCAGCTTCCATTTTCTTCGATTGATAGTTCTGTTCTGTTTGGTTAGCTCAACTCCTTCATAATAATTTGGTGTTGCTGTTAAACTGTGAATATAAAAAGCAGGGACACCGGCAAAACTCATCATCACGACCTGTGATGCCAGAAAACGTTCAACCTGAAATTTATCTTCTCCTTTATTAGTTCCTTTTAAGGCATCAAAATAGGTAATATTCAATTCGTACGGACTTTGGCTACCATCTGGATTTGACTTGTAATTAACTTTGCCACCAAATTTTTGCATGTTGTCAACCAGCTCACTTTTTTCATTTTCAGGTAATAATCCTTCCAATGGACGAACCCCAATTCCATCGTGCGATGCTGTAAAATTGAAATAAGTTTTATCACCCGATAAAGCGGGCAGACTTTTAGCCCAATCATTTAAATAGGATGAATTTCCGGTATGTAATGCATGTAATAAAAGGGGAGGCAGACTAAACTGGTATACCATGTGCGCTTCATCTCCATTACCAAAATAACTCAGGTTTTCTTTGTTGGGTACATTGGTTTCAGTTAAAATAATTATTTGGGGATTAATATATTCAGCAACATCGCGCATTAATTTTACAACCTCATGTGTTTCAGGTAAATGTAAGCAGCTTGTTCCTGTAGTTTTCCATAAAAAAGCAATTGCATCTAATCGAATAATTCTTACACCTCTTGAAATATATTCCAAAAGAATATCCATCATTTCAATTAATAACTCAGGATTTTCAAAGTCCAGATCTACCTGATCAGCACTAAAAGTTGTCCAAACATGTTTTGTTCCCACGGCAGTTTCGAATGGCGTCAAAAGTGGATGGCTTCGCGGGCGAACTACCTGGGTTAGATCCGTTTTTGGATTCTCGGTGCGTATAAAATCTTTTCCATAGCCATTTTGTTGAACAAAATTTTGAACCCATTCACTTTTGCTTGAGACATGATTTATTACCAGGTCGGCCATTAAATCGAAGGATTGATTTAATTCAGCAATATCATCCCAGTTGCCAAGTTCAGGGTTAACTTTTCTGAAATCAACTACAGAAAAACCATCATCGCTGCTGTATGGAAAAAAAGGTAAAATATGAACAATTGAAATTTGCTCTTTTAGATTTTTATTTAGAAATATATTTAGTGTTTTTAATGGTTTTTCATCCAGCTCTTTAATACTGTCTCCGTAGCTTATCAGAATTATGTCTTGCTCATCCCATTTTTCACCTTCCTGTAAAAGCTTTGAAAATCCTGAAATAGTTTTCTTTAGTGAATTTAAAATTTCTACAGAATAATTCTCTTTATATATAAACCGAAGTCGTTTTTCGAGTTTTGCAATAAAATCAGAATCTGTTATTTCCATCAATCAGTAAAATGTGTTTGGTAAAATTAAAAAGCATCCTAAATAATGTTATTGTCCTCTTCAACAATCTGATAAAACTCTTCAAGGATTTCAGGAAAAGCACTTCTTACGCGCTTCCAACTTGGCATCAGCGGCAGATTATCCGGATCATTTAAATAGTCGATTCCGGACTGATAAACATTCTTGACAAAAAGTTCTATTACTTCTTCTTCTTCATGGAAATCGTAGGACAATCCATTCATTGATGCATCCGCTTTATAAAGCTCCGAAAATTCGAGTGCAATTCGCCAGTATGTTGCTTTTAAAGTCCTGAAGAACTCGGGACTGAATGTAACTCCGTCTGTTGCCAATTTTGCAAAAATTGCTCTTGAAACATCCCTGCTCATTTTTGATAATCCTCTTTCGGCATCTTCCGCAGAAAGTGATTGATGTTTATGATCGTATCTGTCAGCAATTTCAACCTGACAAATTCTGTTTAAAGTGTTGTTACGTTCAACTTCAGAGAGTATACCTATTTCAAGGCCCCAGTCGTAAGGAATTCTGATTGTCTTAATAACATCGGCACGCATTGAAAATTCACCTGCAAGCGGATAACGAAAACTATCCAGATATTCAAGATACGGATGGAATCCGATTAGTTTTTTTAATGTTCTTACAAGCGGAGTAACCAATAACCTGACTGCACGGCCATGCATTTTTTTGTCATCGGTTCTGAAATAGTACCCTTTACAATATTTAAAATTAAAAGAGGGATCAACAACCGGATATACAAGCCTGGCAAGCATTTCGCGGTTATAAGTTACAATATCAGCATCGTGCAAGGCAATAGCTTCCGATTTGCCGGAAGCAATCATATAACCAAAACAGAACCAAACGTTTCGTCCTTTTCCCGGTATTGAGGTATCGATATTTTTAGAGGCAAGTTTTTGTTTTAACTCCTGCATTCTGGGGCCATCGTTCCATAAAATACGGGTATGTTGCGGCAGCACTGAAAAAAACTCCAACGCATTTTTATATTCCCAATCGTCTGCTTGATCCAGACCAATTACTATTTCATTTAAATAGGGGATATCCTTAAGTATATTTACAATGTCCTTTAATGCCTGTTTAGACAACTCGGAATACAAAGATGGAATAATTAATCCAACAGGCCGGTGTTGTCCAAAACGTATCAGTCTCTGCTCCAGTTCTTCGTATGGCCGGGCTCTTAAATTATGTAATGTTGCCACAAATCCGTTTTGATAAAAATCTCCCATTGTAAATCTTTAAGTTATAATTGAATCTTTGTCAGGGTGTATTTTTTAAAGATATAAAATCATTTCAATATTATATGAGGTGCTTTAACAATAAAAGGCTAATTAACCTTTATGTAAGAAACTTAATTACAAGGTTCGCATAAACATATTCAGGATTAGCGGCTTTAATTTATCCACAATAATTTTATGATCAAGGTTCTCTTTTAAAGTTCTTAAATTGTGATAAACTATTTTATTACGATAAGCAATATCAGTGAGTAATTCATAGGCTGAATCAACAAGTTCCTGAGTTATTTTGCTATTGTCGATTGCCGGTAATGCAAATCCGATTTTTTCTATCTCTTCTTTATATACCTCGTATTTGTTGATGACAACCGGTAATCCCATTGATATCATTTCAAGTAAATTATTTCCGAATCCTTCAACCTCACTAAAATATGTTCCCAACCCTCCATGAGCTGCAATAATTGATGGAATTTCGGCAAAATTGTAAAACTTTTTATCAACTATTATATCTCGGTGCGAAAGGATGATATTCTCACCAAAAATAAGAAGAACATTACAGTCAGGATTATTTTTACAGGCTTCCTCGTAGTAGTCATTAAGGTCCTGTAAATACTTATTTTGTTCATCTCCCGAATGCCCGCTAACTATAATCGCAACACATTTTTTGTTTTTATCCAGTTTGAATTTTTTTTCCAATTCGAATGCCAAATCAATAGCCAGTTCAATTTTCTTCCTGGGAACAACTCTTGTATGCTGTAAAAGAATAACCGTATCATTCAGGGTAAAACCTTTGCTTTCCAATTGAGATTCAAGCCCAATATCTTTAAAAAACGAATTATTATATGAATCCTGAGGAGGAGAAATAATTTCACTGGTAATATTTTCTGCATGTTCCCAGTTCCACGGAATATCGCTGGTATTTGGAACAACAGTTGTACGATGCTCAAAAAATCTATCCAGTTTATTGTTATTGTATTGTCCAAAAACCTTTTTACCTAAAGCAATTTGCTGATTATTGATAAAAGCTATTGAATCGACAAAAGTACCAGGCAAATATTTCAGGTATTTTTGAATTACCTTATTGGGATTTGAAAATATACTTCTTTCAAAATAAGAATCGTGCCACCAAACCATTAGTTTAGGCCATATTATTCCTTGATTTCTGAGCTCCTCAATGTAATATCCCAAACCCACCGCGGTAATAAAATTATACGGGTGTGAAGTATTGTGAGCAATTATCAAATCGATGTAATTATCGTCCACCCATTTTTTTATGACATTTTTAGCATACAGTGCACTTTCATGAATCAGTTCATCGAGGCAGTTCATTTCATCTTCGTTCTGATTATTAAAATTGCGAAGAATAAATTTATGCTCTTCACTTTTATGCCAAAACACTTCATCAGTTTGAGCATTAAAACGTGGAGATGAATGCGCTGCCAGAAAGAAAAAGTTTCCAATGTTAATTTTCAGGTGTTTAGACATTGCTTTTACCGTTTGGTCGATAACAATTGAAACACCATCATTTTTACCGATCAGTGAATGAATAATTCCTATTCTTATTTCGTTGAGTTTCATAAAATTTCAAAAAGTTGATTTAAGTCGTTAATAATATAATCGGGAGATATTCCTTTTACTCTTACATCGTTTTCTCTTGTTCTGAGTGAACGTTTATCCCCGGAAAATAACACGGTTTTTAATCCGTTTTTTGTAGCAGTATACACATCATTTAGCATATCGTTTCCAACAAAAACGGCTTCTTCAGGTTCGATTGAATACTTGTTCTTCAGCTGGCTTTTTATTTTTGTAAATAAAACTGTGTCTGGTTTTGCACGTAATTCTTTGAATGAATACACGGAAATGTCCGGATCAAATCCTTCAATTTCCTGTTGGTTTGAAATTTTGCCGGTTAAAAAATAGTTCATGATAACAGGCGTATAAAACTGGGCATTTGAAACAATTCCCAAAGGAATATTCATGTCTTTCAATTTGTTCAGAACCTCCCTCATACCGGGCATTGGATAAACCCTGTTGCTTAGTATTTCAAAAGAAAATATAATATCAGTTAAACTAATGTTTTCCGAAATTTTAAGTATTCCTTTTTTTTCACTTTCCAGAAACATTTCTTTCCAAACTTTAAAAATATCTATATCGGGGTAGGGGTGCCCTTTTTTCCTTAATTCTTCCTGATTTGATTTTATTTTAGCCGGAAGCTGCTCTAATAAAAAAGCACATCTTTCAGGAGTTATTTCTTTTTCTGAATAACCACCGGCAACCAATGCTTTCCTCATATTTTCATCCAGCATGGTGGCCTGGTCAATATCGCCTGATGAAGAGATTATTAAAGTCCCGTAAATATCGAATATTACTGCCTTTACGGAATTGTCCTTTTTTATTTTGGGAGCCAGTCGGGTAGGTATCGGTTTTAGTACCTCTAAATTATCCAACCAGTATTTTATATCGTTTTTGAAGTTTATTGCCATACCCTTTTAACGAATACTTACTGTTAATTACTGTTTTGTTTATCTCTATCATTTGAGTACTTACCTTTTTAAACAAAGAACTGAAAACGGGATTTTGATTAAAAATGTCATCTTTTTCTATCAGTTTATTGTTAACATCCGAGATAATCTTCATTTGTATTTCCATACCAAAATCTTTGAAATCGCCTTTAAGTCCTTTAACCTGAACGGTTTTGTACAATGCAGGAAAATAAAACCCATCGTCACGAAAATCTTTTGAAATAAAATCAATATCCCGCCCAACTACAGGAGTATTTAATAACCATGGTTCAAGGTAAACCATACCAAAGCCCTCTTTGTAACTTGTTGTTATACAGTAATCGCTTCCAATTAAAAGTTCCTCGAAATTGACCTTTGTGCCGGCTTCGAATACTATATTTATTCTTTCTTTATCGCAGAATTGTAACCATTTTTTGTACAATTCAATTTCAACTGGATTTTGTGGAGGTTGTGTTACAACAAAGTTGGCAACATCAGAGAAAAGTACTGCCAATAAAATGAACTCTCCAATATTTTTTCGCTGTATAACTCTTACCGGGTAAGTAACCAGTAATTTCCTGGTATCAAGCTTTAGTTTTTGACATATATTTTGTTTTGCACTTTGCTTATCGTCGATATCTAATCTGGCTGAAAAAGTTACCGGATTAGGCAACCATTCAATCCTTTTTTCTGCAACCCCGTATGTAATAAGGCGCTTAAAATCAAAAGAATTAAGAACTCCGTAATTGTAGTTTTTAATTTTTGGGTACAAGACTTCATCTAACTTTTGCCAAAAGTTTCCTTCGATTATGTCTTTTAAAAACTGAAGATTTGACGGACGATCTTCAGCAAAATCGTGAGCATGATTAAAAACTTTATATCCTTCTTTTGCCAACAAGTAAACAGCATAGGTAACTATTGGGTTTTTTCCCAGATTCAAATTGTGAAAATGCAAAATTGTATTATCATTCAGGTGCTTTTTGATTGAAGAATGAATTTTATATAATAGCTCCCTGGCTTCCTGATCCGGGTATTTACGGTTTTCGAGATAATTAAGTTCAGGAATGATTACAAGTTTAGCTCCCAACTGTGTAATGTCATCCGGATTTGTTGCATTGCCAACCAAGACTGTGATTTCATTTCCTAGTAAACTTTTGATTTGCGATTCAATAATTCTGGTAACACCACCGGGATTTAAATGACTATGGGCAATTACAATTTGCATACAATATATTTTAATATAAAAATAGAAAATGATTAGGAGTTTGCTTTTTAGAACGCTTATAATTTAAAAGTTTAACTTAAAACTAAAATGAATGCTGATTGAAAGAGGTATATTTTAATTTCAGACAATTTTATCCTTTCTTTGCAAAAAATTAGTAGCGATGGCAAAAAAACGTGTAAATGTTGTAACAATGGGATGTTCTAAAAACCTTGTCGATTCAGAGGTTTTACTGAACCAACTGGAGAAGGGTAAATTTGAAGTAGTGCACGATTCCAACGAAACAAATTTTGATGCGGTTTTTGTAAATACCTGTGGTTTTATTCACGATGCAAAGCAAGAATCAATTGATATGATTCTTGATTATGCAGAATTAAAAAAACGTGGTGAAATAAAAAATCTTTACGTTATGGGATGCCTGTCGGAACGATATCAAAATGAATTGGAAAAAGAATTACCTGAAGTGGATAAATACTTTGGAAAATTTGATATGAAAGCCATGGTTACTGAATTAAAAGCGGCGTACTATCCCGAGAAAATTTATGAACGAAAAATAACTACACCATCACATTTTGCCTATTTAAAAATTTCTGAAGGTTGTAACCGTTCCTGTTCTTTTTGTGCTATTCCAAAAATGACCGGAAGACATAAATCCAGAACCATTGAAAGCCTGGTAATGGAGGCAAAATACCTGGCAAAAAATGGAGTCCGCGAAATACTGTTAATTGCTCAGGAATTGTCGTATTACGGAATTGATATTTATGGTAAAAGCCGCCTGGTGGATTTGGTAAATGCAATCTCTGAAATTGAAGGAATTGAATGGATTCGACTACATTATTTATACCCCACAAAATTCCCATACGATATTTTACCAGTGATGAGAGAAAACCCTAAAGTTTGCAAATATCTGGATATGCCTTTGCAACACATTGCCAATCCTGTTTTAAAAAACATGTTACGTCATGTAACCCGCGAAGAGACTGAAAAATTAATAACACGAATAAAGGATGAGGTTCCCGGAGTAATTCTGAGAACTACAATGCTGGTGGGTTTTCCGGGAGAAACTGAAGAAGATTTTGAAGAACTAAAACAGTTTATTCTTGATACAAAGTTTGAGCGTTTGGGTGTTTTTCCATACTCAAATGAAGAAGGTACTTATGCTTACAATAATTTCAAGGATGAACTTTCTGATGAAGAGAAACAGGAGCGAGCCAATGAAATTATGGAGGTTCAGCAACAAATTTCAGCCGATTTAAATCAGCAGAAAATTGGCAAAAAGTTTAAGGTAATTATCGATGGACAGGAAGGCGATTTTTATGTTGGCCGCACCGAATACGATTCACCGGAAGTGGATGGAGAAGTTCTGATAAACACTGACAAAACGCTTAAAAAAGGCGATTTTGTGCACGTTGAAATAACAGGTGCTGAGGATTATGATTTGTATGGAAAAGTAGTTTAAAAGCAAAAACCATTATTGTTTCTAAACAGCTTCTCTTTGGTTTTCTTCCAATTGAAATTGTTTTTTTCTGAATTCTTTTATTGCTCTTTTTTCCAACTTTTCGATAGCATCTTTAAAAGTGTGCAAATTACGATATGATTTTACAATTTTAATATTTGGCTCGGGCATATCTAAAAGTTCTAAGGAAACCGGCCCGTTTTTCTTGATGCCCTTTTTATAGATTTCTCCATTTAGCGGATTAAAACTAAAATCCTTACAAATTGCAAGTACAAACTCCAGGTTTGATTTGTCGAATTTTACCTCGTAAAACCGCGCGTAAATAGCGTATACTTTTTCATTTGGTAATCCGTAGAAATAAACAGGTAACGAGGTTGGCAAACAAGAATTTTGAGATTTAGACAGAAACTTAACTAACGACTCCATATTTTTTTGCTTTAAAAATGAATGATAAAATTAGAGCTTATTAAGTTTCTATTTGTTAAGCATTGATTAATTGTTAATTAAGTTACAATAACGCTCATAGTACAGACTCTCTTTTAGAGGATTCAAACTAAAGAATTCCTGAAATTTTAATTTAGTTGCTTGAAATCTGTCATCCTAAAAATATTTGACTGCCTTTAGGATGATTTTAGAATAACAAATTACAGGAATTTATTCATATCGTAAAGCTTCAACAGGATTACGGACTGCAGCTTTATACGATTGAAACGACACCGTTAATATTGCAATTGTTAAAGCAAGAATTCCTGCAAGAGCAAATATCCACCAATTCAAACTTGTCTTATATGCAAAATTCTGTAACCACTGGTTCATGGTGTACCAGGCAATGGGTGTTGCCAAAACAAATGAAATGATTACCCATTGCATAAAGTCTTTATTAAGCAAGGCCATAATTTGGGTAGTTTTCGAACCATTCACCTTTCGAATTCCAATTTCTTTTCGTTTTCTTTCGATAGCAAAAACCGATAAACCAAATAGCCCGATACAAGCAATAAATATGGCAACAAAAGAAAAATAACTAAACAATCCTGAAATTCTTTTTTCATCGTTATACATGTTTTCCAGTCTTTGATCAAAAAATCCTATTTCGCAATTTGTATCAGGAATGATATCCAACCACTTTTTGTTAATTGTTGCCAGTGTCTCTGCAAAATTATCGGGTCGAACACGCATAATCAAAACATCAGGATTTTGAGCCAATGGCACCATTACCATGGGCTCAATACCGTTTCTTAGCGATTCGAAATGAAAATTTTTAGCAACTCCAACAATTGAAGCCTTATCTTCCCCTCCGTTTCTTCCAAAAAACTTTCCAATTGGTTCCTGCATTTTCATTCTTTTTAGCGCTTCCTCATTTAATATTACTTCCCTCGGAAAATTTCTTTCCTCATTTTGCATATTGTCAAATACCGGGGCAAAACTTCTTCCTTCGGTTAATTTTATTCCCAGGGTTTCATAGTAATTTCGGTCAACTCTCATAATACAAATCAAAACTCTGTTTTCCGGATCTTTTCCCTGCCAGTCATATCCCCAGGATGAATTTCCTCCCCAGAATGGTAATTTATCAGCTTTGGTAAGATTTACAACGCCGCTTATATTTTTAAATTCTTCGGAAAGAGCATCGTGTTTGGTTTTTGTTGATTCATCAAGATATATATAAATAAGGTTATCCTGGTTATAACCCAGGTCGTAGTTATTTATGTATTTTAGCTGTGAACTTACGGCAATTGTGCAAATCACAAGAACAATTGACAGCGTAAACTGAATAACTACCAACAGGCTTCGAAAACTTAACCGGCTGCCGTTTCCTTTCATTGCCTTTTTTAAAACCCTTACCGGAGCAAAGGACGAAATATAAAGTGATGGATATGCGACTGATAATACAAGTATTGTTACAAGCATTATTACAAGCATAAAAATAAGGTACTTATTCCCAAGTAATGCCAAACTTACGGTTTTTCCGGAGAGTTGATTAAATAATGGTGTAAATGCCAAAACTAAAACAACACTCAATAAAATACTTATAAAAATCATTAATCCTTTTTCATGAAAAAACTGGTTGGTAAGACTCAGTTTGTTTGCACCCAGAACTTTACGAATTCCAACTTCAGGACGTCGTGTTTCGGAACTTGCAGTTGATGAATTTACAAAGTTTATAGAGGCAATTAATACTATAATAAAGGCAATAGCCAGGAACTGGTATATATATTGAATTTGATTGTTCTTGTCGGAGAAATTATATAAACGCATTTTTGAATAGGGAAAAAGAAAAAGTGAGGTATTCTCCTGTCCTTTTTCCTTTAATAGACCGGTTATTTTATTTTCCAACTCTTGCGGATTAGTCCCTTTTGCCAACAACAAACTTGTATAAGGCCAGTTATTTCCCCAACGGGTTAAATCGGCTCCTATTTTCTCGGCAACTTTTATGGAAGCCAAAATGTCGAAATTAATTGTAGAATTTTTTTCAGGACATGCAATAACTGCACCCACCGTAAACTCATAAGATCCATAAACGGTTAAAACTTTTCCAATTGGCGATTCATCTTTAAAAAACAGATCGACTACTTTGGGTGTAATCATTATCTGGTCTGGAGAATGCAGTGCCTTTGCATCACCCTCCAGAATTTCGAAAGAAAAAATACTGGTAAAAGCAGTATCTGCCAAAAGTAACCCTATATCTTTAAATTCAGTGGTTTGATATTTAACCGGCTGGCCGCCTAATTGGGTGTATGTGCTTGCATTTAAAACTTCCGGGTAATTTGTTTTTAATTCATTTGAAAGCGGAAAGGGTGTACATCCCGTGTGTAAATCCTGGCCATCGGAATAAACCTGATGTTCATAAACCTGGTAAATTTGACTAAGGTTTTTATGATATTTATCAAAATTAAGTTCATCTACCACCCAAAACAGTATTAGTGTAGAAACAGCAATACCTAAAGCCACACCGGCTATATTCAAAAAAGAGAAAAATTTATTTTTCAGGATATTTCTCCATCCTAATTTTAGGTTTCGTTTAAATGTTGACATGTTGAAAGTTTTACGATAGTTTTCTGTTTAATTTTTCGGTTTTATAGAACTACTTCTCCTATTTCTTTTTTTATTTCCTCGGTAATCACCATTCCATCAAAAAGGTTAATAACACGATGTGCATATTCAGAATCGCGCAAAGAGTGCGTTACCATAACAATTGTTGTTCCCTCCTGATTTAATTCGGACAGGAGGTTCATTACCTCCCTGCCATTTTTGGAATCAAGGTTTCCTGTAGGTTCATCTGCAAGAATTAATTTAGGATTTGCAACAACGGCGCGGGCAATAGCAACCCTTTGTTGCTGGCCTCCTGATAATTGCTGAGGAAAATGCTTTTTACGGTGACTGATTTTCATCCTGTCCAAAACTTTTTCGACCATTTCTTTCCTCTCCCTGTTTTTGAGTTTCAGATAGATTAGGGGCAGTTCAACATTTTCATAAACATTTAACTCATCAATCAAATTAAAACTTTGGAAAACAAAACCTATATTTCCTTTTCGAAGTAACGTTCTGTTACGTTCTTTTAACCGGCCAACCTCCTTCCCGTCAAAATAATATTCACCGCCACTTGGATTGTCCAGCAGTCCGATAATATTTAAAAGAGTTGATTTTCCGCATCCTGATGGTCCCATAACAGCGACAAACTCGTTTCTTTTAACATGAATATTTGCATTGCATAAGGCTTTGGTTTCTATTTCATCTGTACGAAATATTTTACTTAGTTCGACGGTTTTAATCATGTTTTCCAGGTTTTTTGTTAATTGATTGAATTATTTGACTTTACAGATAAAGACGATACAATTAATCATAAGTTACATTTTTGGAATGATTTTATTTTCAGTATTTTAATATCCTATTGATATAAGAAACAAACAAAAACTATTTTTAAGGTGTATAGGTTCGTAAAAGCTGTTAAATTTGCGCCGGATTTTTAGAAAGGTATAATTATGAGAATAGAATACGATATTAAACTGGGATTTAAAGATGTGATGTTCAGGCCAAAACGTTCTACATTAAAAAGCCGTTCTTTGGTAAGCCTGGAACGTACGTTTAAATTTATGCACACCGGACAATCCTGGACAGGAATTCCAATTATGGCTGCAAACATGGATACTGTAGGTACCTTCGAGATGGCGAAGGCATTAAGCGGGAAGAAGTTGTTTACGGCCCTGCATAAGCACTATTCCATTGAGGAATGGAGCAGCTTTATGAAAAGTGCTCCGGACGGTATCGAAAACTATGTTGCTTTAAGCACAGGAACAGGACCGATGGACACCGAAAAGATTAGCGAAATTTTTAAACAAAATCCAAAACTCAGGTTTTTGTGTATTGATGTAGCCAATGGCTATTCAGAGCATTTTGTTCATTATGTGCAGGAATCTCGGGAAAGATTTCCTGACAAGGTAATTATGGCAGGGAATGTTGTTACCGGAGAAATGGTCGAAGAACTTTTACTGGCCGGAGCCGATATTATTAAAGTAGGAATTGGGCCCGGTTCAGTTTGTACAACCCGCGTAAAAACAGGAGTTGGTTATCCACAGCTTTCTGCGGTAATAGAATGTGCAGATGCTGCCCATGGTTTGGGAGGACAAATAATAAGTGATGGTGGCCATGTTATTCCCGGTGATGTTTCAAAAGCTTTTGGCGGAGGGGCTGATTTTGTAATGTTGGGCGGAATGTTGGCCGGGCACAACGAAAGTGGGGGAGAAACCGTTGAACGTGGTGGAAAAAAATACCGCCAGTTTTATGGAATGAGTTCTGCCACAGCTATGGATAAACATGTTGGCGGTGTTGCAAATTATCGTGCAAGCGAGGGCAAAACCGTTGAGGTTCCATATCGGGGAGCTGTGGAAGATACTGTTCAGGATATACTGGGTGGAATAAGAAGTACCTGTACTTATGTAGGTGCGTCAACTTTAAAAGAATTAACAAAACGAACAACTTTTATAAGGGTTGAAGAGCAGGAAAACAGGGTGTATACAGAATAGTATTCTAAGAAATATTTGTAAATGGGAGTTGGACAATATTCTGGTTCGCGTTTTTTAAATTCAAAACAAAACTTCAGTTATACGGATTGTGCAATATGCACCAAATGTTGCAATTTCATTGTTTTAGATAATAATTCTTTATTGTTAATATGTAATTCTAAATAAGAATAGTTCCTTTGCTGTGAACTCATAAAGATTATCTTTGCGAGCTTCACTATATCAAGCTAAAATGAATCTATTCGAAAAACATACTTTCCATATCCCGGTTCTTGGAGTTGCTTATTCAATTGATACGCCTATTAATGTTGCTCCCTACGGGATTGATTCCGTCATCTCTCTTGTCGATGATTCTACCATTGAAAAGATGAGGGAATTTTACAGTAAAAAATTTAATATTCCGTTTCAAACAATCTCTAAAAAGGTGGATGATTTCAGAGCGAAAAGAATTGCCTCCTATTTGGACATGGTTGATGAAATAGTTAAGCATAAAGTACAGGAATTAAAGAATTCGGCGTTCAAAGCCGGTGACGAGCTGGAAAAATATATTAGCCTGTTGCCCAATTTTAATGAGCTTAAATCAAAGTTCAACTTTGCTGAGATGAGTCATCAGGCAAAGGAGGAATTTACAAAATGGATTCATGAAAAGTTAAATGTTGGTTCCATCGATGTGAACATAATGACTAAACTGGATCAGGTAAATTCAAAAAACGGAGAAGAATTACCAATTGAATACAATGATGCACATGCTGCATTGCGCGGATTTGCAAACAGTAAATTAAACTCATCATTGGTACTTTCTGCAGGAATGAGCCCACGTTTATACAGTTACATTGAAAAGTTTAATGACTTTTTCCCTGATAAAACAGGTTCGATTAAAAAGAAACTAATTTTAAAAGTAAGTGATTTTAGATCAGCATTTATTCAGGGAAAAATGATGGCAGCCAAAGGATTATGGATTTCGGAATATCGCATTGAATCTGGAGTAAATTGTGGTGGACATTGTTTTCCTACTGATGGCGTTTTGTTTGGTCCAATTCTGGAAGAATTCAAACAAAACAAAGACAGGCTGTATAATACCTGTATAGATATTTATCAAAAAGCCCTGGAAGGAAAAGGACATGTTAAACCGGATAAAACTCCTGTAATAAAAATAACTGCTCAAGGTGGGGTAGGAACTTCTGAAGAACATGATTTGTTGCTCGATCATTTTGAGTTGGATGGCGTAGGATGGGCAACTCCTTTTATGCTGGTTCCGGAAGTAATAAGTATTGATACAGAAACACTGGATATTCTTGCAAAGGCAAAAGAAGATGATTTGGTGTACAGCGGACTTTCTCCATTGGGAGTTCCTTTTAACTCCGTAAAAGGTGTATCGATGAGTTTGTATAAATTACAACTTGCCAAAGACAGGAAACCCGGAGCTGCATGTACCAAAGGATTTTTAAAGTATAACACTGAATATACAGAAAAACCGATTTGTACTTCATCGAAACAATATCAGACGAAGAAAATAAAAGAGATTGAGGCACTTAATCTTCCTGAAGAAGAGTTTAAAAATGCATATGATAAGATTATAGAAAGAGAATGTTTATGCAAGGGTTTGAGCACATCGACATTGATTTCAAAAAATATTCCCGTTGAACCGGATTTTAAAGTTACCTGTTGTCCCGGTCCAAACCTTGCTTACTTTTCGAAAGTTTCTACTTTAAAAGAAATGGTTGACCATATTTACGGGCGTATTAATCTGTTGGATAAACGCCATCGTCCTCATATGTTCATGAAAGAACTGAATATGTATCTCGATATTTTCAGGGAAAGGTTTGAGGCATTTAAGAGAAATTCGGAAGACGTAAAAGAACTGAAACAATTAAAAAGATTTCAAAAAAATATTTTTGAAGGTGTTAACTATTATAAAAACCTTTTTGCCGAAAAGAAAAAAGAGGTAGTTGATGATTTGGACAAATTGCTTGGGAATTATTCAGAGATACATTCTGATTTATAAAAACTTATAAATTTTACTATTTCCCCAGTCTCCAACGATTGGTAATTGCTTTTGGAGGAAATATCCCCTGGTTGACAAACCTTACATCTTCAATTGAATAAAAAGCTTTTGGATTATAAGTTTTAATTACGTCTGCCATTTTTGGAATTTCGGTTCGTTTAATTATACTGTAAATAATACTTACTTTTTCGGTTCCTCCTTTTGCATCATTATGAGTAATTCCATATCCTGCAGCCACTAATTTTTTTATCAGTTCGTCAGCAGGTTTTCTGGTAATGATCTGAATTTTTACAATCCCTAACGCAAGTTTTTCCTCCACTTTTAATCCGATGAAATTACCGGCGGCAAAACCTGCCCCGTAAGCGATATAACATACCCAATTGTCCAGATTTTCAAAAATCCGGGATATGGCAAGCAACCAAATTAAAACTTCAAAAAAGCCAAGAATGGGAGCCCATAGTTTTTGTCCTTTTGAAACCATTACTATTCTTATTGTACCAATAGTCTGGTCAGCAATTCGTGCAACAAATATCAGCAACGGTAAAAGCAGGTAGGTAAAAGTTGCACTTTCGAAAAAGGTACTTAATAAGGTCATGTTTTTTATTGTAAAATTACTTTAAAACTCAGAAGTAAAATGAAACCTGATATTTTTAAATTCATCCTGTGCCATTTGCAGAATAAATTGTGAATCTGCCATAAAAACATCCCTGCCCAGTTTATCTTTTGCCATTTTCTGATGTTTACGTTTTTTAAATTCGGTAAGTACTTTTTCGTCATCCGATTCAATCCAGCAGGCTTTAAACATTGAAACAGGTTCAAAACGGCATTTAGCACTGTATTCGTGCTCCAGTCGATACTGGATAACTTCAAACTGTAACTGTCCAACCGTACCAATCATTTTGCGGCCGTTAAACTGGCTGGTAAAAAGCTGGGCTACACCTTCGTCCATTAACTGGTCAATACCTTTTGCCAATTGTTTCGATTTCATAGGATCTGCATTTTCAACATAACGGAACATTTCAGGAGAGAAACTTGGTAAACCTTTAAAGTGTATATCTTCACCGTTTGTCAAAGTGTCTCCAATTATAAAATTTCCTGTGTCAGGCACTCCAATGATATCTCCGGGAAATGCTTCTTCAACAACTTCTTTCTGGGCAGCCATAAAGGCCGTTGGGCTCGAAATTCTGAAAGTTTTTCCCAGCCGGATATTTTTATACATTTTATTTCTTTCGAACTTACCGGAACAAATTTTTACAAAGGCAATTCTGCTACGGTGGTTTGGATCAATATTGGCATGAATTTTAAAAACAAAACCGGTAAATCCGCTTTCCTCCGGTTTTACTTCACGTTCTTCTGCCAAACTTGGTTTGGGTGTTGGTGCAATTTGCACAAATGCATCCAATAATTCCTGCACTCCAAAATTGTAAAGTGCGCTTCCAAAAAATACAGGAGCAAGGTCACCGGCCAGATAAGCATTTTTATCAAATTCAGGGTAAACTCCTTCAACCAATTCAAGTTCCTCACGGAGAACATCCGCGTCGACACCAATATAATTCTCCAGTTCAGGATTTGATATATCCTCAAATTTAATTCGCTCTTCAATCGATTGAATATCCGGAGTAAAAAGTTTGAGACTTCTGTTGAAAATATTATAGACTCCCTTAAAATCAGGACCGCTGTTAATTGGCCAGCTCAAAGGGCGAACTTTTATTTTTAGCTGATCTTCTATTTCGTCCATCAAAGTAAAAGAATCCTGGGTGGGTCGGTCCATTTTGTTGATGAATACTATAACCGGAGTTTTACGCATCCGGCAAACATTCATTAATTTTTCGGTCTGTGGCTCAACTCCTTTTGCTGCATCGATAACAATAATAACACTATCGACGGCAGTTAAAGTTCTGAAAGTATCTTCCTGGAAATCCTGGTGGCCGGGTGTATCAAGAATATTAATCTTATACCCATCGTATTCAAAACCCATCACCGAAGTGGCAACAGAGATACCACGCTGGCGCTCAATTTCCATAAAGTCGGATGTAGCACCTTTTTTAATTTTATTACTTTTTACGGCACCTGCTACACGAATAGCACCACCAAAAAGTAACAGTTTCTCCGTTAAAGTTGTTTTCCCGGCATCGGGGTGACTTACAATTCCGAATGTCCGTCTTCTGTTTATCTCTTCCAGAAATGTCATTTCCTGCCTTTTAATTTAAGGGCGCAAAAATAGAAAAGAACTTTGAATATTCAGTTGAAAACGAATTTATATGGATTTGAAAAGCAAAAGTTTTAAATTAGATTTAAATATGCTGATCTTGAATGATTTGCAAGATAAAGCCGTGCAAATGTCGTGTTTAAATCAGTCTTTATTTACTGACATTTTTTTAGTTAAACAATAAATTGCATTTAAAATCAAAAAACCATGCAACAGCCTGAGATTGGAAAAAAAATTACTGATTTAAGAAAAGCCAAAGGATTAACACAGGAAGAACTGGTTGAAAAGTGTAACATTAATGTGCGCACCTTACAGAGAATAGAGGCCGGTGAAGTAATTCCAAGAAGTTACACCTTAAAGGTGATTTTTAAAGCTTTAGATTATAATTTTTTTGAGGAACAGAATAAGTCAGGTTTGGTCTTATTTATAAAAAATGTAAGTGAAATTGTAAATCTAAAAAAAGATACGATGAAAAAAGTAAGTATTTTATCCAGCACAATTTTGATAATTCTGCTTGGGGTACTGATGATTAATTTTATTGATTCAAACAAGAACCAGGAAACCTTGAAAAAGTATGTAGATGCTCAAAATCAGAACAGCATTAAATGGTTTAATTCCGGGGAAATTGAAAAACTATTGGAGGACTACGCAGACGACGCATGTTTTTACAGAAATGGTCATCCTTCTTATTGTGGGAAAGAAGAAATAGCAAGAGTTTTAAAAAGTGCTTCAAATACAAGTGCATTTAAATTGAAGGCAATTGAACTTATCGATCTTGAAATAAATGGTGATTTGGCAATCGAAAAAAGTGTTACCACTTCAATACTTCAATCCGGAGAAATAATGAAAACAATAAACATTCAACACTGGAAAAATATCGACGGAGAATGGCTAATAATGAATGATATTGATGTGGCAGTTTTGGAATAACTATTTTTCCGGCTTCTTAGCTTTCCTTAAAATCTGCGAAATATAGTACCAGTAATCTTCATGAAAACGTACACTTTTTTTTCCGATGATATCATTATAACTCATTGGCATGTCATCAGGATTAAATTTACGTACATAAAAATCATCGTATAAACCGGGAACTTCAGGGTGAAACTGAACTGCAAAAACATTGGGATATTTATTATGAGCCAATCCTTCAATTACCTTTCCATCCGGTGACAGACAGGTAACTTCAAGTCCTTTTCCAAGTTTTTCCGCAGCCTGGTGGTGACTGCTATATATTCTGGGTGTAAATCTTTTATTTACATCCACTCCTTTTCCAAAAAACGGATGGTTGGTAAACTGAATGGTATGCAAATTGATTCCCATTAAAAGAGAATCATCAACAATTTCCTGCCAGTAATTGCGATGAAGGTTTGTTCTGCCAAGATTTAAAGTTTCACGAGGTGTTGAAGCTCTATATACCTCTGCAGGTATATCCTGAATTAAAGTACCACCGGTTGCAACATTCATGGTTTGCATTCCCAAACAAAAACCGGTAACAAAGTATTTAGGTCGTTCTTCCAGGAAAGGTTTGTAATTTTCGTTCCAGTAACCGCCTAAAAGATGGAAAAGAAATGTGGTTTCAAAATAATGACGTTCGGGATCAGTTACCACAGAAAGTGTGTTTTCTTCGCCATAAACTCCGGGTGGGATATCAGGGCCACCAAAGAAGAAAACACCTACAGAATTGTCAAATACTTTTCTCAGTTCCGCACTACATTCATTTTCCTGAAAAAGATTCTCTTCATTTAATTCTCCGGTGATTGCATGAAGCTTAAAATTCTCCAGTTTATTGCTTTCTATAAATTCTTTTGTTTGATTAAAATCGTAATTCTGACCTTTAAAATAAACACCTACAAAATTTGTCTTTTTTGTTTTAACATCCAGCAATTCAGAATTTACAAGGAACTGGACTGTTTTTAAGTTTCTTACCGTTGGATTGGTAAGAACGATATATTTTTTCTTTTTATTAAAATCGGTATCAAAGAAATCCTGCGAAGATGCACCAAGAAAAAGAATCAGGGCAAGATTAAGAAGTAATAAACGTTTCATATCATTCATTTGATTTAGCAAAAATCAAATATACTACAAACTCAATTTCAAACAAAAACAGATTTACAATGTTGCAACAAGCAAAATTTGTACATTTGTGAAAATTCAAAAATAAATACGAAAAATGAAATTTAATTTTAAAACGCAGTACTTAATAATTGCAGCAGTAATATTAATCGTTTTGCTTCTTTTTGGAGGTAATATGTTTTTAATCATCGAAGCCGGGGAAAGGGGAGTAATTTTTAAACCTTATACCTCTGGTCTGGATAAGGATAATATTTATGGCGAAGGTTTCCATATTATTGCTCCTTGGAACGATATGTACATTTATAATGTTCGTGAGCAGCAGCGAGACGAACCCATGGATGTGCTGGATAAAAACGGATTGTCAGTAAATGTTGATGTTACGGTTCGTTTTAATCCATCATATTCAAAAATAGGTTTTCTGCATGAACAGTTTGGAGTCAATTTTATCAATGTATTGGTAATTCCGGAAGTGCGCTCATCAGTTCGTCAGGTTGCCGGGCGTTACACCGCAGAAGAAATCTATTCTACAAAAAGAGCTGAGGTTGAGCAATCGATTATTGATGAAACGAGAGAAGCATTGGGTGAAAATTTTATCGATATGCGTGCACTTTTAATTCGTTCGATAAATCTTCCTGAACAAATTAAAAATGCAATTGAAAGTAAACTTCAACAAGAACAGGAAGCATTGGCATATGAATTCCGCTTGAGAAAAGAAGAGTCGGAAGCTGAACGTAGAAGAATTGAAGCAGAAGGAATTGCAAATTATAACAAAATTATTGATGCCAGTTTAACAGATAAAATTTTGAAACAACGTGGTATTGAAGCCACTCAGGATTTGGCAAATTCGCCAAATTCAAAAGTGGTTGTTATAGGAAACGGGAAAGACGGACTTCCATTAATCCTGGGTGGTAATTAAAATTCGATTAAAAATATATTTGAACAGGCTGGTAAATCACCAGCCTTTTTTTTATGGATTGTTTTCAATTAAAACTATTACCCTTATCGTCACTTTGTGCGATTGTCCCCTGATGGGGGACAGGAGTGACAAAGGAGCGACAGGGGGTAACCAGACCAGATTTTAAAAGAGATATTTATGATTAAAATTAATAACCCATTTGGGGAAATGGGAACTCGTGAGGATTACAATTGCTTTGGATGCTCACCTTATAACGAAATTGGTTTACAACTGGAATTTTGGGAAAATAATAATGAATTAATCGCATATTGGGAGCCCAGAAAGTCGCTTGAAGGTTGGAGTAATATTTTACACGGAGGAATTCAGGCATCGTTGCTGGATGAACTGGCAGGTTGGCTGGTTTTAATAAAACAGGAAACAGCCGGTGTTACTTCGGAGTTAAATGTAAAATATTTAAAACCCGTGAATATTACTAAAGGAAGAATCACAGTAAAAGGATATGTTGAGTCACTTGATAAAAGGATCGTAAACATCAGAGCTGCTTTGTTCGATGGAGAGAATACAGAGTGTGCTAGTGCAGACATCAAGTATTATTGCTTTCCACAAAATGTAGCAAAAGCCAGGTACCATTACCCGGGTAAAGAAGCTTTTTATCAGGAATAAATCGATCAATCCTCTGATTGAATCAAATTAGTAAAATATGTAAGTTGCTAGTCCATCGGGAATTCGACTTGAATTAAAAACTTGTTTTGGTTTTAATTACTTACGGCGGTTTTTGAATTTTTCCTGGTGTGGAAAGAAATCATCATCTTCTTCATAATCGTCGTAAATCGAAAGTCTTTTTTTAGAGGTTTTGTCTTTCGAACCTGTGCTTTTTCTTCCGGAACCAAAATCATCTTCTGAGTTGAAAGAATTTTTTTTCACACTTTGCTTTTTCATTGTATATCAAGAAATATAAAATAAAATTATGAATGATTTAATAATTTATATTGTCGAAAAATAAATATTTTTTAAATATGTACTGCTTTTACAAGATTAATTTTCGCTTACAATGGTTAAATTCCACATATTCAGCAATTATTAACCATTCTGAATTTGAAAATTAAAAAGATTTTGAAAAAAAGCAATAGTGATATTGCACTTTTTAAAAAACGAAAATAAATTTTTGATGAATCAACCATTCCCATACAAAACAAAAATATTCACAACATTTTTCTTTGTATTTATGAGTTTGTGTGCCTGGACTCAATACAGCTCAAAAACATTGCAACAATTCGATAAGGCTTTGCATTATTATAAAATTCAGGAATTTGAGAATGCTGTTTTAACGATTGAAAAAATACTAAAAAAGAATCCCGATTTTCTTGATGCTATATTACTTCTCGCAGATGTTTATAACGGTACAGGTGAAACCGCTTTGGAAATCAAAAACCTTGAAACGGCACTTCGGTATTCAAACAATTCATTAATTTATCTGCGACTGGGAAAGGCTTATTTTTCAATTGCTGAATATGAAAATGCAAGAATTCATTTTGGTACTTACCTCGGGTTTCAAAATATCTCAGAAGAAAGACAAAATGAAGTTGAACGTTACATATTACATTGCGAATTTGCTTTTGAGGCATTAAAGAATCCTGTTGATTTTAACGCGGAAAGATTACCTGAAACAATTAATACCATAAACGATGAATATTGGCCTTCTATTTCTTTGGATGGAAGCAAACTTGTATTTACCAGATTACTAAAACCAGACCGGGGATTGCCTAATGAAGATTTTTTTATTTCTGAATTCGATTCATCCGGATGGAAACAAGCCAATCCTATTATAGAAGTAAATACACCTGAAAACGAGGGGGCACAAGCACTTTCGGCGGATGGTAGGTTGCTGTTTTTTACCGCCTGTAATCGTCCTGATGGACGAGGCAGTTGTGATATTTATTATTCAGTTTTTAACGGTCGGTTTTGGAGTAAACCAATTAATGCCGGGATAATTTTAAACAGTATAAGTTGGGATGCTCAGCCCTCTGTTTCGTCAGATAACAGGTTTTTATATTTTTCTTCGAACCGTGACGGGGGAATGGGAAATAAGGATATTTGGCGAGCAGAAATTCTGGAAATAATGCAAAACGGAAAAATCAGATGGGGAATACCTGAAAATATTGGAGAAGATATCAATACAACCGGAGATGAAATATCTCCGTTTATACATCCCGATAATAAAAGTTTTTATTTTGCATCCGATTTTCATCCGGGAATGGGTGGATTTGATTTATTCCTTTCAAGAATTAATTCAAAAGGTAATTTTAATATACCGGAAAATTTAGGTTTCCCAATAAACACAGTAAAAAACGAACAGGGATTAAATATTAGTTCCGATGGCCTTTCAGCATATTATGCTTCTGAAAGAAATCCGGATACAGGTTTAGATATTTATACATTTCCATTGCATGAAGAGATTCGTCCTGAACCGGTTACCTATCTGAAAGCCAGAATTTCAGATGCAGAAACTGAACAAATAATTCAAGCTGAAATTGAGTTGGTAAACCTTTCTTCTGATATAGCTATTCAAAGAATGATCCATGCCGATAAAAATGGAGAGATTCTTTTGTGTCTTCCATTAAATGCCAATTATGCCTTTAATGTTTCGCATGAGGGTTATTTGTTTTATTCAGAATCAATTCAATTAGAAAAAAAATCCACAATTGAAAATCCCGGATTGGTTGAAATTAGGTTAAATAAAATCGATATTGGTGCCGAAATGAATCTTTATAATATTTATTTTGAAACGGATTCATTCAGAATTTTGCCAGTTTCTGAACCTGAACTGAAAAAACTTGTAGTATTTCTTAAAAATAATCCGAAAATTGAAATTGAGATTCAGGGGCATACAGATAATACAGGGCGTTCTGAAAATAATATGATACTTTCGGAAAACAGAGCTAAGTCGGTAGCCGATTATTTAATAAAGAACGGGATTCAAGATAATCGTCTACAGTTTAAAGGTTTTGGGGAAACCAAACCTGTAGCGAGCAACAACTCAGAAGAAGGCAAAATGTTAAATCGCAGAACAACAATTAAAATTGCCAAAAATTGATTCTTGGAATTAAACAGGATTTTTTATTTTTATGCCGCTTTTTGGTGGTTTGTAAGTAATTAGAAAACAAACCAAACAATTTGAAGACTAAAAATACTAAACTATGTATCGACTCATTAAAACCCTAAATTTATCCAGACTCCTGCTGATTCATGTTTTATTGTTTTCTCAGGCAACACTTTATGCTCAAAAGAATACCAACGTTGAAGACTTATTTAAAACAGCTAAAAATCAACTGGCAGCAAAAAACTATAATGCAGCGTTAAAAACTTGTGATCAGGCGCTGGCTATCGATTCGTTATCAAAAGATGTTTTGGTTTTAAAATCACAGGTTTATGGTCAAATGAATGATACTGATAAAGAGATTCTTTATTTAAATAAAGCCGGTATGGCAAAAAGTGACTGGGATGTCGTTTTTCGTTTAGGTGAAGCCTACTTTAAAAAGGAGAATTATTCTGAGGCATTAAGATATTACAATATTTACAGTGATATGCCAAGAATGCCTGAAAAAAGACAGTTTTTGCTGGCATGTAAAATCTCGAGCTGTAAATTTTTAATGCATTCAAATGACGAAAATAATTTTTGGCCATTACCAACTTCCGACGGGAATAATCTGTTTTTTGTGAATCAGAATGCAAGTGAAAACAGGGAAGCTGCGGAGGAAGTACCTGAAACTGATTTGTGGAAAATATATAAGCTTGAAAACGATACTATACCCTATGATAATGAGGGAATCCACAAATTAAATGATGGTTTGCGGATCTTATTTTTTACTGCATGTAACCGAGAGGATGGAATTGGTGACTGTGATATTTATTTTGTTAAAAGAGAAAATGGAAAATGGGGAAATCCAGTTAATGCAGGAAGTCCCGTAAATTCAGAAAGTTGGGATGCACAAGCGAGTTACTATCCGCAAAAAAAGTTGTTGTTTTTTGTGAGTGACAGAAGTGGAGGCTTAGGTAAAAAAGATATCTGGAGAACTGAATTGCTTGGATTTGAAGAAGATGGTAAACCCAGGTGGAGGACTCCGGTAAACCTTGGAGATAAAGTTAATACCCGGGGTAACGAAACGGCTCCTTTTATCAATGTGGTTAACAACAATCTGTATTTTGCTTCAGATAATTTACCCGGCCTGGGTGGAATAGATTTGTTTAATGCTGAACTTAATGAAACAGGTAATGTAGTAAATGTTACAAATTTAGGTTACCCCATAAATACACATTTTGATGATGACGATGTTAATTTTAGTCATGTCAGCGATTCTTCATTTTTTACTTCTTCGCGACAAACAAACAAAGGACAGCAGATTTATGCTTTTAATTTCGACAGGGGAGTATCTTTTGCACCGGTTGCATATGTAAAGTTGAATGTTAAAGATGCCATTTCTAAAAAGCCTCTCGAAACTTCTGTAAAACTTGAATTTCAACCCTTTCATCCAAGAAGATTTCAAATGCAGGAAACCAATGAAAACGGTGAATCGGTCTTTAGTTTACGGTTAAACAGAAATTATGCGTTTACTATTTCTGAACCGGGTTATTTGTTTGCATCAAAATTTTTAAATCTTGATAAAACAAACTCAGTTGATAAACCCGAAGAGTTAACCATTGAACTTCAGCCAATCGAGATAGGAGCGGAAGTACAGCTTTATAATATCAACTTTGAGACAGATTCATTCAGAATTCTTTCTGATTCGTATTCAGAACTTCAAAAAATATCGACCTTCCTGAACAATAACAAAGGTTTGAAAGTAGAAATTCAGGGTCATACAGACAGCTCCGGAAATGCTGATTACAATCAAGGTCTTTCAGAACGTCGAGCAAAGTCCGTAGTTGATTATTTGGCGGGACAGGGAATAAGTATCTCCAGACTAAAATATATGGGTTATGGCGATAAAAATCCTGTAGCAAGCAACGAAACAGAAGAAGGGCGCATGTTAAACAGAAGAACTACAATAAAAATTATTGAAAAATAAGGTTTTGAACCTTGTCTTGCTGAAGTAAATGAAACATGAAATTCGCATAAATCACGATTCTGAAGTACCAAAGTACAAACAAGTTGTTGATTTACTTTTATCTGATATTGAAGCCGGCATCTTTAAAATCGGACAAAGAATACCTTCAATAAACGAAACAAGCGAAGAGCTCTTATTGTCGCGCGATACGGTTGAAAAGGCATATGTTTTTTTACGAAAAAAAGGAATTCTGGCTTCGGTCAGAGGGAAGGGGTATTATGTAAATAAGGTTGATGTCGGAAAAAAAATCAAAGTCGCACTTATTCTTAATAAACTGAGCAATTATAAACGAAGCATTTATTATTCGTTATCAGAAACGCTGGGGTCCAAAGGGAATGTTGATGTATTTATATACAATTACAGCATCGAACAATTCGAGGAGATTGTTATTAATCAAACCCTTCATTATGATTATTTCGTGATCTTACCTCATTTTAAGGATAACGATGCAACAGGTGTTGACATCATTAAAAGAATACCAAAAGATAAGGTATTGCTTGTCGATCGTAAAATGGATTTATTAAGTGATTATCCACTGGTATATCAGGAATACGAAAAAGATATACAAAATGCGCTGGATAAAGGGAAAGACCTTATTCAGAAATACACAAAAGTTAACCTTGTTTTTCCGGCAAACCAGTATTATTCAAGATACATTGTTCGTGGATTTCAAATATTCTGTCAGGTAAATAATTTCCCATTCTCAGTTATTGACCAATTTGATGAAAATGAAATAATTAAAGGCGAGGCATTTGTTTTAATATCTGATGATGATTTGTATCGTTTTATAAAAATATGCAGAAATAAAATGTTGAAGCTTGGTACAGATGTTGGTTTGGTTGCGTATAATGAAAATCCGGTTAAGGAATTACTGGAAGAAGGAATAACTACCATATCCACCAATCATGATTTAATAGGCAGGATGGCGGGTGAAATGATACTTTCAAATGATTTTAAACGGGTAAAAAGCCCGTTTGAGTTTATCAAAAGGAAATCTTTGTAATTACTTAGCTTTTATTTTTCAGAAATTCTTTATCATGGCAATCTACACATGCTACACGATGAATATCATTTTTACTTGCAGGTGAAATATAAGTTGTGTTCATTGTACGAACATCGAGTTTGCAGTTTTTGGATTTATCGGAATGGCATTTATCACATGAGTTCCGCTGATAATTTGAATGTGGCTCATGACATGCACGGCAGCTAATTCCTTCATGCACTCCGGCGGGAGTCTGATCATCGCTACTACCGGCCTGGTGCCAAACAGAAGGTGCATGGCATTGTACACAAAGACGATAAACCGGATCTGCCGGTGTTTGTAAAGTGTCGTTTCCCTGAAGAATTACCGGTCTCGGTAAGTTGGTCAAATCGAAATGAGTTTTTTCGTGTCTTACATAAAGTCCTATTGAATTGTTTTGCATAGCGCGTCCGTAGAAAATTAAATCCGGGTTCGCATAGTCAGGACTTATAGCCGGTAGTCCCGGACTATGAATCTGATGGCATGTTAAACAAGGTATCGTTGCAAGATGCTCTTGAGTTTTATCTTTTATTTTCCATGGTCCCTGAATAGAAATGGGGTCAACCAAATCGTCGGTTGTTCCTTCATAGAACATTCCATGACACCGAAGACAATCATAGTTTAATTGTTCTGTTGTATTATGAACTGAATCGAGAAAAATATCTGAATAGCTTGCAGAATGACCACTTGCCAACCAATTGGCAAATTCATTTTCGTGGCACATTTTACAGCGATCCATTGTTGCAAGAATCTGGTCTTCCGTCATTCGGATTTCGTCGGCATAAGGAGCCGATTTTACATGAGTAAATACCATTTTTGTTTTTTCCGAAAAACTATGCCACCCGCTCTCCAGGGCCGTTCCATGGCATTTAAAGCAGGAAATGTCACGATGAGCTGAACTTGTCCAGGTTTTGTGAGCGGGACTGATTTCGTGGCAACTCGCACAGGTTTTTTCAGGATTGGCTGCATTCCACCATGTATAACTTCCTCCTAATATCAATAAAAGAATTGGTATTATTATCATTGTAAGTATGATAATCTTGGTAAAACTTTTCTTCATCGAATTATTCTTTATTTCCTTTTTTTAATTTTTTTTCTTCGCGCTCCTTGTTTCAAGCTTTAAGCTATCTGAACTTACTTCCGTTCCAGTTTTTAACGATATAATCTCCAACATAATAGCCCAAGGCCATAATGGTAAGTGCAGGATTAAAGCCACCATTGGTTACGCACAAACTTCCATCTGCCACCAACAAATTGTCAATATCATGAACCTGACCAAATTTGTTGGTAACAGAAGTTTTAGGGTCATTTCCCATTCTTGCGGTCCCTGCCTGATGCTGACCTCCGCTTAATCCTCGTCCTCCTACGTTTTGCCAAGTATGATATGCCCCGGCTTCTTTTAAAATTTCTTCAGCCCTGTCAGACAAAAACTGACATCCAATCCTGTCATAGGAATGTCTCTCTCCGGATAGTCTTACAGTTGGGATTCCCCAATGGTCTTTTACATTTGGGTCAATTGTAACCCGTGAATCAAAATTTGGAATTTCCTGAAATGGACCATGTATTTTTACGATTCTTTTGAACTTATTTCTTTGAAATTCTTTGTGTTCGAGGCCCCATCTTTTAGCTCCGGGTGGTCGTGTTTTTGTAAATAAATAGGGCATTGTAGTGAATGAGTTGCAAAGAGCACCACCACCTATGATTCCTTCATTATCATGATTGTAGTCACTTATTGCCCAGCAGGCACCGGGTCCGACATCATCAAAAATTTCATCCTTAAATAAACCTAATGCTCCGGTGTAGGCATGTCCCTGCAGATTTCTTCCAACCCAGTCATTATTATTTCCGGCACCATTTGGGAAAAGTTTATTTTTTGAGTTTAATAACAATCGTGCAGTTTCCACTGCCGCCGCCGCTACAACAACAATATCTGCTGTTTGTATCTGTCCCTGATCGTTTTCATCAAAATATTTTACGCCATTTGCTTTTCCTTTATTATCGAGAATAATCTCTGCCACCTGGCAATTGGTTCTCAATTCACAATTTCCCGATTTTATTGCAGTTGGTATTACTGTATTATGGGTACCACATTTGGCATTTACCGGGCAGGCAAATCCCACACAACTGCGCATTCGGTAACATGCCGGGCGCCCGTTGTAACGAACAGAATTACGTAACATTGGAATTGAAAATGGATGTAACCCAAGGTTTCTTGCTGCTTTATCCAGCATTTTAGCCTCACGGTTATACGCAAATGCCGGCATGGGATAAGACTTTTTACGGGGAGCCATAAACGGATTGGCATAATGGTCTCCTGCGACTCCAATTTCCCATTCTGCTTTCTCATAAAAAGGTTCCAAATCAAAATAATCAATTGGCCAGTCTTCCATTGTTGAACCTTCTATGTTACCGTAAGCCGATTTCATTTTGAAATCTTTTTCCATAAATCGCCAGGCCATCGCTCCATAACTTACGGTTCCTGAACCAACACATGCAGCATTATTTCCATAACCGCCTTCACTGGGTAATACAATTCTTGGTTTTCCATCGTTATAAACAACCACTCGGCGGTGTCGTTCGTCATCCGGACCAAAAGCGTTTCCTAAAACTGTTGTACGTTGAGAAATTAATTCATCATCGTCGTGCTGATCGTAATTTACCCAATCACCCCTTTCAAACAATACGACACTTAAACCTGCTACAGCAAGCTCTTTGGCTACAATTCCACCTCCTGCACCTGCACCTACAACTATGGCATTAACATGTTTTTTACTCATGATTCCTGTTTTTTAGTGTTTGTGCATTTCGACTCGTATCTGTTTTGCCCAATAACATGAGGGTAATCCAGTTTCATCATTTTAAAACTTATATAGTTTTTATTTCCACCATGACGAGGTGAACCGTAAAATCCCTGCATAGAATGCTCCATAACCATTCTGAAAAATGATTTTTGGTCAACTTCTTCCCAATATTCTTCGGGCAAATATCCCGATTCCATTTGTTCCATAAAATGGGTTTGTTCGTCCCATTCCAGATCTGAAAAGGCCTTTCTCAAAATTCTCTGAGATGACATTTTTATGGCCGGAATACCCTTTCTGTACTCTTCCTGAAAACGTGTATAAGGCCCAACCAGCTGCTTGTCAATGAAATTGATAACATTTGCATCAGTTGCACCAGGATCCTGATCTTTCGGGATTATTTGTTCTGCAAAAGCGACAATGGTTTTGGCTTCTTCTTCATTAAAGAAACGCCAAACAGAATTGTAACCCGAGCAAGCGGGAATGAACATAATACTACCGCATGCCAAACTTAATTTATGGATAAATTCTCTACGGGTTGAATTCATATTATTGGTTTATGGTTGAATTTCAAATTTAAGGTATTAAATTTTTATTTTTTAATTATTAATTAATTCGGAATGATTCTATGTAATTGACAATTTCAATTTATAACTGAAATAAAAACTTTTTCTATTTTAGCATAACCGATAAACCATTTATAGTACATAATCCTTAATCGATATTTGAATGATCCTGACAAAAATTTTTTAACCGGAATTATCAAAAATTGATTATGTATACAAATATTTAAAACTTGAAATGAGCATGTGTAAAATCACATAGGAGAGTGATTAATTCCGATAGCTATTGGAACATGCGAGTTAGATACTAAACCTTTAAAAACAAAAAATTAATAGTATGAAATATTTTCAAATCGTTCTGGCAATTTTTCTTTTTGCATCGCTTTCTTGCACAAAACAACATCAATTTAGCACCAATTTTAACAATACAAACGATCGTGTTTGGGTGGGTAAAGACTTTTGGTCTGTCCCACTTGAGGACTGGAAAGTAGAGAACGGTAAACTTCATTGTGTTGGTGAAATCCCGGATTCACGGGTAAATATTTTAACGCATGTTCTTTCCCCTGAATCGGGTAATTTTAAAGCTTCTGTTAAGGTGGTGCTCAGTGAAAAAGGAGAAACTCCGGGAACAGCCGGATTTTTATTGGGAATTCATGATAAAGAAGATCCTGATGTTCGGGCTGCCTGTTATTTTGGAACTATAATCAAAGCCGGTATAAGTTTAAATGGTTTTGCTTTTTTAAAAGATAAAAAAGTGGAACTTCCCGGTGACTTTGAATATTCCGATTTTAATATTGTGGTTGAGGGAAATAATAGTTCTTTGGCTATGTTGGTAACAGATGTAAACGGATTGAGGATCGATTTAAAAACTGAAATTGACGGTATCCGGGGTTTAATAGCAATAGCAAATAATCTAAGATGGGGAGATAACGATAAACCGGGAAAATCAAAATTTATATTTGATGATTTTCATTTATCGGGCTCAAAAGTAATTGAAAAACCGGAAAATAGTTTTGGACCCATTTTATGGACAATGCATACACTTAGTAAAAAGACTTTAAAATTGATGGCCTTACTCCCCCCAATTGGAGAACAGGATAATCAAAGTGTTGCATTGCAATTTAAAAGAAATGAAAAATGGGAAACTGTGGCTACCGAAGAAATTGAACCTGATTCAAGAACTGCCATTTTTAGATTTGATAACTGGGATGATACCAAAAATACAGAGTACAGGGTAGAGTATGTTGAAACAGGGAAAGATGGCACTGAAACACTAAATTATTATAAAGGAACAATAAGAAAAGATCCGGTTGACAAGCCTTTAAAATTTGGTGGATTAACCTGTCAGTACCATTTTGGTTTCCCTTATTCACCACTTGTGGAAAATCTTGAAAAATTAAATCCTGACATGCTCTATTTTTCCGGTGATCAGATATATGAAGGAAATGGTGGTTATGGAATTAAAAGAACTCCTGCAGAAGATGCAATCTTAAACTATCTTGGAAAATACTATATGTTTGGGTGGGCGTTTGGAGATTTAATGCGTGACCGGCCTACTATTTGTACTCCTGACGATCATGATGTTTTCCATGGAAACCTTTGGGGAGAAGGTGGAAAAGCAAAACCAAAGGACGGAGGAGAATCAGATACTCGTGGTTTTATAGAGCCCGTTAAAATGGTAAATGTGGTTAACCGAACACAGTGTGGACAGTTGCCTGATCCATACGATTCAACTCCGATAGAACAGGGAATGACAGTTTGGTACACCGATTTAACTTATGGTAAGGTAAGCTTTGCGGTTATTAGCGATAGGGTTTTTAAAACCGGTCCTGAGGCTGTTTCTGATTGGGAGGGACGCCATGATCATATGAAGGAAGGACGTAAAGATTTATCATTTCTGGATAAAAAGGGCGTGAAAATGTTGGGTGATCGTCAGATAAAATTCCTTAACGATTGGAAAATGGATTGGGAAGGGGCTAATATAAAAGTACTATTGTCACAAACGGTTTTTGCAAATGTTGCAACACATCACGGAAGTCTGCAAAATTATTTGTATGGTGATCTTGATTCAGGCGGTTGGCCAAAATCCGGTAGAGACAAAGTAATAGAAATTATGAAAAGTATTGGCGCATTAAATATCAATGGAGACCAACATTTACCAACACTTGTGCAATATGGTTTAAATGATTACAGAGATGCCAACTGGAGTTTTTGCACACCTGCAATTGCAACTATGTATTTACGCTGGTTTTTACCCGATGAAATGAGTGAACCTGTTTATGACAGGCCGGACCATGGATATCCCAATACCGGAAAATATACAGATGCTTTTGGAAATAAGAACTTTGTTTATGCCGTTGGAAATCCGGGGAAAAATACAGTTGACAGAGACAGCAGATATACTCATGCTCAAATTCGTTCTTCAGGTTTTGGAATGGTTACATTTGATCAAAAAACGAGAGATATTACTTTGGATGCGTGGAGATTTATTGCGGAAATTGATAATCCTAATCCTGTAAGAGACCAGTTTCCGGGATGGCCATTGCAAATAAATCAATACGATAATTTTGGTTTAGGAGCTAACCATTTTCTTCCTGAGTTTGTTGTTAACAAACCTGATGAAGTAATTGAAATAAGCAATGTAAAATCCGGTAAAATTGAATATATCTTCAGAATGAAGCAAGAAAGTATTCAACCAAAAATGTTCAAAACCGGAACTTATTCAGTAAAAATAGCAAATAAGGAAATCGGAACATTTAAAACAAAAAAAGGAAATAATACTGAAAGCATTAAGGTCGAAATTTAATTTTGATGATTAAACCGGCAAAATACTGGATTGAAAAACTCAAACTTGAAAAACATCCTGAGGGAGGGTGGTTTAAAGAAGTTTATCGTTCTGACGAAAAAATTTCTGAGGATGGATTACCTGATTATTTTGCCGGTTCAAGGAATATTTCAACATCAATTTATTATTTACTTGAAGGAAAAGATTTCTCAGCTTTTCACAGAATTAAGTCTGACGAAATCTGGCATTTTTATACCGGAAATTCTGCTTTGGAGATACTTTGGATTGAGGATGGAATATTGAAAACACAGTTGCTGGGTAATCAAACAGATGATAACAATGTTTTTCAATTTGTTGTTCCTAAAAAAACATGGTTTGCTGCACGGCTAAAGTCGGAAGCAGGATATGCATTAATGGGGTGTACTGTTTCTCCGGGATTTCACTTTGATGATTTTGAAATGGCCGGAAAAGAATTGCTGAATGAATATCCTGAGTTTGAAGATGAAATAAAAGACTTGATTAGATAATGGGAAAGAAATGTCGTGATTTTTTAACCACGATTTATATCTTACACAGAATCATGGAATCCTAAAACAGCTTTGTAAAAATTACTAACTTGAAAACCAAAACAAAAATCCAATGAAACGATTAGCCTTATTTTCTATTTTCAGTTTATTAGTTATTCAGGTTATTGCACAACAAAATTACTACAATCAGTGGCCCGGTTTCCGCGGTCCTTTTGCACGTGGTTACATCAATAATTCAGAAACAATTAGCAAATGGAATATAAAAACCGGTGAGAATATTTTATGGCAAATTCAAATCCCCGGACTTGGTCATTCCAGCCCGGTAATTTGGGAAGACAAAATATTTATCACAACAGCCATAAGCGGTTCTGGGGAAGATTATCTGAAAGTTGGTTTATATGGCGATGGCGATGCAGTTGAAGATGAATCGGAACACGAGTTTAAAATATTTTGCTTAAATAAAAACACAGGCGAAATAATCTGGGAGAAACTGGCATACAAAGGTGTGCCGGCTGTAAAACGTCACACAAAGGCTTCGCATGCCGATGGCACACCTGCAACTAATGGCTCATATGTAGTGGCCTTTTTTGGTTCACAAGGATTGTATTGTTACGATTTTGACGGAAATTTGATTTGGAAAAAGAAATTCGGCAAAATGAATGCGGGGCCATATAATGCTCCGGATTTGGAATGGGGATTTTCAAGTTCACCAATCATTCACAAGGAAAAAGTAATTGTACAATGCGATTTTCTGGGAGATGGATTTATCGCATCGTACGATTTAAAAACAGGTGAATTATTATGGAAAACTCAACGCAATGAAGTTTCAACATGGAGCACGCCAACAGTTTTTGAGAAAGACAGTTTTACCCAGATTGTGGTAAATGGGTGGAAACATATGGGAGGATACGATTTTGAAACGGGTAAGGAAATCTGGAAAATGAGTGGTGGAGGAGATGTACCCACTCCAACACCGGTGATTTCAAATGATTTAATTTTTATAAATAATGCACACGGAAGATATTCACCAATTTATGCTGTAAAAACAGGGGCAAGGGGCGATATCACACTGGGCGAGGATGAGTTGACAAACGAGCATATTCAATGGAGTATAAAAAGGGGTGGTGCGTATATGCAATCACCATTAATCTATGGAGGTTATTTATACAATTTAAAGGGTAACGGATCTTTAAGTGTTTATGAGGCAGAAACCGGTGAACTGATGTACAAACAAAGTCTGGGATCAGTAGGAGGTTTTACTGCCTCTGGTATAGCTTCAGATGAGAAGGTATATTTCTGTGCTGAAAAAGGTGAAGTATTTGTAATTCAGGCAGGACCGGAATATAAATTACTGGAAAGAAACAGCATGAAAGATATTGTTATGGCCACTCCTGCGATTTCTGAGAATATAATTTATTTCAAAACTCAGAAATCTGTAATTGCTGTTGGGAAAAAATAAAGTGGACTGCAGGTTTATTCAAATCCAATCAGCACCGAAACAAAATAATTTCTTGGATTTCCCGGATAGTAGTAACGCGGTAAATTCCCCCCAAAAGCTGGGGCATTTACTGCCAGCATTGAAGCATAATGTATATCAAAAATATTTTGAATACCTGCTTTGAATTGAAACTTAATTCTTTTAATTCTTGTGTTATATATACCCTCAAAATTGGTAATGCCAAAAGGATCTGAATACTCAGAATTGGAATCGTTAACCGGCATTTTACCGGTAAATCTGTACCATAAATTAAATCTGATATTGTTTGCAGGATTTAAGCCTGCCATTGCAAACCATGTGGTTTTTGTTGTTCCGGGTAAATTATTTCCCGAATAGTCAACATCCAAATCAACAAATTCATCAAAATGATAATTGGCTATTGTTGCGTTACCAGTTAGAATCAATGCCGGGTATTTTGCAGGTTTAGTTACATTCCATTTTACCTCTGCTTCAAATCCCGGATGTGCAGATTTTCCAGCATTCACACCAACATAAGCATCCTCTCCTGTCCGACGCGCTACCAAAAGGTTTTTTACATAAATTTGGTAATAGCTGGCCGAAAACTGTACCTGTTCTAATATTTCTGAGCGAAAGCCAATTTCAGCACTCCAGCCTGTTTCGGGTTTAATATCAGGATTTATTTCGCCTTCAGGAAGCAATGTTTCTTCAAATGAAGGAGTTGAAAAACCATGACTAATATTTCCAAAAAAAGATAAGTTACTGTTGGCAATAATAGTGATGCCAAGACGGGGAGAAATAGTAGGTTCGTATATTTGATCTCCCGAATGATCGCCATTTTCCAAAAACTTATCAGTGTAATAAAACCTTGTCAGATTACCATTTACTCCGGCCGAGATGAAATACCTTTCGGAGAAACTGGATTCCAATTGAACAAATAAGTTTTCGTATTGTCTTCGTTCTTCATTGTCCGATAAAAGGGAAGCATCATTGTTGGAATAAGTTGACCAATTGTATTTTTCTCTGAAAAATTCTATGCCGGAGGTAAGAATAAATCTGTTTTTTGAGCCATTTATCGTTTTCTGAATGTAAGCCCGCCAACCTATGTAATTTGAATTTTCTTTTAATCGGTTAAATGGCCGGAGTTCATCCAAATCCCGAAAACTGCCAAAAGTAGCTGCCGATATTTTGTGATTACCATTTGTTAGGATATTCAAAGAAATGCCAAACTGACCATTTGTATATTCTTCATTACCTTTAATTCTTTGCCAGTTTTCTGCCGCTTTTTCAGGAGTTGAAATAAAAGTTGGGTAGTCCAGCGAACTCGGAATATAAGCTTTCATTTTGGTGCCTTTCAACAATACCTGTAGATTGGTTTTATCTGAAAATGAATAAACAGAGTTCAGTAAAATATTGGAACGTTTTGTTTCATTATTTTCGCGAAAACCATCACTTTTTAAAATTGAACCAAGTGTAAAAATATTAAGTTTATTTTCATCCACTCCGGCTGATAAAGTATTTTTTATTGTTCCAAAAGATCCAACCGTTGTTTGATTTTGTACAAAACTTTTAACAGATGTTTTTGGATGAAATAAAATCACTCCTGCCAATCCTGCGCCAAATAAACTGGAGGATGGCCCTTTTATTATCTCCACTCTTTTTATTGCTGTGTTTTCAAGATCTTCCAAAGTAGTTTCTCCGTCACCCGAGGTAAGCGGGATTTCTCCGAAATAGGCTTTTATTTTATTTGTGGCATAAGGTGTTCGTGAGCCTATTCCTCTGATGGTTAGTCTGTTTGTGTTTAAAGTACCACTGTGCATTAAAATTCCTGGTGCCTGATTTAGCGCTTCAACGGTAGTAAATGCTGTTCCCAATTCTAATTGAAGCGGAGTAATTGCATTTATCGGGGCGGGGGTATTAAACAGATTATACGGAGAACGAAAAGCGGTAATAGTTACTTCATCAATATCACCGGATAATAGCGTAGTATCTTGTTCTGCCTGAGCGTCTTCCTGGCTCCATCCCGGGAAAAATAACATTGAAAATAATATGGACAATAGTTTTATTTTATTCATTAATGGTCTTTCTATAAGTAAATACTAAAATCGGTAAAATAGGTTCTGTTTTAGTTTACAATGCAATTTGACTTTCTAAAATTTAGTTGTTTTATTACTTTTGAAAAGCTACACTTATGAATGTAAAACTAAATTAAATAAAATGAAAAAACTGCTGATTTTGTTTTTAATTGCGCTTTTGAATCCAGCCATGTCGCAAACTAAACCTAACCCTGTTACACTTAACCCGGGAGATAAAGCAATAGATTTTAATCTGCCTGGAGTTGATGGTAAAAACTATTCTTTGTCATCTTTTGAGAGTGCTAAAATTCTGGTTTTCATTTTTAGTGCACCTCATTGTCCAACTGCACAGGCTTATGAAAAGCGGATAATTGAAATTCAAAATGATTATGAAAAAAGCGGAGTTCAGGTTGTGATGATAAATCCAAATTCGCCGGATGCTGTATGTTTGGAGGAAAGAGGTTATTCTGATCTTGGAGACAGTTTTGCAGATATGAAGATTCGGGCAAAGGATATGAAATACAATTTCCCTTTTCTTGATGATGGTGAAACTGAAGAAACTTCAATAAAATACGGACCTGTGGCTACACCTCATGCTTATGTTTTTGATGAAGAAAGAATTCTTCGTTATGTTGGCAGGATAGATGACTCGGAACAAATTGGAACCGCTAAACAACACGATTTGAGAAATGCAATTGAAGCGCTTTTAGCAAACAAAGAAGTGAAAATAAAACAAACCAAAGTTTTTGGATGCTCAATTAAATGGAAATGGAAAAACGAATGGAAACAAAAATTAGATGCTGATTGGGCTAAAAAAGAAGCACCCCTTCATGTGTTATCAATATCAGCCATGAAAGAACTTTTAAAAAACGATTCAAAAAAACTACGTGTTATTAACGTTTGGGCGACATGGTGCGGACCATGTGTCGCTGAGTTTAGCGAATTGGTTGACACTTATCGTATGTTTATGGGGCGCGATTTTGAAATGTATACACTAAGTACTGATAAACTTGACAAAAAAGATAAAGTAAAAGAGTTTTTGCAAAGCAAACAAGCTGCCTTAAACGGAAACTATATTATAGAATCGGAAAATAAATATGAACTGATAGATAATTTTGATCCCGATTGGTCGGGAGAAATTCCTTACACCGTGATCATTGAACCCGGAGGTAAAATTGTCTGGAGTAATTCAGGTGGACTTAATTTTCTGGAATTTAGAAAAGCAGTTGTGGATAATCCAATGATTGGAAGATATTTCTAATTTTCAAATTTAGACTTATACTATCTTATAATTTTTAAAAAAACATAACCAGTTTTATTTTGCATTTTAATTAAATTTAAATAACTAATAATCAGATAAAAATCTATGAAAAACATTTTATTCAGAATTGTTGTTCTGACAATTTTAATAAGTTCCTGTAATTCGACGGACCAGAAAAAGGCAGGAAGTAAAGATGCTGAAATCGAAAGCAGGATCGACGATTTAATGGCAAAAATGACTTTGGATGAAAAAATTGGACAGTTAAATCAGTATACATCGAGATGGGAAATGACGGGTCCCGCGCCTGAAAATGTTGACTCTATGTTTATTTACAACATGATTAAAGAAGGTAAATTAGGTTCTATGTTAAATGTAACAGGTGCCTATGCGACCCGGAATGTTCAAAAATGGGCAATCGACAGCAGCAGACTTGGTATTCCCTTACTTTTAGCATACGATGTTATTCACGGTTATCGTACAATGTTCCCGATTCCTTTGGCCGAAGCTGCAAGTTGGGATCCTGAAGTAGTCAAACTTTCCGCACGAGTTGCAGCAATTGAGTCTGCCGCTTCCGGATTACACTGGACTTTTGCTCCAATGGTTGATATAGCTCGGGATGCCCGTTGGGGAAGGGTGATGGAAGGCTCCGGTGAAGATCCGTACCTGGGAGCAAAAATGGCTTATGCCAGGGTTAAGGGTTTTCAGGGAGACGATTTAGCTGCAGACAATACAATTGCCGCTTGTGCAAAACATTTCGCAGCATATGGATTTGCTGAAGCCGGGCGTGATTATAATACGGTTGACCTGGGGGAAAGAACCTTACAAAACATCGTGTTCCCTCCGTTTAAAGCTTGTGTTGATGCAGGTGTGGCAACTTTTATGAACGCGTTTAATGTAGTGGACGGAATACCAGCAACTGCCAATGCCTACCTTCAACGTGATATATTAAAAGGCGATTGGGAATTTGAAGGTTTTGTTGTTTCCGACTGGAATTCTGTTGGAGAAATAATTACCCATGGAACTGCAGCAAATAAAAAGGAAGCAGCCAAACTTGCAATAAAAGCCGGATCCGATATGGACATGGAAGGAAATGTATATATCGATGCTTTAAAAGAACTGGTGGAGGAAGGCACTGTTGAGGAAAGTTTAATTGATGACGCTGTACGAAGAATCTTACGTGTAAAATTTCAATTGGGACTTTTTGATGATCCCTATAAATATTGTAATGCCGAGCGCGAAAAAGAGTTAATATTAAGTAAAGAACATTTGGATGCCGCACGAGAGGTTGCTAAGAAAAGTATTGTTCTTTTAAAAAATGAATCCGGATTATTACCGCTAGCAAAAAACAATACAAAAATTGCTGTCATTGGTGAATTGGCAGAGAGCAAAGATGTGCCGCTGGGTAGCTGGCGTGCTCAGGCTATCACAAATTCGGGAGTTTCTTTGTTAGAGGGAATTCAAAATGCAGTTGGATCTTCGCAGGTTTTGTTTGAAAAAGGACCGGATTATACCGTTGGAGAACGTGGATTTGCAATACCTGTTTACATTAATAATACAGATTTATCGGGACTTAATGAAGCTAAAAGAGCAGCCAGAAAATCAGATGTGGTGGTTTTGGCTTTAGGAGAAGATTGTTTCCAGACAGGTGAAGGACGAAGTCAGACCGATATTTCGTTAAAAGGATTGCAACAAAGGTTATTGGAAGAAATTTATAGTATTAATAAAAATGTTGTTGTGGTATTGATGAATGGTCGCCCGCTGGAAATAAACTGGATGGCAGAGCATATTCCTTCTGTTTTAGAAACATGGCATTTGGGTTCGGAGGCCGGTAACGCCATTGCGGATGTACTTTTTGGTGTTTATAATCCTTCAGGGAAATTACCGGTTTCGTTTCCTCGCTCTGTTGGCCAGCAACCATTGTATTATAATCATCTGAGTACTGGCCGGCCTTTTGGAGATCCCAATGGAGCAGTTTTCTGGTCGCATTATACTGATGAAAGTAATGCTCCGCTTTATCCCTTTGGCTACGGTTTAAGTTATACTACTTTTGAATATTCAGATTTAAAATTATCATCGAATGAAATGAGTGAAAGCGGGAATATTAAGGTTGCTGTTTCGGTAAAAAATACAGGAAAATTTGCAGGTGAAGAAGTTGTACAATTATATATTCGCGATTTGGTTGGAAGCATTTCACGTCCGGTAAAAGAACTCAAAGGATTTGAAAAAATAAGCCTGACACCAGGAGAATCAAAAGAAGTTAATTTTACTATAACAACAAAAGAACTTGAGTTTTTTGGTGCTTCAAATGAATGGAAAGCAGAACCGGGAGAATTCAAACTTTGGGTAGGAACGAATTCTGCCGCAGGATTGGAGGCTGGTTTTGTTTTAAAGTAAAAAATATCAAATGATATTGAAAAATCCCGGTGTTTATCCGGGATTTTTTATTGATATTTATGGTTTATATACTGATATGAACAATATTAACAGACTCGTAGAAAAAGCACTTTCTGAAAAATTCGGTGAAAAAGTAATTGTTTCTTCGTCAGGTTCAATTGGAGGAGGGTGTATAAACCATGCATCAAAAATCACAACAAATGTGGGTAGGTTCTTTTTAAAATGGAATTCTCATTGTGCCAGTGACATTTTTTTGCGGGAAGCAGAAAGTTTAAAAGAGTTAAAAAAGGCTGCTCAAAATCAATTGGCGGTACCCGAAGTTTTTGTGGCTAAGGAAGTAGATTCTTCTCCCGGGTTTTTGGTGATGGAATACCTTGATTCAAACAGTTCATTTACAAAAAGTGATGAACAGTTGGGTAGGGGTCTTGCTTTAATTCATAAATATCCAAACGATAAATTTGGTTTTTATAATGATAATTATTGTGGGGCAACAATTCAGAATAATCAATGGAAAAGCAACTGGGGGGAATTTTTTCGGGATAACAGATTAAAGTTTTTACTAAAATTAATCCAATCAGAAAGGCCCTTACCATCGAAAGAAATTGATGTTTATGATAGTTTACTGGAGCAAATACCTTCTTTAATTCCTCAAGAATCCAAAATAAGTTTAATACATGGTGATTTATGGTCGGGTAATTTTATGAATACAATAAATGGTCCTGCATTAATCGATCCTGCATCTTACTATGCCGATCGTGAAATGGAATTTGGAATAATTACTATGTTTGGCGGCTTTTCCAATCGTTTTTTTTCAGCTTATAACGAGGTGTTTCCATTACCTTCAGAATGGAGAGAACGAAATAAGCTGTACCAGTTATTCCATGTTTTAAATCACTATTATCTTTTTGGAGGAGGTTATCGGCAACAGGCACTAAGGATTGCAGAATCTTATTTGTAATTTTTAAAATAATTATAAGGTAAAAACCGCCATTCTGATTAATTTTAATGTTTCAACCAAAAGCTAATCTGATGATAATTCAAAAAGCCAAAGAAATAAAGCCATTTATTGTAATGGAAGTGCTTGAAAAAGCGGCTGAGATGGAAAGTCGGGGGATAGATGTAATTCACATGGAAGTTGGTGAGCCCGATTTTGACGTTCCTGTTTGTGTTTCAGAAGCGGTAGAACAAGCTTTTAAGGAGGGAAGGACACATTATACTCATAGTATGGGTGATCCTGAATTAAGGGAAGAAATTGCCAACAGATATCTTAAAGATTATGGTGTTAAGGTTTCACCCAATCAAATTATTGTAACGTCAGGAAGTTCTCCTGCAATATTATTAACTCTTGGTGTTTTATGCGATTGCGAAGATGAAGTTATCATCTCTGATCCGGGATATGCATGTTATCAGAATTTTATTCGTTTTGTAAATGCCAAACCAGTTAAGGTTCCGGTTTATGAAGAGGATGGTTTTCAGTACAGGCCTGAAGAAATAGCTAATAGAATTACAGCAAAGACTAAAGCTATTATGATAAACAGTCCGATGAATCCTACAGGAAATATTTTATCAAGTCAAGTAATGAAGGAGCTTACTCAATTTAATATTCCAATTATCTCTGACGAAATATATCATGGATTGGTTTATGTAAAAAGGGCACATTCTATATTGGAGTTTTCTGAAAATGCTTTTGTTTTAAATGGATTTTCTAAATTATACGCTATGACCGGCCTTAGATTAGGTTATGTTATTGCACCTGAAGAATGTGTTCGGCCGATGCAAAAGTTACAACAAAACCTTTTTATTTGTGCCGGCTCAACTGCACAGCGGGCAGGTATTGCTGCACTTCGGTTGGCAGGTGAGGATGTTAAAAGAATGAGAATTACCTATGACGAACGTAGAAAGTATTTAATAAAACGCTTAACGCAACTGGGATTTAAAATAAAAGTTCCGCCAACCGGGGCCTTTTATATATTTGTAAATACCAAACACTTATCATCCGATAGTTACAAATTAGCATTTGATATTCTGGAAAAAGCACATTTGGGTGTAACCCCGGGAACCGATTTTGGAGAAAACGGGGAAGGTTTTATTCGTTTTTCGTATGCTAATTCCTTGGATAATATTAAGGAAGGAATGAACCGTTTGGAAAATTACTTAAATCAAACTTTATTTCCTGTATAACTATTATTACACTTACAGAATCGCAGCCGGAATATATTGTTAACTTCTCTTTTTTTATTCCTATATAAAAACATTCATTTTTTTAGAATTTTTTTATTTTTTTTCCTGTAAGTAAAAAGAGATTTTAAAAATCAAATTCTTAGTTAAAATGAACCTTCGAATTTCAATTAATTACTACCTGAATCAGGAAAGTGATTTTTTATCATCTGCAATACTTTTATGAAAATCTTAAGTTGTTATTTAACAGTTTTTTATGTAAAACATATTTCTACTTTCGCCGTCGTTAATTACAATTGAGAAACAGAAAACAAATTTTTAAAATCTAAAATTTTTAAGTTATGAGCAAATTAAATGGCACACTAACAATTTTTGTTTGTATAATTTTAGTTTCAACATCGGTTTTTGCAACCAACACAAGAAAAGAATTCAGGGAATTCGAAATTACATCGGTTAATGATATAATTGTTGGTAAGAGTGTTGAAGCAATCTGGACAGTTGGTTACGGTGAAAATGAAAAACCGGTAACAGTGGTAAAAAGAAAAACCATCGAAGGACCAGAGTACATAGTGTATTCTAAACACTTTGAAGTAAGTTATGGCATAACTTCAAAAGGATTCGGAACTAAAGAAGTCAGAAATTCATGGAGTAATGTTCCTAAAAAGATTAACAGAGCAGTGATAAGCAGAAAAGAATTTAATAAGCAAAGGGTAATTACAACCAACAAAGTTGATGACGAAACAGCTTTGGGATTAATTGCAAGTTACCTGCCTTTTCTCATTAACGATGGCTATACGCATTTACTAAACTAGATTTTTATAACCTGATTTTTTAAAGAACCGTGGCATTGTCACGGTTTTTTTATATACATCCGCAAACAAATCCTTCGGCCAGACTATCAAGTAATTCCTTTACTTTTAATTTTTCTTTGTTGCTTCCATTACAATTTTGGCAAACATGTAAATTTACTTCAGGATTTAATCTTAATAATTCTGCAGAAAATTCTAATTCACAAACAAAGCATTGTTTTTTTGCCTTTGACATTTTAAAATTTTTTAACAAAAGTAAGAATTTCAGAATAAGCTTTTGGAATGAACTGTTGAATTATAAATTATAAGTAAAAAATTCGTTCAGTTTAATCCGAAAAACAGTTCATACTGAACAAAATAATCAGCAAATGATAAATATAGAAATTCAACTCTCCTTATAAATGCTGGGATTCAGGAATACTTATTTAGATTTTTTTTAAATTTCAAAAAACTCGAAAATTTCCATTAAAAAAACAGATCATCTATCTGATCCTTTAATATTTTTCGTATGTTTGACAGCCTAAATCAGCAACAAAAATTAAGTTCGCTTAAAATAATTTAACAGATATGACCAAGATCAAACCATTACTAATGTTTGTACTATTATTATTAATAATATATAGTTGCAAACAGGAACAGGACATATACAAAAGGCCAGAGTGGTTGGCGGGTAAAGTATATACTCAGGTAAAATCAACACCTGAGCTCTCAACTTTTGCCCAGTGTATAGAATTAACTGGCTACGATCAAATTCTTGATGTTTCTGGTAGTTATACAGTTTTTGCGCCCACAGATAATGCTTTTAAATTGTATTTCGAAACAAATCCAAATTACAATTCAGTTGAGGATATTCCTCCTTCGGTTTTGGAAGAATTGGTTAAGTATCATATCGTTCAGAACCCATGGAGTAAGGATCAACTTCGAACTTTGGATGTTTATGGATGGATTGATACCTTATCAACAGATAACAACAAACCAAGGGGATTTAAACGTGAAACACTTTTATTAAACGACGACCGAAAATATGGTATAAAAAGTGTTAAAGAGGGGAATGATTCAAAATTTGTTATTGTTGATACTTTAACCACAAGTAAAACAAGAAAAGTAGTTACTGATTCCAGAAAGTATGTTCCCATTTTTTACAAGGAGTACTTTAATATCTACGATTTGAATTTTGGAGATTTTGAATTTTATTTTGACCGTCCGTTTTTGAATCCTGAAGATATTTATTTTGCCGGTGCGAGGATAACCAGTGAAGAGATTCCGGCAGAAAATGGTTTTGTTTATTCAATTGACAGGGTAGTTGAGCCGCTTGAAAATGCGGCACAAATCATTGAAAACAATTCTGGCTTTAATGATTATACTGATTTTCTGGATGTTTTAAATCAGTTTCCTGATTTTGAATACAATCGGGAAAAAACATTGGATCAACCTGGTGCCGAAGAAGGTTTGGATGTAGATTCACTGTTCAACCTGACTTATCCGGAATTAACTTTTGATTTTGGACAGGAAAGAACATCACCACCTTCGGGAACCTATGGATTACCAAGTAATGTAACAATCCGTTACCACCATGGATTAATGGCTCCAACGAATGAAGCATTTGAAACTTTTATTAACGAGTATATCAAAATTCCAAATGGTTGGGGAACCCTTGAAGGTGCACCGGAGAATATTAAAAGGATAATTGCAAATACCTATATGTCGGTAAATACAATTTATCCAACTGATTTTAATACAGGATTTTATAACGGTGAATTGGATGTTGTTAAACTAAATGAAGCTGATATTGTTGAGAAAAAGTTTGGCAGTAACAGTACTTTTCTTGGTTTGAGAAATGCAGTTGTACCACGGGCTTTTAAAAGTGTAACCGGTCCTGTTTATCTGCAACGAGGTTATACAAAGGTAATGCTTGCAATTGAACAATCAGGGCTGTTATCGGCGTTAAAAAGAGATACGGAAGAGTACATGTTCTTTGTGGAAAACGATGCAAACAGCTCGCAGGACTCTTCTTTAATCTATAACGCTGCTACGGAAAATTTCTCAGTATTCCTGGTTTCTCCTGGTTCTTTTCAGGAGTATGTTTTAAGTATAAACGACTTACGAACTTTATTATTAAACCAGGTAGCAACTGCCAAAGCTGAAGGAATAGCAAGAAAAGAGTTTATTCCAAACCTTGCAGGAAACATAATTATTGTAAATAATGTTACAGGTGAATACTCTGGAACCGGGCCAACAACAAAAGGATACCGAGGCATAGAAGTTGAACCTGAGTTTCCAAGGGTACTTAGTGATGTTGTTGATAACGGAATTACTTACGATGTTCAAAACTGGTTTAGTTATTCAAGTCCTTCACTATTCAGCAAAATTTCAACAAGTTATCCGATGTTCCATTCTTTATTAAGAAAGGCCGGTTTAACAAACGATAAAGAATATCGCTATACGTTTATTACGGATAACGATTTTTATACTGTGTTTTTACCAGGCGATGATGCCATTACTGAAGCCGGACTTGCAGATTTACCGGTAGATGAATTAAGAAATGTTCTTCTGTTTCATTTCGTTCAGGGTGATATGATTTTCACAGATGGGAAAAAACAACAGGCCTATTACGAAACTGCCAGAATAGACGAAAGATCAACCCAATATACTACTGTATTTACTTCAATGTATATCAAGCCCGGACTTGATATGATTCAAATTCCCAGAAAGGATGGAAGCAGTTATGTTGAGTTTGAAGAAGCGGATGAAACAACCAATATTTTAACCGGGGTAACCGGAGGTACTGGTCAGGAAGTTTTCCCAATCATGTACAATAATGGTGTCATTCACGAGATAGATAAAGTATTAAATGTTGAAGAATTGGACATTAGGTAAAAGCTTAGATCAATTTTCATAAAAATTAAACCAAAGGTTTGTGAATAAGATGAAAAAAATCAAATCAGCCATATTTCTAGCTCTAGCACTGTTTTCCATAACTACTGTTTTTGCTCAGGAAAAAACAATTATCAGGGGACGTGTTATCGATGCAATGGATAAATCTACGATTATCGGAGCTAACGTAGTGGAATATGACAAAGACAATCGTGTTATTAACGGAACGATTACCAATGTAAACGGTGACTTTGTTTTAACAATGAAGGACCCTTCTAACATTGTAAAAGTTAGTGTAATCGGTTATAAGGCTACGGAAATTACCGTGGATCCATCAAAGGCAATTATGGTGGAGCTAGCTTCCGACGATGTTGCAATTGGAGAGGTAAAAGTAACCGCCGAAGCAAGAACTACAGGTGGATTAACTAACATTGCAGATCGTGATAAAGCCGGTGCAAGTGTAAGAATCGACCTGATGGAAATGCAGGATGCAGGTATTACCTCTGCAGCTGATGCACTTCAGGGTAAAATTAGTGGACTGGATATTATCAGTGCATCAGGTGACCCGGGATCGGGCTCGCAGCTTGTTATACGTGGTTTAAGTTCAATGGGTAACAACCAGCCTTTAATTGTTATTGATGGTATCCCTCAGTTTAAAGTTCAACAGGGAAGTATTGATTTAACGTCCGCCGACAGTGAAGATATCAGTAACCTTATCAATATTGCACTTCAGGATATAAAATCAATCGAGGTATTAAAAGATGCGGCGTCAACGGCAATTTACGGTTCGCGTGGTGCCGATGGTGTATTATTAATTGAAACCCATAAAGGTAGAATGGGTAAAGTACAATTCGATTTCCAGTATAAAAACAACAATAACTTCCAACCACCAGCAATTCCTATGCTTAATGGTGATGAATACATTATGTTGCAGTTAGAGCAGTGGCACAATGCTTACGGTGTTTTTAACATGGATCCGGAAATTGCCTATGACCAGGACTATGACCAGTTTCACAATTATTCAGCAAATACCGATTGGTTAAAAGAAATTACACAGGATGGAGTATCACACGACTACTATTTTAGTGTTTCAGGGGGTGGAGAAAAAACAAGATATTTTACTTCCTTTGGTTATCTAGATGAAGGAGGTACAACAATTAATACGGGCTATCAGCGGTTTTCTTCTCGTGTAAACCTCGACTATTTCCTATCAAGAAATCTTCAGTTTCAGGTTAAATTTAACTATACATCAAGTTTAAGAGAAAGAAACCTTGAACTTCAGGGTAGTCACTGGAAAAGGAGAAATATCAGGGAGATGGCATACATTAAGTCTCCAAATATGAGTATTTATGAGCACGATTCGGAAGGAAATCTTACCGGCGAATATTTTACTCCAATTCAAAGTTATCAGGGTGACGGAATTACCTATTTTAACCCGGTTGCTGTTGCTGAACTGGGAAGGAGAGATGAGAACTTTAATAAACTCGAAAATTCGTTTATGCTGCAGTATCGTTTAAATGACATTATAACATTTCGTACAACGGTGTCGTTTCAGTATGGTGGTAATAAGAACAAGAGTTTCCTTCCATACAATGCCATTGGTGCTGATTGGATAGCATGGGATATAAATATGGCAGAAGAAAGCAATTCGCTTAATCAAAGCATTCAGTCTGAAACTTCAATGTTGTTTGGCTCTCCATTTAGAAACGAAGATCATGAAATGTCGGGAATGTTAACCTGGCAAACTGATGCAGCAAGCAGCGAATGGATGCATTTGCAGGGTAATAAAATTCCAAGTACAGATATTCAGGATCCTGCAGTTGATGCAGGCAGAGGTTGGATTGGTACAGGTTCAAGCGAGAACCGTTTGTTAAGTGGTAAAGCAAACGTAAATTATAAGTATAAGGACAGATACCTGTTTCAATCTAACTTAAGTTATGATGCCCACTCCTCATTTGGTTCAAATAACAGATGGGGTGCATTCTATGGTCTTTTTGCAGGTTGGCGTTTTTCAAGCGAGCCCTGGTTAAATTCATGGACATGGCTTGGCGAAAGTATGTTAAGGGTTAGCTATGGTGTTTCAGGTAGGCAGCCCAGCGATGTTTATGCACGTTTTGCTACTTACGAATCAACAGGTAGTGGTGCTTATATCCTGAATCCGGCAATTGCACCTACCAGCGTTCAGTTAAATAATTTGCGCTGGGAGACCATTTCATCATGGGATATTGGTGGAGAATTAAGTTTGTTTAAAGACAGGTTCTACCTGGAAGGTGATATCTATGAGAAAGTCACATCTGACATATTATTTGATAGGTATGACATTCCATATTCTTCGGGATTTAGTCAACTGAGATATCTTAATGCCGGAGAGATGAAAAACTATGGTTGGGAATTAATGGCCGATGGTAAAGTAGTTATGACCAAAGACTGGTTGTGGTCGTTAAATTTTAACGTTTCGCAAAACATCAACTCTTTTAGCAAATTACCGGAAAACTTTAATACTGAACGTTCAACTTCAATCAGTAATAACCAATATCCGCGAAGGGTAGTTGAAGGAGAACCTATTGGATCATTCTTTGGATTCCGTTATCTGGGTGTTTATTCTACAGATGCCGAAGCAGTAGCAAAAGATGCTGATGGAAATATTCTGTATGATGCAGAAGGAACACCAATTCCTATGAGATATACAGACAGTTACGTTTTTAAAGGTGGTGATCCGATTTATGAAGATGTTAACAAAGATGGAAAAATTGATATTAACGATGTGGTTTATATTGGTGACTCGAACCCGAATTTTATTGGAGGTTTTGGTTCAACACTAAAATATAAAAACTGGAACTTCTCAATGTCGTTTCACTACAGGTTAGGTTTTGATATTATTAACGGAATTGCCATGCAAACGCAGGGTATGAGAAACAAGGACAATCAAAGTAAAGCAGTATTAAATCGCTGGAGAAAACAGGGAGATGATTACGAAGGTATGCTTCCACGTGCTTACATGTGGCACCCTGCCAGTAACCTTGGTTCAGACAGATATGTTGAGCAAGGAGATTATCTGCGTTTAAATAATATTAAACTTTCGTACATGTTAAGTCAGGAATTGTGCAGAAAAATTGGTGTTAGAAAAGCCAATATTGCAGTTAGTGCACGTAAACTGATAACATGGACAAATTATACCGGTCAGGATCCGGAAGTTGGACAGAATGCCAGTGACCCGTTCTGGATTGGAGTGGATTATGCAAGAACTCCTCCTCCAAAGGTAATTACATTTAGTATTGGTGTCGGATTCTAAAAAATTATGCTGAAGATGAGAAAGAAATTAAAATATTTGATAGTTGCATTGATGGTTTTTACACAAATCTCATGCGATAACTGGTTAGAGTTAATACCTCCTGGAGGATTAATCAGAGAAGAATTCTGGAAAACCAGAGCAGATGTGGATGCTGTTCTGATGGCTGCTTACAGCCAGTTTGCCAATTTGGATAGTAAACTGTTTATGCTTGGTGAACTCAGGGGAGATATGGTGATAGGCGGCCCACGTCAGGGGGGAAATGAAAGACAAATCTCTGAAAACAACATTTACCCGGACAATAATTTTACCGATTGGGCTAATTTTTACAAGGTAATCAACTATTGTAACGAGGTAATAGTAAATGCACCAAAAGTTCAGCAAATAGATAATACATTTACCGATTACCAAATGCAGGGATTGGTGGCAGAAGCTTATTTCCTTAGAAGTTTGGCATACTTTTATCTGGTCAGAGTTTATAACGAAGTACCACTAATTCTTTTGCCAAGTGAATCGGATGACTCTGAATTTTATGTTGAAAAACAATCAGAAGAAACAGTATTAAATCAAATTGTACAGGATCTTGAAACCAATAGGCCATTTGCTCCTTCAGGTAGTTTTAAAACCATTGAACAGAATCTTGGAAGAGCTTCAAAAGCCTCATACGATGCTTTACTTGCAGATATAGCTTTATGGCGTTTTGATTATGAGAAAGTAATTGAACATGCATCAAGGGTAGAACAAAATGAGTTATTGGTATTAATGCCAAGTGGAAGGTGGTTTGAGTTGTTTTATCCTGGAAATTCATTGGAGAGTATATTTGAATTTCAGTTCGACCAAAGTCAGAGACAAAATAACGGCACTTACGGTTTAACAAGCAGAAGCAGCAATCGTTATAAGCCAAGCCAAAAAGCATTGGAGATGCTTAGTTTTAAGTATGCAAGCGAATTGGTAAGAGGAGAGGATTCTTCAATACGTAAATATGGTGAAGATGATTTTATAATCTGGAAATATGTAGGACAGGCGCCTGATGGTCAATCAGAAAGATCAGGTTCTGACCAGCAAAGCTGCAACTGGATAGTTTATCGTTTAGCCGATGTAATGTTAATGAAAGCTGAAGCATATTCACAGCTGGGAAACTATCCACAGGCATTTCAAATAATAACCGAAATCAGAGACAGAGCAGGTGTAGCAACAAGAAATATTGCAAACTCACCTACTGCCTATGAAGATGCCATTTTGGAAGAAAGAGCACTGGAGTTTGCATACGAAGGAAAAAGATGGTTCGATTTACTACGTATGGGACGTCGAAACAATTATGCAAGAAAAAATACACTTATCGAAATTATTGTGAGTAATGTTCCATCTACACAAAAGAGGATATTGGCAACTAAATTAACAAATCCTAATGGTTGGTACTTACCAATTTACGAAAGTGAAATAGAAAGAAACAGAAACCTTACTCAAAATCCATATTACGATTTCTAGAAAAATTGTAGATACTAAAGTTTCTATTTGGATTAAAAACTAAAAAAGGATGAAAAAGATATTTTATATAATAAGTTTACTGGCATTTGCAGTTGCGGTAAATTCCTGTAAAGAACCGGAAAGGGTAGCAGGTTTTGAGGATGCTGAACAAAATACCATTTACGATTACGTGGTCAACGATGAAGCTTTTTCTGATTTCAAAGCTATTTTGGAAGTGGGCGGATTGGATAAAACATTAAGTGCGTACAATCCCAACGGTAACGGGTATACTTGTTTTTTACCCAGTAACGATGCAATAAACAATTTTATTCAAAACACTGAGGGTATTTCATCGATCAACGATATATTGAATAATCCTGATTTTGCTGCTGCTTTTGGCAGGTATCATGTATTGAATATGCTGGCACACACTCAGGATTTTCCATTTGGTGCTTTCCCGGAACCGACCTTATCAGAGGATTATTTAACGGTTAGTTTTATTATTGAAGAAGATACTTCTTATTATAAAATCAATAACCAGGCGGCAGTAAGTTATCCGAATATTGAGGTATCAAACGGGTTTATCCATGAAATTGAAACTGCCCTTGAACCTATTACATTTACAAGTTATGGTTGGCTTCAGGCAAATTCAGGTTTTAGCATTTTTAAAGAAGCTATGGAATTAACCGGAGTGAAAGAATTAATTGATTTTAATGTAAAAGAGTTTGAAAACATTCAGCCTGTTACACTATTGGTTGAGCCGGATTCAATTTATCAAAAACGAGGAATTAACAGTGTTCAGGATTTGGCAAATTTAATTAGTCCTGATGACCAGGATTATACGAGTATCACAAATCCGTTGTTTAACTACTGTTCTTACCACATATTAACCGGGGGAAGATATATTAACGATTTTGAAGGACAAGCTACCAACTATACAACACTTTCTGAAATTCCACTAAATATTAACGGTAATGGAAACGACTTGTTGATTAACAGGGGAAAACAGGTATTTGATACAATTATTTCCGGAATTGATACAACTATTATAGACTACATCGGATTCTTGTATGATGAAAGTAATGTTAATTCACAATCTGGTGTAATTCACCAAATCAATCAGATAATGGAACAGGTTCAACCCTCAAGGGCAATTGTAACTTTTGAATTCTGGGAAGAACCATTGTTAAATGAATACAGAAGAGAGCCGGGAACTTATTTAATTGAAGAAAAAGAATCCTTGTATCATATTGATTGGGAAGGTGTTGATTTATTCTTTATTAAGCGTGGAGAGAACATGTCGGCCTGGAGTAACGATTATCTTGAAATGAACGGCGATTTCCGGATTTCTTATGAAATTCCAAAGGTTGTTCAGGGGCGATATGAAGTATTCCTTGGCGCAGAAAGATACAATTCAGAAAATGCTTTGATTGAAGTATTTATTGACGGTAAAAAGATTAGTAGTTTAATTGACCTTTCTCAGGGAGGTTCAGCGAATAATCCATTCCAGAGAATTGAACTGGGAACTGTTGATTTTAAACGTTACGCTACGCATACGGTTGAAATAAGACCTATGATTCCCGGAAGGTTTTTATGGGACTATATAAGATTTGAACCATATTAATTGAAAGAAAATGAGAACGATGAAAACTCGGAAATCTTTTTTTAAAATTCCGAATGGATTCGAAAAAGATATGAAAACTAACAATTTTAATAAGATGAAATTCAAACTAAAAATATTATTAATTGGATTAATAATTATAAGTGCAGCCGGATGTAAAAAGGAGTGGGATGAGCACTATAATGTTTATCCTGAAACCGTTGATGAAAACGTTTGGGATGTAATTCAAGCCGATCCAAAATTTTCAAGTTTTATTGAAATTGTAAAACAGGCACAAATGGATACTTTGTTTGAATCGGATATTGCCTATACAATTTTTGCACCAACCAACGATGCGATTTCTAACTTCGAAGGATTAAGTGAATTTGATGATGTGATACTGGCCTATCATTTTTGCTCGCATTTCATAAATGTCAGTAACATTCAGGGAAAACGTCAGGTTCAGACTTTAACAGAGAAATTTGCATTGTTCGAAAGACAGGGAAGTAAAGTAACCATTGATGAGATTGAGGTTCAGGATGAAAGCCCTTTATACAGAAATGGCAAATTCTTTACCATGGGAGAGGTAATCGAACCCAAACCAAACCTATACCAATATTATGAATTTACCAATCCGGTATTAAGTAATTATATCGATACACAGGATACAATAATTATTGACAAGGAAAAAAGTAAGCCTTTGGGATTTGACCCTGATGGAAATACAGTTTATGATACTGTTTCTATTATTGCGAACAAATTTGAAATGAAATATTTCCCTGTAAAACAAGAGTTTAGAAATCTTTCGAGTACAATTGTTTTTCCAAAAGAAGAAGATTACCGCAGTGCGCTTGATGTTATGGCAGATGCGCTTGGAGATGATTATATTGACTATAACGATATCCCCATCGATTGGCAGGAGGAAATTTTAATACCGCACTTACTTTATCAGGGTGTATTCCTAAACAGATTAGAACCTGAAGAGTTTGAATGGAAATCTCCCGAAGATACATTAAAGCTTTTAAATGTGTTGGGTGATAGTGTTGTTATTACTTATGTTCCGACAGATAAAGCATTATGCAGCAACGGTTACGCTTATAACTACGAATCCTTTGAAATTCCTGACTCATTGTATCAGGGAGGTACAAAAATGGAAGGAGAAGACCTTTTACATCCAACCGGATTAAACAAATATGCCTGGAAAGACAGCGTTTATGCGAGCAGCGATATTTCTTTAATACCTTCACAGGAGTTAATTCAGGGTGCGTCAAACGATTCCATTATCAGGGTTAATTTCCCAAAAGGATACAGTGGCAACTTTTCACTGGAATTCAAAAGTCCAAAGCTTTTCCCAAGAAAATACCAGATGGTTATAGCTACTCACATGGACATCGGTGGAATTTTCGACATTTATGTTAATGATGAACTGGTAAAGACATTTGACTATTATCAGTACATAATTTATCGTGGAGTGCTGTTCAGCGTTACGGGTGAAAGATTTATCCCAAGAGGAAGATTTAACAGGTTCGATATGTATGTCGATAATCTGGTTGAATACGGTAACGCAAAAATTAGAATAGAATACAAAGGGCCAAGCTTTGTAGCAAGCAATGGTTTGGTAATTGACTATATTGATTTTATACCTGCAGTAGAATAAATTTTAAGTAGCAAAAACCAGTAGTTGAGACTAACCTATGAAACGAGCATTACAAAATTTGAAAAACAGTAAAAGCATTAAAAGCGAGTTCCATGAGTTACAACTGAAGGCAAACAATTTTAGACGAATGAAAAGAGATTTAAACATGATAGCTTGCTACAATTGCATTAACAAAGTAAAGGATATGCTTTTATATAGAAATTCAGGCAATACAACGTCAATTGTTCGGCAAAATATGTCAGGGCATAAGCGTTCAATGCAAATAGATATTATAATGAATAAAAAATTGTTATTCGCAAATTTCCGAAAGATAACAGTCATAACTTCAATGCTTGTTTTATTTATTTCAACGGCATTTGCACAGGATACAATTCTTGTGAGAGGAACGGTTGTTAATGGTATAAATAATCCTGTATCAAATGTATCTGTAGGAGTAGAGGGATCATTTGAATTACCTGTGATTACAAATGATGCTGGAGAGTTTGAAGTAAAAACCTTATCCGGCGAGGTTTGGCTAAATGTTTCTCCATCAGGTGGATACAAAGGGAAAAGAATTTACCTTAATAATCGCACAGAGCTTAAAATCTACCTGACATCAAATGATGTTGCATCTGGAGAAGATAAGCTTTCTGTTTTATCTCAGGATTTTTTAAAAAGGAATATGATTTCATCTTTTACATCAGTAAATTCAGGTGAAATAAAGAAAACACCGATAATAACCTTAAATCAGTTTTTTCAGGGAAGAGTATCTGGAATGAATGTAATTAACCGTTCAGGAGATCCGGCCAGTGGAGCTGTTTCTTTTTTACGAGGTGTAAATTCCATCAACTCCAACAACGCACCTTTATATGTAGTTGATGGTATTCCGGTAATGTCTCCGAATGTATTTGGTTCAAATCTCGATGGATTTGAATACAATCCTTTGTTGAGTATTAACCCGATTGATATATCGAGCACTGTTGTTGTAAAAGATCCGGTAATTACTTCAGCATATGGTTCAAAAGCTTCTAATGGATTGGTTTTTGTGCAAACTTTAGATCCAAGTGCAACACAAACTGTTGTTGAATTAGATTTACGAGGTGGATATTCTCTGGCTCCGGATAATCAGATTCCACAAATGAACGGGGCTCAACATAAAACTCTGATTAGTGAATTATTATTTTCATCAGGTACACCGGAAGAATTAATAATTGAAGAATATCCAAACTTGTATTTAACACCTGATGAGGACAGGTATAAGGATTACCAGCACAATACCAATTGGCAGGATAATGTTTTTACCAATGCAGCTTTTACCAATGTAAACGTCAAAGTAAAAGGTGGTGATGAAATTGCAAGATATGGTTTGTCATTTGGTTACATGAATAGCAACAGCATAATTAAAAACTCGGGTTACGATGGTTATAATTTAAGATTTGTAAGTCTGCTGAACATTTTTACCTGGTTAAAAATGAATGCCAGTGTATCTTTAAGTTATAACAATTCAAAACTTACCGAGTCGGCAAGAGTAACTCAAACCAGTCCATTGTATGCTGCGTTAGCCAAATCACCTTTATTAAATCCTTATCAATATGATGACGAAGGAAAAGAACTTACAGCTTTAAGTGAACCTGATGAGTTAGGAATAAGTAATCCTCAGGCAATCATTGATAATTATGAAGCCAAGAATAATAATTTTAACTTTGTTTCTACCCTGGGTTTCTCAGCCGAGTTAAAAGATAATTTAACTTTAAACTCCAACTTCGGTATTACATATAATGTATTGAAAGAGCAAATATTTATGCCTAACAGGGGGATGGAGGAATATTACAATAAAGAAGCACACAATGTTTCCAAAGCAACAAACAATTCCTTAAACTCATTTTATAATAACACATACCTGAAGTATAGCAAAGCATTTGGAACAAATCATATGTTAACTTCAAACACAGGTTTTAATATTTTAACCAATAAGTTTGAGTTGGATTGGGGATTAACTAAAAATGCTCACGAGAATGATGAGTACCGAATGATACAGGATGGGCAGTGGAATTTGCGTGATATGGGAGGTGCTAACCGCTCATGGAACTGGATATCTTTCTATGAAAATTTAACCTACGGATTTAAAGATAAATATCTTGCATCAGTAACTTTAAATCTTGATGGTTCATCAAGAGTTGGTGAAAATGCTGACGGCACATTTAAAATCGGAGGTGCACCATTTGGATTGTTCTATTCTTTTGGTGGCGCATGGAGAATTAATAATGAATCCTTTCTGAAAAACAAGCCTAAACTGGAGGAATTGAAACTCAGATTATCCTATGGCCTTTCAGGTAATGATGACATTGGAGAAGCAAACTCAACAGAATACTATAATGCAGTGAAGTTTCGCCAAACAGCTGGTTTAGTGCCCGGAGTTGTTCCAAACGACAAACTGACTTATGAAAAAATATCACAGCTAAACGGTGGTTTGGATATTGCAATGTGGGCAAACAGGTTCCAGGCAAGTATCGATGTATTTCAATCTACCATTGATAATATGTTAATTTATGCACCACTGGAAGCGTATTTTGGTTTCGATTTTCGTCCTGAAAATGGAGGAAAGATGCAGAATACCGGATTTGATTTGAGCTTATTTTTTAGGTTTGTAGACAGGCCTAACTTTAAATGGGACGTTCAGGCAACTTATTCTCAGGTTAAAAATGAAGTGCTAGAAATAAAGGGTGATAAACTCGTAACTAAATTAAAAGTTGCTGAAATAGTGAATATGCCTGGTGAACAAGCCAATAGTTTCTATGGCTATATTTATAAGGGTGTATATTCTTCGGCAGAAGAAGCAGAACAGGCTAATCTGGTTAATGCCAGGTATCAGAAGTATCAGGCAGGAGATGTGATTTATGAAGACATTTCCGGTCCAAACGGAACTCCGGATGGGGTAATTAACGATCACGACAAAACAGTTATTGGTTCATCGATGCCGGAAAGTTTTGGTGGTATAGGAAATACTTTTACATACAAACGGTGGTCATTAAATGCTTTTGTACAGTTTACAAATGGTAACGAGGTATTTAATTACCTGCGTTACACCAATGAAAGTATGATTGGATTGGGTAACCAAAGCAGTAAAGTACTTAACCGCTGGCAAACAAATGGTCAGCAAACCGAAATACCAAGAGCATTGTATGGTGACTACATTGGTAACTCAGATTTCTCGACCCGTTGGATTGAAGACGGATCCTATTTGAGATTGAAAAATGTATCATTAAGTTACACCATTCCTAACGAATGGCTGGTATTCAAAAATGCGCAGTTCTATATTTCAGGAACAAATCTTCTGACCTTAAGTAATTATTTAGGTTACGATCCTGAATTTGCATTTTCAAGTGCGCACTTTATGCAGGGAATTGATTACGGATTGACACCACAAGCGCGTCAGTTTGTTATCGGAATAAAACTAGGTTTATAACAGCATTATTTTGATTGATATGAGAACTTATAATAAATACACATCTATCGTTGGTATCTTCCTGATATCACTGCTCTTCTTTTCATCGTGTAAAGAATTTCTAAATCCCGAACAGGAGATTAATATCACCAAAGATAAACTATATGAAGATTGGTATGAATACAGATCTATGGCAATGGGATTATATGGAATCCAAACCGATCTTGTAGAACAGCTGGTTATTTTAGGTGAACTGCGGGGAGACTTGATGAAGATCACGGATAATGCCGACGCAGATATGGTGGAAGTATATAACTTCAACATTTCTAAAGAAAATAAGTATGCGCAACCAACCAATTTCTTTAGATTGATTACAGCCACAAACAGTTTTATAACAGAGTTAAAGACAAGACGTCCTGAAGTACTTAATCCGAAAAGTCCTGTGAATAACTATGACAGGCTATATGGTGAAGCATTATGTATGAGGGCATGGGCCTATTTTAATGCAGTTCGTATTTATGGCAAAGTTCCGTTTCTTCCTGAATCAATTACTTCTATTGAAGAAGTAAATAAATTTCTGGAAACTCCGGGCACATATCTTGATACAGTAAAGATTGTTTACGGTACCAATGGGTATGATAATGATACTTTAAGGAATGTACAGGTTGAACTGGAAAAACAGTATTACGATATTGATTTGGTAATCGACCACTTTACCAACGAACTGGAAAATAACGTAAAATCAGTTGGTGTAAACCATTATATTGAAAATCAGGACCAAACATGGGAAGTCACTATTTGGAATAACTATGCATATCATGCTTTGTTGGGAATTATGTATTTAACCGAAGGAGATTTGGCAAAAGCAGCAAATAACTTTGAATTTATTACAGAAACCAATTCAGAAAATTATCGTTATCAGATTGATAATAGTTTTGCCAACGGAAACTGGAAGCAAATATTTACCAATATTGACATAAAGGAACATGTTTTTACCTTGTATTTTAATAAAGGGGAATACCAGCAAAACAGATTCCAGGAAATGTTCGAACCACGGGAACCGCATAAATATATGCTGAAACCAACCCGTAGTGCAATTTTAAAATGGGAAACTACGTGGGATAATTACAGACTTGCGGTTAACAATACTCAACCCTGGTTGACAAGAACTGTATGGAAAGGGTTACCTGGCGATTTTTACAGGGGCTATGGTGCATCTTATACATATATGCAAAATGGTGTAGAAATTCCTGAAATAAATGTCTTCCAGTCCTTGTGGTTAAAATCAGAAGAGGATTATCGTACCTCAGCTTTACTTGTTGAAGACGCAGATACAGTTATTTATAAGTATTCTATCAATAAAAATGTATTCGATCAGGATGCTAACTTTATTGTATACAGAGCTGCGGGAATTCACCTTTGGTTAGCCGAAGTATATGTATGGTGGAAGTTTGAGCAAAATGGCGTACCTCGGGAGTTTACATCAAATGCTGTAAATATTATAAATGACGGTTCTCAGTATAATATTAATAGTAACCGTGAACAACTTGGTGTACGTGGCAGAGTTGGATTTGGTGGTGCTACGGATGGTATCAGACCCGGAAACATTAACTATACCCGTCATCCGTTCACAAACGAAGTTACAGGATATATTGATGTGTCCGGAGATTTCCATGCATTACAGTTGTACCTTGAAGATCAGTTGATCGACGAAAGGGCCAGAGAACTTGCTTTTGAGGGAGAACGTTTTTATGATTTAATGCGTGTTGCAAAACGCAGGAATGATCCTTCTTTCCTTGCAAAACAAGTTTCAGAAAAATTCCCGGTTGAAAGACAAAGTGAGATTTATAATTTGTTGCTCGACGAAACTAACTGGTATATTAACTATTTCGATTAAGAAAATTTTAACAAAAAAATACAGGCAGGTTATTTAACAGTTTCCTGCCTTTTTTATTTATCATGAAAAAACAATGCTTCATAATTCTTGTATCCTTATTCACCCTCATTTTGGGATTTAAAATATCAAAGGCATCTGATATAATTAATATTGAAGCTTTAAACAGTAAAATCATTTTACTGCATTTTGATGATGGTTATGTTCGTTATCATAAAAAGGGGGAATCGAGGCAAAATGAATGGGTGGTTTCAGAACCTTTGGTTGTTGAAAAGGCAATGATTGCCAATAATTATCAAATTGTAAGCAGTGAAGGATATTATTCGAATCCACAAAATCCTGGGAAAGTTACACGTAAATCAAAAGGAACGGAGTATACATGGCTTTGCGAAAACTGGTCTCAGCTTGTCGGTTGTGTTAATACTTCTCCCGACCATGCAAAAGAACACTGGATTTATCTGCATTTGAATGAACCACTGGAAATGGGTAAAAAATACACCATTTTAACCAATGATATTGCCGGAAACGGGAATGAATGGGAACTTAACTTTACCCTTGAAAAAAACAGAACTGAGGCAGTGCATGTAAATATTATAGGTTATGATTCGCATGCACCAAAAAAGTATGGATATGTTTATCACTGGAGTGGTGAAGCCGGCGGAATTGATTTCTCAAATTACGAAGGAAACAACTTTTATTTAATTAATACAGAAACAAACGAAAAAGCATTTTCAGGGACCTTAAAATTCAGAAAGGACAAATACAATGCTGATACCAGACAGAGCGATACACCTAACGGAAACTATTCGGGTGCAGATGTGTACGAGTGTGATTTTTCAAATTTTAATGTTCCTGGAGAATATATACTTGCCGTTGAAAGTATTGGGCATTCTTTCCCGTTTAAAATTACTAAAGATGTCTACCGTCTTCCTTATTATACCTCAATACGCGGATTATATCATAACAGGTCGGGCATCGCACTTGAAGAACCTTTTACGGAATATACAAGGCCTGCACCTCATAATCCCCTGGAGACTCCCGGATTTTCAGGAAAGTTATTTTATACAACTTCGCGATTTATTGATTGGGAAGATCTTAATAATTCACCTGAGGATAAACCGGCAATTGAAGAGGGTATTCTTGGACCCATAAACACTTGGGGCTGGTACCAGGATGCCGGCGACTGGGATGGTTATTTCTGGCATATGAAGGTGCCGGCGATTTTAATGTTAACCTGGGAAATTGCTCCTGAAAAATTTGCCGATGGAGAACTGAACCTACCAGAAGGAACAAATGGTATTCCTGATATTCTTGACGAGGCCAGTTGGTTGATCCGATTTTTTTATCGCACCCGTCATGAAATTATGAACAAGGGTTACGGCACAGGAGGAGTTGGTTCCCGTGTAGCCCCCGATTGGTTTGGGCATGCGGAAAACGGAACACCTTCATATCTGGATAATGGAAAATGGATCATTTCCGGAGAGGATCCATTTACTACCTATTTTTATGCCGGACTTGCAGGGCATTATGCTTTGGTTCTGGATAAACTTGGTATTGAAGATCCTCACGGAATTGATTGGAAAAAAGAAGCTGAAGAAGCTTTTGAATGGGCTCGAAATAATACAAAAGCTACAGATACAAATCCGGCGAATGTACATGACTTCAAGTTAACTGATTTTGAATTGTATGCTGCGGCCTCTTTGTTCCGGTTAACAGGAGAAAAGGAGTATAAGAATACGATACTTGAAATTGGAAGCAGTATAAATTCATCGGATGTTTTGGATGAATACGAAAAGTTTGGGGTGTACGCTTTAGTTACAGGAAAAGAAAAAGTTTTAGCGGATGATGCTTTTTTATCAAAGTTAAAGGGAGCGATTATAGCTTCAGCCGACCAAAAATATTCAAGTATTAATCAACGTGCCTGTCGTTTTGGCGGTAATATCTGGTTGCCAATGGTTGTAGGGCAGGGTACAACACCACGTGTTTTTGAAATGATGCTGGGGCATTTTGTTTCAAAGGATTTTGCTCCTTCTAAAACCAGTAATTATTTGGCGGGAATATTTACAACAGCAGATTATTTTCTGGGTTGTAATCCGCTAAATCAGGCATATATTACCCATGTTGGAGTTCGTTATCCGGAACGTGTCCTTCACCTGGATTCGTGGTACAGCGAAACCGGGGAAATAATTCCCGGAATTACCCCTTACGGTCCCTGGCGGGATCAGGGCTCAGGACCCAATGGTCCATGGGATGTAAGGTGGCCGTACCAAACTCTTTTTCCAAAAGGAATTGAAAACTGGCCGGGACATGAACGCTGGTTTAACAACTACACAACACCCTCGAATGCCGAATTTACTGTACATCAGAATACAGTTCTTTCTGCTGCAGTTTATGGGTATTTGTGTGATGTGCCGGATGGTACTTTCGTCCCAAATAAAAAACCTTCAATAGAAATTCTTAGTCCGGAACAAAGTGACGAAATTAAAGGAAACATTGAAATCAAAATAAATGTAAGTGATCCAAACGGTGAAAATGATATTGCCTGGGTAGAGTTTTTTAATGAATGGCATAAAATAGGACAATCGAACCAACCACCTTACACTTTTACCTGGAAAAAGCCATCATACGGAGATGCAAAAATATCGGCAAAAGTTATTGATAAGAGTGGATTTTCAACTAACTCTGACACCGTAAATATTCTTGTAAAACCGCTAAACTATAATTCTTCGATTGTTGTAAGCGACAGTATTACGGGAGAGTTAATGAAAAACTGTAAAGTGACGGTTAACGGACAATCAATATTAACAGATGACAATGGTAAAGCTACATTTGACAGTATTTCAGGGTTGATGAATATTTATATTGAAAAAACAGGATACAATATTATTGAACTAAATGAAATAAGTGTTTACAGCGATACAACTCTCTATTACAACCTGGCTCAGAAAGAAAAAGAAACAGTTTTTATTTTTTCTGATAAACAAACCGGAGAATTGCTTTCATCGGTAAGCGTAGAATTTAATGGAAAAACCGAATTGACAAAAGAGAATGGCGAGGCCTTGTTTAAAGTTTATAACGGAAGCTATACTTTTATTGCAGGTAAAAATTCATTTGCAGAGGAAACAGGAAACATAGATATTGTTTCAGACACAACTGTATTTATTGAATTGGAAAGAACGGATGCTGATATAAAGTTTGTTTTAAAGATGGAAACAACTCCTGTAAATAAAGCATTTGTTGTGTTGAACAATGACACCCTTGAATCGACTTCAATTGGAATTGCACGTTTTAAATCGCTTCCCGTTTCAAGTGTTTATGAGTACAAAATTTACAAAGAGGGATTTGATGATGTAAACGGCACTTTATTTTTACAAACAGATACAACAGTAAATGTGGCTATGAAAAAATACACAGTCGGTGTTGAAGGTTTTTCAAAAAGCAATGTTTTAAAAACCTGGCCAAATCCTGTTTCAAATCAATTGGAGGTTCATTCAAAATATACCATAAACCAAATTACTGTTTATTCAATTACCGGGTCCAAAATGAAACTTCAAATTAGGCGGAGTAATGAATTGTACCAAATCGATTTTTCGGAAGTGAATCCCGGGATTTATTTCCTGAAAATTAAGATGGAAAACGGAGATACAGTAATTCGAAAAATAATAAAAAGCTAGAAAATCAAAGTATTTACCGATTTAGCCTCAAGTTCTATTATTGTTTTACTACCATTGTATTTTGCATTAATCTCTTTTTCCAGCCAGTTTTCTTCTTCTGTAGAACTTACCAGTTGAGATAACTTACCAATTACTCCGTTAATTTCAGTACTGATATTTTTATTTTTTTGATTTATAATCTGTAAGACAAATTTTCCGTCTTTATTTAAACCACTAATTACAATTATTTCGGGGTCGGAACTTGTGGAATGGAGTATTTGTGTGCCAGTGTTTAGAAAGTCGGTATAATGCCTTGTAATAAAGTATGAGGGATATTTAATTTTAGTATCCGATGACATAATGGAATAATTGTTTTGCCAGGTCCAGTATAATGATACTTCTACTTCGGCATATTTCATCATACGGTGCGAAATTTTGGCAAATCTGAAAGCATAATCCCAGCTTTTATTCATACCCTTTACTTTCCATGCCATTGCATCAAAACCCAATTCACTGCACCATACCGGTTTATCCCATGCTTTTGCAAAATTGGCAATACGTTCAAATTCATTGTCAGGTATATTTTCCGACCACCAACTATGAAAGCAAAGCGGTCCAAGGTATTTCCAAATGGTTGAATCTGCTGCAATCATTGTGGCAAATTCAACGGTACCTTTGGTTTGAGCTGTATCGGCCCAAAGAAACTTTGTTTTTAAGCCGGCTTTACGAAATCTTTCTCCCGCCTTTTTAAAAAATGCGATGGTTTCTTCAGGAGAGAAAATCATCTGCCAGCCACCGTCAGATTCATTAAAAGAAAAATAATCAGCTTCAACTCCGTATTCATTTTTTGCAGTTAAAAGGAAGGCTTCTATCATATCTAAAAGCTCATCATATTTTTCGGGTTTTATCCTACGTTGTGATTTATCTTCAGGATTTTGCACCAAATCATCCACGACCCTCCAAACCGAAATGGTGAAATTGGAAACACCATAATCATTTTTCATTCGTTTCATGGTTTCCAGCAAAGTAATAACCGATGGTTCTTCTACAATTTTTTCCCCTTTGTATTCTTTATACTCAAGGTTTCTGAATTCAAGTGGTAATGCCAGCCGGACATGACTTGGTCTGAATTCAGTTAAAGTGGCTTCACCAATTTCATCCCAGGCGTTGTTTGTATAATTCGCCTGACAATAATTTCCTCCAATAGAAACTATCTTTTGTTTCTGAATTTCCGGATATACATCGATTTTAACTTCCTGGGAAAACACTGTATAAAACATTAAAGTGCTGATGAAAAGAGAGAGAATTACTGGTTTCATTTTTATAAAGATTTAGGTTTATATCAACTTAAAATACATGCAACGATTTCAAAAAAGCGAGTAAAACAACTGTTGATAGAGTAAAATTGTAAATCATAGCAATTATTAAAAACTTAATTATGCTTTTTAACCACGATTGCCGGTAAAAGTTACGCATTGCTATAATGATATACAAAGGAATGACAATACTTATAAATAAGTTGAAAATTCCGGGTACTGCATTAAAAACTAACCACGGGATAATAACGCTTATTAAAAGTGCAAAAACAAAGGAATGAATATGTATTGAAAACAGGAGGTGTTTGATATACAACTGTTTTCGTCTGACATAAAACAGTTTTAAAATAAGAGCAAACAAAGGGAGAAGTAAAAATGAAGCCCATGAAAGATATTGCAAAAGCTGGGAAATGGCAACCTCAGGTGTACGGCACATTATTATATATTCCTGAAGTTTCCTTCGTTTTTCTATATCGGTTTCTTTTTCCAGTTCCCTTTCAAGGATATCTGCCAGTTGTTCAAGCCGTTGCCTTAAACTTCCTTTACCTATAAAAACATTACCAAGATTTACATTTATTTTGTTTGAATCTTTTTCTGTAAAAAGAAGTTCAGTCATGCTTGAATCCATCGGAACTTCTTTCATTTCTTCTTTAAATTGCTCAATTCCGTCATTTAATTCCACAATACCTTTTTGAGTTTCAATTGAAGAATTTTCTATTTCTGTATTTAATTCAGCTTCAAGCCCTCTGTCTGTTAAAAAGGATAGTAAAAGGAATAATATAAAACTGAGAAAAACAAAAATTCTGAATGGCGGAGAATATCTTTTTCTTCGGCCCAGAAAAAATTCTTTGGTTAGAAACCCGGGATAAAAAAGCAGGTATTTAAAAGTTTTAAAAAAACGTGTGTCAAAGGCAAAAAAGTTACCCATAAAATCGTACATGAAAAATCCAAAGGGACGATTAAATTCATTTACTTCCTGCCCGCAGTTGGGACAATAATGGCCTTTAAACTCATATCCGCAGTTTAGACACTTACCAATTTTCAAATCTTCAATTGGAACTTGTTTTTTTGGTTTAAAAATTTTAGAAAAACGTTTATTTTTAATGTTTTTCATGCAAACATAATGTTTGTTATTTTTTCACAAAAAGCTGGTTTAGAATTTTATTTTTGGTCACCAGATTCAATATATATGTTCCTGAGGGTAAATTGTGAACAGGAATTTCAATTTGGTTTTTTCCCGAAGTTTGAATTTTACTTTGCAGATTCCCACCAAGATCAACTATTTTGACTATGGTATCTTCAGAATGTTCAGGTAAGATAATATTCAAATATTCAGCAACAGGATTTGGCCATATTTTAAGTTGTTTGTCCACCTGATTTTCTTCTGTTAAAGTGGTATAAGGTTCAATTTTGAGCAATACTGTTGTGTCGTTACTAAGCAGGATTGAACCATTTAAATCATTGTAACCTCCTTTGTAGATTTTATAATCGTAATGTTTATTAATCTTTAGATTTCTAAAATTGGAAATCCCTAAGGAAGTAGTAATCAAAGTGTCTGAGTTCAATATTACGGTTGCTTTGTTAACAGGTGTATTTGTATTTTCAAAAACTTTAAATTTGATGGAACCATCTAACCTGGTAAGTTTTACCTGGTAAATTGTGTCAGAGTTCACAGTAAAAATACCTCCTTCATTTTTGTAAGAGTTTTTTTCGACCAGATAGTTATAGTCACCGGGATAAGATTCAAAATACACTTCTCCCATTTCATTGCTAACCTGAACCTCATCGTTAAAAATTACCCTGGTGCCTAAAAAAAGTTCACCGGTTTGATTATCGCTTACTGTAATTGTAATTTTATATTTATCGGGTTTAAGATTTATGGTTAAAGTTGTATCACTAAAAATGGGAAATTGCCGAGTAATAACATTTTCATAAAATTCTTTTTCAACGCTGATATTTAAAATGTTGCTTAAATTTTCAAAGCTTACTTTCCCGGAATTATCTGTGACTTTTTGTTCCCCAAAGTTAGTAACAATACAATTAGCCAGAGGATCGCCTGTTACAAAATCATTTACAATTATGGTAGCCTTTAAATTAGATAATCCGGTACTGTCTTTCATTCTTCTATCGAACTGATCCAGATAAAGCGATTTAGGATAAATTTCATCGCCAATGCCAATACCTTCTGTAAAATCTCTTGGAGCTGTATCATAATTATAACCGCCTGCAATGCCTTTTAGAGGATCAATCTTTACTTTATTCGCCGGCCCAGACGTACCAATAATATAACCATGCTTAAACTGGCGTGATTCAATTATATAATCTCTTTTAGGATGATAGGCAAGCCCTTTTGTATTGTAGAAAACTGATTGAGTGGACGAGTATCCGTGAATTACACTTCCTCCGTAAGGCCGAAAGGTAGATTCCAGATAATCTTTATCGACAGTAAAATTATCAATCAGGTTGGCCATACTTAAATACATATGAAAATCACTGGAATATTTTGAGTTTTCACCAGTACAATTGTAAATCACATTTCCGTTGGAGTAAGGGTATTTAAAATCGTAATTATGACGGCTGTGATTTGCACGACTGTTTTTAATTAAACAATCGTTGGATTGCAGCGTGAACATATAACCGTTTCCACCACCTCCCTCGTATTGCGATTTTTGAAAAAAGCATGAATCGACTGTTACTCCGCGTGACTGATCCAACAAAAGGCAATTTGACAAAACATGAATATCCAGTGTATTTGTTTCAGGTTTAAAAGTATTGACATTTTTTACCCAACAGTTTTTTGCATATTTCAAATAAATGGCATGTGAGCCATGAACTTCGTAGGCACCGGTTCCCGGTGTTGTATAAGTTTCTTCATCCCAGCCTGATTTATTATTTTGTACATTTCCTATACTCAGGTTCTCAATTCCACATTCAGTTATGTGTGTTTTTGCATGATAAACCCGGGCTTTATCACGCGTTTTCATAAAATACCGGGTGGGGGAGTCAATGTAAATTATATTTTTATCAACATCAATCGAATCGATTGTACGATGAAACATTACACGTGTAGACCAATCGGACCAAATTCCTGACATAAGGTGTTCTTCCTTCCAACCTGCTGTGCCATCTGTTCTTAAAATGATGTCATCGCCTTCATTAAATCCCTTGACTGATTGCACCGGGATTACTCTGGTGGGATACAATAAATCGGTGGTTAAATTGGTGGTTGTTCCCGTTTCTGTAGACCAGGTACACCAATCTCCCATTAGCCAGATTATATTTTTCTGGCGCATGTTACTGTTGCTGTTCAAAATAAAAGTAGAATCTTTTCCGGCTCCACGTAAAACCGTATTGTTATATCGGATACGAAGTGCGGATTCTCCGTTTCCCGGATTTACTTTATAGGTGCCCGGAGGTAAATAAACCACTCCGCCACCGTTTATTCCAACGTCATCCAATGCTTTTTGAATAACAGAGGTCACATCGGTTTCACCCGTATTATCTGCTTCGTACGGAGGAAGAGTAACATCAACAATATTGTTTTCAATAAAAGGAATTTCTTTTTCTCCCTGATGATATCCGGCATAAGAAAAATCATGCAGAAATCTGTCATCACTGTCTTTATACCCGGGTTTCCAGTTTTCCGGATATAAGCGACTTCTCCAGGTTGAAGGCTGAGCTTCGTACGATTTTAAATCCGGCATTTCATCGAGGGTCAATACATATGGATGGTCAAACATCTTTTTCCATAAATCCAGCGAATTGTATTTTGAATCGCGAACAAAATCGCCATACCAGGGCATGAAATACGACCAAGGTGCTTCATCGGCAATCAATTTATCTGCATCAGGAAATGAACCGCACTCACTGAGTGTAATCATTTTTTTACCATTATAGTCACTGTTCAACTCATTAAACTCCAGAATTTGAGAACTATGGTCACCATCCTTATAAATATCACGACCAATTATGTCCACAACATCATCTCCCGGGTACCAGTTCAGGTCGTTTTGTTGACTGGTCCATATCCATATCAGGTTATTTAAACCGTGATAATTAACCATTCTATCGTACATCATTCTGTACAACGCCTTACAAGGCTCAGCACCCTTTGCTCCCCACCAGAACCATCCTCCTGAAGCTTCATGCAATGGTCGCCACAATACTGGAACATCTTCATCATTTAATTTCTTTAGTAATCCGGAAATATAGTCTATATCCCGCAGCATTGCTTTGTATTCTGATGAGTTTGGATCCGATATCTTTGAAATATCGAAATCAGTATCCTTTGTATAAAAAGCTTCTGTTTTTCCTGATGGGTCGCGCCAGTGCCAGCAAATTGCCGGAATTCCGTTTTTATTGTAATATTTTCTTGCATCATTAATCGGTTCTTCGTCAGGATACCAGTTATATCCCTGTCCACTAAACATAAAATCTATTCCTACCAAAGCAGGTTCTTTTCCCGTATTCGATTTTAACCAGTTAATTTCATCCATGCTTCTAAGTGTCATCGCTCCGGAAATAATTTTTTTGCCATAATTGTCATAAAGAAACTGGTACAATCTTTTTGTATTTTCTGTAGCATTAGGATTAATTGGTGCTTTTGCGATATCAAACCTGTTCCAGTTATCAACTTTTTCAAATTCAATATAATCAATGTTTATCCATCCCCACGACCTGGTAATTTCTATTTGATGGGTACCTGAACCCAGCTTAAAACTGCTTACTACCTTTTTTAGCAAAAACTCGCTGTTCTGTTGAAAACTGAAATCAACGTTTAATCCATTAATTGAAAAATTATTTATTTTATCTCCACCGGGAGAAGATGCAAAAATGTAAATATTGTAATAAGCTTCCTCATCAAGATCAATTTCCATGGAGAGGTCCCCGCCATTCTGTGCCACATAATATCCACCGGAAGCACTACTATCTGAAATCTTTTCCGCACCATTGGTTAGCGTCGCAGTTTCAGCTTCAAATTTTTGTGCTGATAGTATAAGAGAAGAAAGAATTAAACAGATTGTATAAATAGATTTTAAACCGAATTTATTCATTTGAAATGTACTTTTATAGTAATGTATAATTGTGACTGTGTTATAGTTTTATAATAGTGCGGGTTTTTACATAATCATTCCCTACCAACTGCACAATATAGGAACCTTTTGTTATATTTTTAAAATCGATATATGAATTGTTCGTAAAGTTTTCTTTTAAGATTGTCTGACCACTAATTGTTTGAATGACAATATGCTTAATATTTTTTGTGGTTTGTATAAACAATTTATCTAGTACCGGGTTAGGAAAAATTTTTAAATCATGGTTAAAGTCAGATGCAACACTTGAAGTTATTGCTTTTGTAATATTAATCGTACCCATATTAAAGGTTGCAAAATCGAAATGAATTCTCATCACCTGTACTCCTTTTTTTAGGGTCACATTACTGATTTTTGTAGGACTAAAATCGGAGAATCCTTTTGAAGGCCGAACATATACGAGACCTGTTTTATCTTCTTCATCAAATTCGATATGAAATTTGCCAAAACTTCCGGGAGTTGCAAAAAGTATTTCAATATCGTAAAATCCTTCTTCTTCAACATCAATCGTATATTCAAGCCATTCTCCGGATTGAATACCACCTATACTTCCTTCCGGCAATCTAAACTCCGTGTCAACACCTTGTTCCTGTCTGATTCCATCGCCACCGTTGCCTGCATTAAAGTCATGATATCCAACACCTTCACCACCCAAATCGTAATGTGTGGAATTGATGCTTCCGGGAATCTTATGAGTACCGCCATCGGGATAGGCACCCTTTTTTTCAGGACCAATAACCTGTACCTCGCATAAAGAAGAGAAATTTCCTTCTTCTGTTTGTACAGATATCACAGCTGTTTTATTTTGTGTTGCTTTTGCTGTTATTAATCCATCCTGCGAAACCGATACATATTCATTGTTTGATGAAGACCAGGTTATATTTTGATTACCTGCAAGTGCCGGATAAACATAAGCTGCAAGTTTTTTTGATTCACCGGATTTCAGTTTAATTTTATTTTCAGATATTTTTATACCTGAGACTTTAATATCAGTATCCGGAGTTCCCCACCAATAATCTTTCATTTTTGCATCGATAATTAACGTATCCAGTAATTCATTTAAACTGTTATCACTCCAATCTCGCCAGTCAATCCATCCTGAACCTAACTTTTCCATTGTTTCAGAATTCTGTTTAAATCCATCAACTTGTTTGATATATTCAAAATTCTCCCTTTTTGAAACGTGATCGTAATTCCACTCGGTGCAAATAACCCTGTGATAGGCCATTAATGATTGTACTGCAATACTTGATGTTGAATTATACATATGATATGCAACCGAAGTGTAATCCCAGTCGATTTCGCTTTTATAATCTTCTACAACATTAATAATATCATTTACAATAGTGTTAAAACTAAACATCAGGATTTGTCGTTCCGGCGCAACTTGACGAATATTATTGTAAATCTTGAGTAGGTTTTCTTTAAAAACAGGATTCAAATAATCATCCATTTTGAATGTTGGTTCATTGGCAATTTCGTAATAAACCAAATCATTGTCTTTGTATCTTGGTGCAATAGCATCCCAGAATTCCGCTTCCAGTTCAAAAGAATAACCGGTATCAAATTTTTGTTGTGCTCCAACATCATGATAATTAATGATGATATTCATTCCGCTTGCAAGTGCATTTTCAACACATTTATCAAAATAGGGAAGAACATCGGAAACACTCCAATAATCATGCTCATGGTTTTTATACCATGGATCGACCCAGCAAACCCTGATTGTATTAAATCCGTTGTTTTTAATGGATTTCCAGTTTTTAATGTCTGATGCAAATTCTACCGAGGCTGTAAGATTTTTTCCCAGAATCATGGGTGTTCCCCTTAATACCTGGCCGTTTTTATCTTTTAACGTTCCTGTTTCACGTTTTTCCGGGGAATATATATCGAGCTCTTTAATTTCAAATCCCCGGGTTAATGAGCTGCGGATTTTTCCATAAATTCTGATGTATCTGCCTTTTTGATTTAAATTTGGAATAAAATCGATTCCTCCGTCTCCCTTGATTTCCGAATATATTGAAATCCAATTGGTTTTATCATCCGAAATTTCTATTTCGTATGTATTTCCAAAACCTTCTCCCCATTGAAGAATCACCAGTTCAACAGGAATAATTTCTCCCAAATCGAGAGTAATCCATTGGTTATCGGAAATAACACTGCTCCAGTATGTTTTTTTATTTTCATCAGTTACAAGTTTTGGTTCATTTCCTAACCTTATTGAAGATGAAATAACCGTTTTCCCTTTTGCCCAACTATTTAAATTATCCGGGATTACATAGACTGTATTTGAAACAGATTCAGAATTATTTCCTTTGCTTGCAGTTAGATTATACGTGGTACTGCTATCCGGTATTAGTTCCAGTTTTCCGGAAAATGCAATTTTTTCATTGTTTAGTTTCACAGTGTCCGCACCCACAGTAGTCCATCTAATTTTAACCATTTCTCCTTCATTAATCAAATCTTTGTCAACGAGTACAGTTGATTGTAACGGTTTAATCCAAGAGGGCGGATTGGTCCTGAATGGGATTGCCGGAAAACCTTCATTATTAAACCAACTTGCGGTTGCATTTTTTTGGTATGCGTATCTGACATTTTTGGGTGCAGATACAAATGGACTCCAGACCAAAATTTCGTTTCCGTCAATTCTTGCTTTTGCAGTGTAGAAATAATTGTTACTACCTGCAATTTCAAAGTTTTTTAAATCACCATTAAGTGTTTTAAGTCCGGTACCGGTATGCGTAAAAAACAATCGTATACTGTCGTTTTCTATTTTTAAGGAATCGTAACGCGGGCCGGCAAAAACCAATGAATTTTGACCATAGACATTTGCCAGTGCTTTTTTGGCCAGACGAGAGCCTACAGGTTCTTTTCTTGTAGGATGAATATCATCCGGATCACCAACGTCCAATGTTTCGGCCATCTCGGTGTGATGCAGATTTAAAGTATTGGTTTGTGCTTCCCAGAATTCAAATAGAGATTGGGCAGCAAAGCCTCCGTAGGGTGCCAATTGAACAAAATAGAAAGGTAGGTTTTCCTTTTGAAAATCACTTCTCCATCCTTCAATCATAGCAGGAAATAAAGTAGTTAACTGTTCTGCCCGACCGACATTTGTTTCACCCTGGTACCAGCATACACCTGCAAAATTAAAAGGAACCAAAGGAGCAATCATACCATTGTGTAATACTGTGGCAGTATGATTATCGTCCGTTTTATTTGAATTCCATGGCCCTTTCCCGGCATAATCAGGAACAAAATCCAGAGATTTTTCATTGGTCCATGCTTCGCAGCTGGAACCTCCCCATGAACTGCATACCAATCCGACAGGAATATTTAAATTTTGATGTAATTCTCTTCCAAAGAAAAATCCAACTGCACTAAAACTTTTAGCTGTTGTTGGTGTACACACTTGCCATTTTTGTGCCGACGAATTTGTAATATCCGTTTGTGGTATACTTGCCGATTTCCTGTTGACCGTAATTAACCTAATGTTTGAAAAATTTGCCGTGGCAATTGCCTGGGCACTTCCTTCAATAACTGTATTTGCCCAAGACCAGTTTCCCAATGGCATATCCATGTTGGACTGACCTGATAACAGCCATACTTCACCAATTAGAACGTCGTTTAGAACAATGGTGTTTTTGCCTTGTATTGTGACTGAGTAGGAACTTCCATCTGTTTTAGCTTCCGGAGTCTGAAGCCGGGCAATCCATTTATTATGCTCATCTGTAATTGCTGTGACGGTTTTCTGATTCCAGCTTCCGCTTATTGTAATGGTATCTCCTGAATTACTCCATCCCCAAATACTGACTTCAGCGTTTTGCTGTAAAACCATGTTGTCGCTAAAAATCCCGGCGACAGTAACTTGTGCCGATATTTGTTTTGACAAAAAAAGCGGTAAAAGAAATAATATTCTGAAAATAAATGTTTTGTTCACAACTTTTATATTATTATTAATCTGCAAACGACCTTAATCTATTACGTGTTTCAATACCTGATTCTTTTAAATCGTTTTCACCCCAACTCCCGGTATCAGATGCTGATTTTTTTAGCATCGAACAGCTTTCATTTTTATCAGCAATCGACCAGGTTATCCAACTTATTTTATTCTTTTCCATCCAGTCAATCCATTTGTCCCATGATTTGTAATCCAGCTCTCCATCACCATTTGCTTTCATTGCAGCCGATTCTGAAACAAAAATCGGAATGCCTTTTTTTATTGCGTAATCGCCCCTGTCGCGTAACTCTTTTTTATGTGTGGCAGCATAGAAATGAACTGTATACATGAGGTTGTTGAATCCTGTAATTGGATCATCGGCAACCAAATGAATATCCTGATCCCAGTGAGGACAACCAACCAAAATAATGTTATCGGGATCTTTTTCGCGAATTGCTTTAATAACTTCAATAGAGTAGGCTTTTACATCTTCCCATGAATCATGCACAGGTTCATTAAATATTTCGTAAATAACATTTGGGTAATCACCATATTTTTCTGCCATTTCAGAGAAAAAAGAAACTGCTTCATCTTGATGAATTTCATGACTATGCCAGTCGATAATCACATAAATACCTGCTTCAATAGCACCATTTATAACTGCCTCAATTTTTTCTTTTGACCACGCTTTTTTATCAATATAACTTCCTTTTGGGCCAACACCCATGGCAGCCCTTACCACAGTACATTTCCAGTCCTCAGCCAGCCATTTAACAGATTCCTTGTTGTAGAATCTGGGCCACCAGTTATGCCAGCCATAGCTTACACCACGAAGTACAGTTGGTTCACCATTTTCGTTAACCATGAATGCACCTTGTACAGAAAGTTTTCCATTATCTTTTACCGGTTGGGCATTTATAAAACAATGTGCGAAAAGCAAAAGCAAGGCTGAAATAATTAAATGTTTTGGTTTCATTATTCGTTGATTTTAGGTTTTTAAACTAATGAATTATTATTTTTCCCAAAGATGTTAATAGAAATTATCTTTTTTTCAGAACCGGTGCCAATTGTAATTTTTACAGCTGGAGCATTCCCAAAATGAAAAAGCAGAAGCAGTATCAAATTTATTTTAACAAATTTTGTCATTCAGCGGAATTATAGATTGTTTATTACAACTTTTTTTGAATATCGTTCTGTAAAATTAGAGGCTCTAACAATATATATTCCGGAAGGTAGATCATTGGTTCGAATTACTGATCTTTGGCCAGGATTTGTAACCATTTTCAATAAGTTTCCTGTAATTGAATACAGCTCAATCTTTGTATTTTGATTTAAGGATTTTTGTTTTACAACGATTTCGCCAGAATTATTTTGGTAAATTTCAAATGGATTGTTCACCTTCAAATCAAACGAACCCGTTGCATTTTTTAACTCGAATGTGAATTTATCGATATTGTAGGTAGGATTTGAAATAACGGTAAACCTCATAATTTTAAGTCCCGGATAAAGGTACATTTCGGTTGTAAAGGGTGCTGTTTTCAAATTACTTCTGGTAGTTGTAACTGTAACAATTTCAGAGTGGATTGTGTCAATAGTAATCTGAAATTTGCCGCCTGTATAACCTGTTGCAATGTGTGCAGAAACCTCATATAAACCCTCTTCTTCAATATTTACTGAATATTCGTACCATTCTCCTTCAATTGCATTGCCAATGTGATAACCTGTTCCCAATCGGTCGTAAATATCCACAGATTCATTAGGACGATAATCACCGGGAATATTGATATCATCTGCATCATGATATGAAAGATCTTCACCTCCTTCGTCAAAATCTTCTGCTTCTATAGTACCGGGAATGGCCAACGGTTCACCATAAAATGGTTTTCGCACCGGTTTCGACCATTTTGGAAAAAATACCTGTACCGGTTGTGAATACAGATTTGTAGTATCCATACAATGGGAAATGATTCGATAGGTGTATGTTTGATTCATAGCAGGTTTGACATCATAATATACTGTTGTATCAGATTTTAATGTAGCAATTGATTTATATACCTGAGAAGTTCCTGTCCGACGCTGAATAATTATGCTGTCGTTATAGGAAATGTTGTTTTTCCATTGCAAACTAATTATGGAGTCTTTAAATACCCTGGCTGATGGTACCGGTGAATTTGAACAAGTACTTATTAAAATATCTTTTACTTCATCCCAGCTTTTTAACGAACGTTCCATAATTTTAAAATTACCTCCGTCATCCCATGCTATTGCGGCAAATCCATACTTTTGTGCCAGCTCCACGTATGCCCTGTAATGCCGCATTCTCGAATTGAAGTCGCATTCCCTTAATGAGCCAAATTCACCCAAAAAAACCGGAATATTGTTTTTTACAGACCAGTTATAAACCGATTTAAATTTTGAATCAAGCGCTGCATAATCTGCCGAAGTCCCCCAGGTACCTTCTCCAACCAATCCAAATTTGTATGGGTCATAGGTATGAAATGAACCAATAAGATAGTCATCATCGGGAATAGCCGCAGCAATTAATTCGTTTGAACCACCCCATTCGTTTCCCTGGAAAATTACCAAACGGGTTGGATTGGTTTTTCTGATAATTGATAAAATTCTGGCATGCATATCATCGTTATTGGCTTTTGATAAACCATGTGGCTCGTTTAATACCTCAAAAATCAACTTCTCAGATTTATCTTTAAATCTGGTTGCAATTTGTGACCAAATACTGTCGAACCTGGCTTTGTTGGTTTCGCTGTAATTTTCTTTTATCCAATTGTCATGATGGCTGTTCACTACAATAAAGAGATCGCGTTCGAGCCCCCAGTCAATAACCTGTTCAATTCTGTTTATCCAGTAATCATTTATTTTATACGGGGCAGTTTTACCGGTATACCCATCCCAGCGAACAGGAATTCTGACACAGGTAAAGCCTGCTTCTTTATACAAATCAAAATAATATTCCTGTGCTTTAGGATTATTCCAGCCTGCTTCTTTGGGAGGCTCATGAGTATTACCCAGGTTAATACCTTTTTGCATCTGCTCAATAGCCTCATGAGGCGTAATTTGTGCTGATAAACTAAAAACAATAAAAAGTCCGGTAAAAAAAGTCAGGGATTTTTTAAAATTGCCATTCATACTTCAATAATTTTCCAGTTTAGGTGAGATGCGAAAATAGTAAAAAAAGTTGCGGCAGAATTCAGGTTTTTATGTAATTAACTGCTTTTACCATAGTTTATATTGCATCAAAATTAACCGTGGTTTTCTATCCTTCCTGAATTTTCAACAATTGTTTTACAAATCAGAAGTTCCATTTGTTATCATAAAATAGATTGTCTGGATGTTTTCTATATTTTTGAGCGTATCAAAACTTAAACATAAATGATAATTCGAAACCTCTTTTTATTTTTAACTATTTCAATTTTTTCCAATAGTAAAATCTCCGCACAATGGATCAATGCCAATCCGGGGGCAGGAGGACAGCTACAACATGTAGTTTGCGATCCAAACATTACCGGTCGAATGTATTTATGCAGCGACATGGAAGGCTATTACCTGTCAAACGATTTTGGGGATCACTGGATATACAAAGGATGGGAATCGCCATTTAGTTTTGTATTTAATATTGCCGTTGAGCCGGGAAACAGTGACAGGTTATATCTGACTTCATCACAAGGAGTTGCTATTTCTGATGATGCAGGAGATTCATGGAGCCTGGTTGATGGAACCCAGGGAATGTCGGTATCAACAATCAGTATTGATCCAAATAATCCAAATATTATTGCCTTTGCCAATAGCTGGCTTGAAGATGTTATAGGCTCTCAAAAAGGTCCGGCCAGTATAATTTATTCTTTAAACCGGGGAGAATCATGGCAAAGTTCCAGGTTTCTAAGTTATACCAATAACCGAAATGTATATAGTATAACTTATCATCCGGATCCTGTCAGGAAAGATGTATTGGTAACGGTAGACGCAGGTATTTTTGTTTCAAAAGACCAATTTAATTCATGGCAAAAAATTGTTCCACCCACTAATGCTTCCCTTTGTCAGGGAGCCGATTTAACACCTGATGGAAAATGGTTGTATGCCATTTATATCAGGAAAGACGGCAAAACAGGTGTTTATGTGAAAAATTATCCTGATGGAGAATGGCAGGAACCGGATTCTGATGGTCATTTACAAAAATTGAATCAAACTCACTGGCGTCCTGAAGTATGGCAAGGTTCTACCGATAAACAGCATCACATATTAATTGGTACCCTAAAAAGGGGAGGTAATTATAATGATAATGCTTTAAACGAAGGAAGATTTGTGGTTGATGGCGAAAAAGTTTACGGACATGTCAACCAGATATTAAAAGTTTCAGGTGCGAATGAAGCTTTTGATGTTGGTTGGAACGCGTACTGGAGTAATTGCCGTACCTATGATTATTACCCTAAATCCTGGGATACAGGATATCAAAGAGGAGTTTTTACCATGTGTCAGCAATCCTCATTTCGTGGTGATGCTGCGCAACCCAAAGAGTGGATTGTAAACACCAGTCATCATGATAATACGCAAAACTCCACAAAGTTTTACAAAACGAATGGAACGGCTTCAACTTGGGTGTGGGATATAGCCGGAACAGAAAATTATGTAGTCATGGGTATGGGCGATAATGGTGTAACGGAAAGCTGGGATGGTGGAATTACGTGGACACAAAGTTTTGCATCCAATTTTTGGAATGTAGATGCACTGGAAGTTGTAAAAGGTGAGAAAATACTGGTACTTGCCGGGAGAACGGATGGATTTGGTGGAGCCTTAAACGAAAATCAAGGCTGGTTGTATTATCGCGAGCTTGATACAGAAAATCCGTCAGGAGGATGGAAAACTGCAATCAATGGCAAAGACAATTCAATGTTAAAAGGATTAAATCCATACTTAAACCGAATTGCCACTATTCAGTCCGATCCTCATAAACCTGAAAGAGTGTATGTCGGTACAAACGATGGATTGTTTGTTACTGAAGATATTTTTGAGCTTATCAATAATAATCCTGATTACTATTTTCAAGCCATAAGCCAACCGGCAATTGGAACAACTTTAACACGTCGTGTACATGTTGATCCTAACGATCCAAATATTTTGTATCTGCGTTGCTGGAAAGGAACTTACAGAATTGAAAAACAAGAAAACGGAACCTACCAATTTGTAAAATTGAAGGTAAATGGCAGCGATGCCAATTTGAACGATGGCTGGGGACATAATGGTGATATGACAGTATGGAAAAATGATACCACGACATATATAATGCTTACCCGAAATGTTTCTCCTCACTGGGAACTCTGGCTTTCTGATGATAAAGGTGAAAATTTTACCCTTTTATTAAACCGGGAATCAGCTTTTGAAATTCGTCAACCTGAAGGAAATTGGTATAAAAACCAGGGGCCGGTTAGATTTGGTGGATTGTGTGGCACTGATAGTTTGTTATTTACTTCTGTTCATCTTCGGGGTGGAGGAGAGGGACTTACCAAAGGAATAAGTTTCCTGAAAGGAACAATTAAACCTGATTCATCTGTGGTTTGGGAAGATTTTACAGGCGATCCGGCCAATGGAGGATTTTGGTTTCCTGCATCCCGGAGTGGTAAGATATGGAAAGATGGTGATGGCAGAACCTCAATTTTTCAGGCTACCATGGGTGCTGGTATGTGGAAACGAACGCTTGGTATAGATTCCAATCCAACAGCTAAAATTTCTTCTGATGTAAATGAAGGTGTTGTTCCTTTTACCGTAAATTTTGATGCATCGGAATCAGCGCCTTCATCAATTGCAGATAGCATTATTTCATATCAATGGGAATTTGGAGATGGATTTAAATCGAATAAAAAAATTGTTGAGCATCCTTATAAAAAAGCAAAGAATTACATTGTTAAGCTTACCGTAACCGACAATCTTGGAAAAAGCGCTACAATATTTTCAAATATCCGGGCCTTCGAAACCGGCCCGGTTGCAGATTTTGTAGTGTCAACCTATCACGGAAAAACCAATAACTATATCGATTTTTTTGGAGAACTCTCTTTTGATAATTCAGAAAACGATTCAATTATTTCGTATTTGTGGAATTTTGGAGATGGCACTACAGCACAGGGAAAAAATGTCACTCACATTTTTACAGGAAATGGAAATTTTAATGTGAGATTAACTGTAAAAAACGGTGCAGGAAAAACATCGATTGTAAATAAAAGCATATTAATCGATTTAAATACATCAGCATCAGAAGCTAAAAATAAGGGTAGTTTTGAGATTTATCCAAATCCTGTAAATAATAAATTTACAGTTTACGTATCTCAAAAATCAGATTTGGAAATTTATAACTCCATCGGACAAAAGTTGCTCATGAAGAGGAATATATTTTCGACTGAAACTATAAATATTACTAATTGGGTGTGTGGTATTTATTATGTTTCTATTTTTCAAAACGGGGAAAGATACCGGAAAAAACTAATTAAAAAATAGAGTAAAAGAAAGAACCGCTTTTAAATAAAAACGGTTCTTAAACTTCTACTTCTTTACCCATTTAATTGTTTGGGTAAAATCTTCAGCCTGAAATCGTAAAATGTAAATTCCAGGTTTCCAGTTATTAAGGTTCTTGTTGATTAAAGATTCTATTTGTTTTATTTCCCCGCTAAATTCATTTTTTAATACCCCGGTAATAGAATAAACTTTAAGCGTAACTGAGGAATGATACGATTGGTTTTTGTTGATATAAAAGGAAATTCTATCGTCGCCCGGATTTGGGAAAATCCGGATATTTAAAGAGTTTTGATCTGAAATGATTTTTGTGTTTACAGGTAATAGTCCTCCGGCCCTAAAGAAATAACAGGAATATGGGGCCAGCTTTATTGAATTATTCAAAGAACCAAACTTAATGCCCGGATCATTTTCAGTATTTAAAGAATTTGCAGAGTAATAATACATTTGGCCCATTGTTTCTTCGATGTTTGCCAAATCGATATCAATGGATTTTGATGAAAAATTGCCAATAAAATAGTGATTAAGTTCTTCCTCTTCAGAGCTAAAAACCCAGGCCGCAAGGGCAGGTATTTTGTCAGCTTCGCTTCCTGCTAAATATATTTCATTGTCCAGTTCTAACTTTTGTGCAAATGTTTTTCCCCTGGTGGCTTTTGCCAGTAAAGCAAGAACTCTTGTTGAGGCATAAATGCCCGATCCCTTGATTGTATTTTGTGCAAATTGATGATAGTTGCTTAAACCTAATTTTCCCTCGGAGAGCATGGTATTTATAAAAAACAAATTCATTAATCCGTGGCCCCATTTTTTTTTGTCTTTATTTGGATTGTATTCTGTAATCCAGTATTCACGGTCTTCAGGAAATGAACTGTATTTTTTCTTCCATTCCCAGTGATGCTTCCAGCTCGAAAAAGCCAGTCCGAGGTTTTCTTCAGTTGATATAAAATCTCCCTCTTCAATCCCGCCATATAAATGTATTGAAACTGCAGGAACCAATTCTTTATTTATGTATTTTACAACTTCTGTATTCCAGGAGTTCCTGCGACTGGGACTTGTACTATTTGCATCGGCGGCAATTGCACTTAACCTGATATCAGGATATCGTTTGGTTAATGTATCTGCCCAATTGTTAACAGCATTGGCATAAGATCTGCCGTTTCCGGGAAAAGCTCCTTTTAAACCAGTATTTGCCGCACCTGCAGAATATGGTTCAACAATTGCACCACCATTACTTCCATCGCCCGCCCTGCTTTGTCCAAAATAATATTCGTTTCCAAATTCAGCATATTTTACTTCCATACCGCTGGCCATAACATTATCGAGCATTTTTATATTTCTTCTTAAACGGTCATTCATCATTAGCCACCAATCATCCGAAAGGGGAGTTTCGTCAACTTTTCGTTGCCACTTTTGCGTGTAATAGTCAGCTCCCGGTGTAATCATGTTTAAGACAAATACAACGGCAGGTTTTGCTGTGTTTGATGATGCCATGGCATTATACGCCAGTTGTAAATTTGATATGGAATTTACTGCAGGCCACATTGGAACAACCCATCCAATTACATTTTCTGTTTTTAACCAAATACGAGGATTACTGTCCGCTGTGTCAATGGTTGCAGCATTTTTGAATAAGCGGTTTTTTTCCATATCCCAATAGTTTGATACTGTTCCTCCAGGATATCTTAGCAAACCCACTTCACTTGTTTTTAATGCCCTTATGTAGTCACTGCTGTACCAGGGTTCATTTTTTGATGCCATTTGGTTGTTAAATCCAACAAGATGAGGCAGAATTCTTATGGTATCATTATTTACAGGATTCAGGAAGTTTTGTGCCTGTAAGTTTACACACCAAAATAAGATTAAAACCAACAGATGTAATTTGAAAAGCTGTTTTAGCATAAATTAGGCCTGATGTAAAACAAGAAAGGAGTCTTAAAACTCCTTTCCTGAATGTTAATTAAAACCACTAAAAACTATTGTTTAATCAGCTTGTAACGTCCCAATAGGTTGTTTTCGTTTTTAATAACAACAAGGTACATCCCTGCTGGCTGATCATCAACATTAATAATTTCGATACTGCTGTCTGCAATGAGTTGGCGAACAATTCCTCCAACAGA
>ENA-ORCQ01000052-ORCQ01000052.1-marine-metagenome-genome-assembly--contig:-NODE-52-length-126883-cov-6.417346_pt1 | contig 126883 bp, 109 predicted proteins | sample MGYA00237780_ERZ508510 | MGnify/ENA primary metagenome ERZ508510 (study PRJEB26181, sample SAMN06268981) | marine metagenome | isolation source: Tt an E2 anaerobic enrichment on eucalyptus from sediment...
AATAAAAAAAGGACGGGTCAACACCCATCCTTTTCACTAACTAAACCAATAAAACTAATCAAACCTAAACTTATGAATTAAAACTTATGCTGCGAAGATAGGGTGGTTTTTGATTTTGGGCGTTAATCTAATGTTAAAAGGTATGTTTTGTAGCATGTTTTAAGATAGTCTTAACAAACCAGATTCTGGCAAAAAAAAGCCTGTTACTTTTGATAACGGGCTTTTAGTAGATTGTACGTTAAGCTTTATTCGTTTTCCTTGCTTTTTCCATCTTCATCAGCAATTGATTCTCGCATGGAAGTGTCGGCCATAATGTTTTTGTATTTCATGTAATCCATTACGCCCAGGTTGCCGGTTCTAAAAGCTTCTGAAATAGCAAGTGGTACCTGCACTTCAGCTTCAATAACTTTGGCTCGGGCTTCCTGTGCCTTTGCAATCATCTCCTGCTCCAGCGCAATGGCCATCGCACGGCGTTCTTCTGCTTTTGCCTGGGCAATGTTCTTATCTGCTTCAGCCTGATCGATCTGAAGTACTGCCCCAATGTTTTTGCCAATGTCGATATCAGCGATATCAATTGAGAGAATTTCAAATGCTGTTCCTGCGTCAAGCCCTTTTTCTAAAACTACCCGCGAAATAAAATCGGGATTTTCCAACACGGCTTTGTGCGAGTGCGATGATCCTATTGAAGATACAATTCCTTCACCTACACGGGCGAGTACCGTTTCTTCGCCTGCACCACCAACCAGTTGTTTAATGCTTGCTCTTACAGTAACCCGCGCCTTGGCAATTAGCTGAATACCATCTTTGGCTACTGCAGTTACCGGCGGTGTGTTAATTACTTTCGGGTTTACCGACATTTGCACAGCCTCAAAAACATCGCGACCGGCAAGGTCGATTGCCGTTGCCATATTAAATGGCAGTTCAATATTGGCTTTTGATGCCGAAACAAGAGCATGTACAACGTTGGCAACGTGTCCTCCGGCAAGATAGTGCGCTTCCAGTGCATCACGACTCAAGGGAACATCAGCTTTGGTTCCTTCAATTAAAGCCCGAACAATAATACCCGGAGGTACTTTTCTGAAACGCATTAAAAAGAGCTGAATAAGCGAGATTCGAACTCCCGATACCAGGGCCGAAAACCATAATCCGATAGGGATAAAATAAAGGATAATAAATAGTAATACAATTGATCCAACAATTAATCCCCAGGTGCCTGCTGCTTCTACCATTTTTTATTTATTTAAAGGTTCAACAATAATTTTATTCGATTCTATTTTTAAAACTTTTATTTCGGTGTTGTGGTCGATAAATGCTCCTGTTGATTGTGCTTCAATGATTTCTCCATTAACTTTTACCTTGCCCATAGGTGCCAATCTGCCAATAGCTTTACCGGTATCTCCAACAAAAACCTTTTCGCGGTTAATAAGATCTACTTTTCCAGAAATATTTTTTTCCAAAATCATCTTCTTTCCGGTGCGCGATTTGAAAAAGTAATAAACCAGCGCCGGTGCCAGAATTAGTACAAGGGCCAGCGTGATAAATCCCGGAAGCGTTCCGTATTCTGCAAATGCTACGTAAACAGCTCCTCCCAGCAATAAAAATCCTCCTATTCCGGCAATTGTCACTCCGGGTATTACTGCAAATTCGATGAGGAGCAGTACCAGCCCTAACAGAATAAGTAAAATAATGGCAAGAATGCTCATATCATTAATCTATGGTTGCGTTTAATTTGCGTTCAATCAGTGCGTCTTTCATTGGTTTTAGTGCTTCAAACGAACCTTTTTTTACATCGCATTTTCCCTTGTAATGAACAAGAAAGGTACATTGCGTGGCCTGTTCGTAACCGTGGTCGCAAATGGCGATTAAAGCATCAATAACATAGTCAAAGGTATGCACATCATCGTTATGCAATGTCAGGAAATTCTCTTCAACAACTTCTTCTGTGAAATCCCCCCTCGGAATTTTTTTTGTCTCTTTCTGCGTCATTTGTCGTTCTCAATTTCTTTTGCTTCACTCAAAGTTATTCTTTTTCCGTTAAAATAAGGTACTACAAAGGCATCTTCTACACCTTCTTGTCGCACCTGCTCTTGCATTTTTAAGGCATCGTTATAATTGGTAAGGTTTCCGGTGGTATATACAACAATGCCTTTTTCGTCGGTGTAATGCTCTATTTTACGAATATAAGATAACTTGTCGAATAATCGTTTTACATAGGCAGGTAATCCGCGACTGTATGCGCCTAACTGAATTTTGTACACAAGATCGCTGGTGTTTTCCGTATTGTTTTCAGTCGGAATAACAGCTTCTGCAGGAAGAACTGACGGGCTTATAAGCAGTACGGTGTCTGGTTTTGCAGAAGACTTTTGTTGCTCGAAAAGTTCATAAAAATCATTAACCTCCATTCTGAAAGAATGTTTTTCGTCGCTTGTGGCATTTTGCCAGTACGAGTTTTCCTCTTGCTGGGCTTCAAGTAACAATGCAGCTGTTTCTTCGCGTAACTGGTAAATAGTAGTTTCGGCATCAAGAATCTGTTTTCCCAATAATTGTTTTTCGCTGTACGAGTTACTCGCCCCGTATTTTTTGCGAAGCTCATCCGTTTCATTTATAGTTTGTTCCAGGTGCTTTTGTTTTTCTTGTCCTTCAAGATATACTTTTAATCCTTTTGGTGTTTTAAAAAACGTTGTGTCGGGATAAGTAATTTCAGTGTTTACTACAAAATTAATGGGTTCAGCCAATTTTGCCGGTATTATTATGCCGTTTTCTACGGTAGGAGCAACACTGTTTGTATTTAAATCAGCTGTTAACAATGAATCAGAGCTAATCGAATCGCTTAAAGCGACAGAGTCGGGCTGGCTCAGTAATTCGCCGGTAACAAGCTTTTCGTCAATAACCGGAGAAAAATTTTCGGCTTGGGTTTCGCGTGGCACTGCCGTGGGGAGTATGTCTGTTTCGCTTGCTGTTTCCTCTTCGCGATCCTCGGCAGGAGCAAAAGGATTAATTTTGTTTGTACAGAGTTGTATTTTTTCCTTCAGCTGAACTTCATTTTGTATTGCAGCATCGGCTTTGCTGCCAAAAAGCTTGTAATATTTTAGCGCATCATCCCATCTGTTTTTTGCATGGTATTGTACCGCAATGTAGTAATCGGTTTTTAGTGGCGATTCGCCAAGGCTGCCGTTTAATAAATAAATAATTTCATTGGTATCGTAATGGCCATTTTCGGTTCGGCAGGCGCCGTAATAATAATTAACCATCAGGTGGTCAGGTTTTTCGTCTAATAATTTTTTTAGAATTATTTCGGCCTCTTCGAACTTGCCGTTATCAAATAACCGTATGGCTTGCGCAAGCGGATTTTCCTGATTAATTGCTGAAACAAAACCAGCTGAAAACAAAAAAATGAACAATATTGTTATTGGTGCAATAGCCTTTGTATATGTCATAGTAAAACCTGTTGTTTTTTCTGCACGTAAATTTACAAAAAATGTATTTTGTTGGAGATTAAATTATACTGAAGTGGGGGCTAAGATGAACATTGTAACTGAGATTTATCATTTATTAAACTATATTTGTACAATTGAATAATTTAGAGGACATGGCTAATTTAAAAGTTGGAGATAAGGCGCCTGAATTTGAAGGTGTAAATCAAAACGGAGAGAAGATTTCCCTGAAGGATTTTGCCGGAAAAAAGCTAATTCTGTATTTCTATCCAAAAGATAATACCCCGGGATGCACCGCCGAATCGTGTAATTTAAACGACAATTACGACGCCTGGTTAAAGAAAGGTTTTGATGTGGTAGGCGTTAGCCCCGATAGTGAAAAGTCGCACCAGAAATTCATTGAAAAATTTGGCTTTAAGTTTAACCTGATTGCCGATACTGAAAAAGAAATTTTACAGGCCTATGGAGCCTGGGGGCTTAAAAAAATGTATGGCAAAGAATACATGGGCGTTTTGCGTAAAACCTTCGTACTTGATGAAGAAGGTGTAATTGTTGAAATTTTTGAAAAAGTAAAAACAAAAGATCACACCAACCAAATAATTGAAACTTTAAATCTTTAACCTAACTGAACATGACTAAAGAAGAAAGAAGTCAGATGAACAAAGAAAAGCTGAAAGCACTTCAGCTTACCATGGATAAAATTGAAAAGAGCTACGGTAAAGGCTCTATTATGCGAATGGGCGACCAGGGAGATGAAGATATTCCGGCTATTTCGTCGGGCTCCATTGCTCTTGATGTTGCTTTAGGAGTTGGCGGTTTCCCAAAAGGCCGGATTGTTGAAATTTACGGCCCTGAATCATCCGGAAAAACAACCCTGGCAATACATGCGGTTGCCGAGGCACAGAAAGCCGGTGGTATTGCCGCAATAATTGATGCCGAGCATGCCTTCGATCCGTATTATGCCCGTAAACTGGGTGTTGATATTGAAGAGTTGTTAATTTCGCAGCCCGATAATGGTGAGCAAGCTCTGGAAATTGCTGATAACCTGATTCGTTCAGGAGCTCTGGATATTGTGGTTATCGACTCGGTTGCTGCACTTACGCCTAAAGCCGAACTTGAAGGCGAAATGGGTGATTCAAAAATGGGCTTGCAGGCGCGCTTAATGTCGCAGGCATTACGTAAACTTACCGCCAATATCAACAAAACAAAAACATGTTGCATATTTATTAACCAGTTACGCGAAAAAATTGGCGTAATGTTCGGTAACCCGGAAACAACAACAGGTGGTAATGCGCTAAAGTTCTATTCATCAGTACGTTTGGATATTCGTCGAATTGGCCAGATTAAAGATGGCGATGAAGTTAACGGTAACCACGTGCGCGTTAAGGTGGTGAAAAATAAAGTAGCCCCTCCTTTTCGTAAAGCCGAATTTGATATTATGTATGGCGAAGGAATTTCCAAGTCAGGCGAAATAATCGATTTGGGTGTGCAGTATAACATTATTAAAAAAAGTGGGTCGTGGTTTAGCTATGGCGATACAAAACTAGGGCAGGGACGCGAAACAGTGCGTAATTTGATTGTTGACAATCCGGAGCTTGCTCAGGAATTGGAAACGAAAATTATTGAGGCAATTACCGGAACCACAACCACAGAATAAAAAAAACTGATATAGACAGAATATACCGGGTGAATTGATTCTGTCGATTCATCCGGTTTTTTTATAAGACAGCTTATGGTATTACCGTAAGCATTTCAAATATAAATTGATAAAAAAACGTGTATGAAAGTGTTAAAGTTTGGCGGAACATCCGTAGGTTCGGCCGCAAACATTAAACGTGTAAAAGACATTGTACTTAACCAGAATGATGATGTAATTGTAGTAGTATCTGCCCTTGGTGGTGTAACCGATAAAATTCTTACGGCAGCGCATAATGCTGCCTCTGGTACAGGAAACTTTCATACGGAACTTACGGAAATAAAACAAAAACACGAAGAAACACTGACCGAGCTTTTTAATGGTTCAGGATCGATAAAATACATTGTTGAGGAACTGCTTGATGAACTGGAAAAACTGCTTACCGGTATTACACTTGTTGGCGAGTTAACAGCTAAAACACTTGATCGGATTGTAGGTTTGGGCGAACGGATTTCTTCGCACATTGTTGCCGAATATATTGGCTGTCAGCGTAAAGATTCATCGGCCTTTATACAAACCGATAGTAATTTCGGAAAAGCTACAGTTGATTTTGCCGTTACCAGGCAGTTAATAAACGAAGCCTTTGCGAACCATAAGGGGGTTGCAATTGTTCCGGGGTTTATTTCGAAAAACAGTAAAGGTGAGTTTACAACACTTGGGCGTGGAGGTTCCGATTTTACTGCGGCAATTATTGCTGCAGCGCTTGATGTGGAAATACTGGAAATATGGACAGATGTAAATGGTTTTATGACTGCCGATCCCCGGGTAATTCGAAAAGCATACACTATTCCGGAGCTTACTTATTCTGAAGCTATGGAGCTCTCGCATTTTGGTGCCAAAGTTATTTACCCGCCTACTATCCTTCCCGTTTATCAAAAAGGAATTCCAATTCAAATTAAAAACACTTTTGATCCTGAAAATCCGGGAACCAAAATCGTAAAAGGGGTTAAAAATGGTTTTGATCGTCCCATTAAAGGTATTTCGTCTATCTCGGGAATAACCCTTGTAACGCTTCAGGGTATTGGTATGGTTGGAGTAACCGGAATTTCCATGCGGTTGTTTACAGCATTGGCAAAAGTAAATGTCAATGTTATCCTTATTTCGCAAGCTTCCTCAGAAAACTCCATAAGCGTGGCCATTGAAGAAAAGGCCCTCGATTTGGCAGAAGCTGCTATTCGTGAAGAATTTGAAAAAGAAATAGTTGGTGGCCAGGTCAATAAAATAGAACTCGAAAAAGGAGTTTCGGTAGTGGCTATTGTTGGCGAAAATATGAAACATACCACAGGTATTGCCGGCAAGCTTTTTTCTACTATGGGCAAAAGTGGTGTAAATATTATTGCTATTGCCCAGGGAGCTTCGGAGTTAAATATTTCGTGGGTAGTTAAAAACGATGACTTGCGAAAAACGTTGAATGTGGTGCACGAATCGTTCTTCCTGTCGGAGAATGTGGAGTTGAATATCTTTTTAATGGGAATTGGTACTGTGGGCGGTAATTTGCTCGACCAGGTAAAGCAGCAACAGCAACGACTTCTAAAGGAGAAACATTTGCGCTTAAAGCTAACGGGGATAGCTAATTCCAAGAAAATGCTGTTTGATCGTGATGGAATTGATATTGAAACATTTATGGCTCAACTCGATGCGTCAGAGCAGCAATCGTCACTTCAAGGCTTTGTTGAAGAGATTAAGAAAATGAATATTTACAATTCGGTTTTTGTTGATTGCACCGCTTCGGATGCTGTTGCAGCCCTTTATAAAGATGTGCTAAGTTCGAATATCTCAATTGTAACAGCTAATAAAGTTGCCGCATCGTCGGAATTCGACAATTATGCCGAGCTTAAAAAAATAGCGAAAAAGAAAGGCGTGAAGTTCCTGTTTGAAACCAACGTGGGGGCCGGTTTACCCATTATCAATACCTTGAACGATCTGGTAAATTCGGGCGACAAGGTATTACGGATTGAAGCCGTTCTTTCAGGCACGCTTAACTATATTTTCAATACCATTTCGGAAACTATTCCGTTGAGTAAAACCATACAAATGGCGAAGGAAGAAGGTTACTCTGAACCTGACCCACGTGTTGATTTGAGCGGCGTTGATGTGGCCCGTAAAATTCTGATACTGGCCAGGGAATCAGGTTACCGAATTGAAATGGATGACATTGCCATTAACCGATTTGTTCCGGAAGAGTTGTTTGCAGGAAGCATCGATGAATTTTGGGCCGGTGTTTCGAATTTGGATGAAAAATTTGAAACAGAACGAAAAAGACTGGAAGCTGAAAATAAAAAATGGCGTTTTGTTGCCCGCTTCGAAAATGGGAAGGCAGAAGCCGGTTTGCAGGAAGTGGATGCAACACATCCGTTTTATGATTTGGAAGGAAGCAATAACCTGGTGATGTATACCACCGAGCGTTACCACGAATTTCCGATGCTGATTAAAGGCTATGGGGCAGGGGCTTCAGTAACTGCCGCCGGTGTTTTTGCCGATTTAATTAAAGTGTCGAATATATAGAACAAAAATGCTGTTAAAAGCATTCATATAAATACGAATAAAAAACATTGAAGATCATTTACCAATGGCTCTCATCATGGAGTGGATCTTCTACTATTTTCTGAACAAAATGAAACACATAATAATTCTTGGCGACGGTATGTCCGACGAGCCGATAGCAGCATACGGCGGTAAAACTCCGCTACAAATGGCCAATAAACCACATATCGACTGGTTGGCAAAAAATGGCCAGTCGGGTTTGTTAAAAACAGTACCCGAGTCGATGCATCCGGGAAGCGAAATTGCAAACATGGCCGTTTTGGGTTACGATGTTGAAAAGGTTTTTGAAGGACGGGGCGTATTGGAAGCGGCAAGTATGGGCGTTGAATTACAACCCGGCGATTTGGGTTTACGCTGTAACCTCATTTGTATTGAAGATGAGAAAATTAAAAATCACTCGGCAGGGCATATCTCCAACGACGAGGCTGCCGAACTCATAGAGTTTCTCGATGAAAAACTGGGGAATGATAAAGTAAAATTCTATCCAGGAGTTTCGTACCGGCATCTTTTAGTAATAAAACGGGGGGTGAAGGATTTTGCCTGTACTCCTCCGCACGATGTGCCCGGAACATCTTTTGCCTCGTGCCTGCCTCAAACAAAAACAGAGGCTGCCAAAGAAACGGCTGAATTGATTACCGATTTAATTCTAAAATCGCAGGAATTGCTTGAAAATCATCCGGTAAACCTGAAGCGAAAAGCGGCCGGAAAAGATCCGGGTAACAGCATCTGGCCCTGGTCGCCGGGCTACAAACCCGCCATGCCAACGCTAAAAGAAATGTATGGAATTGCCAGCGCTGCCGTAATTTCTGCCGTCGATCTCATTCATGGAATAGGAGTTTATGCCGGAATGAAAGTAATTCATGTGGAAGGTGCAACCGGACTTTACGATACCAACTACGAAGGAAAAGCGCAGGCTGCTGTTGAGGCCTTAAAAGAAAATGATTTTGTGTATCTGCACATCGAGGCGAGCGACGAAGCCGGACACGAGGGCGATGTGGAGCTGAAAACAAAAACGATTGAATACCTCGATCAGCGAGTGGTGAAATATATTATTGAAGAAACCGCAAAAATGGAGGAAAACGTTGCAATTGCCATTCTGCCCGATCATCCAACGCCATGTGCATTAAAAACGCATACCCGCGATGCGGTACCATTTACCATTTATCAACCCGGAATGCAAGCCGATGCGGTTGAGGTGTACGATGAGTTCGACACCCGAAAAGGAATGCACGGAACGCTGCAGGGAGATGAGTTTATTCGCTTGTTCTTGAAAAAATAAATAGCATTTTTAGCGCACTGAAACTATTCTTTACTTGTTAAGTTTCTGATATATGTCATGTTTTTCGTGCTGCCATAATCGGGCGTTTTAAGCAAAACTCTAATTTTGTGTCTTACAATGAAATACTACAGTACCAATAGAAATACCTCGGATGTATCGTTAAAAGAAGCAGTTGTAAAAGGACTTGCTGCCGATAACGGTCTGTTTATGCCCGAGCAGATAAAAAAGTTTGAACCTGCCTTTTTTGCTGAAATTCAGCACTTGTCGTTTCAGGAAATTGCTTTTGAGGTTGCCACAAAATTTTTTGGAGAAGATATAGCAGAAGCAAAACTCAAAGAAATTGTATACGACACCCTGCAGTTTGATTGCCCGGTAGTTGAGGTAACAGAATCGATTTATTCGCTTGAATTGTTTCATGGTCCAACGCTAGCTTTTAAGGATGTAGGCGCGCGCTTTATGGCTCGTTTGCTAAATTATTTTCTGGGGAAACAGGAAAAACTGGTAAATGTACTGGTTGCAACTTCCGGAGATACCGGAAGTGCTGTGGCAAATGGCTTTTTGGGTGTTGATGGAATACATGTATATGTGCTCTACCCAAAAGGAAAAGTCAGCAACATCCAGGAATCACAGTTTACAACTCTCGGGCAAAATATTACAGCCCTCGAGGTTGAAGGGACTTTTGATGATTGCCAACACCTGGTTAAAACTGCTTTTCTTGATGAAGAACTGAATAAACAACTGGTTTTAACCTCTGCCAATTCAATTAATGTTGCGCGTTTTCTGCCGCAGGCATTTTATTATTTTAATGCATACGCCAGGCTAAAAGAAAAAGGAAAGCTGGATAATAAAGAACTAGTGATTTCGGTACCCAGTGGAAATTTTGGAAACCTTACCGCAGGATTAATTGCAGCGGAAATGGGTTTGCCGGTCAAGCAATTTATTGCTGCCAACAACGAAAACGATGTTGTTTTTGAATACCTTAAAACCGGCGAATACAAGCCGCGTCCATCAGTAGAAACCATTGCCAACGCCATGGATGTTGGCGCTCCAAGCAACTTCGCCCGAATTCTTGATCTGTATAAAAAAGAGCATTCGGTAATTGCCGGTAAGATTAAAGGCTATCGTTATTCTGATAAGGAGATTAGAACAATAATTTCGCAGGTTTATTCAGAATCAGATTATTTGTGCGATCCTCACGGAGCATGTGGATATCAGTCGTTAACGGATTATTTGACGGAAAATGAAGTGGGCGTTTTTTTAGAAACTGCTCATCCGGCAAAATTCACTGAAACCGTTGAAAATGTGATTGGTAAAGGGAAAGTAATATTGCCCGAAAAGCTGGCTGCTTTTATGAAAGGGAAAAAGAAAAGTGAGCAAATGTCAGGAAATTACGATGATTTTAAAACTTTTCTACTCGCGCAGTCATTCTAAATAGCAGAAAATGAATGAACTGAAAGGCAATTTTTAGTGTTTTAATAACTGATGAACAAAAATAAACCATAGATTAATTAAAATAGAGTATTACTTTTAGCCCCGGAAAGTAATATTATAATAGAAAGTATTACTTTCGGCACTTAATGTTAACATGAAAATATTATGAGACAACTAAAAATTACCAAACAGGTAACCAACCGCGACACCCTCTCGCTGGATAAGTACCTGCATGAAATTGGCAAGGTTGAGTTGTTGTCGGCGGAAAAAGAAGTAGAGCTGGCCAAACGCATTAAAAAAGGAGATCGTGAAGCTTTAGAAACACTCATAAAAGCGAATTTAAGATTCGTTGTTTCCGTTTCAAAACAATACCAAAACCAGGGCCTCACTTTGCCTGACCTCATAAATGAAGGAAATTTAGGCTTAATAAAAGCTGCTGAACGTTTTGATGAAACGCGAGGTTTTAAGTTTATCTCTTACGCCGTTTGGTGGATTCGTCAATCTATCCTGCAAGCTTTGGCAGAGCAAGCCCGGATTGTGCGTTTACCCCTCAACAAAATTGGTTCGATTAATAAAATAAATAAAGCCTTTAATAAACTGGAGCAGGAGTTTCAGCGCGAACCAACTATTGACGAGGTTGCCGAACTGATGGAGTCTAAGCCCGACCTGATTGAAGATGCGTTGAATTTTTCGAGCGTGCATGTTTCAATGGACGCACCTTTGCGTGAGGAAGAAGGGAACAATCTATATGACGTGATGCTCAACGAGGATTCACCTGATCCGGATGGCGACCTGATGGATGGTTCGTTACGGCACGAAATAGAGCGGTCATTATCGACACTTGGAGAGCGTGAAGCCGAAATTCTGAGGTATTATTTTGGATTAAAGGGTTACCAGCCACATACATTAGAAGAAATTGGTGACGCATTCGGACTCACCCGCGAGCGCGTTCGGCAGATCAAAGAAAAGGCAATAAAAAAACTCAAAAACCAGTACCGAAACAGGTTATTAAAGTCGTACCTGGGTAAATAAATTAAACTTTTATGAGCGCGTTAGTAGCACCCTCAATTCTATCAGCTGATTTTAACCATTTAGGAAAGGACATTGAAATGATTAACCGAAGTGAGGCAGACCTGATTCACTTTGATGTAATGGATGGTGTTTTTGTCCCAAATATTTCATTCGGCCTTCCGGTGATACAACATGTAAATAAAATTGCCCAAAAACCTTTGGATGTGCACCTGATGATCGTAAATCCGGATCATTTTATTGAACCATTTTTTAAAGCCGGAGCGTCAATTTTAACCGTGCATTACGAGGCTTGTCCGCATTTACACCGTACTATTCAGTTGATTAAATCGTTTGGTATGGAGGCAAGTGTAAGTCTGAATCCTCATACACCGGTGGCTGTATTAGAGGATATAATCGAGGATTTGGATATGGTTTTATTGATGTCGGTTAATCCCGGTTTTGGCGGTCAGCAGTTTATAGAGAATACCTACAAAAAGGTGAGCCAGTTGCGCGCGCTAATTGATAGCAAAAACCCGAATTGTAAAATTGAAATTGACGGAGGAGTAAACTTCGAAACCGGGAAAAAGCTAATTGATGCTGGTGCGAATGTTCTTGTTGCAGGTAGCTTTGTTTTTAATGATAAAAATCCGGAGGAAATAATTTCAGGACTTAAAGCGCTCTGATTTAACAGCCATTGAATTACACTGTTCAATATTCTTTTCAATAACCTTTTTGGGCATGTCGCGTAATGCACAATTGTTGGCGCTACATTCTGAACAGTTGTGTGCCATCACTATTTTGTCTTTGCTGAAATCAACTTTCCCACTTTTTTTCGCAGGTTTAAAAAAGCGACGATAAATCTTTAATGCAGCCCAAATTAAGGCCACAGCAACAATCAGGTATGTCAGAATTTCCTGAAACATGCTATAAAAATAATTGACCAATATTGTAAGTGGCAAAAGCAGCAAGCCAGGCTAAACCTGTGGTATAAAAAATGGTAAATGCAGCCCATTTCCACGTGCCAGATTCATTTTTAATGGTGGCTACCACACCGATACAAGGAAAATAAAGGAGAATAAATATAATAAATGCGAGCGCTGCAGGTGTTGTAAATACCGGTTGCCCAACTTTATTTCCTGTTTGGAATGTTTCGTTTTGAAGCTTTCGTTGCAGGTTTATGGTGTCTTCTCCATCCTGTGTTTGGTATAAAACTCCCATTGTACTTACCACTATTTCTTTGGCTGGTAAACCGGCAACAATTGAAATACTCATTTTCCAGTCAAATCCTAACGGACGCATAAGGGGTTCGATAAATTTGCCGGTGCGGCCAAGGTATGAGTTTACCAAACGGTCTGATTCGAGTGCATGATTCAGGTCTGCTATTTCAGCTTCTCGTTCAGCTGAGGTTAATTCAGATATCTTTATCCGTTCAATTTCCTGCTCAAACTGTGCTGTTTGTTTTGTTGTTCGCGGAAAATACTCCAGCGCCCAAACGATAATAACACCCAATAAAATAATGGTGCCAATCTTTTTTAAATAATGTTTGGTTTTGTCCCACATATGGTACACCACATTTCTGAAAGTTGGCAGACGATATGTAGGAAGCTCCATTACAAAAGGAGTTTCTTTATTTTTAAACACTGTTTTGTTAAGTACCTGTGCAGTAATAAATGCAAATAAAATACCCACGGCATAAATGCCAATCAATACCCATGCTTCATATTTTTGAAAGAAGGCTGAAATAATGAGAATATATACCGGTAAACGTGCACTGCACGACATAAAAGGAATAATAAGCATGGTAAGAAGACGGTCGCCACGGTTACGCATTGAACGGGTGGCCAAAATCGCCGGAACATTGCATCCAAATCCCATAATCATTGGAATAAATGAGCGCCCATGCAGCCCAAACCGGTGCATAATGTTGTCCATTATAAAAGCGGCACGTGCCATGTAGCCCGAACCTTCAAGTAGCGATATAAAAAAGAAAAGAATAAGAATATTTGGCAAAAACACCAATACACTTCCTGCTCCACCTATTATTCCATCAACCAACAAATCGTTAAGCATTCCGTTCGGAATTATCTGTCCCACAAAGTTTCCAAGGGCTACAATGCCCATGTCAATCCAGTCCATCGGATAGGCACCTAGTTTAAAAGTAGTCCAGAAAATAAAAAACAGCAATGCCGTAAAAATTGGAAATCCCAGGTATCTGTTGGTTAAAACACTGTCTATTTTTTCAGAAGTAGTTTTTTTCTGCTTTTGTTTATTGCTGTAGGTTTCGCGTAAAGCACCGGCAATAAAGCTGTATTTTGCATTGGCAATAACGGTTTCGCTATCGTCATTCTCCAACAGCTCAATCTTTTTTATTTCTTTTAAGGTAACCCGCTGTATTTCTTCAAAGTTCGAATATTTCGATAGCAATTCAATTACCTGGTTATCTTTTTCGATGAGTTTGATAGCCAAAAACCGCGAAGAAATCTTATCGGTTATTGGTTTGTCTTCTTTAATTTTCTGACGAATAATTTTAATGGATTCCTCCAGGTCTTTGCCGTAATTGATATGAATGTGTCTCGAGATTGTATCTTTGCCCTCAAATACCTCGATAACTTTATCAATCAGGTTATCCAGTCCCAGGCCTTTCGAACTTACCGTTGGAATAAGCGGAATACCAACCAGTTTGGCAAGTTCGTCGATGTCGAGTTTTAGTTTGTTTTTTTCCAGTTCATCAAACATGTTTAATGCCATTATACAACGCAAATCCATGTCGATTAACTGCGTAGTTAAAAACAAACTTCGCTCGAGGTTAGTGCTGTCCAGAACATTAATTACAATGTCGGGTGTTTGCTCGTAAATAAATTTACGTACAAATATTTCTTCTTTCGAATAGGCTGTTAGACTGTAAGTGCCGGGAAGGTCGTAGAAATTGAAGGTGTATTTGCCCGATTTAAAGGTTGCCTTATGAATGTCAACCGTTACCCCACTGTAGTTGCCAACTTTTTCTTTCGAGCCGGAGATAAAGTTAAAAAGGGTAGTTTTTCCACAGTTTGGATTACCAACCAGCGCAACGTTAATTGTCCGGGTTCGTTCCGACTGGTTTACCAAATCGATATTTCGGTCGATGGTGCCTTCAAAAATGCCCGGAGGTATTTTTTTAAACTCTTCGGCCGGAATAACCTCAATCTGTTCTGCTTCCGATTTTCGCAGTGTAATATTGTAATTCAGAATTTTATATTCAGTGGGGCCATTAAAAGGAGCATTCTTCAAGGCCCTAACCTCATTTCCCCTAATAAATCCCATTTCGGTAATTCGTTTCCGAAACGATCCGTGTCCCAAAACCTTAGTAATAACTACAGGCTCATTATTTTTTGCCTCGCTTAACTTCACGGTTCCTGTTTTCTGAATTTAATTTAAATAAAAATAAGCGTACAAAGATATTTAAATTCCAATGATAAAAAATAAAATATATTTGTTCTTTACATAGTTACAACAAGTAGCTATTTTTGTTCGGAAGAAGGAGGAAAATATGGAGGAAGATAAGTTTTATAATAACATTCAGAAAGCCTTGGATGACTTGCCAGAGAATTTTAGTATTCTGGAAGAGCGGATTGATGTTGGTATTCAGATGAAATACTTTGAATTTACCAAAACGCTTCGAGAGAAAGATATCTCGGAAGAGTGTTTTGAGGCGCGGGAAGAGCTTTTTAATAAAGAGGTGGATGAAGAACGGAAAAAAGAGATTTTAACGGCTATTGCTGTGTACGATGATGTAAAAGCCTATCGAACACTTGAAAAGTTTGTTGAAGAGGTAGACGGCGACCTAAAACAATGGGGTACGCTGGCCTTACAGGAGAGCCGGATGCTAATGCATAGCTCGTTGCTTGATGAACAGCAGGTATTCATTTCAACCGGGCTGGGAGGAAAAGGTCAGAAACTACGCTACTTTGTGGTGTTTTTATCGGTGAGCGAACACGAAATGCTTACAGAAACACAGCAAAAATTGCTTAAAGATGAATTAATATTTGAGTTAAATAAGCATGAAGGCGAGTTTGAATCGATGGATTTTATGGAAGGTTTTTCATCAGCACTGGTAATGTTGCCTATTAAAGCTGAAATTAAAAATGTTTTTCAGAATGTAATTTCAGAATGTAACCAGTATGGTGGCTTTTTGCGTGAAGATATGGTTATTACCAATGTTAAAATTTTGTCGCGGGGCGAAATTATTCAATTGATCCATCAGAAAAAAAATCAGGATAACGATGAATTGGAGAACGAATAAGATAAATATGGCAATCCAGGTGTTGCCGGAAGCTGAAGGAAAGGATAAATATGCTTTGGTAGATAAAGCTATTGAAGCCATCGAAAAGAGCGGTTTTCGTTATAAAGTATGTCCTTTCGAAACGGTTGTGGAATACTCTTATAATGAATTTCCAGCCCTGATGGAAAGTATCCACCAGGCTTGTGCCAAAGCGGGTACACAAAAGATGCTAAGCAATATAAAACTTCAGGTTAATTTTGAAACGGATGTAGCTATCGAGGATAAAATGGAAAAATATTCTTGATAAGCAAAGAATGTAGACACGGATTAAAAGTGAAGAATAAAGGGAATAAAAAGAAATCAGATAAAAATACAGCTAAGGCTTGTTTTTAATCAAATAAGCGTTATATTTGCACCGCTTTTAAAGCAAACACGTTCTGGACCTGTAGCTTAATTGGATAGAGCACCTGACTACGGATCAGGAGGTTAGGGGTTCGAGTCCCTTCAGGTTCACCAGAAAAGAAGGCGTTTACAGAAATGTAAACGCCTTTTTGTCTTTTCGAAGAAATTATTTCACATTATAGTATTTGCATCTTTATTTTTTGGGCAGAGTGCAAAGAGCTGGATATTTGCAATAATTTATTGGAGTGTTTTAGGTAATTTGAATTGAATTACTATATTTGCACTCGCAAAATGAAACACGGGTGTAGCTCAGTTGGCAGAGCACTGGTCTCCAAAACCAGGTGTCGGGAGTTCGAGTCTCTCCTCCCGTGCTGAAAGCACAAAGGTCTTACGTAAGTAAGGCCTTTTTTATTTTATTCTTTTGGCAAAATCGGATAATTCAATTGAATAGTGTTATTTTAACCACAAATTAGAGTCCATGCAAATCGATGTATTTATACCTTGTTTTATCGATCAGTTTTACCCCGATACGGCCCTGAACTTTGTAAATCTGCTAAAAAAGACGGGTTGTGATGTAAAATACAATCCGAAACAAACCTGTTGTGGGCAACCGGCCTTTAACAGTGGCTATTGGAAAGAAGCCAAAACAGTGGCCTCAAAATTTCTTGCCGATTTCGAGATGGCAAATATTGTGGTAGCACCTTCTGCTTCATGCACCGGTTTTATCCGAAATTATTACCATAAATTGTTTGAAGAAGAAGAGGAGCTGTTACATAAAACCAATAAAATAAGAAAACGCGTTTTTGAGTTCTCCGATTTTATGGTAAATCACTTGAAGGTTACCAATGTTGGTGCTGTTTTTAATCACAAAGTAACTTTTCACGATTCGTGTGCAGGCTTGCGCGAATACGGAATTAACGAAGAACCCCGAAAACTGCTGAAAGAAGTACGGGGACTGGAATTAATTGAAATGGATGAGCTGGATACCTGTTGCGGCTTTGGTGGTACTTTTGCAGCCAAATTTCATCATATTTCTACTGCAATGACCGAGCAGAAGGTGGAACATGCACTTCAAACAGGAGCCGAGTATATTGTTTCAACCGAAGCATCGTGCCTGATGAATATGCAGGCCTACATTGATAAACAAAAACTGCCCATAAAAACCATTCACCTTGTAGATGTTTTAATGCATAAGCGCCAGGCTTAAAACATTTGCATGCCGTGCAGTTTCTTATACCGTCCGTTTAATTCCATCAATTCCTGGTGAGTTCCGCTTTCCACTATTTTCCCTTCATGAAGTACACAGATTAAATCGGCATGTTTTATGGTTGAAAGGCGATGGGCAATTACCAACGACGTTCTGTTTTTCATCAGGTTTTCCAATGCTTCCTGAACCAGTTTCTCCGATTCAGTATCCAATGCTGATGTAGCTTCATCAAGTATCAAAATGGGTGGGTTTCGTAAAATGGCCCTGGCAATTGACAGGCGTTGTTTTTGTCCACCTGATAATTTGTCGCCACGGTCGCCAATTTTTGTGTCGTAACCATTTTCGGTAGCCAGAATAAACTCGTGGGCATTAGCAATCTTTGCCGCCTGTATAATGGCTTCTTCACTGGCATTTTCAACTCCAAAAGCGATGTTGTTTCGTATGGTGTCGTTAAAAAGAATGGGTTCCTGGTTAACATTGCCAATCAGGTTGCGCAGCGACTTCAGTTTCAGATCGCGAATATCGGTTCCGTCTACCAGAATCGAGCCCGCGCTAATGTCCCAAAAACGTGGCAAAAGATCTACCATGGTTGTTTTTCCGCTTCCTGACGATCCAACCAGTGCTACCGTTGTTCCTTTCGGAATAGTAAGGGTAACATTTGATAGTACTTTGGCTTTATCGTATGCAAAACTAACATCCTGGTAAACAATGTTTTGGTTAAACGAATCAATGTCTTTTGCATCTGCTTTGTCAACAATTGTTAGTTCGGCAGCCAGTACATGGTCAATTCGTTGCATCGATGCCAGGCCTTTTTCAACGCTGTAAAGTGCGGTAGAAAATGCTTTGGCCGGATTAATAATACCGTAGAAAAATACCATGTAGCCAATAAACTCCGAGGCGGAGAGCGACGAGTCGTTTCCGCCAAGAATTATACGACCGCCATACCACAAAACAATAACAATAACAATGGTACCCAGAAATTCGCTGGCCGGGTGTGCCAGGTGGCGTCGCCACATCAGGCGGTTCATAATTAACCGGTAATTCTGGTTTTCGTTTTGAAAGCGTCTGATTGCCTTTTCTTCTGCATTAAACGATTTAATGATGCGTAAACCCGAAAGGTCTTCTTCAATAATAGAAAGAATTTCGCCCAGTTTATTTTGGCCTTTGGTTGACACGCGTTTCAGGCTGCGGCCAATACGTCCGATAATTAAACCGGTAACCGGCAACATAATAAACACAAACAAGGTAAGCGACCAGCTCATGTAAATCATTACACTCAGGAATACAATAATCAGAATTGGGTTTTTTATCATCATGCCAAGCGAATTGGCAATGGAGTTCTCCACCTCCTGCACGTCGCTGGTAATGCGGGCCATAATATCGCCTTTTCGTTCTTCGGAGAAATAGCCCAGTGGCAAGCCAATTATTTTCTTATAAATAAGCGATCGAATATCAAAGACTACCCCGTTACGCAAGGCAATTAACACAAAATCGGCCAGGTAGGTAAAACCCACCTTAAAAAGGGTGGCAATAACTAAAATTAAACCAATTAGCAGCAAAGCATCCTGTTCGCCATGCCGGGCGATAAATGTACTGATGTAATAATTTACATTGTGGGTAATGGAATCTGCAGTTAAGGCCCATTCAACTTTGTTGGCTACTAACTCTTTGGTTTTAAATAAAATATCGAGTGCCGGAATAAGCATGGCAAACGAAAAGGTTCCAAACAATGCACCCAAAATATTGTAAATAATGTTCATGACGATTTTCCACCGGTAGGGCGGAACAAATCGTTTCATGAGTTTTAAAAAGTCTTTCATGAGAAAAAAGACGGAAGACCGAAGACGGAAGACCGAAGATGGCTTGCCGACTCAGGTGATTTCCTGTTTTTAGAATATTCCCGTATAATTTTGTGGTGTAATTGCTTTAAGTTCTGCTTTTACCTCTTCACTAACGTCTAAACCATCAACAAAATTGTGTATCGTTTCTTTGTTAATTGCTTCGTTTTTACGTGTAAGGTCTTTTAAGGCCTCGTATGGATTTGGATAAAGCTCGCGACGTAAAATGGTTTGAATAGCTTCGGCAACCACTGCCCAGTTGTCTTCCAGGTCTTTTTCGATGGCCTCGGTGTTAATCAGCAATTTGTTCAAACCTTTAATGGTTGATTTAATGGCAATAATGGTATGCCCAAACGGAACACCGATAAAACGGGTAACGGTTGAGTCGGTTAGGTCGCGCTGCAAACGCGAAACCGGCAGTTTTTGTGCCAGTTGCTCAAATCCGGCATTGGCAATTCCTATGTTGCCTTCCGAGTTTTCAAAATCAATAGGATTAACTTTGTGCGGCATGGCCGACGAGCCTACTTCGCCCTTTTTAATTTTTTGCTTGAAATAACCCATCGAAATGTAAGTCCAGATGTCGCGATCTAAATCAAGAATAATATTGTTAATCCGTTTTAAGCCATCAAAAATGGCACTGTGGTTATCGTAGTGCGAAATTTGGGTAGTGAATTGCGAACGATTCAGTCCCAGGTAATCTTTCAGAAATTTATTGGCAAAGGCTTCCCAGTTAATATCGGGGTAGGCAACGTGGTGGGCATTAAAATTACCTGTTGCACCACCAAATTTAGCATCAATGGCAATCGATTTTAACTGAACCAACTGCACCATAATTCGCTCGATAAATACTTTTATTTCTTTCCCAACCTTGGTTGGCGAAGCAGGCTGTCCATGTGTTTTTGCCAGCATCGGTATGTCTTTCCACTCGTTTGCCAGGGTTAGTAATTTTTCAATTAGCTCCTGCAAAACCGGGTGGTACTCAAACTCCAAAGCATCTTGTATCGATTTTGGAATGGCGGTATTGTTGGCATCCTGCGAGGTAAGGGCAAAATGAATAAACTCTTTGTATTTGCCCAATTCCAGTTTGTCAAATTCTTCTTTAATAAAATACTCAACAGCTTTAACATCGTGGTTGGTTACACTTTCAATATCCTTTATGCGTTGTGCATCCGCAATCGAAAAATTTTTGTGCAGCTCACGAAGCTGATCCAGTTTTTGCTGTGGAATATCGGCAAGTTGGGGAAGTGGCAGTTCGCAAAGTGCAATAAAATATTCCACTTCGGTAAGCAAGCGGTATTTTATCAGTGCAAATTCGCTAAAATATTTTCCCAGTCCTTCTACTTTGTTACTGTACCTGCCGTCAACAGGCGAAATCGCTGTTAATGTATTAAGTTCCATTGTTATTACTTGAAATTAGGCTGCAAATTTAACAAATTAAGTCGAGTAGCTATTTTGTAGGTTCACGAATTTAATATTCTTTAACCCGGATAGAGCGGTTCTGCTGTTTGGGCAGCGAATAAGGCTATGGTACCTGCGTTTTTTTACCCTGTTTGTCGTTAGTTTTTTGTAATTTGGAGCGGACTAAATTGATGAGTATGAAGCTGAAAAATTTCTGGATATTGTTATTGTTAATTTCTTCACTGGCCGCACTGGCGCAGGAAGCTAATAAAAAGAAAGTATATCTTTTAAATATTAAATCGGAAATTACTCCAGCCACGCGACGCCAGGTGAGCCAGGCTTTTGAAGCTGCCGACTCGTTACAGGCCGATGTGTTTTTAATTCATATGAATACTTATGGCGGAACGGTAGTTGATGCTGATTCTATCCGAACGCGAATTTTACAAAGCGATATTCCGGTGTATGTTTTTATCGATAACAATGCTGCTTCAGCAGGAGCATTAATTTCAATTGCCTGCGACGGTATTTACATGCGTCCGGGTGGCAGCATTGGGGCAGCAACCGTTGTTAATCAGACCGGCGAAGCCATGCCCGATAAGTACCAGAGCTACATGCGCTCAACCATGCGTGCCACCGCTGAAGCACACGGAAAAGATACTGTAGTTACCGCTTCAGGCGATACTTTGGTGAGCTGGTTTCGCGATCCGAAAATTGCTGAAGCAATGGTAGATGAGCGGATTTATGTAGAAGGGGTTTCCGACTCGGGGCAGGTGCTGACTTTTACACCAGCAGAGGCTATCGCCAACGGTTTTTGCGAGGGCACCGCCGAAACCTTAAAGGAGGTCCTTTACCAGGTTGGTATTGACGATTACGAAGTAACAGAATATCAGCCTACATGGATTGAAAAAATAATTGGTTTTTTGGTACACCCCATGATTTCGGGTTTACTGATTATGGCCATCGTTGGTGGCATTTATTTCGAGATGCAATCGCCAGGAATTGGCTTCCCGCTGGGTATTGCCATTTTAGCAGCTGTACTTTACTTTATGCCACTCTATCTTGAAGGGCTGGCCGAACACTGGGAAATTGCCGTTTTTATTGTTGGCTTAATTCTTATTGCCGTTGAAATATTTGTGATTCCGGGCTTTGGTATTGCCGGGGCTGCCGGAATTACGCTGGTGTTTTTAGGCTTGTTGTTAAGCCTTATCGATAATGTTAATTTTGATTTTGAGGGAGTGGAACTTCGGGGAGTAGGAACGGCAATTACAACCGTTGTTCTTGGTTTATTTGGTGGTTTTATGCTGGCACTTTACCTGGGTAAAAAAATGTTTACAGCAGAGCATGGCCTGTTTAAAAACTTTGCCTTAAAAACAGTGCAAGATGTGCATGAAGGGTACGTAAGTGTTGAAACTAAACTGTTTGACCTGAAAGGTAAATCGGGAACTGCACAAACGGTTTTGCGTCCCGGAGGCAAAATTATTGTTGATGGAGATATATATGATGCAGTTGCCGTATCCGGATTTATTGATAAGGATGAAAAGATTGTTGTTACAAAAATAGAGGCGACGCAACTATATGTGGAGTTGGAGGAGGAGTAGCTCGTTATTAAAACTGTTTTTACAACAAAACAAAGCCCGGCTTTCATTCGAAAACCGGGCTTTATTTTATCTGATTAAAACATCCAGTCCCACGGTGGCAGCAGGGTCGTTTCTGTTTTATATAGCTCTAAAACATCGGGTGTTACAAATTTTTTATGCACCACAATCCGGAACATGTATTCGTTAAACCATTCATCGGTAAAAGTAAGGTAGCCTTTATGCCCGGCACTTTCTCCCCAGCTGTTTTCAAACTGCCATTTAACCGGCTGGCCCTCGTTGTTTAAGTCTACAGCAATTAGCGCCATTCCGTGCGACGAGCCACTGGATTTTGTTTGAATGCGCTCGGCTTTATTCATGTTAAAAGTAACCCCGTATACCGATTCGTAGTCGAAGTTGTCCACATCAAGAATGCCATAATTACGGTCGAGTTGTTGCCCCACATCGCATGATGCATAAAGTGCTTCGTTATTTTTTATCGACTCGATGGCCATCGCTTTTATCTTATCGTTTGTCAGGTTTATGTAGTGCCAGTTTACACCTTCTTCAACATTTCTGTAGTTGTCAATCTCGTAATGTACGTTAAAAGGGCGGGTTGGGTCGTTCATTAACATTACATAGTCTTTTACCTGAATGTCGCCCAGTACCTTTTCTTTAAATTCCAGCGGTGTATACGTTTGGTAGGCCGACAGATTTTTGTCTTTATCCTCGTAACGCCAGCTAAATTTGGTAGGTGGTACACCCAGGTTAAGAACCAGCATGCGGTATACTTCCTTCATCATTTCGGTGCGCATTTGCTGAAGGGCTTCCGGTTGAACTCCCTTTGCTGCTGCTTCGCGCAAGCGCAAGCCGTTTTCTTTTAGTTTCAGGTTAATAAACTTAACCATGTAGCGGGTGTTTTCGCTCGAGTGCGTTTCTGTCATGGCTTCTCTCGGAATCATTCCGTATTTATCTACCAGGTTGGCAAAACTACTCCACATGCCACCGTCGTCGATTGGAGAGCGAAAATACCACTGCACCAGACGGTCGTCAATGGGTTTATCGGCCGACTCAATCATGTTGTTTAGAAAAAGGTTTGATTTCTCAAACAAATCCCAGAAATAAAGGTAGTTTTCAGAAAATTCAAACGAGTTAACATTAAATACTTCCATGGCCTTTGGTCGAAACATATTTAAAGAAGTAAACAACCAGCATCGACCCGAGCTTTTTTGGTTTGTTATTCCCTTAACTTTTACACGATAGGTAAAATGATGGTCATCTTCGTTAATATTTTCAAGGTTTTTAGCCAGTTTGTTAATGTCGTTGGCCGAAAGCGCATTTTGCATGCTTTTGGTATAGGCATCCATTTTTAACGACGACCTGATTTCCTGAATATTTTCTTTGTTTAAATTTTGTGCTGTAGCCCCCATTGCCAGTAGAACCGCTAGGGCGGTAAAAATAAAGTTCTTCATAGTTGGTGATTTTTTTCAATCGTAAAAATAAAAGAATACTTTTAAGCGAATAGTGATGAAGCGCAGTGTCGCTAAAAAAAGTTTAGTACAAAATCATTTGTTTAATAATTGTCGATAAGGTATTGAATGTGTGCATCGTTAGTGCCGCAGCAGCCTCCCAAAATATTTATCCCATATTTTTTGTTTAGAGTAAGCATAATTTCACCCCATTCTTCCAGGTTGTCAGTGTGCAGGCAGTCGGCATTATCCAAATCGCAATGATCGAGCGATGAAGCGTTGGCATTGTAGGCAATAATCCGACTTAATGATTCGGAATCGAGCTGCTCAGGATTAAAGAACGAGGGATGTGCGCAGTTTATGGCATAACCAATGGGTGGTACTTCTACCTGCCCGTCAATGCTTTCAATGGCCTTGTTAAGCGTAGTTCCATCAAGTATTTTTCCATTTCTACCGATTACAAAACCAATCATATACGGAATGCCGGTTTTAGCTGCACAACGTGCAATGCCTAATGCTTCTGAAAGTGCAGGTACAGTTTCCGGTACAAGAAAATCAATTCCACTTTGGGCCAACTCGTTTATTTGCCAGGCATGAAATTGCTCTGCTTCTTCAGCCGATAAGGCTTCTTCTGGTTTGTAGCAATCGTTTTTGGGGCCAAACAAACCACCAATTTTTACCTGATGCTCGAATCCTATGAATTCATTTTTAATGTTTTGCATAAATTTACAGGCATCGCGGTTTATGCTTTCTAAAACTTTTGCTTGTTTAACCCTTTCGGCATTGGCTCGCCAGCTAGGGGTGTAAACGCAAATGGGCGTTTTTGCTTTTTGGGCAATGTTTATATAGCCCCTGTATATTTCGGACATGGGCTCTTTTGTTTCGCCATAAATAAGCGGTGCATTTGCCAGAATTGGATGTAGAGACAGGCTCGAGCGCCGGATGCGTTCGTTTATGGCACCTTCGGCTAAAACAAATTCATTTAAAAGAAGTGCTTGCATACCTTGCTGGTGGTATTGCTTTTGGTTCAGTTCGTACAAATAAAGCTCTTCGGGGTCGCCATCCAGAAAAGCGCTTCCCATATTTTGCATGCCCAATTTTTCGAGTAGCTTTTGCGAGTTTCCATTGTTTTGGGTGGTAATGGCTTTTACTGTTTTCAGGTTAAAATCTTCAAAAGCAGCTTGTAATAAACGGCGGGCGGCTTCATATGCATATCCTTTTTTCTCGTATTCGGGCAAAAAGGCAAAGCCAATATCCAAGCCTTCCATACCTTCTCGGTCGAAAATACCACAGGTGCCGAGTTTCGAATTGTCGCTTTTGCGTTGCACCACATAATTGCCAAAACCAAGTTTTTGCAGTTGAGGAGACATTTTGTCCTGAATATATTTTGTAGCTTCCTTTTCTGAATTAACATTTCGGTTGCCAATAAACTCCAACCACTTTGGAGTGTTCAGCAAGCGGTAGATAAACTTTGCATCCTGTTCAACGCATGGTCTTAAAATCAGGCGCTCTGTTTCAAAGGTTTTATAAGATGTCATGTCGTTGTTTTTTGCTAAGAAACAAAAATTGCAGCAAACCCAAAATTAACTGTCCTGTTGAAAGCGAAATATCAGCTCAGTTTTTCTTTAAAAAAGTCGATGGTTCTGCTCCATGCCAGTTTTGCAGCGGCCTCGTCATAGCGCGGAGTGGTGTCGTTATGAAAGCCATGATTTGCACCCGCATACATGTGGGCGGTGTATTGCTTTTCGTACTTTTTTAAAGCAGCCTCATAGGCCGGCCAGCCCTCGTTTACGCGTTTTTCCAGTTCGGCAAAGTGCAGGAGCAGTGGTGCATTAATTTTTTTCGTTTCTTCTTCGGTGGGTTGTCCACCGTAAAACGGAACAGCTGCTTTTAACCCGGCAACCCGAACTGCCATCATGTTTGAAATCCAGCCGCCAAAACAAAAGCCAACCACACCAATATTACCATCGCATTCCGGATGTGATTTTAAATGGTTAAAGGCCACAATAAAATCTTCAAGCATTTCATCTCTGTCGCGTTGGCGTTGCATTGTGCGTCCATCATCATCGTTTCCGGGGTAACCCCCAAGTGGCGAAAGGGCATCGGGCGACAAGGAAATAAATCCTGCAAGTGCAGCGCGCCTGCCAACATCGGCAATATGTGGATTTAATCCGCGATTTTCGTGAACAACCACCACTCCGGGAAGTTTTTTTGTGTTACCCGCAGGCCGCGATAATTGTCCGCTAATTTTTCCGCCACCTTTGGGCGAGCTGTATTTGATTGTTTCGGTTTTTAGGCGCTGGTCTGTTTCCTTCACCTGAATTTTTTCCTGGTAGTTGGGCATGATAAAACTCATGAGCGACGAAACGGTTAACCCACCCACTGCATAGGCCGAAAGGCGTTCAACAAATTTTCTGCGGTCGATACGGTTATGGGCATAATCATCGTAGAGGTCGAAAACTTCCTGCATAATTTGATCTTTTTTTATTGCTTTCATTATTAGTGTTTTATAGAGAAATAACTCTTGAGCTTTATGCTTTGTTCAAAATGGTTGAATGAATTTTGTGGCATACAACTTTTTTTCAGTTTCAAGAAATCGTTAGAAAATAACTTGTTGAAAAGGACAATAAATGCGAAACAGTAAATAAGTTTATTTTTGCCGCATCAAAAAAAAACAGGGATGAGCAAAAAGGTAGTGTTAGGTACAAAATTTTCGCCAACAGCAACAAAAGTGATTTTGTTGGGTTCCGGTGAATTAGGAAAAGAAGTAGTCATCGAGTTTCAGCGTTACGGTGTAGAAGTGATTGCGGTTGACAGTTATAAAAATGCGCCAGCCATGCAGGTGGCAGACCGGTTTTATGTAGCATCGATGCTGGATGGTGAAAAGCTTGCTGAGATAGTAAGAACAGAAAAGCCTGATTACATTATTCCTGAAGTAGAGGCGATAGCAACCGATACTTTAATTGAACTGGAAAAGGATGGTTTTAACGTTATTCCTACAGCTACTGCCACACGGTTAACTATGAATCGCGAAGGGATTAGAACGCTGGCAGCCGAAGAACTGGGATTGTCAACTTCACCATATAAATTTGCCGGGAACAAGAAAGAGTTTACCACGGCGGTATATAAAATTGGATTTCCATGTGTTGTTAAACCCATAATGAGTTCGTCGGGAAAAGGGCAGAGTGTGGTGAAAAATGAGTCGGATATTGATTTTGCATGGAATTATGCCATCGAGGGAGCACGAGGAAAAAGCGACCGGGTAATTGTGGAAGGTTTTATTGATTTTGACTACGAAATTACCTTGTTAACAATTAGCCATGTGGGGGGCATTTCGTTTTGTGAACCCATTGGTCACCGACAGGAGGGCGGCGATTATCAGGAGTCGTGGCAGCCACAGGCAATGTCTGAAGTTGCCTTACACGAAGCACAAAGAATTGCCAAAGCAGTTGTTAAAGCGCTGGGAGGCCGGGGCTTGTTTGGTGTTGAGTTTTTTGTGAAGAATGATGAGGTATATTTTAGCGAGTTATCGCCACGTCCGCACGATACCGGAATGGTAACCATGATTTCGCAGGATTTGAGCGAATTTGCCCTACATGTTCGGGCAGTGCTTGGCTTACCAATACCAAACATTAAGTTTCATGGTCCATCGGCAAGTAGCGTTATCATGGTAAAAGGAGAATCGAAACAAGTATCGTTTTCAAACCTGGCTGAAGTTTTAAGTGAGCCGGATACTCAAATGCGTTTGTTTGGGAAACCGGAAGTAAAAGGCGAACGCCGGATGGGGGTTTGTCTGGCACGTGCAAATTCAACACAAAAGGCCAGAGAAAAAGCCAATAAAGCCAGTGCAGCTGTGGAATTGATATTATAGGTTGTTTACTTTTAGCTACAACAAAGACCAAAAGTGCGCTTGTTTTGTAAAACGCTCTTTTGGTCTTTGCTTTTTTGTTTAAATATTATTTTGAGTAACGATAAATGTCATTCAAATTTCGTGCATTGGTAAACGGAATGAGTTTAAATGCAAAACTGTATTCTTTTTCCAGTAAACGGTATTTGTTAATTGGGCGGGCATTTATGGACCATGAGTCGTTGCCGCCCACGCCAGCCATTTTATAACTGATGTTTACGGTTAAACGATCTGCTTTTGTTAATTCGGTTGGGTGTTGCGCCTCACGAATATTTTCAGCAGTGTATGGCCATACCGATGTTTGAAGCGGCCTCTCTCCTGTAATCATCATCCCGTTTTTGGCCGAATTGCCCAGTGCCAGCCAGCGCACGCAGGTGTGGTTGCTGCTTTCCTGAGGTTTAACGTAGTTATAGTAAAACTCATCAACCTTCCCGGCGTAAATGTTTACTTCGGCAGCGCGGTTTCTGTCGCTGTAGTTTTCAAAAGGTCCTTTGCCATAAAATGCCATTTGTTGCAGCTCGGTTGAAACTCCCATGCTCATTCCCACGCGAATAGGCTCGGGCATTTCCTCAGGTATTTTTAAATCAAAATCAACTAAAACTTCTCCTTCCGGAGAAAAGGTGTAGGTTATATTTAAGCGTAAACCATCATAAGCCAGTTCGGAATGAACAACTGACTTGGTAGCATCGGCATCAAAATTTTTGAGTTGTAATTTTGAAGGAAGATTTTCCCAGATGCCAATCAGTTTTTCCGCTTTCCAGCCACGTTCGTCGTTATCGCTTAAGGGACGCCAAAAATTTGGAGTTAATGCTGAGGTGATTATGGTTTCTTCTCCTTTTTTATAGCTGGTAATTAAACCACTCGTTTTGCTTACTTCCACCTCAAAACCTTTTCCGCTGATTACAATAGAATTGTTGCTTGTGTTAAAAACAGGAGGGGCAAGTTTTGTCTGCTTTTTAAGACGACCCGCAGTTTCAAACGGTAATTTAAATTGCTGCTTAGCCACCTCATGTCCGGCTTGCGCCCAACTTTGGTTTTCTTTTAATTGAACACTCAATCGTAACCAGTATTCAGCATTGGTTTTGGTTTCAAATTCTTTTACCGGAATTTCAAACACCTTGCTCTCGCCCGGATTAAGTGAGAACCCGCTTAACGAACCCGATTGTATTTGGGTGGCATCTTCACTTAAGGTCCACAGAAAATTGTATTCATTGAGGTTGGTGAAGTTGAAGCGACTTAAAAGGCGTACTTTGAAATTCTCTAAATCGACAGCTGAGAATTGTATGGGCTGCATAACGTATTTGGCTTCCCAGGTTTGCGGTTTTGGTGTGCGGTCTGATGCAATTACACCGTTGATGCAGAAGTTGTTGTCGTTAGGTTCGTCGCTGTGGTCGCCGCCGTAGGCATAATATTCGTTGCCATTTTCATCTTTTACCAGTAGTCCCTGGTCAATCCAGTCCCAAATGTACCCACCAATCAGGTTAGGGTATGCGTGCATCAGGTCCCAGTATTCCTGAAAATTACCCAGCGAATTACCCATGGCGTGGGCATATTCGCATTCAACAATTGGACGGCTAATGTAGGGGCTTTTGGCCAATGCTTCAAGGTCTTCAAGGTTCGCATACATACGGCTGATCACATCCACATAGGCCGGATCGGTAGGGTTGCCTCTTCTCCATTGTTTGTTGTATTCCGGTGTTCCCAGTTTCAGGTAGTCGGGGTGCTCCGGGCTTCCCTGTGCGCCTTCGTAGTGTACAAAACGCGTAGGGTCGTAATCTTTTACCCAGCCTGCTGCGGCTGCATGGTTAGGGCCGCAGCCCGATTCGTTGCCCAATGACCACGAAATAATGGAAGGGTGGTTTTTATCGCGTTCAACCATCCGGACAACACGGTCTTGAAATGCCATGTGCCACTCGGGCTGATTACTTAAATAACCATTCAATCCATGCGTTTCAATATTGGCTTCATCCATTACATACAAGCCATGCTTGTCGCACATGTCGTAAAAATACGGATCGTTGGGGTAGTGGCTGGTACGAACTGCATTAAAGTTAAATTGTTTCATCAGCAAAACATCTTGTTCCAGATCTGCCCTGCTAAGCGTTTTGCCTTCGGTATGATGATGATCGTGACGATTTACTCCATACAATTTTATCGATTCGCCGTTAACCAGTAATTCTCCGTTTTTAATCTCCACCTCGCGGAAACCTACTTTTGTTGAACGCGCTTCAACCAGGTTTCCTTCAGCATCTTTCAAATTCAAAACAAGCGTGTAAAGGTTTGGCTTTTCTGCCGACCAAAGTTTTGGGCTAACTATTTTCTCTTCCATTAACCCGAAATATACGTTGTCGCGTTGCGGGTAATGTTCGTATACAATTTTGCTTACTTCTTTTTTTAGCGGGGCTGCTAAAACCGGTTTGTTATCAGCACAAAAAAGTTCAGCCTCCAGGGTCCAGCCTTCCAAATCTTTTTGTGGTGCGCGGGTTACTTTTGGCCTAATTTGCAACAAGGCATTTTGATAAGTGGCATCTAAACGTGTGCGAACAAAAAAGTCTTCGATGGCTATTTTAGGTTGTGCCAGCAGCATAACTTCGCGGTGCAAACCACTCATACGCCAGTGGTCCTGGTCTTCCATATAAAAACCGTCGCACCAACGATAAACTTCAACTGCTAACTTGTTTTCACCTGTTGTTACAAAATCGGTAATGTCAAATTCTGCAGGCAAACGACTGTCCTGGCTATAACCTACCATCTTTTCATTCACCCAAACGTACATGGCCGAAGCGACCCCTCCAAAATGTAGAATGATTCGCTGATCGTTCCAATCCTCCGGAATGGAAAAGGTTCTTACATACGAACCCACCTGGTTGTCGCGAGGCACAAATGGAGGATCAGGTTGAAAATTAAAGCCCGAATTTTTGTAAATGGGATAATTGTAACCTTTCATTTCCCAGCACGAAGGAACCTCGATATCGTCCCATGATGAAACATCTTCTTTATAGAATTCTTTTGGGCGATCGTGCTCACTTTCCGAGAAATTAAATTTCCATGTTCCGTTTAAAGAAATCATTTGTGAATTTTCGCGATCTCCGTTTAAGGCATCATCGGAACTTGAAAAAGAGTAAGAAGTGGCTCGCGCCGGCATTTTGTTTTTGGCAATTACCGTTGGATCTTCCCAGTCTTTGTTTTGGGCCTGCGAGGCAAAAACCGCCATCGCAAGCAGCATAGTAAGTAGTTTATTCATGTTTATTTGCGTGTAGTTTCTTACTGTTACGACGAGCAAAGATAGATGATTACCTCTATTGCAAGGGAGAGAGGTTCGTAAAAAGTAGGGGAGTTTTTTTTAAAAAGAAGCTGTTTGATTAATTTTTCTATTTGAAGATCTTTCTTTCGTTTAGCGCATCACGGTATTTTTTTGCATTTCGGTTGTGCTGGCTTAGGGTGCGTGCAAAATTATGATAGCCCGAAAAATCTTCTTTAGCGCACATATAAACGTAGTTGTGTTCTTCGTAATTTAACACAGCGTCAATTGAAGTAATTTCAGGAAAACAAATAGGCCCCGGAGGCAAACCTGCAAACTTGTAGGTGTTGTATGGCGAATCAATTTCGAGGTGTTTGTTTAACACGCGTTTTATCGAGTAATCGCCCAGCGCATATTTTACGGTTGGATCGGCCTGCAAGGCAATGTTTTTGCGCAAACGGTTAACATAAAGCCCTGCAACGGTTTTTAATTCGTCGGGTTTTATGGTTTCCGACTGAACAATGGAAGCCAGGGTAACCACTTGCTGAGGAGTAAGCTCCATTTTTGCTGCCTGTTTTGACCGGGTGTCGTTCCAAAAACGGTCGTATTCTATTTTCATCCGTTCGGCAAATTCGGTAGCCGAGGTTGTCCAGTACATTTCGTAGGTATTGGGAATAAACATAGCCCTGAAATTTTCGGATGTAAAGCCCCAATCGGTAATTTGTTGTTCATCGGAAAACAATTGAAGTATGGAGAGCGAATCGGCTTTTATGTATTTGCTAACTTTTCCGGCCAGCTCTTCCTTAAAACGCACATTATTAAAGGTAATGTTTACCGGCGCTTGTGCCCCGCTGCGCAGCATGTTTACCAGTTGGTTAGTGGTCATCCCTTTTTCAATTTCATAACGCCCCGGACGAATATAATCGGCATACTTTTTCTTTTTGGCCACCCATTTAAAAGCTTTAAAGTTTAAAAGCACCTGGTCGTTCTGTAGCTTTTCGCTTATCGTTTTCAGGTTGTCTCCTTCGTCAATCATCAAAACATAATCGCTGTTTACATTCACATTAAAAACATAACGGTATAGCTGATAGCCTCTTGCCCCAACAATAATAAAGGCAATGGCAAAAAATATAATAATATATTTCCCGATTCGCGGAAAGGTCATAGCACGGCTTTTCTGTTCTATCGACATAGCTTAAATTTCGAATTAGGCTTCAAAGATAAAATTCTTTCAAATAGGTGAAAAAAGAATGAGTCGAAACAAGCTATTGAAAACCAATGTGCCGTTAAAAACTATTAATTACAAAAGCGGAAGGCCCACTGCAACTTTACCGTGAAATACCACCAATACGGCTATTCTCCTAACATTCACTTAACCCAAGTTCTAAATAAGGGAGCAGAGAACTAATTTTGGCTGCAATGACCACAAATTCACTAATTTTGTGGGAGTTTCGAAAAATTGATTTAAAACTGAAAATTATGCTACAAGTAAATCTTGCAGAAGATATTTATTATTTAGGATTTAACGACCGTCGTACGCATCTCTTCGAGAATATATGGCCAATACCGCATGGAGTTTCGTATAACAGCTACCTGATTGTTGATGAAAAGATTGCATTGGTTGATACAGTTGAGCGTGCTTTTATTGATGATTACCTGGATGCCATTGAAGAAATTATTGGCGACAGGGAAGTGGATTACCTGATTATAAACCACATGGAACCCGATCATTCGGGCGCTTTAAAAGCTATTGTACATCGTTATCCGAATATTACACTTGTAGGAAATAAAAAAACATTTGGGTTTGTGGAGGCTTTTTATATGAATCCGGAGAATGTGCTTATTGTGCACGACGACCATGTGCTGGATTTGGGTAAACACAAACTGCAATTTCAGATGATTCCAATGGTGCATTGGCCTGAAACAATGGTTACCTACGAAGAAACCAACAAAATACTTTTTGCGGGCGATGCTTTTGGCAGCTACGGAACAATGGACGGCGGGATTTTTGATGATGAGATAAACCTTGATTTCTACGAAGTGGAAGTTATGCGTTACTTTACCAATATTGTTGGAAAATACTGCCCGCATACACAACGTGCCATAAAAAAACTGGCCGGAATTGATATTAAAATGATTGCCGCAACACATGGCCCGATTTGGCGAAGCGATTTAGACTGGATTTTAAAACGTTACAACAAATGGAGCTCTTACGATCTGGATCGGGGAGTGGTTATTGTTTACGGATCGATGTATGGAAATACCAAAAAAATGGCAGAGACCATAGCTCGTCAGATTGCTGTTCGCGGAATTAAAAATATTCGTGTTTACGATGCATCAAAAACACACTCGTCGTACATTATCAACGATATCTTTAAATACAAAGGATTTATTGTAGGAAGCGCGGCGTATAACAATGCTATGTTTCCGAATGTTGAAACCCTGCTGACTACGGTTGAGCATATGGCACCTAAAAACCATTACCTGGGTATTTTTGGTAACTACTCGTGGAATGGTGGTGGTGTGAAAAACCTGAAAACTTTTGCCGAAAAAATTAAATGGGAAATGGTGTACGAACCTATTGAGGAAAAAGGCAATATGAAAATTCAAACCCAGGAAGAGCTCATTAAACTGGCTAATGCCATGGCAGATAAATTGCTGGAAATGCCTCCTGCCGAGAAATTGTAAATTACCTGAAACTACCATAGTAAAAGCTGCTCTTCGGAGTGGCTTTTTTTATTTCTGAAAGTATCGAGTATTGAGAAAGAATACAAAATGTGGTGCTTTCTTCTCTCGTACTTTGTACTCATGTCTTTATTATATTTCTTTTGAATTTCATTCAATCTTAAACCTACGTACTTCCAGTGCATAGCGGTTTAGTCTAACTAATGGAAGAAGTTAGTGCTTTAACCTTTCATAATTATTCAACCCGGTTCCGGTTAGAACAAAACGTGATAAAGATTTTGGATAAGCCGGGCTAGCCGATTTTGTGCAGAAAAAAGGGCAAAAGAAAAGCCGCATCCAACGATGCAGCTTTTCAAAATATCTAAGAATAGTCGTGTTCTTATTCTTCGCCTTCAGGTTTTGAATAATCCATAGCTGCCATACGTGTGTATGATGCGTAACGCCATTTTGCGTTATCTTCAGCAGCCGAGAATAATTCATCAGCTTCAGCAGGGAACGATTTCTTCAGTGAAGTATAACGAACCTCGCCGTTCAGGAAGTCCTGGAATTTGCTCCAATCCGGTGCTTTAGAATCCAACTGGAATGGGTTTTTACCTTCGTCTTCCAATAGCGGATTGTAGCGGAACAATTGCCAGTATCCTGCTTCTACTGCTTTTTTCTCCTCTTCCTGGGTACGTCCCATGCTGGCACGTAACCCGTGGTTAATACATGGAGAGTAAGCAATAATTAATGATGGACCTGGGTAGGCTTCTGCTTCTTTTAATGCTTTGAAATATTGCGATTGGTTGGCGCCCATTGCAACCTGTGCAACGTAAACATAACCGTAGCTCATCATCATGGCACCAAGGTCTTTTTTACGTACCTTTTTACCCGATGCAGCAAATTTAGCTACTGCACCAACAGGTGTTGCTTTACTCGATTGTCCACCAGTGTTTGAATAAACTTCGGTATCCATTACCAATACGTTTACATCTTCGCCGCTGGCCATTACGTGGTCTAAACCACCGTAACCAATGTCGTAAGCCCAACCGTCTCCACCAAATACCCAAATTGACTTTTTAATCAGGTATTGCTTCAGTTTTTTAAGTTCAGTGGCATATTCGCTGTCGCTACCTTCAATTACGTCAAGTACTTTTTTCGATGCTACTACCGAACCATCAGCATTGTCTTTTTTCTCCAGCCATTCGCCAAATACTTCTTTTTCAGCATCAGAAGCACCGTTTGAAAGGGCAGCAGTCATGATGTCGGCAATGCGGTTACGCTGTGCACTTACACCTTCCGAAAAACCAAAACCATATTCGGCATTGTCTTCAAATAACGAGTTTGCCCATGCCGGACCGTGACCCGATTCTTTGTGTTTACAGTAAGGAGTAGATGGAGCCGAACCACCGTAGATTGAAGAACAACCTGTTGCGTTGGCAATCATCATACGCTCGCCGTAAAGCTGCGTAATTAATTTTACGTATGGAGTTTCACCACAACCGGCACAAGCTCCCGAGAACTCGAATAATGGTTGAGCGAATTGTGAGTTTTTAACTGATTTTGTTTTGTCAACAACAGTTTCTTTAACGGTAACTTTCTCGTCCATATAGTTCCAACGCTCAACTTCAGCTTGTTGCGATCCAAGTGGTTTCATTACAAGCGATTTTACTTTTGAAGGACAAACGTCGGCACAGTTTCCACAACCGGTACAGTCAAGAGGCGATACCTGAATACGGAAATTCAATCCACCAAATACTTTTGAAGGAGTAGCTGTTTTGGTTTCTGTTCCTTCCGGAGCAGCTTCAACTTCCTCTTCTGTCATCAGGAACGGACGAATAGCCGCATGAGGACAAACATAAGCACACTGGTTACACTGAATACAGTTATCAGCTTGCCATTCAGGAACATTTACAGCAATACCACGTTTTTCAAAAGCAGCTGTTCCAAGTGGGAACTGACCATCTTCCGAGCCAACAAAAGTTGAAACAGGTAGGTCGTCACCTTTTTGTGCGTTAATTACGTCAACAACTTTAGCAATGTATTCCGGACGTTTTGATTCGTCGTTTTCTTCAGCAACCACAATGTTTGTCCATTCTGCTGGCACTTCAACTTTTACTACGTTTTTACCACCGGCATCAACCGCTGCATAGTTCATGTTTACAATGTGTTCACCTTTGTTACCATACGATTTAACAATTGCTGCTTTCATCTTTTCAACAGCCATCTCGTAAGGAATTACTTCGGTAATTTTAAAGAATGCCGATTGCATGATGGTGTTGGTACGTGTTCCCAAACCAATCTCTTCACCCAGTTTAGTACCGTTAATGATGTAGAAATTGATTTCGTTATCAGCCAAATACTTCTTCATGGCATCAGGCAATTGCTTTTTGGTTTCTTCTTCGTCCCAAATCGAGTTCAGCAAGAAAGAACCACCTTTTTTCAATCCTTTAAGAACATCGTAAAGGTTGAAGTATGCAGGTACGTGGCAAGCAACAAAGTCGGGAGTTGTTACCAGGTAAGTCGAACGAATAGGAGCATCGCCAAAACGCAGGTGCGAACAAGTGAAACCGCCTGATTTTTTCGAGTCGTACTGGAAATAACCCTGACATGATTTGTCGGTTGAGTCACCAATAATTTTAATTGAGTTTTTATTTGCACCAACAGTACCGTCAGAACCCAAACCATAAAATTTAGCCTGGTATGTTCCTTTTGGAGTCATGTCGATTTCTTCTTTCATCGGTAGCGATGTAAAAGTTACATCATCAACAATACCTACAGTAAACTGGTTTTTAGGCTCGTTCATTTCCAGGTTTTCGTAAACGGAAACAATTTGAGCCGGAGTAGTATCTTTTGAACCTAAACCAAAACGGCCACCAACAATAAGAGGGGCATTTTCTTGTCCGTAGAAGTGCGAGCGGATATCAAGGTATAATGGCTCACCAGCAGCTCCAGGTTCTTTAGCGCGGTCGAGAACAGCAATACGTTTTACTGATTCGGGTAATGCCTCAACAAAGTGTTTTGCCGAGAACGGACGGAACAGGTGTACCGAAATTAAACCAACTTTTTTACCCTGAGCGTTTAAGTAATCAATCGTTTCTTTAATGGTTTCAGTAACAGAACCCATTGCAATGATTACGTTTTCAGCATCTTGTGCACCGTAGTATGTAAACGGGCGGTATTTTCTACCGGTTAATTCGCTGATTTGATCCATGTAATCGGCAACGATATCAGGAACTGCATCGTAAAATTTATTAGCCGATTCTTTTGCCTGGAAGAAAATATCAGGGTTTTGTGCCGTACCGCGGGTAACCGGGTTTTCAGGGTTAAGCGCACGGTTACGGAATTCCTGAAGAGCTTCCTGGTCTAACATCGGAACAATATCTTCCATTTCAATAGCTTCAATTTTTTGCACTTCGTGCGAAGTACGGAATCCATCGAAGAAAGCAAGGAAAGGAACACGCGATTTAATGGTTGCCAAATGGGCTACACCAGCTAAATCCATTTCTTCCTGTACCGATCCGGCTGCCAACATTGCAAAACCTGTTTGGCGTGCAGCATAAACATCGCTGTGGTCGCCAAAAATTGATAATGCATGACCTGCAAGTGCACGTGCACTTACGTGGAATACTGTTGGTAGCAACTCACCAGCAATTTTGTACATATTCGGAATCATTAACAACAAGCCCTGCGATGCAGTGTAAGTTGATGTTAATGCTCCTGATTGTAATGCTCCGTGAACAGCTCCTGCTGCACCGGCTTCACTTTGCATTTCGGCCAGGCGTACCGGGCGTCCAAACATATTCTTCTTTCCAAAAGCTGCCCATTCATCAACATACTCAGCCATTGTTGACGACGGAGTAATTGGATAAATACAGGCGACTTCGCTAAACATGTAACTCATATACGCTGCTGCGTAGTTACCGTCACATGTAACCATTTTTTTTTGTTTTGCCATCTTGATTCGTCTTTAATTTATTTTAGTTTACAATTGATATTCGTAACTGTTTCAAATTCTTTTATATTTTATTCCCGATTCTTTAATACAGGAATCCAAAAAGCCATAACGGGATTTTGTTGCCTTCGCCAATTTCAATTACATCTGAAGCCGCATAAATTCCTTTTTGAGGTTCGAGTTTTCGGCCACCAACATTAAACTTGTATTTCCCGTTAATGCAAAAGTCGGCTACCGGCGATTTCGACAGTTTGCAAACGTAACCAACCTGGTTGTAAAAAAATGTTTGCCTAACGGTTATTTTATCGTTGTTATTTGGGGCAATTGCGTTAAGCAAGTTGGTATTTTGCATGTATACCTTATCCGGCTTTTTCATCTGGTCATCGTCGCTACCTCCATTTTCGTACAGGAGGTTAATAAGTTTGGCGTTTTTCAGGTATTTTAGGTAGTTCATTATGGTTGCACGCGATGTTTCAACCGATGTAGCCAGTTTACTTACATTTGGTGTAAATGGTGTTTCAGAAGCAATTATGTGCAACAGTTTTCGAAGTTTGGGCAGGTATTTAAATTCAATCTGGTTGGTATAAGGTACATCAATTTCAAGTGCCAGGTTAATGTTTTTCAGAAGCTTGTCGATGTAAAAATTAGGGGCATCCATATAGTAAGGGAAATACCCGTGTTTTAAATAATCGTCGAAAAAGGCCAGCGGCTTTATTTCTGCAACAATTTCTTTGGCAATTTTTATGTGGTCTTTCAGAAGCTCTTCAAAAGTATATGTCCTGAATCTTTTTCCTGTTTGATGATTCAGGTATTCGCGAAATGACAATCCTTCGAGGTGGTAAATGCTTGCAATTCCTTCCAGGTCGGGGTTGCCTTCGGTAACACGTAAAACCGGCGAGGATGTAAATACGATTTTCAGCTCAGGAATCTCGTCCATACATTTGCGTAAATCTGCCGACCAGTCAGGGTATTTTTGTATCTGATCGAGAATAAGAATTTTACCTCCACGTTTGGCAAACTCATCAGCAAAAGAGCTGATTTTACGCTTTGTGAAATAGAAATTATTTAAGTTAAGGTATAAAACCTCGTTGCTTTCGGGATGGTGCTTTTTTATGTAATCGAGCAAAAAAGTCGTTTTTCCAACACTTCTGAATCCTTTTATACAAATTAGCCGTTGATTCCAGTCGATACTGTTCATCAGCTCTCGTTGGATGGTCTCTTCCGATCCCTGAAGTAAAGATTTATGTATCTGTTGAAAAAAATCCAATGTTTACAGTTTTAAATTTTTGAGATAGTTTGTTTTGCTATCTGCACATAGCAAATTTAACAAATAAATGTAAGCTATATGTGTTTGTTTTAACCACTTCAACAAAAATGATAAATCATTAATGTTGGGTTAATCTTTTACTAACTTACACTAATCCAGAGAATCCCATAAATGCCATTGCCAATATTCCTGCTGCAATTAAAGCTATGGGTGTTCCTTTTAAACCTTTCGGAACATCCTGTAAATCGAGGTGTTCGCGAATACCTGCAAACAGGATCAGCGCCAGGCCAAAACCAATGGCATGCGAGGTCGAAAAGATTACTCCCTCAAGCAGGTTAAACTCGTTTTGTACGGTAAGGATAGCAACACCCAGAATGGCACAGTTAGTAGTAATAAGAGGCAAAAATATTCCCAGGGCCTGGTACAGCGGGGGACTTACTTTTTTCAGAATAATTTCAACCATTTGCACCAGCGATGCAATAATCAGGATAAACGCGATGGTTTGTAAAAATCCCAACCCGAATTTTTCGAGCACATAATGCTGAATCAGATAGGTTACAATGGTGGCCAAAATCATTACAAAGGCTACGGCACCGGTCATTCCAATCCCGGTTGATACTTTTTTGGAAACCCCCAAAAACGGGCAGATTCCCAAAAACTGCATTAAAACAATGTTGTTTACAAGTATGGCGCCTATTACAATTACCAGATAATTCATTTTACGTCCTCCTAATTTTTCTTAATCTTGTTTAATGCTGCAATCAGGTATCCCAAAACAATAAATGCTCCGGGCGATAGTACAAATACGAGTGTTACGTAGTTTTCGGGGTAAATGGTAATATTGAAAATTTTACCGCTTCCCAATATTTCGCGAATTCCGCCAAGCGTTACCAGCGCAAATGTAAATCCAAGTCCCATTCCCAGCCCATCGATTACTGATGATACCAGGTTGTTTTTTGAGGCAAATGCTTCGGCACGGCCCAAAACCAGGCAGTTTACCACAATAAGCGGAATAAACAAACCAAGGCTTTTAAACAGCGAAGGCAGGTAGGCTTGCATGGTTAGCTGAACAATGGTTACAAAAGTGGCGATAATTACAATAAATGCCGGAATACGAACCTTGTCGGGAATGGCACTCTTTACCATCGAAACCACCATGTTCGACATCAGCAAAACAAAGGTTGTTGCCAGTCCCATACCCAATCCGTTTATGGCTGAAGAGGTTACCCCAAGTGTGGGGCACATTCCCAGTAGTAAAACAAAAACCGGGTTCTCTTTTATAAATCCCTTCGAGAAATTTTTTAATTGACTCATTGCCTCTTACTTTTCGTTGTTTTTATAAGAATCATACGCCAGCGTTAGCGCTTCCAAAAATGCGCGAGATGTTATGGTTGATGCAGTAATGGCATCAATTTCGCCACCGTCTTTTGAAACGGTAAAGTTGGTGCTCCCCGGGTTTTTACCAATTACGTATTGTTTTGGTTTTTCGGGATTGTTAAACCAAACATCCATTTTAGAACCAAGTCCGGGAGTTTCGGCGTGTTCCAATACCGAGTAGCCCGAGAAATTTCCATCCTTATCAATACCGGCCATAATGGAAATAAATCCGCTGAAGCCGCTTTTTGTATATGTTTTTATTGCTGTACCTACCAGTTCGCCATTTTTATATGCTGGAAAAAACTCCAGGGCATCGGCTCCTTCGGCCGGTGTAATTGTTTTTGTTTCTCCAAGCTCGTCAAATTCGGGCAATACATTCTTTATTGCTTCGGTTTGTGCTTTTAGTTTGGCTGCTTCAATAGGGCCTTTTGTAAAATCGTAAACAAAACCTAATGCTGCTGCTGCTATTCCGGTTACCAAAACCAGGGTAGTCACCATATTTATAAAACTCGATTCTCGTTTTGCCATTTTAGTTTCCTCCAAATCGTTTAGGTTTTACATACATATTAATTAATGGCACAAACGCATTCATTATCAGAATTGCAAATGAAATTCCTTCGGGGTAGGCTCCAAACATTCGAATGGCAATGGTAATCAGTCCGATACCAAAGCCGTAAATTAGCTGTCCTTTACCTGTCATTGGTGAGCTAACCATATCGGTAGCCATAAATACAGCCCCAAGCATTAAACCGCCGGTAAATAAATGGATAAACGGATTAACATAGAGCTCCGGATCAATTACCCAGAAAATTCCGGATACAAGTACAACCGTAAGCAAAATGGAAACGGGAGTTTGCCAGGTTATTACCTTTTTCCAAAGCATATATAAACCGCCAATTACCAGCAGCAAGGCTGATACTTCGCCAAGCGAACCGCTGTTAAACCCGATGGCCATTTCCGAGAGTTTTGGTAATCCTTCGAGCTGAGCAACAGGAATGCCGTTTTTAATGCCCTCTTTTATTAAACCTAGCGGGGTAGCTGCCGAAACGGCATCAACACCATCCATCATTCGGGTGCTTGGCCACGAGGTCATTTGCACCGGAAAAGAGATGAGCAAAAATACCCTTCCTACCAATGCGGGGTTAAAAATGTTGGCTCCCAGGCCTCCAAAAGAAAGTTTACCAATGCCCATTGCGGCAATGGCGCCAATCACAATTATCCACCACGGAATGTTTGCCGGAACGTTAAAAGCCAGCAGAATACCGGTTATTAAAGCCGAGCCATCTGTAATACTTGGTTTTACCTTCATCACATATTTCTGAATGAGGTATTCGATGCCCACACAGGAGATGGTGGAAATTAATCCCACACGAATGGCATCAAAACCAAACAGATAAATACCCCAGGCCATGGCCGGAATCATCGCATAAACAACCCGAAGCATAATTTTTTGGGTTGAATCGTTCGAGTGAACGTGCGGTGATGGTGAAACTGTTAATAATTTACTCATTATTCAGTTGTTTGTTTTATTCTTTTCTATTGATGTCATCCGCAATATGGTGCAAGATGACAATCGGTTGTTTGTTTTATTTTTTACGCGAGCGCATTATGGCGCCAACTTTTCCTTTCCCAAAACGAATATAGTCGAGCAGCGGACGGTTCGAGGGGCAGGTGTAGCTGCACGATCCACACTCGATACAATCCATTATCCGTTCGCTTTCGGCCCGATCGAAAATTTGTTTCTCTCCCAATGTCATCAGCAGGTAGGGTTCAAGTCCCATTGGGCAAACCGAAGTACAGCGCGAGCAGCGTATGCAGGGCTGAATTTCTTCCCGTTTACTTTCTTCGGCAGGCATTAAAAGCAGGCCCGAGGTTCCTTTTGTTACCGGAACATCTAACGAAGCAATGGCACGTCCCATCATTGGTCCGCCACTAATAATTTTTCCGGTATTTTCCGGAAGTCCGCCTGCTGCTTCGATCAGCTCTGAGGTGGCTGTGCCAATACGAACCATAAAATTCGATGGTTTTTCAACACCTTTACCCGTAACAGTTACCACGCGTTCAAACAACGGTTTGTTTTTCTGAATAGCTTCGTAAACGGCAAAAGCGGTTCCCACATTGCTTACCACAGCGCCAACGGCAATAGGTAGACCACCCGATGGAACTTCTTTTCCGGTAACCGCATTAATCAGCTGTTTTTCGCCACCTTGAGGGTATTGTACCTTTAGCGCCTGAATGCCAATGCCTTTATAGTTTTTGCATTTTTCGCCCAGTAATTTTATGGCATCGGGTTTATTGTTTTCAATACCGATAACTGCTTTTTCAACATTCATAGCTTTCATCAGCAGTTGTATACCCACCAAAATTTCGTCGGCTTTTTCAAGCATCAGGCGATGGTCTGAAGTAAGGTAGGGTTCGCACTCCACACCATTAATTAAAAGCACTTCAGCTTTCATGCCTTTTGGTGGCACCAGCTTTACATGGGTTGGGAAAGTTGCTCCTCCAAGGCCAACGATACCGGCTTCCTGGATTTTTTTTACGATTTCCGGCCCATCAAGCGAAATTTCTTTTACCAGGTCTTCCGAGCGGTCAATTTCATCCAACCATTCGTCTCCATCAACAGCAATAAAAATACCCTGTTTAGGATAGCCCGAACTATCGGCTGAAAAATCAACTTTGGTTACTTTTCCTGATACTGATGAGTGGATATTGGTAGAAACAAAACTACTGCTTTGTGCAATTACCTGTCCTACTTTAACGGTGTCGCCTTTTTTTACCACAGGTGCCGAAGGTGCGCCAATGTGTTGGGCAACAGGTATAAAAACGGTTTTCGGAAGCGGCAGTGCTTCAATCGTTTTATCGCTCGATAATTTATTTTCGGGAGGATGTACCCCGCCAATTTTGAACGTTTTTAACATCCCTGATTATTTTACTGGTTCAGTTTCTTTTTTTACTTCCGGTTTCACTTTCCGTGGAGGAAAGTTTTCCTCTATGATTGCTCCTGTCGGACAAACTGCAACGCATTTTCTACACAGTTTACATTTGTCGGAGTCTATATAGGCCAGGTTGTTTTCAATGGTAATGGCATCAAACGGGCACTCTTTCAAACACTTGCTGCAACCAATACAGGCAACGCTACAAGCTTTTCGGGCCACACCGCCTTTGTCCTGGTTGCGGCAGGATACCACCACTTTTCGGTTTTTCGGCATTTTTTTGCGTAACTCAATCAGCGATTTGGGGCAGGCATCAACGCAGGCTCCGCAGGCCACACATTTGTCATCAATTATTTCCGGGATGCCGGTTTCAGGATGCATCACAATGGCATCAAAATCGCAGGCATCAAAACAGTCGCCAAAGCCCAGGCAACCATACTGGCAATTGGTTTCGCCACTGTATACCGACGAGGCTATGGCACAAGTAGTAGCCCCATCGAAGCTACTGGTTTTGGGCCGGTTGTTGCAGGTGCCGTTACAACGGATATAGGCCACCCGTGGGTCTTTTTTTACGGCTTCTAAACCAAGTATAGAAGCCACTTCATTCATGGTGTCGTTGCCGCCAACCGGGCAGTTCAGGTCGCCCAGGTCGCTGGCTTTTACGCAGGCCTCGGCAAAGGCCCGGCAGCCGGCATAACCGCAGCCGCCACAATTGGCTCCCGGAAGCGCTTCATCTACTTCGTCAATCCGGGGATCTTCATGAACTTTGAATTTCTGTGCCACAAAGTACAGGATTACTGCAGCTGCAGCACCAATTACTGCTAATGTGACAATGGTATATACAACGGTGATACTCATTTTATTAAGCGTTTTCTTCGAGTTCGAATTTCAGTACTTTTTTTAATAAATGACGAAAAAAATATAATGTTATATAGTATGGAATCAGTATGATTAATGACAGGATTCCGGCTTTTAGTTCATCCCCGGTTATTTCAAGGGCTACTATTAATGTACCCAGAACAACAAAAAACGGGATGACGTAACCCCATATCAATGCGGTAAATCCTTTTGATTGTTTAAAAAGAATGGTTACTTCGTCGCCAACCTTATAATTAAGCTTGTATTCTGTTACCTCAATCTCTTTGTCCTGGTAATCAGAAACAGTGCATGCTCCTTTGGCATGGCACGTTGAGCAGGCTGATTGACTCACAATGTTTACAATCAAAGATGTGGGCCTCACCTCTTTAACAAAACCCGTATGTTGAACTGTAGAATCCGTAACTGTAACTTTTTGCTATTTGCAGATTGCAAATCTATATATTAATTTGAATCTGTATGTGTCAAAAAATCAGTTTTTGTGAAAAGTGGTCAATTTAGAAATAGTCTAATTTAGTTTGTCGAACGTTTCAATTTTTGGTTCGAAAGGGCTATTTTTTTTTAACACGAAGACGCGAAGGCACAACGTTTTTATTTTATGTCATGGCTAATGTTCAGCAAAGGCTAGGATTAAAAATTAGGGACCTTGATGTTTTCTAAATCCATAAAATTCTGAATTATCGTCTCGCTATGATTGCTTTTTAGCTTCATCTTTCAACGAATCCACATCCCATGCACAATCAGAGTCATGAATTGAATAGTTTTTTTCAGCCTGTAAGGTTTCTTTTACCTGTTCTTCAAATCGGCGGGTTTCCTGAATGAATTTGCCCTGGTCTTCCAGCCAGTGGCGATACAGCTCTTCGGTAACCTGGTCTTCGTGGTGTTTAAATGTTCGGGTGGCCCGGTAGGCTTCGTATTTCGAAAAGCCCAATTCCACCAGTGCCGTGTTGCTGAGTTCGGCAGCCGAATGAAATGTTTCGCGTTGCACTTTGCTGATATTCAAATTCAGGTATTCAAATACATGAAAGATATCTCTTGCGCGTGCCAGTATTTTAACATGCGGGTATTTTTTTCTGACGGTTTCGGCTACTTTTAATGCATTTTCGTGTTCGGCCATACTTAATATTAGCAAACGGGCTTTTTCAATGCCGGCTTTTTCGAGCATAGTGGGGCGGGTTATATCGCCAAAATACAATTTGAAACCATATTTGCGAAGTGTTTCAACATTGGATGGGTTATTGTCGAGAATAGTAACCTTAAATCCGTTGGCTAATAAAATTCGGCCTACGGTAAGTCCGAAACGGCCAAAACCTGCCAGTATAACCGGGTTTTCCTCTTCTTCAATTTCATCGTATTCCAGTTTGTTGTGCCAGCGCGCCAGAATAGGGCTTACAGCTTTGTCGTTAAAAATAAGCAGTAATGGCGACACGGCCATCGACAGGGTGACTACCAATAATAACATTCCCGAGGTTTCGTCGTCGAAAAGTTTGTTTTGTTTCGAAAATGAGATGAGCACAAAGGCAAATTCGCTGGCCTGGGCCAACAGAAAAGCAAAAAGGAATTCGAACCCTTTTTTCAGGCGGAACATACGGCCTAAAATCAGCAATACCACAAACTTTACAAAAATAAGCAGTAAAACAAAAAGAACGATTATCCAAGGATCTTCAATGAGCAAATTGAAGTTTATGCTTGCTCCAACGGAGATAAAAAACAAGCCAAGCAGTAAACCTTTAAAGGGGTCGATGGTTGTTTCCAGTTCGTGGCGGTATTCGCTGTCGGCCAATACCACACCGGCAATAAAAGTACCCAATGCCGGCGACAGGCCAATGGCATCCATGCCCAGTGCTATGCCAATAACCATAAGCAGGGCAAGGGCAACAAAAACTTCGTGCAGGCCGGTTTCTGCCACCAGTCGAAAAATATGACGGGCAGCAAAACGTCCGATAATTACCATTGCGGTTATAGCTCCAATTATAATGAGCAGTTGCAACCACCCCGGCATCTGAGCCACTTCTCCAATATTATTCAGTGCCGTATCAGAAAGATCGGCAGGTGCACCAAGGGTAGCAATTATAGGTATTAAGGCCAGTATGGGAATAACAGCCATATCCTGAAAAAGAAGCACCGAGAAAGCTGAACGGCCCGCGATATTACGCATTAATCCTTTTTCGCTTAAGGTTTGTAAAACAATTGCCGTTGACGAGAGGGCCAGAATAAGGCCAATGGCCATGGCCCGGTTGAGTTGAAAGTTAAGCAGGAGGGCAATGGCGGTAATTAAACCGGCGGTAATTAGTACCTGCAGGCCTCCGAGACCGAATATCGATCGTCGCATTTTCCATAACAGCCTGGGCTCCAGTTCAAGACCGATGATGAAAAGCATCAATACCACTCCAAATTCAGCAAAGTGCATTACCTCGTCGGCCTCGTTTCCTACCAGTCTTAACACAAAAGGGCCAATAATGATACCGGCAAGCAGGTAGCCTAAAACAGAACCTAACCCCAGTTTTTTAGCAATGGGGACAGAAACAACGGCTGCTCCTAGGTAAATTAAGGCGTTTAAAAAGAATTCATGATTATGCATCTTGCTTTATAATTTCGTTGATGTATTCAATATTTTCAAAAATAGCAGGATTTATTTTACTATCGCGTAACAAAAGAATAAGCGAACGATAGTTGGCTGCACAGGTTTTCAGTTGGTCTTGTGCCAGGGTGTGCGATCCGTGCACAACAAAAGGCGGCAGATACTGCATTCGACATAAATTTACCGATTGATGAAAAGGGGCTAAAAACTCGTTTATGGTATAATGGTTTTTGCCTTCAGTGCAGTAAACCTCTTTTCTACCACCGGTGGAAATACTTGATAAGGCCCATTTGCCCTCCAATGCGCGTCCCTGAGTGCCGTAGGCAAAACCGTGCTGAAGTACCAGATCCATCCATTCTTTAACCAATGCCGGAGCACTGTACCAGTAAAACGGATGTTGCCAGATGATAATGTCATGTTCAGCCAAAAGTTCTTGTTCAACAGGAATATCAATAAAAAAATCAGGATACTTTTCGTACAAATTATTAATGGTAACCCCATCCAAATCTTTAATGGCATTAATCAGTGTTTTATTAATGCGCGATTTATGGTAGGCGGGGTGGGCAAAAAGTATCATTATTTTTTTCATCTGCTTCTGTTATTTAGTGTTCAAACCGGTGAATAAAATTATGAAACATAATTTGATTATGGCACGATCATGGGTACTAATTTCTTACTTTTAACGTCATATATAAAATCATAAAAACACAGACAGTGAAAAAGTTTATTTTCCCCATATTTTTTCTGCTTGTTTTTACAGTTTCCTGTAAAAAAAATGAAAAAAAGATCAGTGGTACAGATGCGACTTTTACGCATTATGTGCAGGCTTTTACCAGTGGAGTAGTATCAACCCGAACAACCATAAGTATTTACCTTGCGCAACCACTTCAAGAGGTTAGTATTCCGGAAGACTTGTTTCGTTTTAGTCCGAAGGTACAGGGGAAGACAGTTCGGGTTAGCGACCGGATTATAGAGTTCAGACCCAACGAGCCTTTGCTGCCGGGAATGACTTATGAAGTCACTTTTGCCTTGGGAAAACTTTTAACACTTGACAAGCAACTTCAGGTTATGCCCTTTAGCTTTTCAACGGTTGAGCAGAGTTTTTCTGTTACGGTTGATGGATTGTCAAATTACGATGATGTTGGCACGAACCTGATGCAGCTAAAAGCCTGTGTTTTAACTGCCGATATTGCGGATGCAGCACCCGTTGAGGCTTTGGTAAGCGCAAGTTGCGAGGGTGATGAGTTACCAATAAACTGGATTCATGATGCCGACGGACGTAAACATTTTTTTACTATCGATAGCATTGTGCGGAAAGCTGATGAACCGGCAGAACTTTTGGTGCACTGGGACGGTAAAGCCCTTGGGGTAGACCTTTCCGGGCAAAAAAAACTGGAAGTTCCGGCATTGAGCGACTTTAAGGTTTTAGATGCTTCCGTTGTGCAACAACCGGAGCAATGTGTTGAAATTCGTTTTTCAGATCCCTTGTTAAAAGGCCAGGATTTGGAAGGACTAATTGAACTGGAAAATAACCCGGAAATAAAACTGGAGCTGGATGGAAACCTGTTAAAAGCCTGGACCGGTAAAAGGGCATCGGGAGAATTAAGCTTAAGTGTACATGCCGGTATAAAAAGCAGTAACTACGCCCGATTAACTACGCCGACTAATTTTTTGCTGCAATTTACCAATGCCGAACCACAGGTGCGCCTGCTGGGAAAAGGCGTTATTGTTCCACGAAACGAATCAATGGTGTTTCCGTTTGAAGCCATCAGTTTAAATGCGGTTGATGTTCGCGTAATTCAGGTCTATAAAAATAATGTGCACCAGTTTTTTCAAAATAACCGCATTGATGGACAGAATAACCTGAAACAGGTTGGCAGGATGGTTTACCAGGGAAAGGTTGATCTTCACTCTGCTGAACCCATAAACTACAGCAAATGGAATACCTTTAAAATTGACCTCACGAAGTTGCTGACTGTTGAACAGGGAGCCATTTACCGCGTAGAACTGCGTTTCAGAAAAGAATATTCGCTTTGCAGCTGTTCCGACGAAAATCCCGATGGAACGCTTTCAGAAATTGCTTTGAACGAAAACGAGGCCTACAAAACAGAATGGGATTCGCCGGGTTGGTATGGCGGTTATTATTATCCGAGTGGCTACGATTGGCGCGAACGCGATAATCCATGTCATGTGTCGTACTACAACTCCGGCCGTTTTGTGAGCAGAAACATTATGGTATCGCAATTAGGTATAGTGGCCAAAGAAGGTAAAAACCAACACCTGAAATTTGCAGTCTCCAACATATTGTCCACCGAACCGCTTGGCGATGTTGAATTAAAATTATTCAATTTTCAGCAGCAAATTATTGAAACGATTAAAACCGATGCGCGTGGTTTTGCTGAGGTAGATTTGAGTAAAAAACCATTTTTACTGGTGGCTCAAAAAGGGGAGCAGTTTGGTTACCTCCGGCTTGATGACGGTACTGCTTTATCGGTGAGTAACTTTAACGTTTCGGGGCAGGTAATAACCGGCGGAATGAAAGGTTTTATTTATGGCGAGCGCGATGTTTGGCGCCCCGGAGACACCTTGTTTTTGAATTTTATTTTAGAGACAAAAGCAGTTCAATCCGAAAATCATCCGGTAATATTTAGTCTTTATAATCCAAAAGACCAACAGGTTAACAGGCGGGTAGTTACCAGTAATGAAAATGGTTTTTATAGCTTAACAACTACAACCACAAGCGATGCGCCAACCGGAAACTGGCGTGCTGAAGTGCAGGTGGGTAACAGCAGATTCTCAAAAAGGATAAAAATTGAAAGTATAAAACCCAACCGGTTGAAAATTGAACTGGATTTGCCCGACGATAAAACTCTGGAGGTAAAAGATACGAAGTTGCCAATGGCTGCCACCTGGTTACACGGTAGCCCGGCCAATGCTTTAAAAGCCAAAGTGGAAGTTGTGTTGGCGAAAACAAAAACGGAATTTGAAAATTTCAAACAATATAGTTTTAACGACCCCGCCACACGTTTTTCGAAGCAAGAGCAAATTATTTTTGACGGCAAACTTGATGAAAGTGGTGAGGCTATCATCCCCTTTAATTTAGAGGGACTGGAGGACGCCCCCGGAATGTTGAACGCCTGGTTTACTTCGCGGGTATTTGAAAATGGCGGTGATTTTAGCACTGCTCTTACAAGCGCCAAATATTCACCTTTTAAATCGTATGTTGGGGTGCGCATGCACGAATCGGAAGATAACTGGTACAAAACCGATACCGATTATCTGCCTGAAATTGTAACCGTTGATGGAAAAGGGAACCCGGTTTCGGGCGCCGATCTGGAGGTTCGGTTATACAAAATTAACTGGCGTTGGTGGTGGGAATCAGGTTCCGAAAATTTAGCGCATTATGTGTCGGGCAGTTATTATCAGCCGGTTAAAAGCTGGAATATTAATAATGCAGCGCACGCATCAAAAATTAAGCTTAATGTAAAATACAATAACTGGCAAGACAATGGCCGGTATTTTTTGTGGGTAAAAAATACCAGCTCAGGACATGCAGCCGGCACTACCTTCTACATGTCGGAATGGGGAGGATGGCGCTCGGAAGGAATGGAGCAGGGCGCTACCATGTTGAATATAAGTACCGATAAAGACCGATACAAGGTTGGCGAAAAAATCGAAGTCAGTATTCCGTCATCAAAAGCAGGAAAAGCCTTGGTTAGCCTTGAAAACGGCACTGGAGTATTGGATATGTTTTGGGTAGAAACCACTGATAAACAAACCCGTTTTACCCTTACCGCCAATAAAAATATGGCGCCTAATTTTTATGTGAATATAAGCCTTTTGCAGCCCTACGGTAACAACGAAAACGATGCGCCACTGCGTCTTTACGGTATTATCCCGATTGGTGTCGACGATGATGAAACTATTCTTCGTCCGCAAATAAAAACGGCATCAGAAATTGAGCCGGAAACGGAATTTACAGTTGAAATAACAGAAGAACACGGAAAACAAATGACCTATACGCTGGCCATTGTTGACGAGGGTTTGCTGGGGCTTACCAACTTTAAAACACCAAATCCGCATTACTCTTTTTATCAGCGCGAAGCACTTGGCGTAAAAACCTGGGATATTTACGATTACGTGGCAGGTGCTTACGGTGCTCGGCTGGAAAAAGCTTTTGCCGTTGGCGGCGATGACAGTATGGTAGATACTGAGAAAAAGGAAGCCAATCGGTTTAAACCGGTGGTGCAAACTGCAGGCCCGTTTACTCTTGCCGCCGGCAAAAAACAAAAACACCGGTTTGCAATGCCAAATTATGTGGGAGCAGTTCGCATTATGGTTGTTGCCGGAAATAAGGGAGCATACGGTGCGAATGAATTATCGGTGCCTGTGCGAAAAGGTCTGATGTTGCTGGCTACAGCTCCGCGGAAGTTGGCGCCTAACGAGGAGTTTGAGTTGCCGGTAGAAGTTTTTGCAATGAAAGATGTGGTGAAAAATGTTAGCATTTCGCTTTCAACAAACAATTTATTTGAACTGGTTGGAGCCGGAACGAATGAGTTGTATTTTCAGAAACCGGGTGAAAAAATGAGCTTTTTTAAACTAAAAGTAAAAGACAATATTGGAATTGGGAAGATTGTAGTTGAAGCCAAATCAGGAGGAGAAGAGGCCCGTTATGAAATTGAAATAGACGTTCGGAATCCCAACCTGCCTGTGCTTGTTCAGCAGTCAAAATTGATTAACGGTGGCGAAACCTGGCAAACGAGCATTCAGTGTCCGGGAACCGCAGGCACAAACGAAAACTGGGTTGAGGTATCGGGTTTTCCCCCGCTTAATCTTGCCAAACACCTCGATTACCTGATTCAGTATCCGCATGGTTGTGCCGAGCAGGTAACTTCTACTGTGTTTCCGCAGCTGTTTTTGGCAGACATAACCGAACTTAGCGCTGCCCAAAAATTAGAAACGGAAAATAATGTACGCCTGGCTCTTGAGAAACTTCAGGCCTACCAGTTGGCAAGCGGTGGTTTTAGTTACTGGCCGGGATCGGAATACGTGAATAATTGGGTTGGCATTTACGTGGGGCACTTTTTGTTAATGGCAGAAAGAACCGGCTATAAACTACCACATGGCATGAAAGACCGCTGGTTGCGATTTCAACGTGCAGAAGCACGCAACTGGAAAGGGAATCAGTATTTTGCCAGGTATCAACAGTTACGTAATTACGATTTAACACAAGCCTACCGGCTTTACACACTGGCTTTGGCCGGTAACCCCGATATTGGAGCAATGAACCGCTTGCGCGAGAAAGACAATAAACCGGTAGAGGTGAGCTGGCGACTGGCTTCAGCTTATGTGTTAGCCGGGAAAAAGGAAGCCGCGGAACAGTTGGTTAACGGTATTGGTACAGAAGTAAAACACTATTCGGAGTTTAGTGGAACTTATGGCTCGTCGTTACGCGACAAGGCTATGTTTTTGGAGTCGCTTTTATTGCTTGACGATAAAGAGAATGCTTTTGAAATGCTTAAACATATTTCGGAAGAAATAAATGCCGAAAGCTGGTTAAGTACCCAAACTGCCGCGTGGTGCCTGATGTCGGCAGCTCGCTTTGCCGAAAAATATTATACGGCAGATAGCGATACCAAATTCGATTTGGTGGCAGCAGGTGAAAAACACCGGATACAAACAAAAGTTCCGGTTGTTACAATTCCTGTAGGGAACTCAGACTCAAGGGAGGCAGAACTTCAGTTTACGAATGAAGGTGCTGCCGCTACCTTTGTGCGGTTGATGTCAAAAGGTATACCTTCAGGAATAGATTCACTTTCTTCCGCCAGTAATTTAATGCTAAACGTTAAATACCTCGACACTGCGGGTAAGCCAATACTGCCGCAAGCAATAAAGCAAGGAACGGATTTTAAAATGGAGCTTACGGTTAAACATCCGGGCAGGCGGGTTGATTATAAAGAAATGGTTCTTGCAACGCTTATTCCATCAGGCTGGGAGATACTAAATAAACGCCTTGGTGGCATGTCTGATAAAAATGCCGGTTTTGATTACCAGGACATTCGCGACGATCGGATTTATACCTATTTTGATTTGGCTGCCAACGAAGAAAAGACCTTCGTGTTTTATTTAAATGCGGCTTACAAAGGGCAGTTTTACAAGGCACCTGTAAGTTGCGAAGCCATGTACGATAATTCGGTGCGCGCAAAACTCGGCGGGCAAATAATTGAAGTGAAGTAGATACTTGGTAATGGGTGAGTAGGACGATTGTCAATGAGCGTTCAAAAAAATAGTAATTGTGTGTTTTGGTAATGAATAAGAATTCGAATAGCAGAAAATCAGGGATAAAAAGTATTCTTCTTATTTCAGCAGTAGGCTTAGTCCTTTTTTTTATTGCCGGCGAAGTTTTTGTTCCACGACCCTTGTTTAATGCTTCTTATTCAACGGTTTTAGAAAGCGACAACGGAAATTTGCTGGGTGCCCGCATTGCAGCCGACGAACAATGGCGATTCCCTGCGGTTGACAGCGTTTCATTAAAATACAAAACGTGTTTGTTGCAATTCGAGGATCGTTACTTTTACCGCCATCCCGGTATAAATCCAATAGCTCTGGTGCGGGCCATGCTGCAAAATAGTAAAGCAGGCAAAATTGTTAGCGGCGGAAGTACCATAACCATGCAGTTGTGCCGACTTGCCCGCGGCAACAAAAAACGAAACCTAAAAAATAAAGTGGTAGAAATGTTTTGGGCCTTGCATACCGAGTTGCGGTATTCGAAAACTGAAATATTGACAATGTATGCTTCGCATGCACCTTTTGGTGGAAATGTTGTTGGGATTGATGCGGCCTCTTGGCGGTATTTCGGAAGAGAAAACCACCAGCTGTCGTGGGCCGAATCGGCAACACTGGCTGTATTACCTAATGCCCCCGCCCTGATTTACCCGGGGCGCGCTGATATTCAGTTAAAAAACAAACGAAATTACCTTTTGCAAAAACTGTTAAAATCAGAGATTATTGATAGCTTAACTTTTGATTTGGCTATTACCGAGCCATTGCCTGAAAAGGTTAATGCTTTGCCAAATTTTGCTTTTCATTTAACCGAAAAGGCAAAGCACGAAAAGGTGGGGCAACGACTAAAATCGACCATAGATTTTGAGCTGCAAAAACATACAAATGCTATAGTGGTGCGGCATCAGCAGAAACTGAAACAAAATCATATAAATAACATGGCGGTTTTGGTGGCAGAAGTGTCATCAAAAAAAGTAAAGGCCTATGTGGGGAATGTGCCAAAAAACGAAGCAGAAAACCATGCAGCACAGGTAGATGTTATTCAGGCGCCACGAAGTACAGGCAGTATTCTTAAGCCTCTTTTATATGCAAAAATGCTGGATGAAGGCTTGCTGCTGCCAACCATGCTCATTCCCGATATTCCTATTCGTTTTGGTGGTTTTACCCCCATGAATTTTGATCGCCGCTACAATGGAGCGGTGCCAGCACAGGAGGCTTTGGCCAGGTCATTAAATATTCCGGCAGTTCATATGTTGCGCGATTATGGCGTTCCGGCCTTCTATTCATTTTTAAAAAAGACAGGAATGTCAACACTTTCGCATCAGCCCGATTATTATGGATTATCGCTGATTTTAGGCGGAGCAGAAATAACACTCTGGGATTTGGCGGGAATGTATACATCGCTGGCCGGAGTGTTGCAGACCTACAACCAAAACGATGGACTATATCTGTCTGATCCATTTTCTCCTTTACGTTGGAACGAAGAAACGGAAACAGCAGAAAGAAGAGAGCTTGAGCAAGCAGAACTTAGGGCAGCTTCGGTTTATTCTACATTTGAGGCTCTGTTAAATGTTCAGCGTCCGGAATCGGAAAGCGGCTGGGAGCATTTTGCACGCCGCAAACTTATTGCCTGGAAAACAGGTACCAGCTTTGGCTTTCGCGATGCCTGGGCGGTTGGTGTAACAAGCGATTATGTTGTTGCTGTTTGGGTGGGTAATGCCGATGGTGAAGGCAGGGCAGGCTTGACCGGTGTTTCCGCCGCAGCACCGGTAATGTTCGATGTTTTTGCCACATTGCCCGATTCGGAATGGTTTGGCATACCTGCCGATGAAATGGATAGCCTTGAAGTGTGCAGCGAAAGTGGCTTCTTACCCGGCGAATTTTGCGAAAATACAAAATGGGTTCAGGTGCCTACAGGAAATAAGGCCAGACTGTGCAGCTGGCACCATAAAATACATTTAAACAGTGCAGGTACGCATCGGGTAAATTCGGCGTGTTATCCGGTTTCTGAAATGACCCATAAAAACTGGTTTGTTTTACCTCCGGCAATGGAATACTACTACAAACAGGTAAATGTGTTGTATTCCTCACTGCCGCCACTGCTGGCTGGTTGTGAAGAAAATCAGCAACAGCTTGAGTTTATTTATCCACGCGAGTGGAATCGTGTTTTTATTCCTGTTGAGCTCGATGGCACAAACGGAAAGCTTATTATTGAATTAGCCCATCGCACAAAAGATGCAGAAGTTTTCTGGTATCTTGATGAAAAATTTTGCGGAACAACAAGGAGTATTCACCAACTTGAAATAAGACCGGAACCCGGCTGGCATACGGTTCTTGTAAGCGATAATAAGGGAAATATTAGCTCCAAAAAGTTTTTTGTCGTTAACAATTAGTGTTGTTAATGTTATTTCATGCAAAGGATAAGCAAAAGTCATAAACGCGTTTAAGAAAACTTTGTAATTTTGCGGCTGATTTAAACAGGCAGATATGACAGAGATTAAACTTAACACAATTCCGGAAGCCATTGCTGCTATTCAGAAAGGCGAGATGGTAATTGTTGTTGATGATGAGGATCGTGAGAATGAAGGTGATTTAATTATAGCCTCAGAGTTGATTACCACCGAAATCGTCAATTTTATGGCATTAAAGGCCCGTGGCCTTATTTGTGTTGCATTAACAGAAGAGCGTTGTGCTGAACTGGACCTTGAGTTGATGGTTGGAAAAAATACATCTTCAAACGAAACTGCATTTACTGTTTCTGTTGATGCCATCCATCCTGAGGTGTCTACAGGAATTTCGGCCAGCGACCGCGCCATTACCATAAAAATGTTGGTTGACGAAAAAACACGACCGGAACAGCTGGGCAGACCGGGACATATTTTCCCGTTAAAAGCAATGGAACGCGGTGTTTTGCGTCGAACCGGACATACGGAGGCAGCGGTTGATTTAGCCCGCCTGGCAGGATTAAAGCCATCGGGTGTTTTGGTGGAGATAATGAACGAAGACGGAACAATGGCGCGCTTGCCAGAGTTGTACGAATTTGCTCAGGAATATAAACTTAAAATTGTTACCATAAAAGACCTTATTTCTTTTCTTTTTCAGAGCGAAAGCCTGATTGAACGGGGGGAAGAGGTTGAACTACCTACTCATTACGGAGATTTCAGGGTGGTTCCTTTCCGGCAAAAATCAAACGGAGCAGAGCATGTTGCCCTGATAAAAGGAGAATGGGAACCAAATGAACCCATTCTGGCGCGTGTTCATTCATCGTGCATGACCGGAGATATTTTCGGATCGATGCGGTGCGAGTGCGGCGATCAGTTGCACAAATCGATGGAAATGATAGAGGAGGCCGGAAAAGGAGTGATTGTTTACATGATGCAGGAAGGCCGTGGAATTGGCTTATTAAATAAAATTGCTGCCTATAAACTTCAGGACCAGGGCCTGGATACTGTTGATGCCAATCTGCACCTTGGTTTTAAAGCCGATGAACGCGATTATGGAGTAGGTGCACAAATTCTGAGTAACCTGGGGGTTACCAAAATGCGCTTGCTAACCAATAATCCGGTAAAACGGGTTGGCTTAGAGGGTTACGGTCTTGAGGTGACTGAAATTGTTTCGATGGAAATACCGCCAAACGAATACAATCAACGTTACATGAAAACCAAACGCGACCGAATGGGACATCACTTAAAAAGGTTCAATTACGACAAATAGAATCTTTTTAAAAATATTAATAAGGATTCTGTTTGTTTCGATATTTTTATGATTTATCGTTAGATTTGTTTTTTAAATCTAATCTGATGAAACATATCTTTACCATCCTGCTGCTGCTATTGCCAATGTTATTGTTGGCGGCAGAAAAAGGCAAACAACCACACATTATTTTTATAATGACCGATCAGCAGCGCGCTGATGCTTTGGGGTGTATGGGCAATAGTGCAGTAATTACGCCAAATATTGATGATATTGCCGCTGCAGGAGTAACTTTTGTAAATGCTTATTCGTCGGTGCCCAGTTGTACGCCTGCCCGTGCCGGTTTGCTTACCGGAATGGCTCCCTGGAACCACGGCATGCTGGGTTACGGCAGGGTAGCGCGCAGGTATAAATACGAAATGCCACGCATGCTTCGCCAGGCAGGTTACTATACTTTTGGTATTGGTAAAATGCATTGGTATCCGCAAAAAGCGTTGCATGGTTTTCACGGAACATTAACCGACGAGAGTGGCCGTGTTGAACAAGATGGCTATGTGAGTGATTACCGCGATTGGTTTAAACTGCAGGCGCCCGGAAAAAATCCCGACGAAACAGGAATTGGCTGGAATGAGCATCGTGCCGGAGTGTACAAACTTAACGAAAACCTGCACCCAACCTACTGGACGGGGCAAATGGCAGTTGACTTAATCAATAATTATAACCTGGATAAACCCCTTTTTCTGAAGGTTTCTTTTGCCAGGCCACACAGCCCGTACGACCCGCCGCAACGCTTTCTCAATCAATATGAAAATGTTAAAATTCGTGCGCCGTACTATGGTAGTTGGGCCAAAAAGTTTGAAAATGAAGCTGGCGGCAAAGATGCTGCATATGGCAATTTCGGGCAAGAGCATGCCATAAACAGCCGAAAACATTACTATGCAAACATTACTTTTATTGATGACATGGTTGGAAAAATAGTGGCGGCTTTAAAAAGTAAAGGAATGTACGATGATGCCATTATTTGTTTTACCTCAGACCACGGCGATATGCTTGGCGACCATAATCACTGGCGCAAAACTTACGCCTACGAGGGCTCGTCAAATATTCCCTTTGTACTAAAATGGCCCGAATCTTTACCAGGGCAGCTCAAGGGTGGCGAATACCTGAAACAAGTTGTGGAATTGCGCGATTTTTTACCCACGTTTCTTGATTTTGCCGGTGCGAGAATTCCTGAAGAAATGGATGGCATTTCAGTAAAAGCACTCATTGAAAACCCCCATTCAGAATGGCGGGAATATATTGATCTGGAACATGCAACAACTTACAGCAACGAAAACTATTGGTGTGCTTTAACAGATGGTGTATGGAAATACATCTGGTTTTTTAGAACAGGAGAGGAGCAACTATTTAACTTAGAACAAGACCCGGGAGAATTAACAAACCTGGCAGCTGTTGAAGAAGAACAAATAAAAACCTGGCAACGCAAAATGGTTGAGCACCTGGCAGAAAGAGGAGATGGTTTTGTAAAAAACAAGCAACTGGTTAAACGCGAAACCACCTTGCTTTACAGCCCCAATTTCCCAAAAGATGCACGCTCTGAGCAAGAACGCATCACAGATTGGCGCTCAGTTTACAAAGGAATTGATTAAATTTCTGCCGAAAATCAAATATACAATCATGAAAATACTACCTGTTTTAATACTATTGTTTGCTTTTGTTGGATCAGTTGTGGCCCAGGACTGGCCCGACTGGCGAGGAACCAATAGAGATGCCATATGGAAATCAGAAAATATTATTGAAAAATTTGAATCGGATACCATCGCTATAAAATGGAGAGTGCCAATAAATCCGGGCTACTCGGGGCCTACCGTGGCAAACGGAAAAGTGTATTTAAGCGATAGAATTGAAAAACCCGTTTCGCAAGAGCGCGTACTGTGCTTTGATGAAACAAGTGGAAAAATGCTTTGGGAATTTACCTATGATTGTGAATATTCGGGAATTGGCTATCCTGCAGGCCCCAGAGCCTCTGTTGTTATTCATGAAAATAAAGCTTATACTCTGGGAAGCATGGGGGATTTGTTTTGTTTTGATGCAGAAAAGGGAAGTGTAATTTGGGAAAAGAACCTGAACAAAGCTTACGAAATAAACATGCCCATTTGGGGTATTGCTTCCACCCCGCTAATTGTTAAAAACAAGCTGATTGTTCATGTAAGCGGCAACAATAATGCAGGTATTGTTGCTTTTGATAAAAACACCGGAAACGAAATTTGGCGAAATTTAAACGACCGCGCAGGTTATTCGGCACCAATTCTAATTGAAAAGAATGGGAAGCAGGTTGTTGTAAACTGGACCGAACATAGCCTTTCGGGTTTAAACCCGGAAACCGGCGAAGTTTATTGGCGTTTTCCGTGGCAAACAGGTTCGGGAATGAGCATTGCCACCCCGGTTTTATCTGATGACCATATTTTTGTTAGCGCTTTTTACAGCGGCTCGCTTCTGATAAAACTGGGTAACGACTATACAACTGCCGAAAAAGTATGGCAACGCGAAGGAGAAAGCGAACGAAAAACAGATGCCCTGCATTGTGTGATGAATACTCCAATAATTTTGGGCAAGTACATTTATGGCGTTGATAGTTACGGCGAATTGCGCTGTCTTGATTTTAATACAGGCGATAGAATTTGGGAGGATCAAACGGCAGTGAAAAAGGCAAGATGGGCCAATATTCATTTTGTACAACACCAAGAAAACATTTGGATGTTTAACGAACAAGGCGAACTTTTAATTACTCAATTATCGCCCAATGGTTTTAACGAAATTAGCAGAACATTTTTAATAGCACCAACACGTAAGCAATTGGGGCGTGGTGTATGTTGGTCGCATCCGGCTTTTGCCAACCAACATATATTTATCAGAAACGATGAAGAACTGGTGTGTGCTTCGTTGCAGAAATAAGGTGGTATTGCCTGTCGTCTTCCAAATATTATTTGGGTTTGAATTCTAATAAAAGCATATTATTATGTACATTTACTAAAATTTTAAATCTCAAAACAAATGGATGGAAAAACAAAAGCAATTGTTGCACACATTACCTGGATTGGTTGGATTATTGCCCTGATTATTAACTCGAATGAAAAAGATGAACTGGCAAGTTTCTACATTCGTCAAATGCTTGGTTTGTGGTTATTCTCTTTAGTAATCACCTTTATTCCAATCATAAATATTTTTGGCTGGATTATTACCCTGGTGTTTTGGATTATAAGTTTAATCGGAGCAATTAACGGAGAACAAAAAGAAATTCCATGGGTTGGGAAGCTTTTCCAGGATTGGTTTAAGGCATTGTAGTTCTACAAAAAACAAAATAAAAAAAACAGGCTTTTGGCCTGTTTTTTTTATTTGCGTTCTTCGTCGCTTCGTCGCTTTTCTCTATATTTTTTAAACATATGCATTCTGAATTCATTTTCGGCCTTGTAAAGTTTAATCACTTTAACAGGCGGAAGTATTTTCAGGAATTGCTCGTTGTATTTTTCATGTAAATTTGCTTCCTCTTTATTAACCGCAACATGTGCACGGGTAAGTGCAATCATTTCTTTATCTGAAAGTTTCCCTTCCGCATCGCGCACTTCCGATTCCATTTCACGACGTTTACGCTGAAAATCAGCTTTTAATTTTTCCATTTCGTTGTAAACGGGCCAAAATTTCTGAGCTTCTTCAGGTGTTAAATCCAAGGTAGTAGTTAAAAAAGCTACTTTTTCTGTTCTATAGCGTTCCCAACGATCCTGATGCTCATTATCTTTTTGTGCGTTGCTTTGAAGACAGGAAAACGCCGCGAGGGTGAAAATTAATATGCCAATTAGTTGTTTCATGATTTGCTACTTTTCGGTGTATTCAAAAATTTCGTACGAGCTAAAATTGCTGCTTACATATGCTATAAGTTCTTCATCGCTAAAGCTCTCTTCTTCATCGCCATTTTCGAGCAATGCAAAGAAAGAGTTTTCATCGAGTTCTTCCAATATGGTTTCAAATTCATTATCCGAATATTCGTTTGATGCCAGGTTTCCGACAACTGCCTGCTGTGGCATAAATGTTTTTACCGGAATATAAACCAGCATAAAAATAATGGCAAAACTGGCAGCCAGGCCTAAAGCAGGTTTTAAAATGTTTATAATTTTAAATTCCTTTTTCTCAGCCACTTGCTTTTCTGCTTCAATTTTCATTTGTAATCGGGCAGAAAAATCATCGAAATAATGCGGAGGAGTGCCAAAAGCGTTCTCCTTTTTTATTTTCGATAATTCTGGTGCTATTTTTTTAAATTCTTCCATTGTGGCATTTTTATCTATTGACTCATTTTTAATTAAAAGGTTTAAAAACAAACCGTTAATCGGTACTTTTTAAATAGTGTTCTATTTTTTTAGCTGCATGATGATAAGAGGCTTTTAATGCGCCCACCGAAGTGTCGAGAATCTGCGCCATATCATCATATTTAAGGTCATCGTAATATTTCATGTTAAAAACAATTCGTTGCTTTTCGGGTAAGGTTAGTATGGCTTTTTGAAGTTTTAACTGAATTTCGTCTCCTTCAAAGTATGGGTCCGATTCGAGGTTGTCCATTAAAAACTCGCTCACCTCGTTCATTTGCATAAAACTCTTTTTCTTTTTTGAGTTAATGAATGTAATCGATTCATTGGTGGCAATGCGGTACAACCAGGTAAACAAACTCGATTCTTCTCTGAAATTATCGATGCTCTTCCATACTTTTAAGAAGGTATTTTGAAGTACGTCATCCGTGTCGTCGTGATTCAACACAATTTTTCGGATGTGCCAATACAAACGTTCCTGGTAAGTGGATACCAGTTGATGAAAAGCAAGGTCGCGCTTGTTTTTGTCCTTTAAACCGGCAATAATATGTTTATCGATATCCTGCATTTTGTATCAGTCAGACCACAATTGCCGTTAAAGGTTTAAAATAATTTTAGATTCTGAAGTTTAATCCTTCTTCTTTTAATTTATCGTATACTTCAACATCAAACGAATAAAGTTTGGCTGCCCGATGTGCAACATTGGTTTGTTTCTCGCCGGTATCAACCAATAAACCCATATTCTGGATTTTCTTTCTGAAATTTCGGGTGTCGAGTTCGGTGTCCAGAATAACTTCGTATAAGGTTTGCAGCTCGGTTAAGGTAAATTTTTCGGGAAGCATATGAAAGCCCACCGGATGGTACTTTACTTCGTCGCGCAATTTTTTCAGAGCTGCTTCAATAATCTTTTTATGATCAAAAAGTAATTTCGGCAGTTTATCAATTTCAAACCAGTTAATTACTCTAGCCATTTCCGATTGCTTCATGTCATGATACTCGGGATTTATAATGGCGTAATATGCTGTAGTTAATACGCGCATGTATGGCACGCGGTCAACCTTCCCAAATGTTTTTACCTGTTTCAGGTACACTTTATCAAGCCCGGTACTTTTCGAGAGTATAAAACGGGCATACTCGTCAATATCTTCTTCTTCAGGTAAATGAGTGCCAATTAATCCCCAGTAGTTTTGTTGGGTGTGCATTGGGTTTTCGGTAAAAAGCACTTCTACGTTATCGTAATTGTCTTTTTCGCTAAAAAAGCGTTTAGCAACATCACTATCCGATTGCCATAACAGAACACACAGTTTGTTGTCCTTAAAACCAAAAATTACACAGTCGATTGATAGGTGTTTTAGTATCATGAGTTAAAAGTTTGTGCAAAGGTAATTACTGAAATTAAAAAAACTAACGAATAGGCTGTAAACTATACAATAAGCTTAAAAGTATTGCCCGTTTAACTAAATTAGAAATAGTAAAAAAAAATTACCTTTGCACCGCAATTTTTAAATAAGTAAAATGGCTTTAAAATGTGGTATAGTTGGTTTGCCAAATGTGGGTAAATCTACATTGTTTAATTGTTTGTCGAACGCCAAAGCACAATCGGCTAACTTTCCCTTTTGTACAATAGAACCCAACCTGGGAGTAATTACGGTGCCCGACGAACGTTTATCAAAACTTGAAGAACTGGTAAAACCTCAAAGAGTGGTTCCAACAACTGTTGAAATTGTTGATATTGCCGGTTTGGTGAGAGGTGCAAGTAAGGGCGAAGGTTTAGGGAATAAATTTTTGGGAAATATTCGGGAAACCGATGCCATCATTCATGTGTTGAGATGTTTTGAAAATGAAAACATTACACACGTTGATGAAACAATTAATCCGGTACGCGATAAAGAGACTATAGATATTGAGTTACAGTTAAAAGATCTTGAAACAGTTGAAAGTCGAATTGCCAAGGTTGAAAAACAGGCACGAACCGGTAATGATCCCGAGGCCAAACGAATGTACCGAATACTTTCGGGCTATAAAGAGGTGCTGATGGCAGGAAAATCGGCACGTACAGTTGAAGTAGACCCGGCAGACGAAGCAGCAGTAAATGGTTTGCAGCTGTTAACCAACAAACCGATTTTATACGTTTGTAATGTTGATGAGCCCGCGGTGTTAAAAGGAAACAAACACGTGGAGGCTGTAAAAGCGGCTATTCAGGATGAAAATGCTGAAATGCTGATGATTGCAGCAGCAACTGAAGCCGATATTTCGGAGTTGGATGATTATGAAGAACGTCAGATGTTTCTTGACGACCTTGGACTTGATGAACCAGGCGTAAGCAAGCTTATAAAATCGGCCTATAAACTTTTACAATTAGAAACCTATTTTACCGCCGGCGAAAAAGAAGTTAGAGCGTGGACTTACCGAAAAGGAAGTAAAGCACCACAGGCAGCCGGTGTAATTCATTCTGATTTTGAAAAAGGCTTTATTCGTGCAGAGGTTATTAAATATAACGATTTTGTAAGCCTGGGCTCGGAGCTGGCTTGTAAAGAAGCAGGAAAAATGGCGATTGAAGGGAAAGAGTACGTGGTGCACGATGGCGATATTATGCACTTTAGGTTTAATGTGTAAGAAAGTCAGAAGTTAGAAGTCGGGAGACCGAAGTCTGAAGAAATAAAAAAGGCTTGCAATTTATGAATTGCAAGCCTTTTTTTCATATACGGTAAAGCGTTTATTTCTGAGGCTGAACGTCGCTCATATCTTTTACAATACCGTTTTTATCTACTTTAATAACAACATCTTTTGCTATTTCAAGCTGGATAGAGGTTTCTTCGATTTTGGCAATTTTGCCATAAATGCCACCGGTTGTAACTACTTTGTCGCCTTTTTGCAGACTTTCGCGGAACTTACGTGTTTCTTTCTGGCGTTTTACCTGCGGGCGAATCATAAAAAAGTAAAAAACCACAATAATCAGTAACAGCGGAAGAAAGCTCATTAATGGGTTTCCTTCTGAGCCGTCTTGTGGTTGCATCATTAATAAAATAGAATTCAACATGACTATAATTTTTAGTATTTAATATCAATAAATTCGTTTTTAACCTCGGCAAAAATAGCTAAATGTTTTAATTCTTTGCTATTTCCATGTACTTCAATTGTTTTGTATTCTTTTCCGGCAAGGCCGGCGGTGTTAAATTCAACCTCAACTATGGTGTTGGCACCAGGTTTTATTACCTGTTGTTTTGCTTGTGCCGTAATACAGCCGCAATCGCTAACCAGCTCAGCTAAAATAAAATTGTTTTTGCCGGTATTGTGCAGTATAAAAGTGTGTAACACAATTTCGCCTGCTGTAAGTTGGCCAAAATCATGCATTGGTTTTTCAATGCTAATTTCGGTTAAGTTGTTGGTGTTGCTAACTTTTTTTGCGCTATCCTTCTGTTTTTCTGCTTCGCACGAAACAAAAAACATCAGAACCGCTATTACAACAAATTTGTACATTATTCGCCAATCAGACCGCGTCCTTCTTTATTAATTTTCTCGGTTCGTTTTAAATCTTTTAATGTTTTATCGAGGATTCCGTTAATAAAATTGCGGCTCTTCTCGGTACTGTAAAACTTCGATAATTCGATGTATTCGTTTAACGAAACCTTGGTTGGAATGGTAGGGAAATACAGGAACTCAGTAATGGCCAGTTGCATTATAAGGATATCCATAAAAGCAATACGTTCTACATCCCAGTTGCGCGAGTGTTCGCGAATTAGTGTTCGTAATTCTTCGTGGTTAATGATGGATTTTCGCAGGAGTTCTTTGGTAAAGTCTCTGTCTTCCTGGTCTTTGTATAAAGGCATTAACGATTGGTCGGAGTCTGAAAGTTCGTTAAAGCGTTTCAGTGTTTTTACAATCATTGAAATTACAAACTCCACATCATCGTTCCAGTAAATGCTTTTTTCTTCCAAAAGAATGTACAAGTCTTCAGAAACAAGGATGATTTTATTAAAAAGCTTTTCAATAAACTTCCGGTCGTTAAGATAAGAGCGGGTTTTGTCGGCCATATATTCTTTGTAAATGTCCGATTCAATCATCATCAGGTACAACTCCTTAATCAGCTCTGGATGGTCTTTCCAGTTCAGCTTTTTCTGGTCGAGGTAAGCCTCAAGTTGCCTGTTGTTGCGCAGTTGCTGAATAAGCTGATTGGAAATGAACTTGGTATTCGGATGCAAATCCTCGTGGGTTGGCTGATGTTTGTTACGTCTGATTTCGATGCGTCCTTCTGCGTAATCCGCAATTTCGGTTACCAGTGAAAACAGGTAGTGGTAAAGGTCGTAAGCTTTGTGAATACAAAAGAAAAGTTCTTTCTCGGTGTTGTTAATCGATTTCTCGTCGGTGGAGTAGTAGGCGTACAATACTTGTAGAACCTTTGTGCGGATAATCCTTCTGCTAATCATTTTTAATGAACTTCGTATAAATTTCGCTGCAAAATTACACCTTTTTTTGAATCTCGGCTCAGAAAATAATGCAAATGGAGAAAGTTATTTTAATGTGAAGGAGGCCAGCTGTGGATAAAGCTGATTTAGAGGATTTGGGGTGACAAAAGGATTTCTCTTAACTTATTTATAAAGCTATAATCGAGGATATCTTTTATTCATTCAATGAAATTTGTCTAAAAATTGATTCTATCATCTTCATCACGAGTTGAGCTTGGTTCGGAGAAGGCAATTTCTCCGGTGTCGGTTGTAAAATCATCTACTTCCTCCTCATCAGGTTCATCTTCCCAGTCGAATTTCTCGCGCCGGATGATGTATTTTCGGTAATAAAAGGCCAGTGCTACGCCAAAAATTGCTCCCGACAGATGACCTTCCCACGAAATTTCGGGCCGGATGGGCAACAAGCCCCAAACCAGGCCGCCGTAAAGAAAAACCACAACTACCGAAAGGGTGAGTAAACGCACATCAGACCGTATAATTCCGCTAACAAAATGAAAAGCTGCCAGTGCATAAACCACACCACTGGCGCCAATATGCCAGGCTTCGCGCCCCATAAACCAGGTGCTGATGCCCGATAAAATATACAGTAGAAAAAAAATGCGGTACGATATGCGCCGGTAAAAGTAAACGAGCATAAATCCCAGAATAAAAAAAGGTAACGAATTGGAAATAAGGTGGCTAAAATCGGAATGAATAAAAGGGGAGAACAGAATGCCCTGCAATCCGTTTACATGCCGCGGATAAATACCAAATTTAACAAAACTCAATCCTGCAGTTTGTTCGATGATTTTAACTATCCATAAAAGCAATACAAAAATGGCCGGAAACAAGAGGCTGTGAAAGAATATTTTCTTCTCTACCTCCATATCGAGATTTTTGGGGTTGCTAGGATAATACCGAAATAATGCCATTGTGCTACACTAATTGAGATTCAAATAAGTAATAAAAAGGCAAAAGCAGCGAAAAGTTTTCGGTAAATCTTACGTTGGTCGCTGTAAATTGTTGTTTTAGCTGGTTTATTAAAAATTCCAGATTATAACCTTTCTTTAATTAGTTGCTTTATTAAAGCAGCAAACGTAGTAATCTCCTCTTCCGTGGTATCAAACGAAGTCATCCAGCGTACTTCCGATTTTATTTCATCCCAAACATAAAAGAAAAATTGTTGCTGCAGGGGTTCTATTATTTCTTTTGGCACTATTGCAAATACCCCATTTGCCGATACAGGTTGTGTAATTTTTATTGCCGGAATTTTTGCCACTTCAGCTTCTAATAGTTTTGCCATTTTGTTTGCATGCAAAGCACTTTTTTTCCATAGGTCGTTTTCGAAATAGGCCACAAACTGCGCACCAACAAAACGCATTTTAGAAAACAGCTGCATACTTTGCTTGCGCAGGTATTTGGTTTGCTTTGTCAACTCAGTATTAAAGAACAGAACCGCTTCGCCCATCATCATGCCGTTTTTTGTACCTCCAAACGATAGTATGTCAACACCACAATCAACGGTAAATTCTTTAAAATCCATATTTAATGCAACCGCTGCATTGGCAATTCGGGCACCGTCCATGTGCAGATACATCTGATGTTTGTGCGCCAGTTCTGCCAGTGCTTTAATTTCATCGGGCGTGTATACTGTTCCCATTTCAGTAACCTGCGAAATAGAAATTACCTTGGCTTGCGAATGGTGCTCAAAATCAAAACCTTTTAAATGGGGTAGTACCGCTTCGGGTGTTACTTTTCCGTTTACTGGTTCAACCGGAATGAGTTTGCAGCCTGTAAATTTTTCGGGTGCTCCACACTCGTCTTCCTGAATATGGGCGGTTTCGGCACAAATTACCGAGTTAAAACTGTGGGTAACTGTTGCAAGCCCCAACACATTCGCCCCAGTTCCGTTAAAAACAAAAAATACCCCGGTGTTTTGGCCAAACTTATTTTTAAAAACTGAAATAGCTTTTTGGGTATACGGGTCGTCGCCATAGCCAACAACGTGCCCGGTGTTGGCATTTTCCATCGCCTTCAGTATTTGCGGATGTACTCCGGAGTTATTATCACTCGCAAAACCTTTATTCATAATTCTTATTTGTAACTTTAGTTGTATTTTGGTACGAATTAAGTAAGAAAAAATCAAAATCAGGATGGATAGACCAATTCCTTTGTCTCAAAAAATATATTTATTGGGAATAAACCCCGGAAAAGGAGGTATAAGTTCGCGTTCGTATACAGCTATGGATTATGTACTTTTAGGTACACTTTTTATGGAGTTGTATCTCGAAAAGAAAATTAGCTTCGATGAAAAACGAATTATTGTGCGCACCACCTCCTCCGATAATCAGCTACACCGTTTTTTACTGCAAAAAATGAGCAAGGCAAAATCGCCTCGTAAAATTGGCACCTGGATTAATAAGTTTTATTTCTCGTTAAAACAGATACGAGAAGAAGTGCAAAGCGGTTTGGTTAATCAGCACCTGATAAAAATGGAGTCACGGCGCTTTTTGTTTTTTAAATGGAAAACACCGGTAGCTACCAACAAGCAATATTTATTTAAACTGGAGCGCAAAATTGAAAACGATATTTTTAAAGGAAGTTCGGCGGAAGAAGACTTGATTTTTTTGTCGTTTATTGAACCGGCAGGGATACTGCACCGCTTATTCAGCGATAGAAAAAAACGGAAACAGGCAAAGCAGCAACTTAAAAAGTTAATGCTTGAAAACCGGGTATCGGGAGCCGTTGCCGATGCCATAACCGCTTCTCAGGCAATAGCAGCGTCGGTGGCAGTTAGCGTTGCGGCTACTTCGGCAGCAACATCGTAAATTGGTATGGAAAATTTGAAGAAAATAGTGCTTTATGTTTCAGGTCCCGGAGTTTTGTTTTTTGAACTCGTAGCCTTGTTTATTCATCTTTTTACCGAAAAAAATACGAAACCCTTTTTAGTGGGCGGACTCGTCGTGTTTTTTGTGGTTTTTATTCCCTTGTATTCTGTTGAATATTTTAGGCAGGAATTTAAAAAAAAGGATGCTAAAAAAATTACTTTTAGTAAGCCTAAAAACCGTGTAGAATGGCGTGGAGGAAACATCCATGGCAAAGTTCCTACAAAAACACAGGCTCCCGGAAAATTTTTCAACAAAAAGCACTAATCGGTAATCCATTCAATTATTTTTGGGTTTAGCGGACTAACCGAAGGGCCAAAGCTATTAACTAATTTCCCGTTTTCATCAACCAGAAATTTTTGGAAATTCCACCTAACCTTTGCATCGAGCACGCCATTTTCTGTTCTTAAGGTTAGCCACCGATATACCGGATGTATTGCTTCTCCTTTAATCGAAATTTTCGCCATAACGGTAAAGCTAACGTTATATTGGGCACAAAATTCCTTTATTTTTTGGTTGTTGCCGGGTTCCTGTTTCCCAAAGTCGTTACACGGAAAAGCAATAACTTCAAAGTTGTTTCGCCCATATTCTTCATAAAGTTTCTGAAGTTTGGTATATTGAGGCGTAAACATGCATTCTGAAGCCGTGTTGACGAGCAATAATTTTTTGCCGGCAAAACTTGAAAAGTGCAAGGTGTCGCCATCAAGTGTCAGCGCCGAAAAGTTATGTAAGGTCTTATTCTGGGCTGTAACCGAAGTAATGCAGAAAAAGAAAATCAAAAAGATACAGGTTTTCATAAATAGTAATCTTTTCACAATCAAACGGTTTTAAAAATACCACAATTGATGTTAATAAAAAAACCATGCAAAAAAGCCATATTTAATTATCTTTGGTCAACTTCTGAGGCAGATTATGGAGAACTTTATTGTATCAGCACGAAAATACCGACCCGACTCATTTGAGACTGTTGTTGCGCAGGCATCGATTACCAACACCCTTAAAAATGCGATTAAAAGCAATCAATTGGCACATGCCTATTTATTTTGTGGTCCGCGTGGTGTCGGAAAAACTACCTGTGCGCGCATTTTTGCCAAAACAATAAATTGTACGAATCTTACCGCCGAAACAGAAGCATGCAACAAATGCGAGTCGTGTACCTCGTTTAACAGCAGCCGTTCGTTTAATATTCATGAACTTGATGCGGCTTCAAATAATTCGGTTGATGATATTCGTAATCTAACCGACCAGGTTCGGGTTCCTCCACAAATGGGCAAATACAGCGTATACATTATCGATGAGGTTCATATGCTATCGAGCCAGGCCTTTAATGCTTTTTTGAAAACGCTGGAAGAACCGCCAAAACATGCCATTTTTATTTTGGCAACTACCGAAAAGCATAAAATTATTCCAACCATTTTGTCGCGATGCCAGATTTTTGATTTTAACAGGATAGGCGTTTCTGACATTTCGGAGCATTTGGAATATGTGGCAAAAAATGAAGGTGTTGCCTTTGAAGCTGAAGGGCTGAATGTTATTGCTCAGAAAGCAGATGGAGCGATGCGTGATGCCCTCTCAATTTTTGATCAGATTGTTAGCTTTTCGGGCAAATCAATTACCTACCAGGATGTTATTACCAACCTGAATGTACTGGATTACGACTACTATTTCCGTTTAGTTGACGAGTTTCTGAAGAATAATGTAACCGAGGTGTTGGTAATTTTTAATGATATTCTGAATCATGGTTTCGATGGCCATCATTTTATAACCGGTTTAAGCAGTCATTTCAGAGATTTACTGGTTTGTAAAGATGCGGTTACCATTCAATTATTGGAAGTTGGAGGAGACATTAAAGAACGGTATCGCACACAGGCAGCAGCTGCCAATACCGATTTTTTACTGGATGCCATGCAAATTGCAAATACCTGCGATATACAATACAAAACAAGTCAGAATAAACGCCTGCTTATTGAGCTCGCATTAATACGGATAGCACAGCTAACCTTAAAAAAAAAATAGCTGAAGATCAGGAAGATATTCTTGAACCCATTTTTTCGGGAAAGGTTTTAACGGATACAAACGCTCCGGTGAATACTGAAAATGCAGTACAGAAAACTCCGGTAAAAAGCAGTAGCCCCAACCCGGCTCCATCAATACAACAAACAGCACCCCCAAAACGCCTTGTAAAACGAGGGGGGCGTGGACTCGGAACCACTTCGATAAAAAAGGCCTTAAAAGGCGAATTTGAAGACGAGCAAAAACAATTGTCGGCAAAAGAACAGTTTAAACTCTATTCAAAAGCTGATGAAATTGAACCATTTGATCAAGATCAGCTAACAGAAAAGTGGAATGCCTTTTTACCACGACTTGATGATCGCCCGAGTTTAAAAGCTACCTTATCTACCCTGCCAGAAATACAAGAAGACTGGACCTTACTTTTACCCGTTGATAACCGAATACAGGATGAACTGCTGGTAAGTGTTAAGCCGGAGCTGATATCGTTTTTGCGAAAAGAACTGCGTAATTCAAAAATCAACCTGAAAACGGTAGTTACGGATATTAAACACGAAAAGATTATTTATTCTGACATCGAAAAATACCAGGAAATGGCGAAGAAAAACCCAAACCTGGCCTTGTTAAAACGCACTTTAAATCTCGACTTTTAGTGCCCGGTGCTTATGGTGATAAACGTTTGATTTTCCAGCCGTTTTCATTGTGCACATAAACCAAACGGTCGTGCAAACGGTTTTCGCGCCCCTGCCAAAATTCAATTCTAACAGCTCGAACAAAATAACCGCCCCAGTTTTCCGGACATTCAGGAGCTTGTCCGGCCAACAAATCCTTTACTTTCTGGTATTGTTTTTCAAGCGTTTCTCTTGAGTCAATTTCCGAACTCTGACTTGAGGCACATGCTGCAATCTGGCTATCCAGTGGACGCGATTTAAAATAATCTTCCGAAACCTGTCGGGGGGTTTTTTCGGCCAGTCCTTCAATTCTAATTTGCCGTTCCAGTTCCGGCCAAAAAAAATGCAGCCCAACCTTATTGTTTAATTCCATCGCCTTTGCTTTTGCACTGGTGTAATTGCTAAAAAATGTAAAGCCGTCTTTATTATAATCTTTTAGCAAAACAATGCGCGACTGCGGGAATTCTCCGGGAGAGCAGGTGATTAAGTTCATGGCAGAAAAATCATTAACATTAGCTTGCCTTGCCTCATTTAGCCATATACGAAATTGGTCAGCTGGATGTGCCGTGGCATTTTTTCTGGTCAAAGCTGAATAACGATATTCTCTCCTGATTTTGTTTAATTCCATATGTAAATGGTAATCGTTTTATTCGTTGTTAAATTATTTATGAAATAACCACCGGCGCACTTATTTGTTTACTCCTTGAACCATTTATTAAATCCCTTGTTTTTGAGGTATATAAAGACAAAACAGTATTTAAATAATTAGTCATGAAAAAGTTAACTTTATTTATTGGAATTTTATTCGTTGTGAATTTGGCATTTGCCGGAGATTTTAAACAATTGGCTATTGGCGACAAGGCAGTTTTAACTGAGGTTAAAATGCCCGACGTATCAGGAAAAGAACTTTCGTTGAATGATGCAAAAAAAGAAAATGGTTTACTGGTGCTGTTCTCGTGCAATACCTGTCCGTTTGTTGTGGCCTGGGAAGATCGCTACAACGCCGTTAAAAAATGGGCAGATAGTAACGACGTCGGGATGATTGTGTTAAACTCAAACTGCCTGAAACGCGATGGCGACGACAGTTTTGAAGCAATGAAGAAAAAAGCTAAGGAGCAGGGGTATACCTTTAGTTACGTGGTTGATAAGGGTAGTAAAATTGCCAATGCATTTGGCGGACAAACCACACCACATGTGTTTTTGTTTGACGGTGACTTTAAACTGGCCTACAAAGGGGCAATTGATGACAACTATAAAAGTGCCGACAAAGTTGAGAAATCGTATCTGAAAGACGCTTTGAACAGTTTAGGAAGCAATAGCCAGATTGCCGTTACCGAGACCAAACCATTGGGATGTGGAATCAAGCGAAAAACAGAATAATTAAATTTTATATGGTTTTTGTAAAGCTCTTTTCTGTTCGGCAGAGAAGGGCTTTTTTTATGGTTTAATGTCGGTCTCAGGCAAAATAAGGTGTTATTCCTGAGTGGCATCAGGAACTTCAATGGGCTCAAAAAAGCTGAAGTTTACTTTGCCGTATTTTCGGAGCTCTTTAAAACAAGGGTGGCTCGTAAAATCGAATTCTTTTGGGTGTTCAAGAATAAACAGTCCGTTGGTTGCCAGTGCTTTACTGTTTAAAACGGCATCCGGAACTTCCGAAAAACGCGCAAGGTCAAACGGCGGATCAGCAAAAATAATTTGGTATGCTTCGCTTGACTTTTGTACATATTTGAAAACATCAGCTTTAAATACCCTCGCATTTTCAACGTGTAAATCGTTTAAAACAGATACAATAAACCGATAATGCGAAAAGTTGTTTTCAACCAGCGTAGCCGATTGACAGCCCCTGCTTAAAAATTCGTAAGCTACACTACCGGTACCCGAAAACAAGTCAAGAATGTTCTTATTCGAAAGATCATAGCGGTTGGCAAGAATATTAAACAAGCCTTCTTTGGCAATATCGGTTGTTGGCCGGGCTTTAAATTTTTTGCCCGGATGAAAATGCCTTCCTTTAAATATTCCTCCAATAATTCTCATTTCAACTATAAAAATAAGCTAATGTTTTTTAAAACCTGTTCTTCAGTAATAGAAGGCGGCACAAGAGTTTTAGGTGCTATTTTACTCGCACCCGGAAAATGTTTGTATAAAAGCTGCTCGAGGCCGGAATACGTGTAAAGGTTGCCTGCGAAGTGCATATCGAGCTCAGCCTTATTTATGCCGAATTGTTTTATGCTGCTTAAAACATAGAAAATAACATCGTTAGGGTGCTTAAACGTAAAATTATTTACCAGCTTTAGTTGCGTTTTCTCAAAAAGAAGTAGTGTAAATTGGTTGGTTTCAAACAGCAGAAACATTTTTTCCCGGTTATCCGCAGTAAATACCCGCTCAGAAATCCATTTTACCGGATGTATAAATTGCGCAGTGGGCAATAGTTTATCAACTACTTTGCTAAATTCTTCAGGAACAGAAAAATATAAGTGGGCACCAAATTGATTGATTGAATTGTTTACCCAAATAGATTTAGGGTTAGCATCAAAAAATAAGGCTTCGAGCTTATGAATAGCTTTGCCGGGTTTCAACTGATCCGGTACCAGCATGCTTTTTTCAGCATGATAAATAATAAATACGTTTTTATACGATTGTTGCAATAAGGATTCTGCGGTGAACCACGACTCAAAATGCCGATACAGCAATGCTTCGCTACTTATCTTTTGCTCGTTTGTTTTAAAGTAGAGTAGTTTTTTTTGTGTTGGGTAAATAACAGAAAAAGAAAATCCATTCAGGCTAACCTGAATGGATAATATATTTTCAGTGGAATTTTCCGGTTGAAAAATTTCGTCTACAAATTCATGCATGTTCTATTCCCAGTTACCTGCATTATTGTTTGTTTCAACAAGCGAACCAACTTTTAACCCAGGATACTTTTCATTTGTTCTACGCTGATCATTTAAGTTGATTACAAGTTGTTGGTCGAGACCTCTAAGAACGGTATTGTTGTGTGCTTTCGCCTCAAATACAGGTACTTTAATGCCTGATCCAGTTGTAATAATTGTTGCTCCCAGGTGAAATTCAGTTGTTTCTCCGGGTACCGGAACGTAACGCAGGCTATTGGCATCATAATCGCCACCAAAAAGTGCATCAATTACACCAACTTTAATTGTGTCACGAATAATAAGCCCCATTTCAATTGCCTTCTTCTCGGTTATTTTGGCTTCAATCATACTATCAGTAAGTTCGCCAATTGCTCTTACATTTCTTACCGAGTCGGTTGTAACGAAGTGAATTAATGTATCCCAACTGCCGGTAAACTGACCATAAACATCTTTGTAGGCCAATTGCGCTTTTCTAATATCTTTTAACTTTGCAACTGTTGCTTCGTAACGCGCATCTTTTGCTTTCTCGAAAGTGATAGGGCGCTGAATACTTTGATAGATAAAATATGTTAGCACAACGGCTACGAGGAATAGTACAATCTGAATTACGGTTCTCATTTTTATTTTTTTATAAGTTCATTTTTCGTTTGCCTGCAAATTTAAAAAAAAAAATAAACTAGCTTCTTTTACCTAATGTTATTTTAGCCGGTATGATTAAAAAACATTTAAAAGCGTTATTATCTGAAAAACTGGGTTTTCAACCAACTACATGCCAGGCCCGGCTGGTTGAAAGTCTTGCTTCGTTTATCGTTGCTGCCGAACCCGATTGCATAATGTTGATAAAAGGTTATGCCGGTACCGGAAAAACAACAATGATACACGCCTTGACACAATGTTTACTTTCGCTCAAAATTCGTTCCGTTTTGATGGCTCCAACGGGTAGGGCTGCAAAAGTTATGGCCGGATACTCCGGAATGCCTGCATTTACCATTCATAAAAAAATTTACAGGCAACAATCGTCGGCTGATGGAATGGGGCGTTTTGTGTTAAATAAAAATTTATATAAAAATACCTATTTCATTGTTGATGAGGCTTCCATGATTTCGAACGAATTGAACGAAAATGCAGTTTTTGGTAGTGGTCGTCTACTCGATGATTTATTGGAATACGTGTACTCCGGAGAAAACTGCCACCTGGTTTTGGTGGGAGACACAGCCCAGTTACCGCCTGTTGGGTTAAGTGTAAGTCCGGCACTGGAGGTGTTCAGTCTCGAGCAATATGGTTTTACCGTTATTGAAGAGGAACTAAAAGAAGTGGTGCGACAGGCTGCGGGTTCGGGGGTTTTATCAAATGCTACGCAAATGCGAAACATTATAGCCGAGCAGCATTTTGAAGGGTTCTTTCCGATTGAAACGAGTGACTTTGATGATGTTGAAAGGATTTCCGGAGGCGAGCTAATTGAAACGATTTCATCGTGTTACGATAAATATGGATTTTTTGATACTACGGTTGTAACCCGGTCAAACAAACGTGCAAACCTTTTTAATAAAGGAATAAGAGGTTCTATTTTATACAAAGAAAACGAGATTGAACGGGGTGATTTGTTAATGGTGGTAAAGAATAATTATTTCTGGCCCGACGAAGACACTAAGCTTGATTTTATTGCCAACGGAGATATTGCAGAAATTATTTCCATCTATGGCTACGAAGAACTGTATGGCTTTCGATTTGCTGATGTTTGCCTGCGTTTTGTTGATTATGAAGATGTTGAGCTGGATTGTAAGATATTTTTAGAAACGCTGAGTATTGAGACTGCGTCATTTTCGTATGAAAAAAACACCGAGCTATTTCATGCGGTTGCCGAAGACTATATGGAAATCAGGAATAAAAAGGAGCGTTGGAAAAAGATAAAGGAGAACCCCTATTTTAATGCCTTGCAAGTAAAATATGCTTATGCTTTAACCTGCCATAAAGCCCAGGGAGGTCAATGGAAAGCGGTATTTATAGATCATGGATATTTAACCGAGGATATGCTGAACACTGAATACTACAGGTGGTTGTATACTGCATTTACCCGGCCAACGGAAAAGTTATACCTGGTAAATTTTGATAAAGGATTTTTTAACGGCGAAGAAGAATTTAGATAATATATTTTTTGCCTTCCAATGCCAACTCTGTATTTGCAAACACTTCCTGAGCTTCAGTTTTAAAGTACTCCAGATTTTTAAATCGGCTTGAAAAATGCCCAATCAGCAGTTTTGATGCCTTGCATAATTGTGCCATTTCTGCTGCTTGTCGAGCGGTGGAGTGTAAAGTCTTGGCAGCTAAATCTTTTAATTCTTCCAAAAAGGTAGCCTCGTGGTAAAGCAAATCAACATGCTGAAGGATTTCGGACAGCGGGGGATGAAAGGCGGTATCGGTGCAAAAAGCGTATGATTTGGGGCGGGGTGGAGGTGTGGTTAGTCTTTCATTAGGAATTACTTCTCCCTCGTTTGTGATAAAATCGTTACCTGCTTTAATTGCTTTAATTTTCGCCAGCGGAATATTGTAATAAGCAATCATTTCCTTCTTTATATTGGCAGGTTTCTGTTTTTCTTTAAACAAAAAACCTAGTGTAGGTATGCTGTGTTTTACCGGAAATGAAATTACCTCGATAGTTTTGTTCTCAAAAATGGTAGCTGGTTTTTTCTGATTTAGCGGATGAAAAATGAGATTTATGCTCATTTCTCCCCTGATAAAATCAAGCTGGGGTTTGATGAGCTCCTTTAGTTCGGACGGGGCATAAATGTGGACATCGGTTTTTACACCCAGCAAATTCATGGTTGAAAGCAGGCCAATTAAGCCGTAATAATGATCGCCATGCAGGTGAGAAATAAAGATATGCTGTATTTTGCTGAAACTGAATTTGTTTCTGCGCAATTGCATTTGGGTACCTTCGCCACAATCAATTAAAAAACAACGCCCAGGTACTTCAAGTACCTGGGCAGTTGGATATCTGTTTGAAGTTGGTAACGCTGAGTTACTACCTAGTATGGTTAACTCGAAAGGCATTCTGTGCTTACAGATTTTCTTTCTTTGTCAATAATTCCTCTGCCTCTTCAACTGTACCGGTAATTAAAAGTACGGTATGAAGCATTGAAATTTGTACCAGGTTTTCTACATCGGGCTGCAAACCGCAAAGGATAAAAGTTCCAATTGCATCTTCACATAAGCGGTTGGCTACTAAAACTGATCGTAATCCTGACGAATCGCAATAATTTACACTGCTTAAATCAAGAATGATGTTTTTTTCACCATCGTTATTTATAACTACCAGCTCCGATTTTAGGTCGGGTGCATTATTGGTGTCTAATCTGTCGGCGTTTACCTTTACTAAGGTATACTTCCCGTTTTTTCGAATCTCGAATGCCATGCTTCAATTTACGAAATTCAAATTAAATACACCAAGTGCTTATTTGTCTTTTTTCTCTTCTTTCTCCATTTGCGATTTCAAAGCAGCCAATTCGCTGATATCGCCAAGAGTCGTTTTTTCGATGTTGTCGCTAACTGATTTCATTGCGCGTTTTGTAGTACTCTTCTGAGTTTTACGTTGTTCGCCTTCAGCTGCACGTTTTACATCTTCGAAAATACGAGAATGAGAAACAATGATTCGTTTTGCCGACTTGTTGAATTCGATTACTTTGAAATCCAATTTTTCATCTTGTTTTACAGAAGTACCGTCTTCTTTAACCAGGTGACGTGGCGTTGCAAAACCTTCAACACCGTATGGTAATGCAATTACAGCACCTTTGTCCATCAATTCAACCACAGTTCCTTCGTGAATTGAATCGGCAGTGAAAATAGTTTCAAATACATCCCATGGGTTTTCTTCCAATTGTTTGTGACCCAGGCTTAAACGACGGTTGTCTTTGTCAATGTCAAGAACAACTACTTCGATTGGCTCACCAATTGCAGTAAATTCTGATGGATGCTTGATTTTCTTAGTCCAGCTTAGGTCTGAGATGTGAATCAGGCCGTCAACACCTTCAGTAATTTCAACAAATACACCAAAGTTGGTAAAGTTGCGAACTTTTGCAGTATGCTTGCTTCCAACACCGTATTCAGTATCAATTTTTGCCCAAGGATCTTCTTTTAACTGTTTGATACCAAGTGACATTTTTCTTTCGTCGCGGTCTAAAGTAAGGATGGCAGCTTCTACTTCGTCGCCTACGCTTAAGAAGTCTTGTGCGCTACGCAGGTGCTGGCTCCAGCTCATTTCTGAAACGTGGATCAAACCTTCTACTCCAGGAGCAATCTCAACAAATGCACCGTAGTCGGCAATAACAACTACTTTTCCTTTTACTTTGTCGCCCACTTTCAACTCAGCATCCAGGTTGTCCCATGGGTGAGGAGTTAATTGTTTCAGACCAAGAGCGATACGTTTTTTGTCATCATCGAAATCAAGAATTACAACATTCAATTTCTGATCTAATTCTACGATCTCGCTTGGGTGAGAAATACGTCCCCAGCTTAAGTCGGTAATGTGAATTAATCCGTCAACACCACCAAGGTCCATAAATACACCGTATGAAGTAACGTTTTTAACGGTTCCTTCCAGTACCTGACCTTTTTCAAGCTTAGCAATAATATCTTTCTTCTGTTGTTCAAGCTCTGCTTCAATAAGTGCTTTGTGCGAAACAACAACGTTGCGGTATTCGTGGTTGATTTTAACCACTTTGAATTCCATGGTTTTACCAACGTAAATATCGTAATCGCGGATTGGTTTAACATCAATTTGCGAACCTGGCAAGAATGCTTCAATACCAAATACGTCCACAATCATACCACCTTTTGTGCGGCACTTGATGTATCCCTTGATGATTTCATCGTTTTCAAGCGACTCGTTAACACGCTCCCAAGAACGAGTTGCACGTGCTTTTTTGTGCGAAAGGATCATCTGTCCTTTTTTATCTTCAAGACTTTCGATGTAAACATCTACTTTGTCGCCTACTTTCAATTCAGGATTGTAGCGGAATTCGTTCAAACTTACAATACCGTCTGATTTGTAGCCTATGTCAACAACAACTTCGCGTTTGTTTAATGAAATAACACTTCCTTCCAAAACTTCTTTTTCAGAAACAGTGTTTAAAGTGTTGTTGTAAAGGTCTTCTAAATCACCTCTTTCTTTTGCAGAATAGGCGTCTTTTCCTTCTTCAAGGCTGTCCCAGTCAAATTCAGCTTCTTCAGCTTTTACTTCAACGGCTTTTTCAGTTTTTTCTTCAGTAACCTCTTCAGCTTTTGCTTCGGTGGTTTCTTCTGTTGCAACTTCTGCTACAACTTCTTGTTTTTCTTCCTGAACAGGAGTTTCCTGTACTTCTTGTTCAAGATTTTCTTTTTTCTCTTCAGTCATGTAATTCTAATTAAATTAATAAGTTAGACTTTATATTTGTTTAAAAATGCGCGCGCAAAATTAGTATTAAAATTAATTAAAACAAAAGATTTGTGTTATTTTATTGAAAGAGAGACAGATTGATGCCCATTAAAAACAAAAAAACGGGAAGCTGGCAATGTAAATAGGAATGCGATTACTTTTGATTGTGTAGCGTCTTTCTTTTAATTATTTTTGAAGCCTACAATTTAAATGTATAAATTTATCCGCAAATCATTTACAGACCTTGCAACAACTAATAAATATTGGACAGAATTTCTCAGGCGGTTTTTTGCCTGATATTTTAAAAATCTCAGGGTGCCCAATAATTAATTAAATATAAAAATATGAAAGGAATAATTTTAGCCGGTGGATCAGGCACGCGTCTTTACCCTATTACTCGATCGATCTCGAAACAAATCATTCCGGTTTACGACAAACCCATGATTTATTATCCGCTATCGGTATTAATGTTGGCAGGAATACGCGAAATTTTGATTATCTCAACTCCCGAAGATATCGGTTTGTACGAGAAGTTGTTTGGCGATGGTTCGCAGTTGGGATTAAAACTGGCCTATAAAATACAGCCGTCGCCCGATGGGTTGGCACAGGCATTTATTTTGGGTGAAGAATTTATTGGCGACGACAATGTTTGTATGATTTTGGGAGATAATATTTTCTACGGATATAAGTTTCGTGGAATTTTAGAACAAGCAGCTACATTGGAAGATGGAGCCATCGTTTTTGGTTATTATGTAACCGATCCGGAGCGCTACGGCGTTGTGGAGTTTGATGAAGAAGGAAAAGTAATTACCATTGAAGAAAAACCCGAGGTGCCTAAGTCGAACTACGCGGTTACCGGGCTATACTTTTATTCGAATGATGTAGTGCAAAAGGCAAAGAATTTAAAACCTTCAAAAAGAGGCGAGTTGGAAATTACCGATTTAAATCGTTTGTACCTTGAAGAAAACAGATTGAATGTAAAATTATTAAGTCGTGGTTTTGCCTGGCTCGATACCGGTACGCATGATAGTTTATTACAAGCATCAAATTTTATATCAACCATAGAGCAACGCCAGGGATTAAAAGTTTCATGTATTGAAGAAATTGCGTGGAAAAAGGGATATATAAGTAAAGAACAGCTTATTGATTTGGCACAACCATTAAGTAAAAACCAATACGGTCAGTATTTACTTAAAATTGCCAACAAAAAATCGCATACATTTTAAAAGTTTATTGAAATACTATTGAATGAAGATTATTGAAACAGGGTTGCCCGGCTTGGTTGTTATCGAACCACGGGTATTTGAAGATGACAGAGGGTATTTTTTTGAATCCTATCAGCGCGACAGGTACCTGGAGGCAGGGATTGTAAAACCTTTTATTCAGGATAACGAATCGCGTTCGGTAAAAGGTGTTGTTCGCGGATTGCACTATCAGCTGGGAGAAGCATCACAGGCAAAACTGGTTAGAGTGGTGCAGGGCTGTGTGTACGATGTGGCAGTAGATTTGCGCCAGGGATCACCAACTTTTGGAAAGTGGTTTGGATTAAAAATTGACGAGAATAATAAAAAACAGTTATATGTTCCGCGTGGTTTTGCTCATGGCTTCTCTGTTTTGAGTGAAACAGCTATTTTTACCTACAAATGCGATAACGTATACAATCGGGATGCTGAACGTTCGATAAATCCGTTTGATGAAAAACTGGGTATTAACTGGCAATTGGGTACTGAAGAATGTATTGTTTCAGAAAAAGATACGAAGGCCCCATCGTTTGACAGTGCCCAAATAAATTTTGTTTTTTAACCAGAATGAAAGTATTAGTTACAGGTGCTTACGGACAGCTTGGTAACGAAATAAAGTTACTGGCACCGAAATATCCGGGGGTAAAACTGATTTTTACAGATGTAGATACCCTTGATATAACCGATGAAGAGGCCGTTGAAAAATCTTTTCGCACCAATAAGTTTGATTGCGTAATTAATTGTGCCGCCTACACAGCTGTTGACAAAGCCGAAACAGCTGTTGAAACAGCACGGAAGGTTAACGCTTTGGCTCCTCAGATTCTTGCGAAAATTTCAAAAGCGCATAATGCCCGAATGATTCAGGTATCAACCGATTATGTTTTTGCCGGAGATGCCCATTTGCCTTACTCCGAAAATGATGAAGTAGGCCCAAATGGTAGTTACGGAAAAACAAAGCTTGAAGGAGAACAACTTTGTATGGTAGAAAATCCGGAATCGGTAATAATTAGAACTGCCTGGTTGTATTCTTCGTTTGGAAATAATTTTGTAAAAACCATGCTCCGCCTGGGGAAAGAGCGCGAAGAACTTGGCGTTGTTTACGACCAGGTTGGTTCGCCAACTTTTGCTGCCGATTTGGCTGCAGCTATTTTAGCTATCGTATCAAACGAAAAATTTGTTGCCGGAGTTTACCATTATTCAAACGAAGGAGTGGCAAGTTGGTATGATTTTGCAAAGGCAATTTTTGAACTCTCAGAAGTAGCTTGTTCGGTTAACCCGGTATTATCCGAAAATTTCCCAACGCCGGCAAAACGTCCGGCTTACAGCGTTTTAAATAAGTCGAAAATAAGAGATACCTATAATTTGAAAATCCCTTATTGGCGCGATAGTTTAAAGATTTGTATAAAACAATTAGAAAAAAAATAACCATGGAAAATCAGGAATTGATGGAAGTAAGAGCGAAAGCGCAGGAATGGCTTTCGGATACTTATGATGAAGAAACAAGAATGCAGGTACAGGCCTTGCTTGATGATGAAGACCCAACAGAGTTAATCGATTCTTTTTATCGCAGCCTTGAATTTGGAACCGGTGGATTGCGCGGTGTAATGGGCGTAGGCACCAACCGAATGAATATTTACACAGTTGGCGCTGCAACACAGGGACTCAGTAATTACCTGAAAAAGAACTTTGCCGACCTTGATGAGATTAAAGTGGCTATTGGCCACGATTGCAGAAATAACAGCCGCCTGTTTTCAGAAACCAGTGCGAAAATATTTGCAGCCAACGGTATTAAAGCCTATTTGTTTGATGATTTAAGACCTACACCGGAATTATCTTATGCCATTCGCGAGTTGGGTTGCCAAAGCGGCATTATTTTAACAGCTTCGCACAACCCGAAAGAGTATAACGGCTACAAAGCTTATTGGGAAGATGGTTCACAAATTGTTGGCCCGCACGATGTAAATATTGTAAACGAAGTAGCTAAAATTAAACCAGAAGACATCAAATTTGATGGGCCGGAAGACCTAATCGAAATTTTAGGAGAAGAAATGGATAATAAATTCCTTGCCGAAGTAAAAAAGGTGTCCATCTCTCCTGATTTGGTTGAAAAGCACAAAGACATAAAAATTATTTATACGCCAATTCATGGAACAGGTGTAAAGCTAATTCCGGCAGCCTTGCGTGCATTTGGTTTTACCAATATTTTCAATATTCCGGAGCAGGATGTGGTGAGTGGTGATTTTCCAACGGTAGTTTCGCCAAACCCGGAAGAACCTGCTGCAATGGAAATGGCCATGAAAAAAGCCGCAGAAATTGATGCAGACGTGGTAATGGCCTCTGATCCTGATTCGGACAGGATTGGCGTGGTATGTAAAAACGATAAAGGCGAATACATCATTGTAAACGGTAACCAAACAGCTTTGCTTTTCTTTTACTACATTATTGTAAAAATGAAAGAAGCCGGCAAACTGAAAGGCGATGAGTTTGTGGTAAAAACAATTGTTTCAACAGAAATGATTGCCGAAGTTGCCCGCAGAAACAATATTGAATACTTTGATGTGTACACCGGGTTTAAGTTTATTGCCGAGGTAATTCGCGACCTCGAAGGTCAGAAAAAATACATCGGTGGTGGCGAAGAAAGTTTTGGCTTTATGCCTTCTGATTTTGTAAGGGATAAAGATGCTGTTTCGTCGTGTGCATTAATGGCCGAAATTACAGCCTGGGCAATTGACCAGGGAAAAACTTTGTACGAGCTGCTTCAGGATATTTATCTGGAGTATGGTTTCTCGCGCGAAAAAATGAAATACGTGGTACGTAAAGGAAAATCTGGTGCCGAAGAAATTCAGCAGATTATGACTACCTTCCGTAACGATCCTCCAAAAGAACTGGGTGGTTCGCCAATGGAGTGGGTTAAAGATTATTCGAACCTCACGGCTAAAAATCTGTTAACAGGCGAGGAAAAGAAAATTGACCAGAAAATTACTTCAAACGTGCTGCAGTTTTTTACGCAGGACGGAACAAAAATATCGGTACGTCCATCGGGAACAGAACCTAAAATTAAATTCTATTTTGAAGTAGCCGGAAAACTAAATTCGCGTGAAGATTTTGATGCCGAAGAACAAAAGGCCGATGCAAAAATTGATGCGATAATGGAAGAACTTGGATTGTAATAAATCATTTACCCTCGCTGTTAATGCATAAAACAGCTGGAAATCCAACCTTCAATCGAAAGGAAATTTTTAACAATTAAGAATATGCCCCTCGTTTTTAGCGAGGGGCAATTTAAAATACCTAAATCAACAAAAAATGAAGATTAAAATTTTAACGCTTGCATTAATTTTTTCTGCAGGATTTGCGATGGCTCAGGAAGAGGATGAGTCGATGGAAATGAAACCACAGATGACTGAAATCTGGGATCCGGAGGTGCGGATAATTACTCCTGGCGAAAGCCCTATGGACGCACCGTCGGATGCGATTGTATTATTTGACGGAGAAGATATTAACCGCGAGTGGACCAACAAAGATGGCGGTGCAGTAGAGTGGGTGGTCGCCGATGGATGTGTAACGGTTAAAAAAGGCACCGGTATTATTAAAACAAAACGCGTTTTCGACGATTTTCAGCTGCATATCGAGTGGCGTACGCCGGCAGAAGTGGTTGGCAAAAGCCAGGGCCGTGGTAATAGTGGTGTATTTTTACAAGGCCGCTACGAAGTGCAGGTGCTTGATAATTTTGAAAACCGCACCTACCGTAACGGACAGGCCGGTAGTTTGTACAAACAGCATGCGCCCCTGGTAAATGCTTGTAAAGCACCGGGAGAGTGGCAGGTGTACGATATAATTTATACGGCTCCACGTTTTAACGACGATGGTACCTTTTTTACCCCGCCTACCGTAACCGTTTTGCATAATGGCATTTTGGTACAGAACAATTCGAAGTTGCGAGGCCCTACGGAGTATATTGGCATTCCGGAGTATAGTGTTAAAAAACACGGTGCTGATGTTATTCAGTTGCAAGATCACGGAAATCCGGTGAGTTACCGTAATATTTGGATACGCGAATTATAAAAAATGAAAAAGAGCAGGAACCTTAAATTTCCTGCTCTTTTTTGTATTATTTTTCTTTAAAGTCTCTATTTAATAACCGTCCCCTTTGCTCCCCACCAATAAAAAGCTTCCATGCTTAAGCGCCCGGCTTTTACAGCCGGATCGGCACCCTCAAGTTGTAACGCTTCTTCAACTGTTGCTACGTCAAAAATTAACAGCCCACGGTGGTCGCCACCTTCTTCAAAGGGGCCGGCTACTATTAATTTACCTTCTTCCGATAGCTTGTTTAAATGTGCCAGGTGCTGTTCCTGTATTTTGGCCGCCTGAATGGAATCCTGGCTGCGGGTTTCGCCTTTGTTCAGCAACATAAAAACATAGCGCTTCATGGTGTAGGTCGTATCCCCTTCGGTATACGAAAATTCACGCTGATTCTGCGCCGAGGCAGAAATGGCAAAAGCAAACAGAACTAGTGTAAAAATAATGGCTTTCATGCAAGTAATTTTATAATGGATTTTGCTTATTTTTTTAGTTGATCTTTAAATATTTTTTTAAACTTTTCAAGCTTTGGAGCCACCACAAACTGGCAGTATCCTTGTGTTTTGTTGCGTGCAAAATAGTTAATATGGTAATCTTCGGCAATATAAAACTTATCAAATTCGGTAACTTCGGTAACAATTGGTTTGCTGTAAACCTCCTCTTTTTCAAAAAGGTTGATAACGCGTTCAGCCACCTCTTTTTGGTCCTTGCTGTGATAGAAGATAACAGAGCGGTATTGTGTGCCAACATCGTTTCCTTGTCTGTTCAGGGTAGTTGGGTCGTGTGTCATAAAAAACACTTCCAGTATGTCTGAAAAGCTTATAATATCGGCATCAAAAGTAATCTGTACTACTTCTGCATGACCCGTTGTGCCTTCGCAAACTTCTTTGTATTTAGGGTTTTTTACATGGCCTCCGCTGTAGCCTGGTTTTACGTCTGTAACGCCTTTTAATTCCAGGTAAATGGCTTCGGTGCACCAAAAACACCCACCGCCCAGTGTAGCTTTTTGTATATTCTTGCTCATCAGTAAATTGGGTATTATTAATATGGAAATAATTACAAGTATTGTTTTCATTTCTTTTTCGGAATAAAGCGTGAAAAAACTTTCTTTTCAAAATTCCATGCAAATTTAAACTGGCCAAAAATAAAGGCAACAATCAAAAATAAAATCTGGTACACGGGAAAAATTACAATAATGTATAAAGGTATTTTAAGCCATAGGCTGGCAAAATCGGAAAAGCCAATTAACTCGAAAATAACACGCTTAACGTAAAGAGTTGAGGTTCCGGTTACTGCAAATACAATCAGTATTACCAGTACCTGAAAGTTGTTGTTGATATTCCACCTCTGTTTTAGTCGCTCAATCATTACTCTTTTTGTTTGTAATAACAAAAGAGCTTGAGGTATGTTTTGTTAAACTTTAAATTATGTGGGTTTGAAAAATGATGTATCCGTATACAGCGAATCGCAGCAAACGAAAAAGGGCGTATTTCAGATAACGTTTTGAGGGGTAACCGGCAGAGCCAACCAAAAGACTTACGGCAGCCCACGGTACAGGGGTAAGGGCGGCAACAATAATTAAAAACAATCCATATTTTTTGAGTAAGGGCCACTGCTCTTTTAATAGCGTGTTTCTGAATCGTTTAAAACCATCACGATGATAAAAGATACGACCAATTAAGAATGTGGCATAACCCATTAGGTAAGAAACCACAGCAAAAAAAGCCAGGTTCATAAAATAATGCGCCAGCGTATCTTTGTTTATGGCCCAAATCATAAAGAGCTCAGGCGGAATGATGCCAAAGAAAAATTCGGAGAAACAATATACCAGGTAAACCAGCACAGGTTTTGCGTAAACTTTCTCCATCCACTCGTCGGGAGCGTGAGAAATTACCAGTTCTTTAAAAAGGAAGTAGGCTCCGAGGATAATAATCAGCCATAAAAAACCTTTAAAACCGTTTCGAAGAAGAAATTGCATGCGTGGACTGAGCCTCATAGTTGATTTTAGATTTAAAACGGTGAAGTTACAATAATTTCTAAGTGAATTAAGGTGGTGTTGAAAGTTTGTTCCCCAATACGTTTTACTTTAATTCACGCGTATTGGTTTTAATTCATCAAAAAATATATCATTGTTGGGTACGTCAAAGTCGAGTCCTGATATTTCTAAATTGTTGGTGGTATTGAATTTTACCGTACCAAAGCTAAACCAGGCATGGGTGTAATCCCAATTTATTTTCCAAACATCGTAGTGCCAGTGTTCCAGCGTGGCGGCAAGTTCTGGTGCATGTTCAAAATAAATTCTGAGTGTATTGTTTTCCAGTTTTACCTCAATTTTGCCGTAAATAGCAGAATTGTATATACCTGCGTATTTCTCGATGGGAAGTGATGGAGCGGTGTTCGGTACCCTTTTTTCTTCGCGCGATGAAATCCGGGTGTCCTGCTCCATTTGCTTTTTACTTTGCTCGAGTATTTCTGCCGACCAATCTTTTTCTTCTTCTCCAAGAAATGCATTCAGTGCATAATAAGTTACCGCTGCTGTTGGGGCATTCATGCCATTGGTAAGAACTACTACGCCCAGTTTCTCATCGGGTATCATGTTTACGCTCGAAATCATTCCATCGTATCCGCCACCGTGACTTACACGCAGTCGGCCGTAATAATCAGCCAGTCCCCAGCCCAGTCCATAACCACGGAAGTGAGCGTTAAAATCATTTGTTTTTGTTCGGTCTACGGTGTAGCTGTTGTGCATTTTCCACATCATGTTTCGCGAATCAGTCGTAAGCAGGGTGTCGTTGCCAATTATTCCGTGATTCATGTTGAAAATCATCCACCTGCCCATGTCGTTAACCGACGATATTAAACCGCCCAATGCTGCTACTTCTTCCCAATCTACATACGAAATAGGGTGGTTTTCGTTGTTTTCAAATGCATGAGGCGTTGCAAAGTTTCCTTGTGGCTCTAATTGTTGCAGCGAATAAATGGTGCGCTTCATTTCCAGGGGCGTTAGAATACGCTCCTGCACGTTAACTCCCCATGTTTTTCCGGTAACCTTTGCTATAACTTCGCCAGCAGTAATATACATCAGGTTTGAATAGCCAAATCCATCGCGAAACTCAAATGCCGGTTCCAAATGTTTTATTCTTTTTATAATCTCTTCCGAAGTTAAATCCGATTTATACCACATGATATCGCCACTAAAAGTTCCGAGCCCCACCCGGTGACAGAGCAAATCTTTAATAGTGGTTTGGCTACTTACAAACGGATCGTATAATTCAAAGTAAGGCAGGTGTTTTTGCACCGGATCGTTCCATTCTAATTTGCCCTCTTCAACCAGCTGTGCAATTATAAAAGCTGTAAAAGCTTTGGTATTCGAGGCAATGGCATAAAGGGTATTGCCATCGGGGCGGCCGGTTTTTCCAACTTCCATTACACCATATCCTTTATTAAAAACAATTTGGCCATCTTTTACAATCCCTACACTCATACCCGGAATTCCCCAGTCTTTTGTCGTTTTTTCAAAATAGTTATCCAGTTTATCAAGGTCAACTTCTTGTGCAAAAAGTTGCGTGCATGCCAATGTTAGTAAAGCCGATATAAACCACTTCATAATAATAATTTTAAGACGAGTAAAAGTAGATTATTTTTTCGATTAATATAATTTACGACGCTTGTTGCAAACCATGGTTCTTAATTCAAAAAAGATTCGAAACATTACCTTAACGTAGCAACTAAATTGAATGTTCAGAAATTGAAATTGAGCTTGAACATTTATTTTTGCGCGCTGTTTTTCAATGTTTATAACTTAAATCAATCAGAAGATGACCAATTTTCTTAAAATACTTTTAACCGCAGTTTTTATAGTATTTTTAAGCGGTGTATTTGCCCAAACAGGAAGCATTTCAGGTGTTGTTAAAGATTACGATTCGGGCGACAGGGTTCCTTTTGCTTCTGTTACAGTAGTTTCTGAAAACTCTGGCGAGACCATTGGCGGAGCTGTTTCGAACGATAAAGGACGTTTTAAGATTGATGATCTTAAAAATGGTAATTATAAAGTGGTGGTGTCGTTTATTGGCTACCAAACCGATACCATAAATGCGGTTTTGGTTGAAGCGAACAAACTACATGCTCATTTGGGTGAGATTGCCATTTCTGCAGCATCAATCGAACTCGAGGGGGTTGAAGTTCGGGGAAATGCCAAGGCTACCTCGCGAAAAATAGATAGACAAACCTACCGGGCCGGCGACTTTGAAACTGCCAGTGGGGGGACTGCTGTTGATGTGCTGAATAAACTACCATCGGTATCGGTTGATCCGGATGGGACGGTTTCTTTGCGCGGAACAAGTGATTTTATGGTTTATTTGAATGGAAAACCAACACAGATGGAGGCTTCGGTTTTGTTAAACCAAATTGCGGCAAGCAATATCGAAAATATTGATGTAATTACAGTGCCAACTGCACGTTACGATGCCCAAGGTAAAGGTGGAATTGTAAATATTGAGACGAAAAAAAGTGGTGCCGACGGCTTCTCTATTTCGTCTAATGGCTTGCTTGGAGGCTCGCCCTGGGGAAATAAAACAGATAAATATAGTGGCTACAAAATGAAAGACGACCGCTATGGTGCCGGACTAAATATGGTCTATCGGAAAGACGACTTTGCTTTATTTGGCGGGGTAAATTACAACTATAAAAATGTGAACGGACTGCGCGTTGGCGATGCGCGACTGTTACAAAGCAATGGATCGTATTATCACATGGTGGCTGATGGCGAACGCCCGGAATGGTATGAAAACTATTCGGCTAATTGGGGTATCGATTATAAGCTTTCAGCAAATAGTACGGTTTCAGCCTCGTATTATTACGGAAATCGCACAGAAGGGCGTTCGGCTTTTTATGTGTACAACAATTTTTATGGCGATGTGGAAAAAAATCCGATTCAGGGAATTGATGCTGAAAACCATTGGATTTACAATCCGAATACCGACGACCGTTTTGGGAAATTCCATACGGCAAACATCGACCTCATTCAAAAGTTCGACAATAAATCGCAGGTGAAACTGTCGTTGTTGTACGAACACTCGAATTTAAGCCGCCACCTGGATAACCTGGATTACGATTTTGATAAACCCAACGATGAGCCAGGCCAGTTGCTAAAACATTATCAGCAAACTGATGCCACTCCGCTGGATGGTTTTCGTACTTCGATTGAGTGGGAGAAAGAACTGGAAAATGAGGGAAAACTAGGCATTGGTTTTCAGCCGCAGTTTGTGAAACAGGAGGGTGGATACAATTACGATACCTTAAATGTAAACACCGGAGCCTGGGGTACCAACAATAAATTTAATAATGATGTGGAATTATCGCGGGCTATTTATGCCGGCTACATTGATTATTCAGGAACTTTCGGAAAATTAAACCTGGTTGCCGGTTTACGTCTGGAATATACCGATCAGTTACTGGAGATTGGTAACCCGGATTATGTAGATATTTTTGAACGTCCACAGCAGACCGAATACAAAGTTCAGCAGCTCGATTGGTTTCCAACATTACACACGCAATACGGTTTTAATGAAAGGCATGTACTCACCTTTGCTGCGAGTAGAAGGATTAACCGTCCGCCAACAAAAAATATGGCGCCTTTTCTGTACCGCCGTCATTACGAGGTCTACCTGGTTGGCGATCCGGAACTGGAACCCGAATACCTGACTAATTTTGAGCTTTCGCTGGATAAAAAAGTGGGCGAACAAAGTTTTACCCTAACCGGTTTTTACCGTGGAACCGATAATGCAATTTTCCGTGTGAACACCGTTTACGAAGAAGAAAACGTACTGATACGCAGTTATACCAACTCGGGCAATGTGCAGTCATTGGGTGCTGAGCTAAACGCCAACCTGAGTGCTGGGCAATTTGCCAAATTTTTTATTGGTGGCTCTTTGTATAATTTTAATGCACAGGGCGAGGTGTTTGGTTACAAAGAAGATAATTCGAGCACCAACTGGAGCATAAAGGGAAATATGAATTTATTTTTTACGAAGGAGATAAAATTTACGCTTGATTTTGATGCCCGCTCGTCGACGGTTACAACACAAGGCGAGAATTACAACTTTTGGATGAGCAATACTGCTTTGAATTACACCCCGGAGAAGCTAGCCGGATGGGATTTCTCGGTAAAAGTTCTGGATATTTTTGGATCCAATCAAACCGGGTTAAATACGCGTGCCTACAATGCTCAGCAACAACAAATATTTTACCAGGAAGTAGAGTACGACCGCTATGGCCCCATTGTGGAGCTGGGGGTGACATACTCGCTCAACCTAAACGGCAAGTCGAAGAAAAATGCGGGTAGTATTTTTGGTAAAGGGCAGTTTTAAACCATTTTCAGATATTTATACCAACTCAACTACGGTTATCTCGGGAGGCATACCAATTCTCCCGGGAAACCCAATGTAACCAAAACCACGGTTTACATAAAGGTATTGATCTTTTTCGCGGTATAATCCACCCCAGCGGGGGTATTTGTATTGCACGGGGCTCCATTTAATTCCGGCACGTTCAATGCCAAACTGCATGCCATGTGTGTGTCCGGCAAAGGTGAGATCAATATCGGTTGATTTTATCACCTCTTCGTCCCAGTGCGAAGGATCGTGGCTCATCAGAATTTTTACGGGCTGGCCAATTGCTTTTTCTGCCGCTTTTTGTAAATCGCCATGCTGAGGGAAGGGAGGTTTACCCCAATTTTCCACACCAATCAATGCAATTTCTTCATCGTTAATGCTAATGGTTTCGGTTTCGTTAAGCAGTAAGCGAAATCCAATTTTTTTGTGAAACTGTTTTATTGCAGCCAGGTTCTTTTCTTTGGCAGCAGGTGATTCCCATTCCGAGTAATCGCCATAGTCGTGATTACCCAAAACGGAATATTTGCCAATGGTGGCTTTCAGTTTATAAAGTACCGGTGCCCAGCCTTCGGTTTCTTCAGCAAAATTATTTACAAGATCGCCGGTAAATAACAGAATGTCGGGTTTTTGTTCGTTAATCAGCTCAACGGCTTTTGCCACCTGGTCGTATTTTTTGTTGAAACTACCCAAATGGATGTCTGATAACTGTACAATTTTTAATCCTCTGAATGGTTTTGGCAAGTTCTCAAAATACAAACTTTCGCGCATTACGCGGTAGTTAAATTTCCCTTTTGTAACTCCGTAAAGGATTGACGCAAATGGGATAGCTGCCAAAACCAGTCCCATTTGATATAAAAATTCTGCTCGCTCCATTTTCCTCCCCGAATTATTTGGTGTAAAACTTCTTTTCCTTTTTCCCTTTATCCTGTTAATAACAGTTTGAAACAGCAACTGAATATCTTTTAGTAGTACAAAAACAATGAATACAAACTTTGGAATATAAAACAAGGCAAAACTAACCACCAGATAGCCGGCGTAAATATAGGCATCGGCCTGTTTTACATGTTCTATCCCAAACATAAACAGGCAAAAGCCTGCAAAAATTGCAACTGAAATTCCCCAGAAAAGTAGGCTGAGCACTCGTTTTAAAATCCGTAATCTGAGCTTGGCGAGCAAAGGCTTTATGCCACGAAAGGTGTATATATCTACCAGTAGCATAAATAATAACATCGGAATTAATAACATCGCACTTGCTCTCATAAAACTGCCTCTTTGTTTTAAGTGGTTGCAAATAAACGCTTTTATTCCTTAATTGTTTTTGAATCAGAATTCAAATAATCACAAAAAAACTTAAATGAATGCTCGAATCAGCAGTTGATTCGGTATAATTCTGACTTAATCCTCAGACGCTTCTTTTGTTTTAATAGAATGAGCCACCAGGCGGTTAATTTCTTGTAACTCTTTTGGAGAAAAGTGGCGGTATTGGCCTGGTTTTAATTTACCAAGGCTGATATTCATTATACGCATGCGCTTCAATCGCGTAACTTCGTAGCCCAGGTGTTTACACATTCGCCGTATTTGCCGGTTCAGCCCCTGTGTAAGTATTATGCGGAAGGTAAAATCGTTGATTCGTTCGACCCTGCATTTTTTTGTTACCGTGTCGAGAATGGGAACGCCGTTGCTCATTTGCCGGATAAAAGCTTGTGTTATTTTTCGGTTGACGCTAACGATGTATTCTTTTTCGTGATTATTGCCGGCGCGCAGTATTTTGTTTACAATATCGCCATCGTTGGTCATAAAAATAAGGCCTTCGCTTGGTTTGTCCAGGCGCCCAATTGGAAATATCCGTTCAGGAAAATTAATGTAATCAATAATGTTGTCTTTTTTGCTGGTGTCAGTTGTGCAGGTTATTCCCACGGGTTTATGGAAAGCGAGATAAATGTTGGGTACCTCTTTACTTATCATTTCTCCGTTTACTTCAATTTTATCGTCGGGGGTAACTTTTACTCCCAAACCTGCTACGGCTCCATTCACCCTCACTTGTCCGGCTTCAATAAAACGGTCGGCCTCGCGCCGCGAGCAAAAGCCGGTTTCTGAAATTGCTTTATTTAATCGTTTGCTTTCCACTGGTGGCAAAGGTAGAAAATCTACAACCACCAGTTGTAATTTTTTCTGTCATAAAAAAGATAATGAAACAAGCATGGTATAAGGAATACAAAAGGACATGAATAAATTAATCATCCGAGTTTAACGGGTATCGAGCAGTAAATATTAAATTGCTATCATATGTGTTTGAAATACAAAGTGTTAATTTAGTTATATTAAAACATAAAACAGCTTCTATTTGCCTGCAGCATAAGCACGCAATTGTAGCATTAAATGTGGCAGCCTGTTTATAATTCATCCAACCAGTCTTCCAGTTTTTTTATGGCGTAAACCATTTTGCTGCAATATTTTTTCAGAAATGCTTCTGTTAAAGGAGTGTCTTTGTATTCTGTCATGGCTGTTTTCAGAACACTTTCACCATCAAAATCAACATAGGCAATTCGAGCGGTCAGCTCTTCGGGTTGACGCCCAAAGTCCATGCCCGGAAGAAAAGCCACGCCCGTTTCGCGAAGAATGGCCTCGCACAATTCAAACGAAGTTAGAATACCCCGTGCAGCAAGCCGCTCACGGTAGAGATTAAAATTCGGGAACAAGTAGAATCCACCTTTCGGCGTGGGTACTGTAATGTATTTTGCACGTAGCCGGTTGGCAAAATAGCTGCCAAGTGTTTTTAAAATACGGCGCGAATGTAGCAGGTATTCATCAATCTCAGGATGATCTTCAAAAGCCGTTATGGCTGCGTATTGAATTGGCGCACTTGTTGATGTAAATGTTTCGCTGGCAACAGTAGCCATGGCGTTTTGCAGCCATTTTAAGTTCGATGGGAAAGTAAAGGTGCCAAGTCGCCAGCCACCGGCTCCTGCCCATTTGCTTAAACCACTGCTTACAATGGTGCCTTCAGGGTAATATCTTGCTATCGATACATGCTCTCCGTTGTGGTCGAGTAAACTGTAAATTTCATCCGAAATCAATATAATATTATATTTCCTGGCTACTTCGGCCAGTTTTTTCAACCAATTTTCAGAGTAGGTTGCCCCTGTTGGATTCGATGGATAATTTAAAATAACCACGCGCGGTCGGTCGGGGTCGGTGCGGCAAATCAGGTCCAGCTTTTCCGGACTCAATTTCCATTCGCTTTCTTCTGATGTGGGAACCCATGTAACATGGCGACCCGCAATACGTGCCTGTGGAGAGTAAGAAACCCAGCTTGGTGTGGGAATAATAAGTTCTCCGTAATAAACCAACTGCAAGATAAAAATAAGTTCTTTCGACCCTGGGCCAATCATAATATCATCAGCCGAGCCCTCCAAGCCCTGGTGTCGGTAATTAAATTCAGCTATTGCTTCGCGCAAGGGAATTAGGCCTTTAACCGGCAAATAATCTTTCTGATGGGCGTTTTTTCGCAAAGCTTCCTGTACAATTTCCGGTACCGGGAAAGGTGATTGGCCAAGTCCCAATTTGTATACCGTTTCTCCTTTTTTAATGAGTTCGTTGCTTCGTTCGTTAATAAGTAAGGTTGCCGACTGGTTTAACCCTCTAACATTTAAGTTGAGGTTTACAAAATGATTGCTTTTTAGTCCTTTTTCCATCTTACTGCTATTTTAATTGATTAAATAATTCAATATGGTATCAAAAATAGCAATTGGATTTCAAAAAGACAATATTCGTGTGGTTTTGTGGAAATGTGATCTACTATTTTAACATTCTGTTGATATTTGGTAATTTTAAATAACGATGGACAGGAAGCCTACTGATTCTGGAAAAACTATGGCCTTATACAAGACGTATTTTAGCCTGCCATTTGCATTTTTTATGGATAACGGTAATGTTGGCGACCAACAATACATTTAAACAACCCAAAAAACGAAAGTTTGTATGTCGTTAAACACTGTTTGGAATCTATTTAATTGATGGTTCTGTTAGGTAAAAGTTCGAGCAACTTAGCTGTGAATCAGTTCTAAAATCTTTTCCAGCCAAAGCGCATCAACTTTAGTAAATGCAGCTTTTTCAGAGCTGTCAACATCCAGTACTCCAATTATTTTTCCATTGGTATTTTTTAAAGGAACTACAATCTCCGAGTTTGATCTGGAATCGCAGGCAATATGTCCGGGAAAAGCATGAACATCTTCAACAATAACTGTTTCTTGCTGGTTAAAAGCAGCCCAGCATACGCCTTTATTTTTCTCCAAAACCTGGCAGGCTACCGGTCCCTGGTACGAGTTTACTGTCATTTTACCATCTTCAAGTAAGTAATAACCTGTCCAGAAAAAATATTCCATTTTATGATGTAAAACCGCAATAATGGTAGCCATCCGGGCCTGTGTGTTGTTGCTTTTTAAAACCAGTTCGCTTAATTGTTTGTAAATCCTGCCGTATCTGCCATCTTTCTTTTTGTCTTCCATCTGTTGTTCTTTCTGTTATAATAAAAAGCTTTTTTCTTTTTAGCACGAATAAACAAAAAATCATTAGTTTAGTTGAACAAAACTTGAAAAATGTACCGTATTATCGACGATCCGAACGAGCGACAATGGGGAATGCTGGTGCACATTGCTGCGCTGGCAACGTTTATTCTTCCTATTGCTGGAAATATAATAGGCCCGCTTATTGTTTATCTGATGAAAAAGGATGAGTATGATTTTGTAAATGAACAAGGAAAGGAAGTATTAAATTTTCAGATTACGTGGTCCATTATTTTTTTCATATCTGTAATTTTAATTTTTGTGGGAATTGGCGTTTTAATGCTTATTGGTTTTGGAATAGCCTGGTTGGTTTTGGTAATTGTTGGCGCTGTTTCGGCCAGTAACGGTACAGCTTATTATTATCCGTTTACCATTCGTTTTTTGCAATAAAATGATAAAAAAAATTAACAAAGCAATACTGGAACAAATAAGCAAAGAAGCAGGGGAATCAGGCAGGCTCAGAAAAAATTACAATTATCATCCTGATTTTAACGATCCCATTAACCGGATGTTAAATGCTGTAGAGCCAGGCTCGTATGTGCAGCCTCATAAACACGAGAACCCTGATAAACGCGAGGTGTTTCTTTTGTTAGAAGGAAAGTTGCTGGTTGTTTTTTTTACTAACGAGGGAGTTATTAGCGACCATCTTATTCTGGATAAAAAGCAACATTTTGGTGTTGAAATTCCCCCGGCCACATGGCACACTATTATTTCGCTTGAAAGCGGTACAGTGGTATACGAAATAAAAGATGGGCCGTATTTACCCGCCGACGATAAAAATTTTGCAGCCTGGGCACCCAAGGAAGGCGAAACCGGCTGTACTGTTTATATAGCCGGAATTTTAGATCAACTTAATATTCAGCTTTAATTCTTAATCATTCGGCAGGCTGTATTCCTGATAGTTTGTTAGAAATGTTTACTTTTGCAGCCTTATAAAATTTTTCAGAATGGCACAAAAACCGTCAATACCAAAAGGTACACGCGATTTCTCACCGGTAGAAATGGTGAAAAGAAATTATATTTTCGATACCATTAAAGAAGTTTTTCGCTTGTATGGATTTCAGCCTATTGAAACTCCGGCAATGGAAAACCTCTCAACTTTAATGGGAAAGTACGGCGAAGAAGGAGATAAATTGTTATTTAAAATCCTGAATTCGGGTGACTTTATTTCAAAAGTGCCGCAGGAAATGCTCGACGATAAAAACTCAAATAAACTTACCACAAAGCTCTCGGAAAAAGGATTGCGCTACGACCTTACCGTGCCATTCGCCCGTTACGTTGTACAATATCGAAACGATTTGGCATTTCCGTTTAAACGCTACCAGATTCAACCGGTTTGGCGTGCCGATCGTCCGCAAAAAGGACGTTATCGCGAATTTTATCAGTGCGACGTGGATGTTATAGGTAGCAACAGCCTGCTTAACGAAGTAGAATTAGTGCAGATTATTGATGATGTTTTTAACCGATTGGGTATAAACACCACCGTAAAAATTAACAATCGAAAGATTTTAGCCGGGATTGCCGAAGCTATTGGCGAGGCAGAACGAATGGTGGATATTACTGTGGCTATTGACAAACTGGATAAAATTGGTTTGGAGAAAGTAAATGCTGAAATGATTGAAAAAGGCATTTCACAGGAAGCAGTTGAAAAACTTCAACCCATTTTATTACTTGAAGGAACAACTCCGGAAAAACTGGCTCAAATTGAAACGGTTATTGGCCAAACAGAAATTGGAGCAAAGGGAATTGCCGAGATGAGAACCATGTTTAATTATTTGGAAAACATCGATTTAAATACCACGGTTGAACTCGACCTCACGCTGGCAAGAGGACTTAACTACTACACCGGAGCTATTTTCGAGGTAAAATCAAACGATGTTAAAATTGGCAGCATTTGCGGTGGCGGACGCTACGATGATTTGACCGGTATTTTTGGTATGCCCGATGTTTCGGGAGTTGGTGTTTCGTTTGGTGCGGAGCGTATTTACGATGTTTTGGTGCAACTTAATGCTTTTCCTGAAGAATCGCTTGAGACAACAAAGGTGTTATTTGTAAATTTTGGCGAAAAAGAGGAAGCCTATTGTTTGCCTGTTTTAAACCTGTTGCGAAAAAGTGGTGTAAATGCCGAAATATTTCCCGAAAGTGCGAAAATGAAAAAGCAAATGACCTACGCCAACCGTAAAGCTATTCCGTTTGTAATTTTGGCAGGCGATAACGAAATTGAGGCCAACAAGTTTACGCTCAAAAATATGGAAACTGGCGAGCAGCAATTGCTGGACCCTAAAGAACTGATAAATATCCTGAAATAGCTGATTGAATTATCCGATATTGCTCCAAAATGTTGGAAGCAATGATTGTAACAGTTTCAAAACGTACTGTAAAAATACTGGGAGGCGATGTGCGTTTCCCCTGAAAAATATTATCCCCTTTTTAAGATTAGCGATTAAGTATTACGAAAATTCATTGTGATTTTGCGCTTGCTTTTCTTCCGCATTTTTTCAATTCTTCAGTTTAGTAATTTTACAGTTTAAATCATGGCAAATCGTATTTTTGAGATTACACCCAAAAATCTCACTTTTGAAATTATTCAGGATATTCTCGAAAACAAAGTAAAACTCAAACTATCCGAGATTTCAATTCAGCTTATTCATAAAAGTAAAAGGTATCTTGATAATAAACTTGAGCGGGCAGAAAAGCCGCTTTATGGTATTAATACCGGTTTTGGAGCTTTGTGCGACATTGAAATATCGAAAGATGAGTTAAGTAAACTACAGGAAAACCTTGTTGTTTCGCATGCCTGCAACCTGGGAAACGAAATACCTGGCGATGTAGTTAAGCTGATGCTTTTGTTAAAAGCGCATGCCCTTGCGAAAGGAAATTCGGCGGTGCAATTAATAACGGTACAGCGCATTTTAGACTTGTTTAACCACAACGTTTTACCGGTAGTTTGCGAACAAGGGTCGCTTGGTGCCAGTGGCGATCTGGCACCTTTGGCTAAGTTGTTTCTACCATTACTCGGCCTTGGGGAAGTAAATTTTGAAGGAAAAAAACAGGCGGCAGGACCGGTATTAAAGCAGTTGGGGTGGGAGCCCATAAAGCTTGAAGCAAAAGAAGGACTGGCCTTGCTTAACGGCACCCAGTTTATGAGTGCGCATGCTGTTTATACCTTGTTAAAAACCTTCCGGATTATCGACCAGGGAGATATTATTGCAGCACTGTCGCTTGATGCTTTTGATGGTTTGTTGGAACCGTTTTCAGAAAACATACAACGAATTCGACCACACAAAGGCCAGGCTGAAACAGCCAAAAATTTTAGAAATGTACTTGCCGGAAGCGAGATGCAGGCCAAACCCAAAGAACATATTCAGGATCCATACTCGTTTAGGTGTATTCCGCAGGTACACGGTGCCGTAAAAGATGCGGTACATTATGTGGCCGGAGTGGTACAGACTGAAATTAATTCGGTAACCGATAATCCAACGGTTTTTCCGGATGAGGATTTGATTATTTCCGGGGGGAATTTCCATGGAGAACCCCTGGCCTTGTCGCTTGATTTTCTGGCAATGGCAATTAGCGAGCTGGGAAGTATTTCCGAGCGTAGGACCTATCGCCTGATTGCGGGAGAAAGAGGTTTGCCAGAGTTTCTGGTTGCCAACCCGGGTTTAAATTCGGGCTTTATGATTCCACAATACGCCGCTGCTTCAATTGTAAGTCAGAATAAACAGCTTTGTACACCTTGTGTTGTCGACTCTATACCATCGTCAAACGAACAGGAAGACCACGTTAGCATGGGCGGTAATGCTGCAACAAAAGCCTTAAAAGTAATTCTGAATACCGAGAAAATACTGGCTGTTGAGTTATACAATGCAGCCCAGGCTATGGATTTTCGCCGCCCCATGAAATCATCACCATTTATCGAAAATTTTGTAAAAGAGTACCGCCGAAAGGTACGTTTTGTGGAAGAGGATTTGGTAATGTACGAAGGGATAAATAAAACTATTGCGTTTTTAAACAGCACCAAAATCAATCGTTTATAAGCATAAAAAAACAGGATGCAGAAATCATCTGACAGCCTGTTTATTACCCCTCACTCACCCTTTTGGTACTATTCTGTTATTGTTTTAACAGAATCGTATTAATATTTTCGGTAAACATCTTTTTTGTGTCTTCTTTAGTGCGTGCAATGCCCGATGTCATGGTAGGTTTTCCTTCCATTGGGATGTACAAAAAGGCAGGGATGCCTTTAACTCCAAATACCGCAGCCAGCTCACGCTCAACTTGCGTGTCAATTTTATATACATGAACCTTGCCCTCAAAGTCGTTGGCTACTTCTTCCAAAATTGGTGCAGCTGTTCTGCATGGCCCGCACCAGTCGGCATAAAAGTCAATTAAGGCAGGTTTGTCACCTTTATATTTCCATTCTTTTGGCGAATTCTCGTAATCCCATATTTTTTCAAGAAACATGGCTTTGGTTAGCATTGTTGTGGCCTTATCGGCTGATGCTACCGAAGGATTGTTTGAATTTGAATTTTCGGTTTTGGCGTCACACGAGGTGTAGCCCAATACCAAAATAAATGCAAGCATTAAAGTTGTAATCTTTGTTTTCATTGTATTTGTGCTTTTATTGTTATCAACGGTAGAAAATCAAAATTTGTTCAAATATATAAATATTTAAATATGTGTATGCAATAATTGTTCCAAAAGTTATCTCAATAAAACTACAATATTTTCTTTTCAACGCAACCTTTTTGCTTTTTCGTAAATCTAACAGCTGAGATTAAATAATTTAAACAGTGATGAAGAAGATAGCATTAGGAATTTTAATTGGATTAACGGTTTTTATTACCGGATGTTTAGATGATGACGGATATTCGCTCAACGATGTTTGGATTGGTTTTGGGATATACAAAGGAGATGGCGAAAGTTCTGGAACTTTAGTGATGGACAGTGACGATGTATTGGTTCCGTTGGCTGCAACAAACCCACGGTGGTTTGAAGATTTTTCGGATGGGGATCGTGTTCTGGTAAATTATACCATTTTAGACGAAGACCAAACAAGCAGCTCTACACCCCGCTACTACGTAAAAGTTAACAATATTAACGATGTGTTGATGAAAGGAGTGCTGGACATAACTGAAGAAATTGAGGATAGTATTGGCAACGACCCAATTATTGTTGAAAAAGCCTGGATAAAAGACAGTTTGTTGAGTTTTCGGTTAAAGTATTGGGGGTACAACGAAATTCATTTTCTGAACCTGATAAAACAACCGGGCGAAATTACTGCCAACGACCAACCTATTCAGTTGGAGTTGCGGCACAATGCAAACAACGATCAGGAATCGATACCTTACACCGCTTATGTATCGTTTAGTTTGAACAGTTTGCGTATAGCCGGACTCGACTCGGTACAGTTTGAGGTTACAGCAAGCGATTACGATGGTGAGACCTATTTCGACAGTGGAGTGTTTGATTATAGCAATTTGGAATTACCATAGTCATAAAAGTTAAACAGTGTAAAATTAAAGGTGTCTGCATGGACACCTTTTTTTGTGCAAAAATCATTGCCAGAAGCATTCAAAAGTTTTTATTTTGACTTTTAAATCTTTCAAAGATAAAATCATGAAGAACATTGCACTTTTATTATTTGCTGCCTTTTTGGTAGTTAGTTGTACCCAAAAAGAAGCGGGTCAGGCTTCAAAAAACTATGTGCCGGAAACGCCCCGGTTAAGCTCCGATGTGATGACACCTGAGGTGCTTTGGTCCTTTGGTCGTTTGGGGGGCGCCCAGGTTTCGCCTGATGGCACAACTGTTTTGTATACGGTTACTTATTACAACATTGAAGAGAATAAATCGTACCGCGATGTTTATTCCATTCCGGTTAGTGGCGGCAAAGCAGTAAATATTACCAACACAGCTGCCAACGAGTACAATGTTTTGTGGCGGCCCGATGGCCAAAAAATTGGTTATTTGTCGGCTGCTTCGGGTAGTGTGCAGCTATGGGAAATGAATCCTGATGGAAGTTCGCAAAAGCAGGTTTCCGACATTGACGGAGGAATATTCGGATTTCAATATGCTCCCGATCAGTCGAAAATATATTACCTAAAAGCGGTTAAGCTTGATGATGACATTCATGATCTTTTTCCGGATTTACCCAAGGCAAATGCCCGATTGGAAAACGATATTATGTACCGGCATTGGGATACCTGGCACGATTATACCTACAACCATATTTTTATTGCCGATTATGAAAACGGTAAAGTGGGCCAAGGAACTGATATTATGGCCGGAGAACGCTTCGATTCGCCGATGAAACCCTTTGGCGGTAACGAACAGATTGTTTGGAGCCCCGATTCGAAAACGCTTGCCTATGTGTGTAAAAAGAAAGTGGGACTGGAATATTCGCTGTCAACCAATTCTGATATTTATTTGTATGATACAGCGAATGGTCAAACCAGCAATTTTACTGAAGGAATGATGGGCTACGATCAGAATCCGGTTTTTTCGCCCGATGGCAAATACCTTGCCTGGGAAAGTATGGAGCGCGATGGCTACGAGTCGGATAAAAACCGATTGTTTGTAGCCAGCCTTGCCAATGGTGAGAAAAAAGATTATACTCTGAATTTTGATCAGAATGCCCATGGACTAAACTGGAGTACCGACGGAAAGTCGATTTATTTTATCAGCGATATTCATGCAACCGACGAGATTTATCATCTGGATTTGGCAGATGGTAATTTTACCCGAATAACTGATGGCGTTCATAATTACCAAAGTGTTGTGCCTGTTGGAAATCAGTTGCTGGCGCAAAAAGTTTCCATGTCGCACCCGGCTGAGCTTTATTTGGTCGACCCGAATACCGGAACGGATAAAGCGCTAACAGCAGTAAACAAGGGGATTCTTGATCAGTTAACAATGGGTAAAGTTGAAAAGCGCTGGATAACTACAAGCGATGACAAACAAATGGCTGTTTGGGTTATTTACCCACCACATTTTGACCCGAACAAAAAATACCCGGCTTTACTTTATAATCAGGGTGGACCACAGGGGACAGTAAGTCAGTTCTGGTCGTACCGCTGGAATTTTCAAATGATGGCGGCCAACAATTATATCGTTGTTGCTCCTAACCGAAGAGGTTTACCGGGTTTCGGACAGGAATGGAACGAACAAATATCGAAAGATTACGGTGGTCAAAATATTAAAGACCTGCTTACTGCTATTGATGAAGTGGCTAAAGAACCATACGTTGACGAAACAAAACTTGGTGCTGTTGGGGCCAGCTATGGCGGCTTTTCGGTAATGTACCTGGCCGGAAATCACGATAAGCGGTTTGGTGCATTTATTGCTCACGATGGTATTTTTAACTTCGAACACATGTATACCTCTACCGAAGAAATGTGGTTTGTGAATTTCGATTATGGCGGCGCTTATTGGGATAAAGAAAATGCTGCTGCCCAACGATCGTATACTTTCTCTCCACACAAATACATTCAAAACTGGGACACCCCAATATTAATTGTGCAGGGAGAAAAAGATTACCGTGTACCTCCCGAGCAGGGAATGGCAGCATTTAATGCAGCTGTTTTGCGTGGGGTGCCGGCTCAAATGTTATATTTTCCGGAAGAAAACCATTGGGTGTTGCAACCGCAAAACGGAATTCTGTGGCAACGCGTATTTTTTAACTGGCTGGATAAATGGTTAAAATAGTTTGCATAAGTGGTTTTGGATGAGGAGAATGCTGTCGGGGATCTGTTTAAAGCTAACCGGCAGCATTCTTTTTTGGTTAATTCCCTTATTTTTGAATGAAATTAAACACAACATTCATGAGGAAAATACATGTTGGTTTTATTGGGGCAGGAGGAATTGCCCGTGCACATGTTTACGCCATTCAGGCTTTAAAATTTTACTATGGAAATGTTCCTGATATTATTTTAGAATCAGTGGCTTCTGCCCGACAGGAAAGCAGAGCAAAATTTGCCACCGAAATGGGATTTTTTGAAGCGCAGTCGGTTGAGGAATTCAGCAGGAATGAAAACATTGAGGCCGTTTTTATACTGGGGCCCAACAAGGTACATTTCGAGCATTTTAAACTGGCAATAAGAATGCCTCATGTAAAGTCAATTTACCTGGAAAAACCGGTGTGCGCTTCGCTTGCTGAAGAAGAGCAAATGAAATCGTTGCTCGAAAGTGTTGGCTCGGATGTAAAAATACAGGTAGGATTTCAGTATTTGCAAACTGCCTCGGTGCGCCAATGTTTGAAATTGTGGCAATCAGGTAAGCTGGGAAATCCCATTCATTTTGATTTAAAATATTACCATGGCGACTACCTGCAGGAAAGTTATCGGAAAAAGCGGGTTACCCGTTTAACTCCTGCCCCTGATGGGGGCGCAATGGCTGATCTTGGATCGCACGGAATTAGTCTGTTGATGGCTTTTATGGGCGATAAATTACAAATAACAAGCGCTTTACAGGGCGGAACATTTTCAGGTGTGCCGGCAGATTCTGATTTGTTTAGTTCGCTGGCGTTATTCGAGCCGGTAAGTGGGGCGGTTGGCAATATGTCGGCAAGTCGCATCAGTTCAGGCTCGGGCGACCTCGTTAGCCTGGAGATTTATGCCGAAAAAGGAGCTTTGCGCTATTCTTCGGAACATCCCGATTATTTTGAGTTTTACACCGAAGGATCAAACCAATGGGTGAAACAAATGATTGGGAGCAGGTACGAGCCGGTAAGCAGCTTTCCTTCGGGGCATGTGCCTCCGGGGTGGTTGCGATCGATGGTTCATGCACATTACCAGTTTTTTACCGGTGACGATAAGGAAGCCGCAATTGCTGATTTAAACCATGGGTTGGCAGTTCAGCGAATTGTAAGAGAAACGGCGGCGCATTTACAACAATTCAGAGAAAATTTTAAAAATGAACAATAGAAAAAGTGGAATTCTTCTTCACATTACCTCGTTACCGGGGGCCGAAGGAATTGGTACCCTTGGAAAAGAAGCCTATGCCTTTGTCGATTTTTTGGTAGAAACCGGGCAAAAACTATGGCAAATTCTGCCTCTTGGGCCGGTTGGCGCAGGTAATTCTCCCTATCAGTGTTTTTCAGCTTTTGGTGGAAATGCCTTGCTTATTGATAGTGAGTTGTTAATGCAGGAAGACTTGTTAACACCTGACGATTTTCAGGCAATGCCACGGTTTAGTGCGAAGAAAGTAGATTTTGACAAGGTTACGAATTGGAAAAAATCATTGCTGGAAAAGGCTTTTATTCGATTTCAGGAAAATCGTTTTAATGATTACAGCAATGAGTATTCCCACTTTTTGAATGAACATGGCTGGTGGTTAAATGATTATGCCTTGTTTATTTCAGCACGCAATTATTTTGGCGGATTGCATTGGAGCGAATGGGATAGGGGCATTAAATTCAGGGAGCAGGGTGCGCTGGATGCTCTTACGGCTAAATTGAAAAAACAGATTGATTATCAAAAATTTATTCAGTTTCTTTTTTTCAGGCAATGGCATGGGTTAAAACGCTATGCCAACGAAAATGGGGTGCAAATTGTTGGCGATGTTCCTTTGTATGTGTCGGGTGATAGTTCTGATGTTTGGACCAATACAGATATTTTTCTTTTGGATGAGGATTTAAATCCAACAGAAGTAGGAGGCGTACCACCCGATTACTTCTCTGAAACCGGCCAGCTATGGGGGAACCCGGTGTTCGACTGGCCCCGGCTAAAAGAGCGCCAATACGATTGGTGGATGGCCCGACTGCATTTTAATTTAAATATGTTTAACCTGGTGCGTATCGATCATTTTCGCGGTTTGGAGTCGTTTTGGTCGGTTCCGGCTGATGAGGAAACGGCTATTAACGGAAAATGGATTCCGGCGCATGGCTACGAAATGTTGAGTTTGATAAAAAGCCAGATTGGTATTTTGCCTTTTATTGCTGAAGATTTGGGAATAATTACCACTGAGGTAGACCACTTGCGCGAACGCTTTAATTTACCCGGAATGAAAGTGTTGCAATTTGCTTTTACCACTGATGCTACCAATAAGGACTTACCGCATAACTACGATAAAAACTTTGTGGTATACACCGGAACGCATGATAACAATACCACACTTGGCTGGTTAAATGCAGTTGCTGAAGAGGAAAAGGAAATGGTAAGCAAATATTTCTCAACTTATGACTCGATAAGAGAGCTGGTGGAAATGGCCATGTCTTCGGTTGCCGAAACCGCTATTTTACCTATGCAGGATGTGCTGGAGCTTGACGAGCGTTCGCGAATGAACACCCCGGGAACACCTACCGGGAACTGGGGATGGCGATTTCAGTGGAAACAATTGAAAACAAGGCAGAAAAACTTTTTGAGGGAAACCACGCTGAAGTATAACCGCTAGCAATGCAAAACAGAGACGTATCGGTGTAATATGGGGTTAACCGTTTTACAATTGTGTTTGGCGAAGGGGGAGGCTTCCGAGCAATAGCGACAAGCAAAGTTACCGCTCATTAAATCATTGCAGCGTTACCGCATTCAAGCATTGCAACAATTTCCTCAATCAACAACACATAAATACTGCTTCGGCAAACTTTTTGGGCTGTTCAGCATGTAACCAGTGTCCTGCTTCGGGGATATCAACAATGCGGGCCTCCGGATAAATCTCTTTTATCAGTTCCTTGTCGTTGTCAAGAATGTATTTTGAAAGCAGTCCGCGAATAAAAATAACAGGGTAAGCGGTTATTGGAATCCTGTCGTCTAACCAATGAATATTCACACCACTTACAATCTCTTCAAGGTAATCATAAAGTACTTCGGCATTTAAGCGCCATTGCAGCTGTTTTGTTTTTTTGTTTTTCTCCACATTTTTCAGCAGAAACTGTCTTATGCGTTCATTGTCAATTTTTTCTGCCATAAAATCATCAACATCCTTTCGCGATTTTGCCAACGAGAAATCAATCTCCTGCATGGCCAAAAGAATGTTCTGGTGCAGGTAAAACTGGCTGTCTTCTTTTAATTGGAGGTAATCTTTTGGAGCGATATCGGCAATTACCAGTTTTTCCACTTTTTCGGGAAAATCAGCAGCAAACCACATCGCAACCTTGCCGCCCATGCTGTGCCCAAGTAAAATGGCTTTCTCAATACCGTGTTTTTCAAAAAAGGCTTCCAGATCGTTGCGCATATCATTATATGTATGCGAGTCGGCAAATGGCGAACGGCCATGATTGCGCTGGTCAACAAGGTAAACTGTGTGTTTTTCTGCCAGCCGTTTGGCAATGTTTATCCAGTTGTCAGACGACCCGTAAAGGCCATGAACGACCACCAAAGGTGTTCCATTTCCTTGTTTCCTGAAAAATAAATCCATTTATTTTGCTTTGTTGAATTTTTGCCTCATTAAGTTTTATTTCAGGCAATTGAGGTATTTTTCTATTGTTGTTTCAAGTCCCATGTAAAGCGCATCGGCAATTAATGCATGCCCAATGGAGACTTCCTTCAGGTTCGGGATTTTTTGATACATATAATTCAGGTTTTCAAGGCTCAGGTCGTGACCGGCATTTACATCTATTCCCAAATTTTCGGCAAGTTTAGCCGCTGCAACAAAGGGCTCAATCGCCTTTGCTCTATCCAAAGGATACATTGATGCATAGGGTTCGGTGTATAGTTCAATACGATCTGTTTTTATTTCGGCAGCTCCTTCCACTGCTTTTTCATCCGGATCAACAAATACCGAAGTACGAATTCCGGCTTCTTGCAAACGGCTGATTACCTCTTTTAAAAACCCAAGATGCTGCCAGGTGTCCCAGCCATGATCACTGGTAAGTTGCGCATCTGTATCAGGAACAAGTGTAACCTGGTCGGCCTGCACTTCAATAACCATCTTTAAAAACTCTTCGCTCGGATAACCTTCAATGTTATACTCGGTGGTAATAACGGGCTTAATTTCATAAACATCTTTACGGGTAATGTGGCGTTCATCAGGTCGCGGATGAATGGTTATGCCTTGTGCTCCAAATTTCTGACAATTAATGGCGGCATCTTTTACACTGGGAACTTTGCCTCCGCGAGAGTTTCGCAGTGTTGCAATTTTATTTATATTTACACTTAGTCTGGTCATAAACGATAATATTTAATAATGCAAGTTACTATTTTCAGACTGAACGAATAACATTAAACACTAAAGTTTTGTTGGCAGAAAAATTAATATCAGATGTAATTCCGGCGGTTACCAGTTCCGATAACGGGCGTAAGGCGCTGAGTCATATGGATGTGTATCGTGTGTCGCATATTCCGGTGGTTGACGATACAAAATATCTTGGCCTTGTTTCTGATAAATTAGTTTACGACCTGAACCTGGTGGAAGTTCCTATTTCAACAGCGCTCGATAAGTTAAATACCACTCATGCACACAAGGATCAGCATATTTTTGAACTGGCCGTGGTGATGTACAAACTAAAAATTAGCGTATTGCCGGTGTTGGATGTCGATCATTATTACCTTGGGGCAATTACTCTGTATGATTTGGCGCGTAGGTTTGCCAACCTGTTTTCGCTGCAGGAAGTGGGCGGTGTTGTGGTTGTAGAAATGAATGTTACCGATTATTCGGTTGCTCAAATAAGCCAGATTGTAGAAAGCAACGATGTAAAAATACTGAGTTTCTTTATCGACCGGAAGCCGGGAGCGAATGTGCTTGATGTTATTATTAAACTTGATTCGGAGGAGTTGTCGGGGGTGGTGCAGGCCCTTATGCGATACGATTACAATGTTAAAGCAATTTATCAGGATCGGTCGATGTTAAACGATCTTTACCAGGATCGCTTCGATCAGTTTATGAAATTTATGAACATTTAAACTACGACCCATTGTGAAAGTTGCAGTGTTTGGCACTATTGTCTCAGATGATTTTGTTCCTGTTTTACAGGAGTTTTTCAGTTTTCTTCGCACAAAAAATATTCAGGTGCAGTTGTATAAACCGTTTTATTCGCACCTGGTTGAAGAGTTAAACAGTTCCACTTATTACACTTCATTTTTTCATTCGTACTCCGATTTTGATCCTGATAATTCCTTTGTTTTTAGTGTTGGTGGCGATGGAACCTTTTTGCAGTCCGTGTTAAATATCCGAAATTTTAATATTCCTGTTATTGGATTAAATGGCGGCAGGCTGGGGTTTTTGGCCGATATTTCGGAAGATGAAGTGCACAGTGCTCTGGAACATATTTTTACCGGAAATTACAAGGTGGTTGAGCGTTCGATGCTAGAGATTGAGTTTTCGAACCGTGAAAACCTTGATTTCAATTTTGCACTAAACGAAATGACGGTGTTAAAAACCGATAACGCTTCGATGTTAAATGTTACTGCACGAATTAATGGTGACTTTCTGAATAATTATTGGGCCGATGGTTTAATAATTTCTACACCAACGGGCTCAACAGCCTATTCGCTTAGTGTGGGTGGGCCTATTTTAACACCAAATTCTGCCAACTTTGTTATTACACCATTGGCGCCGCATAATTTAACCATCAGGCCCATTGTAGTTCCCGACGACAGTGAAATTGAGTTGGAAGTAGAGGGCAGGGGAACAAACTACCTGACTTCACTCGATTCGCGCTCGGTAGCTGTTGAGTTTTCAACAAAAATAACGGTTAAAAAGGCCGCCTTTAAATTAAAAACACTTCAGCTGCCTGAACAGCCATTTTTTCACACCCTACGAACCAAGTTAATGTGGGGAATCGACCGGAGGAACTGAATTTCATTGGCCTACTTAACAATTTTTAATCTTTGTTTGGGTTTTATAATAGCAAAGGAGCATGTTATTTTTAGAATTATATTACTTTTGTAGCTTTTGAAAGCAAAAGTTAAAGCGTTTTTTAAGCTATAAGTTCATTGATATTCAGTTGGTTATGGTGTTTATTTTTGTTCGGATTTTAAGTGTGATTTGAGGCTTTTTGCCTGGTATAAATTCATTTTGATTCAACAATAAAGAACACCCTTTCAATTGAGTAAAATGAAAGAAAATAACATGTCTGAGACCATTGTGAAAAAAACAAAATTTAATACCAAAATGAAGAAATTATTATTGGTGTTGCTTACAGTTTTTCTGACTGTTTCAGTACATGCACAAAAAACGGCTGACATAGGAATTTGGGGAGGTTCGTTAACTTCGGTACATGGCGACATGGATGACGATACCCCGTTTCAATCGTTCAATTTAAATTTTGGAGCTTATTTCAGGTATAATTTTAATGCCCGCGTGGCGATGCGAGCCATGTTTTTAACCGGTACTTTTTCGAGCACCGGAGAAGTAGAAAGCGCTCCGTGGGAGTTTGATAAAATGGTTCAGGATTTATCCCTGCAGGCAGAAATTAATTACCTGAGGTATATATTAGGAAAAAAGAAATTACGCTTTAGTCCTTATGTTACCGCAGGAATAGGTGTTGCCTATTTCCCTTATAATTTTAAAGCCAGGGAAATCGCAGAATTTAATCCCAACCATCCAGAGTTGGAATACAATCCGGCAACCGGGCAAATTATTGTAACTGATTATGAAGAATCGGTAGTTACACCAACTATTCCCTTTGGTATTGGCTTTAAATACACCATTGGCGATAGGTTAGGATTAGGCGTTGAGTACCAGATGAGAAAATACATGAGCGATAAGCTGGATGACCTGGACGATCCATTGGCACATGTCAACGGATTTGGCGAAACCATAATTTATAACGACGGTTCGCATAATAATGATTGGGCAGGGTACTTGGGAGTGCATCTCACGTACATGATTTTTATAGGGAAAAAGGCATGTCCGGCTTACGATGCTAAAAATTGGTAATGAAAACAGTGTCTGAAAAAATAGATAACAACAATATTCCAAAACATATTGCCATAATTATGGATGGCAATGGACGTTGGGCTGCTAAATATGGCAAGCCGCGCATTATGGGGCATGAGAATGGTGTTGAGTCTGTTCGCTCAGTAGTGGAAGGTGCCGGTGAAATTGGCGTTAAACACCTTACGCTTTATGCCTTTTCAACCGAAAACTGGGATCGTCCCAAAGAAGAAGTGGATGCGCTTATGGGGCTTTTGGTACATGCCATTGAAGCAGAAACCGATGAGCTAAATAAAAATAACGTTCGTTTAAGCGTAATTGGTAACGTGGCAATAATGCCCGAAGAAGTACGCCATAAACTAAACGGATGCATTGACGCATTAAAAAACAACAGCGGCTTAAACCTGGTTTTAGCCCTGAGTTATAGCGGACAATGGGATATTGTAAATGCCGTGAAGCATTTGGTTGCAGATGTGCAACAAAACAAGATTACACAAGAAACAATAAATAACGAACTGTTCCAGAATTATTTGTCAACAGCAAAAATGCCCGCTCCGGAACTGCTGATTAGAACCAGCGGTGAATACCGGATAAGCAATTTTTTACTGTGGCAAATAGCTTACTCTGAATTACATTTTACAAATAAATTATGGCCCGATTTTAGAAAACAGGATTTATTTGAAGCCATTATTGATTATCAGAACAGAGAGAGAAGATTTGGAAAAACAAGTGAACAGTTAACGAGCTAATTTTATGAGTAGAATTAAAAGACCATTAGTCGCCTTTTTATTCCTTTTTACGGTGTTTGTACCACAGCTATTTGCACAAGACGCTGATAGTACAAACTTTTCGATTTATTATTCCAGTGCACGCCAATACACCATTGCCGACGTGCAGGTTTCAGGAATCCGGTATCTGGATAAAACCGTTTTGGTTCAGCTATCAGGTTTAAAGGTTGGCGATGAAATTATGGTGCCGGGAGACGAGATTACACTGGCAATTAAAAAACTATGGCAGCAGGGCCTGTTTTCCGATGTGAAAATTCAGGCCACAAAAATAGTTGGAAGTCAGATTTGGTTGGATATTTACCTGCAGGAACGTCCGCGTTTGGCAGATGTAAATTTTTACGGGGTATCAAAATCAGAGAAAGATGATATTACCGAAAAAGTATTACTACTTCGGGGAAGTCAGATTACTGATCATCAGGTAAACAGTGCCGAACGAACCATTATGAACCTCTTCCACGGGAAAGGATTCTTAAATACCGAGGTAAACGTTGTTCAGCGCGATGACACAACACAAAACAACAGTGTGGTGCTCGATATCTATGTGGATAAAAAGGAGAAAGTAAAGGTTAATAATATTGACATTATTGGCAACCAGGCGCTAACGGATATTACGCTTGAACGGGCCATGAAAAAGACCAACGAAAAATCGTTGCGCAACTTCTTTAAAACCAAAAAGTTTTTGCAGGAAGAATACGAGAACGATCAGGCTAACCTTATTGATAAATACAACGAAAAAGGTTACCGTGATGCTATAATCACAAATGATTCGATTTACCAGGTAGAGGTGGGGCGGAAGAACAAACCACGGGTAAATATAGATATTGACATTGAAGAAGGGAACAAATATTACTTCGGCGATATCCGCTGGGTGGGAAACACGGTTTATCCATCTGATTATCTTGATTTACGTTTAGGAATAAAAAAAGGAGATGTGTTTAACCAGAAAATTTTGGATAAACGCTTATTTGATAATGAAGAAGGTTTAAATAACGTTTACCTCGATCGTGGTTACCTGTTTTTTAATCTCGATCCGGTTGAAGTAAATGTAAACGGCGATACCATAAACTACGAAATGCGTATTTTCGAGGGAAAACAGGCAACCATTAACGAAGTGCGAATTGTTGGAAACACAAAAACACACGAGCATGTTGCCCGACGCGAACTTCGTACTTATCCGGGAGACTTGTTTAGCAAAACCTTGTTGATGCGATCGTACAGGGAACTGGCACAGCTCGGGCACTTCGATCCTGAAGCCATTAATCCAGATGTACAACCTCACCCCGAAGATGGAACTGTTGATATTGAATACCAGTTGCAGGAAAAAGCCAACGACCAGATTGAATTATCAGGAGGTTGGGGAGCCGGTATGTTTGTGGGCTCGGTTGGTTTAAAATTTGCCAACTTCTCGGTTCGTAACATTTTTAATAAGGAAGCCTGGCGTCCGTTGCCAACCGGTGACGGGCAGACACTGAGTTTACGTTATCAAACCAGTGGAAAATATTACCGTACAATCAGTTTATCGTTTATCGAGCCCTGGCTTGGTGGTAAAAAACCAAACTCGTTCTCGGTATCTCTTTCACATTCGCGCATAAACTACAGTGCTAATAAATATTACCAAAGCTACAATCCATACGGGTACGGAAGCAGTTACGGCTATTCGCCTTATGGCTACGGTGGCAGCTATGGAGGTTATGGTTATTCGCCCTATGGTTCCGGTTATTCGCCCTATGGGTATGGCGGATACGGAGGTTATGGCTATCCGCAATATACTTACAATTACGATTCGGAAGATGACAACGAGGAAGATGACCAGATTTGGGAAACCACAGCGCTTGCCCTGGGATATGGTTACCGCTTATCGTGGCCCGATGACTACTTTACGGTTTATCACGAGTTGTCGCTCGAGCACTATAACTTAAGAAACATGGGAAGTTATTTTTACTTCCTTGCCGACGAAACCGGACAGGTGAACGGTACTTTTAATAACCTGAGTTTTAAAACCGTTTTCGGACGAAGCTCGGTTGATAATCCTTTGTATTCAAGGAGAGGGTCGAACATTTCATTGGCATTGAAAGTTACACCGCCATACTCGTGGTTTAACGATAAAGACTACTCGGATGAAAGCATTTCAAACGAAGAGCGTTACAAGTGGATTGAATACCACAAATGGTTGTTAAAGGCCCAATGGTTTACACCTCTTACCAACCCGGGAGGCGATCATACACTGGTACTTAAAACCGCACTCGAGATGGGATTTCTTGGCTACTTTGACGAAGGCAGAAAATCGCCATTCGAAGGATTTATTGTTGGTGGCTCGGGTATGTCGGGGTACAATATTTACGGTACCGATTATATTGCCCTGCGTGGTTACAAAGACTACAGCTTAAGCCCGAACAACGGATCGAATATGTACTCGAAATTTACTACCGAATTGCGCTTCCCAATAACCTTGAAACCCAGTGCAACCATTTATGCCCTGGCTTTCCTTGAGGCCGGTAATGCAGGTATAAGTTTCCAAAACTATGTACCATTTAAATTACACCGCTCGGCTGGTGTTGGTGTTCGTATCTTCTTGCCAATGTTTGGATTAATGGGTATCGATTGGGGATATGGTTTCGACGAAGTACCTGGTGTTACCGATGCTGCAGGCAGTCAGTTCCACTTTGTTATCGGACAACAGTTTTAAACCAAGAAACAGGTTTGGCATAAAATATGATAGACAAAAACCAGTTTAACTAAAAAAGAATTTGCCATGAAGAAAATAATTTTAACACTTGCCGTAATATTTTCAGTTACCGTTTTTGCAAATGCACAAAAATTTGCTTTCATCGATTCAGAATATATTATGGAAAACATTCCTTCGTTTAACGCAGCACAGGAGCAGCTGAACCAATTGTCGTCGCAGTACCAAAAAGAACTGGAATCCATGCACGCGGAAATAGAACAGATGTACCAGGATTTTCAGGCTGAAAGCGTACTGTTATCGGAAGATATGAAACGCAAACGCGAAGATGTTATTATTACAAAAGAGAAAGAATATAAATCATTGCAGCGCAAATACTTTGGCCCTAACGGCGATTTGTTTAAAAAGCGGCAGGGTTTAATTAAACCTATTCAAGACGACATTTTTAATGCCGTTCAGGAAATTGCTACCGATGGCAGTTATGCTGTTATTTTTGATAAATCAGGCGATGCAACATTGTTTTTTACCAACCCGCGCTACGATTTGAGCGACCAGGTATTGCAAAAACTGGGATACAAGTAATAGACCGAAATAGGATGGTGGATTCAAATTGAATCGCAGAATTTATTTTATACCATAAAAATTAATTATTTATTTTAAGCAGTATAGTAATGAACGGGCTTTTGTTTAATTAAACTTTTGAGTGTAATTATTTGAAATGCTCGTTTTATAATTGGTATTAAATACTATATTTGCAAGCAAAAATTAAGACCACATTGATTATGAAGAATTTAATGAAACTAATGGCAGTGCTCGTGTTCACTGTAGCATCATATACTGCTGCCAATGCGCAAGCCTTAAAGTTTGGACACATTGATTTGCAAGCCCTGGTACAAGTAATGCCCGAGCGCGCTGCTGCAGAAGCAGAATTTAACACCTTTCAACAAGAACTGGAAGAAATTCTTGGCGAAATGCAAAAAGACTATCAGGCGAAATTAGCCGAATTTGAAGCATTGGGAGAAGCAGCATCAGAAATAAAAAGAAATGCAAAAATTGCAGAAATTCAGGATGTACAACAACGCATTCAGAATTACCAGGTAACAGCTCAACAACAAGTTCAGCAAAAACAAGCCGAACTGCTTACTCCTGTTTTTGATAAAGCAGAAAAGGCAATTGAAGAAGTAGCAAAAGAACAAGGGTTAATTTATGTTTTTGACGCAGGTACAGGAAACAGAACAATTTTGTACAAATCAAACCAGAGCGTGGATGTTCTTCCATTGGTTAAAGCAAAATTAGGTATACAGTAAAACATACCATTAGCATATAACAAAAAACCGCTTATCGAAAGTTAAGCGGTTTTTTTATGCCTTTTTTTAATATAAAAATAGCGACCGGAAGAATTTTGCGAGCGGTAGATTGCCACTATCATTTTTAACTGTGCCAAAAGTACACGGTAGAAAAGAAGGCTGTTTGATGTAATAAATTTTAAGCATATTTTAGGTATTGGTAGCGAATAATCTTTTTTATTTTAAAACATATTGCAATGATAATAGATAAAAACTATATTTATTGGAATTAAAATGGCAGGAAGAATGAGCAGTTGAGAGTATTTGAATGCTCAAATGAAAAACAAAGATCTAACTAAATTGAACACATGGCAGCAACTAAATTAAAAAAGGAAAAGGATACGAACGAACAAACAGACAAAACCATTTTATTTGAAATCGCCTGGGAAGTATGTAACCAGGTTGGTGGTATATATACGGTTATACGTTCAAAAGTTCCATCGGTAATCACACAGAGGGGGCACGATAATTATTTTCTGATTGGGCCGTATTTTGCGGATCAGGCAGCCGCCCATTTCGATCCGGCTACTGATTTTTCAACACCCATCGGACAGGCTGTTCTGGAGATGCAATCACGCGGGTTTGAAGTTTACTATGGCCAGTGGATTGTGTCTGGAAGGCCAAACGTTGTACTGTTTAATCCTTACTCTGTTTACGATAAACTCGGAGAAATAAAATATTACCTGTTTAAAGATTATAATATTTCTATTCCCGACGGCGATGATTTACTGGACAAAGTGGCTGCCTTTGGTTTTCAGGTTAAAGAGTTTTTTCATTACCTGTGCGAAACAGGGTTCTGCAAAACCAATATAATAGCACATTTTCACGAGTGGATGGCTGGCTTGCCAATACCCGGAATACGGAAATCAAACCTGAATATAAAAACCGTTTTCACCACACATGCTACGCTTTTGGGACGATACCTGGCAATGAATGATCATGAGTTCTACAGTCATCTGCCATTTTATAATTGGGAAGAGGAAGCCCAGAAGTTTAACGTAATGCCAATTGCTCAGATTGAACGGGCATCGGCTCATGGAGCGCATGTGTTTACAACAGTAAGTGAAGTTACGGCCAGCGAGTGTACCAATTTGCTTGGCCGAACACCCGATAAGATTTTGCCGAATGGTTTGAATATTGAACGGTTCGAAGCCATTCACGAGGTCCAGAATCAACACGTACAGGTGAAAAAGAAAATTCACGAGTTTGTAATGGGGCACTTCTTTCAAAGTTATTCTTTCGATCTGGATAAAACACTGTACTTTTTTACATCCGGACGATACGAATATCAGAATAAAGGTTACGATCTTACCCTGGAAGCATTGGCCCGTTTAAACTGGAAAATGCAGCAGGCCGGAACCGATATGACTGTTGTTTCTTTCTTCATCACTAAACGTCCGTTTTATTCTTTTAATCCTGAAGTGTTACAATCAAAAGCACAGATTGAAGATGTTGCACGTGTAGTAGAAGAAATAAAGGAGCAGGTAGGAGAACGCTTGTATAAAGAAATTACAGCCTTAAAAGGGCCCTACCAATTTCCGGATTTAAGAGCCTTGGTTGATGACTACCTGCGCTTAAAATTAAGAAGGAATGTGCAAAGCTGGAAAACCCAAAACCTGCCAAAAATTGTAACTCATACGCTGGTTGACGATGCTAAAGATGAAATTCTTAATTTCTTACGAACCTCGAACCTGGTAAACAACCGACACGATAAAGTAAAAATTGTTTATCACCCCGATTTTATCTCTACTACCAACCCATTGTTTAAAATGGATTATACGCAGTTTGTTCGCGGCTGTCATCTAGGAATATTCCCGAGTATGTACGAGCCATGGGGCTACACTCCGCTGGAGTGTTTGGCTAGTGGATTACCTTCGGTAACAAGTAATCTTGCAGGTTTTGGCGATTATGTGGTGAATAATTTACCCGACCATGACGAGAATGGCATGTACATTATCGATCGCACAGATGGGAACTTCCATCGCGCTGCCGAAGAACTGGCTAATATGCTCTTCGAGTTTGTAAACCTCTCGCGACGCGACAGGATTGCCTTGCGTTATCGCTGCGAAGAAGCATCGATGCATTTTGATTGGTCGAATCTGGGCAAATTTTACCATAGTGCCTACCAAATGGCCACTGAACGTTAAACGTTTTTTCTACTGCAATTAAAGGAAAAGTAAGGCAGGCTCGCATGCAATTAATAGTAAAGCCTACCTGCATTGGTCGATAAAAATAATATGCTATGAAGTCTTCTCCAATCGGAGTTTTTGATTCGGGCTATGGAGGTTTAACCGTATTAAAAGAACTGGTTAAATCCTTGCCCGAATATGATTTTTTGTACCTGGGAGATAATGCCCGAACGCCTTACGGTACCCGTTCGTTTGATGTGGTTTACAATTACACCCTTGAGGCGGTAAAGTATTTATTTAAACAGGGATGCCCACTTGTAATTATTGCTTGTAATACGGCTTCGGCAAAAGCCTTACGCAACATTCAAATGCTCGATTTGCCAAATATTGCTCCCCAAAACAGGGTGCTTGGTGTAATTCGTCCCAGTGTTGAAAAAGTAGCTGAAATAACGCAAAACGGACAGGTTGGTATTTTGGGAACAGTTGGTACGGTGGCTTCGCAATCTTATCCCATCGAATTCGAAAAATGGTCGGGAGGCCGGGTAAAATCAACCGTTCAGGAAGCTTGCCCCATGTGGGTTCCCCTGGTTGAAAACAACGAGATGGAAAATGAAGGCGCGGAATATTTTATCCGAAAAAATATCGATGCAATATTTAAGAAAGATCCTGCACTGGATACCCTTATTTTGGGGTGTACGCATTATCCTTTACTCCTTAAAATTATACAAAAGCATGTTCCTCAAGGCGTTCATATTCTTACACAGGGAGCGATTGTTGCCGAAAAATTAAAAGATTATTTGCAGCGACATCCCGAAATGGAAGAGCGATTAACAAAAGGAGGAAATATTGTTTATGAAACCACCGAGTCGGCAGAAACTTTCGAGAGTAAAGCTGCTTTATTTATGGGAACAGATGTAAGCGCTAAAAACGTACATTTTTAGTTTCTCAGCCCTGCAACGTAGGTTGTTATAAATTCCTTCATCTCCTTATATTGGGCTTCCATGCTTAAAAGTAGTTTATATTGTGCCCTTGTACGAACCAGGTTATGGTTGGCGTATTTTATCTTGTAGTAATTATCGCCATCAATGTAATCCATTAAAAAACGCAAAACTTGCTCGTAGGTTATATAGCGGGCTGAAAAAGCCAGAAATTCAATTTCCCTGGGTGTCAGAAAAGAAACCGTTTCTTCGAGGTATCCTTTGGAAAAAGCCTTAAAAATAGCCATGTCCATCGATACATTATCGGTATTTTTATCGTCTTCCAGTCCAGTGTTGGTGTAAAAGCGCATGGCGTCCCCAAAATCATTTAAAACGGTGCTGCTCAACACCGTGTCTAAATCAATTACACAAAGTACGTCACCTTTCTTATCAAAAAGAATGTTGTTTATTTTGGTGTCGTTGTGGCTAATTCGGGTAGGAATGGTACCGTTTTCAACCAGCTGCCAGAAATCGAGCATTTCTGTTTTTCGGCTTTCAATCCACGAAATTTCTTCTGCAACCTCTTTTTTTCTGCCAACGGGATCTTTTGCCAGCACTTCGTTCCATTGTTTAAACCGGTAAGCAATGTCGTGGAAACCGGGAAGGATGTTTGTTAGAGGCTCTTTTAGGTCGGCAACCAGCGATTGAAATTTACCGATACCTTTTCCTCCGGCATAAGCCAGCTCCGGTGTTTCTGCAGCTTCGTAGGCCACGGTGTCGTTAATAAACCGGCAAACAGCCCAGTATTCTTCCTCGGCGTCTAAAAAATAAAGCTTACCATCCGTTGCCGGAATAATCGTCATTGCTTCACGCAGCGGATCGCCACCTTGTGCCAGTACCTTTTTTTTAATGTGGGTACATACTTTTTGTATGTTGTCCATCATGTCTGGGATTGGCGAGAAAATGCGTTTATTCTTTCGTTGCAGAATATAGTCAGGAGCAACGCCTTTGGTTTCTATAAAAAACGTGTCGTTAATAAAGCCTTCGCCCAATGGGCGTACTTCTTTTATTTCGCCGTCAAGCTTAAAATTCCCGGCAATGGCAACGGTGCTGGTATTCATTGTTTTGGTTTAGTTGAAAATCTTTGTTTTTAGTCCCACAGTTTTTCAGGGTAAACACCTGCATCAATCAGGTCCTTAATCTTTTGTACAACAATTGGCTTGTCTTCTTTATACGTTACGCCAAACCAGGGCGAGTTGGCTTCCAAAACTTTAACGTCTATCTCTTTGTCTTCAATCATTTCAAAAACAACCGAAGGAATGTATATTTCCGATTTTGGTTTGTCGATTTCTTCCTCAAGAAACTGAACAAATTTTTTCTCGAGGCTTGTAAACAGCGATGGATGAAAACCCCAAAAGTTCATCGAGGCCTTTTCGGTGCCGTTCAGCGCCACTTCGGTACCATCTGCTTCAACCGAAACAGCGGCATCGTCTTTTTTGAAAATTTTAGTAGTTTCAACAATTTTAACCAGGTTGTTATTTTCGTTTACCGTACAAATCCCGCGCGACACCGAACCATGCTCCGATAGCGTGTTATTTAATTGATAGCCAATCATCGAGTAGGTTTTTTCCTGTACCGTATTTTGTAGGAAGTCGGCCATAACCGAGTAGGCTTTTTCGCCGTAAAAATCATCGGCATTAAGTGCGCAAAATGGTTCGTTTATGAGCTCTTTGGCAACCAGAATGGCATGGGCTGTTCCCCATGGTTTTTCTCTGCCTTTGGGTAAAGTAAAGCCTTTTGGCAGTTTGTCCAGTTCCTGAAATACATATTCAACCTCAATTTTTCCATTCAGTTTTTTATCAAACTTCTCACGAAAGGCATCGGCAAAACTTTCTCTGATAATAAATACAACTTTGCCAAACCCGGCACGTATGGCATCAAAAATAGTATAGTCAATTATGGCTTCGCCATTTGGCCCCACCGGCTCAACTTGTTTTAAACCGCCAAAACGACTTCCCATTCCGGCTGCGAGTATTAATAAGGTTGGTTTCATTTGCATAAAGTTTTTTTTGATTTCTGAATGTTCAAAATAGTAGAAGACATTCTGGAACTTACATATAACTCATTCATCCGTGTTTTTGTAATTTTCGAATGAATGTTCATGTTCGTTCATCGTATTTCTGTGTTTTTTATTCGATTTAATAAAAGGTGCTTTTACAAACTATTTTTACCCAGTAAACTAACTTTTAACGAAAAAAGGAAAACTATTTGAAAAGTAAAAACTCTTGGTCGTTCTTTTTTAAAAACAAAAGTTATGTGTTAGTCTTTATACCAGCTGGAGTAGGTATGATATGCATTGGCAATTCGTTCAACTTCGCCATGCAGCAGCTCGGGGCTAATATCTTTTACCTTTTTTGCAGGTACTCCGGCATACACGCTCCCCGATTCTACAATCGTTCCTTTTGTAACCACCGAGCCTGCAGCTACAATTGAATTACTTTCTACCACAGCATTGTCTAAAATTACCGCATTCATTCCAATCATAACATTGTCCTGCAGGGTGCAGCCATGTATAATTGCCCCATGCGCAATGGTTACATTACTGCCAATATTGGTTGGGTTTTTTTTGTAGGTTGCGTGTATGGTGGCGTTATCCTGTACATTTGAGTTATTACCAATTTTAATGTAATGCACATCGCCACGAAGCACAGCACTATACCAAATGCTGCAGTTGTCACCAATTTCCACATCGCCAATTAAGGTTGCTGTTTCGGCCAAAAAGCAGTCTTTACCCACTTTTGGTGTTTTGTTATTGAGTTCTCTGATTATTGCCATTATCTGAATTGATTTTAAATAGATTGCAAAAATAAGAAATCCGGAAAACTATCATATATGTCATTCAAATCTTGTTAAATAATGGTTACATTTGTTAGGTAAAATTCGATTCTACCTTGATGAAAACCGGTTCTGAAATTATGATTTATTAGTTTTGGAGTCGTTTTTTTTATGAATTATACGGACTTAAAAGAATATAACGAAAAATTGAAAATTCGGGCTAATCAGAAATCCGGGGTCTATTTTTCGAAATTGAAATCAAATTTTTTTAGAGATGAAAGAAACTAAAGTAATCGAACTTGAAGAAGTTGCCATTAGGTTTTCAGGAGATTCTGGTGATGGAATGCAGCTTACGGGAACATTGTTCTCTGATACCACGGCACTTCTGGGGAATGACATTTCTACATTTCCGGATTATCCTTCCGAAATTCGTGCACCACAAGGAACAGTTGGTGGTGTATCGGGATTCCAGGTACAATTTGGAAAGAAGCAAATTAATACTCCAGGAGACAATGCCAACGTACTTATTGCAATGAATCCGGCTGCCATTAAAGCCAATGCGCGATTTATGGAGCCCGGCGGTACGATAATATACGACTCTGATTCATTCACAGAAAAAAACCTGAAAAAGGCAAATTTTACAACTGATGATCCATTCAAGGAATGTAATTTGGAAGACTTCTTTAAAATTCCGGTACCGATTACCAGTTTAACAAAAGAAGGGTTAAAAGAATTTGGCCTGGATAACAAAAGTGTGCTGCGAAGCAAAAACATGTTTGCTTTAGGTTTGGTATGCTGGATGTTTAATCGCCCGCTTGATTATGTGGAAGAATTTATCCGCGACAAATTCAAGAAAAAGCCCGTAGTAGTAGATTCAAATGTTAAAGTACTTCATGATGGTTACAACTACGGTTTGACCATGCAGCATATGACCCCGAGTTACCTGGTAAATCCGGCCAATATCGAAAACGGAACTTACCGTAACATAAATGGGAACCATGCTACAGCCTGGGGATTTTTGGCAGCAGCCGAAAAAGCCGGTCTGGAATTGTTTTTGGGCTCATATCCAATTACCCCTGCTACCGATATTCTATCTGCACTGTCAGAGCGGAAAGACCTGGGGGTAAAAACCTTTCAGGCTGAAGATGAAATTGCAGGTATTTGCTCGGCTATTGGTGCTTCGTTTGCCGGCGATTTGGCTATTACTACCACTTCCGGCCCGGGATTGGCATTAAAAGGTGAGGCAATTGGCCTGGCGGTTATGGCCGAATTACCACTTGTAATTGTAAATGTACAGCGTGGGGGCCCGTCAACCGGTTTGCCAACAAAAACTGAGCAGTCAGACTTGATGCAGGCTCTGTATGGTCGAAACGGTGAAAGTCCGGTGGTAGTGTTGGCAGCAAGCACTCCTTCAGATTGTTTTTATTATGCATATTTAGCCTCTAAAATAGCCTTGGAACGTATGGTACCGGTTATTCTGTTAACCGATGGATTTTTGGGTAACGGTAGCGAACCCTGGAAGATTCCTACCATGGCGGAACTACCATCGATAACACCAAGGATTGCAAAAAGTGCAGAAGGTTTCCAGGCGTATAAACGCGACGAAGATACTTTAGCACGCGATTGGGCATTCCCCGGAATGCCAGGTTTCGAGCACCGAATTGGAGGACTTGAGAAAAACGTTACCGGAACCGTTAGCCACGATCCGGAAAACCACCAGGTAAACTGCGAAATTCGTGAAGAAAAAGTACAACGAGTAGTTGATCTTGTTCCTGATTTGGAAATTTGTGGCGATGAAGAAGGTGGCGATGTACTGGTTGTAAGCTGGGGTGGAACCTATGGCCATACAGCAAGTACGGTACGCGAAATGCGCCTGGCTGGTAAAAATGTTAGCCTGGCTCATTTTAACTACATTAAACCGCTTCCTAAAAATACAAAAGAAGTATTCAGCAAGTTTAACAAGATTATTGTTTGCGAACTAAACCTCGGACAGTTTGCTGCATACCTGCGCGACCAAATGCCTGATTTTAAATACCACCAGGCCAATAAGGTAAAAGGATTGCCATTTACCGTGAGCGAATTAAAAGAAAGTATCACTAAACTTTTGGAGGACTAAGCAATGACTGACGTAAAATATACAATTAAAGATTTTAAAAGCGAAAACGAAGTACGTTGGTGTGCGGGGTGTGGCGATTTTGCCATTATGAATGCCGTTCAGCGAACAATGGCCGAATTGGGAATTCCGAAAGAGAAATTTGCCGTAATCTCCGGTATTGGCTGTTCATCGCGTTTTCCGTATTATATGAATACTTTCGGATTTCATACCATTCACGGACGTGCAACAGCAATAGCATCGGGTGTTAAAGCTGCCAATCCGGAATTAAGTGTTTGGGTAATGACCGGCGATGGAGATGCCATGGCAATTGGTGGAAACCATTTTATCCACCTTATCAGAAGAAACATCGACATTAATGTGGTGCTTTTTAATAACCGCATTTACGGTTTGACAAAAGGGCAGTACTCGCCAACATCCGACCGCGGTTTTGTTAGTAAGACTTCGCCTTTTGGTACGGTAGAAGATCCGTTTGTACCCGGCCAGCTTGTTGTTGGTGCGCGTGGCTCGTTTTATGCCCGCTCTATTGACGGAAACTTAAAACTTAGCCAATCGGTTTTTAAAGAAGCCGAAAAACACAAAGGAACTTCGGTAGTTGAAGTATTGCAAAACTGTGTAATCTTTAATAACGGAATACACAATGCCATTAGCGATCCAAACCATAGGGCCGATCGCCAACTTATTCTGGAACAGGGAAAGCCAATGCTTTTTGGTGCTGAAAACGAAAAAGGACTGGTATTTGAAAACGGTAAATTAAAAGTGGTGAAATTAGGTGAAAACGGCGTAACAGAAGCTGATATTTTGGTACACGATGCCACTGAAGTTGATCCAACATTGCACATGGCGCTAATTAATATGCAATTGCCTGATATGCCGGTGGCAATGGGTGTTATTCGTGCCGTTCCGGCTCCGGTTTACGATGTGGAAATGGAAGCACAGATTAAAGCTGTTCAGCAAACACGTAAAGCAAGTTGCGTTGATGAGCTGTTAAATTCAGGAAATACCTGGGAAGTTACCGGGAATGGTAATGGAACAGATAAAAAATGTAGCTGATAATAAGCGATAAATAGACAGAGGCTCTGCATTATTGCAGGGCCTTTTTTATTGACAAAATTTGGGCAATACAATTTTGATATATTTACTATCTTTCGGTGTTTAAAACCACTAACTTCGATGAAACCAAAAAAACTGCTTAAAGAAATTGCTCTCATGACCAATCTGACTATTGTTATTCCAATGATTTTGCAAGTTGTGACAGAAGAACACAAATTCGTAAATATGTTTTCGAAAAGCTGTTGTCTAAATGGCAGCTTTAGCTTTTAAAATTCTGTCAAAAGGTAACAGTCTTTAAATCTGATCTATCGACTCATTAACAATAATACGCAAACCGTTACTACCTTAAATCGTGCACCAATAAACTAAAACAACTAATCATGTACAAATACAATACTTTACACTTCCTGTTATTAAGTTTATAAAATGTTAGGCAAAGTTTTTATATTTTTTCAAAATCTTTCATAATTGCTGATGATAGTCTACTGTTTGATTTGAAAATGATATAATTCCAATAATAGGATAGTCTTAATAGGCTTTTCCAATTTAAGAGTTCTCCATAAACCGCCCTATTGGAAAGGTTTTTTGATATAGATATACGATATACAGACCTTGATATTGTCGCAATCATATCAACTGTTGATAAACTATTTATAAACAGAAGATGATTATTTTGACGTAAATTTTCAGGATTAAACACATTTTTTTCATAAACAAGGGATTGATAAATATCTTCATATAGATAAATGTAAAGACCTTTCCTTAAAAGTTTGATTCTTTCTTGAAAATTGTTTGAGTCAATAGTTTTTGGAATTATTTCAGTTATATCACCCGAAATATTTTCCATTAAAGAGTCCTTGAGAAAATTGAAAGTTGAATCATTAAGTAGCACGTTATCCTTCATCTCTATTTTTTTCTCTTCAATATGTTGTGTAATTATGCTACCATTTCCATTAAGGGCTAACTTAGACCAATTGATTATTCCAAAACAATCTTGTAAATATTGTAAGTTTTCGCATAGATTAGAGTAATATTTATTACCTGCCCAAGTCAATTGTACAAATGAATTTTTTAGGTTGGTGTCATTAAATAGCATTTCTTTATTAAACTTACTAATGCCATTTAAGGAAATTAACCTTTTTCGTACACTTGATAGAACATCAATGGAATGATATATTTCATCTTGTGAGTTTATTCCGTATAAGTTTAAATAGTGTAGTAATTCATTTAATCGAATAGGTCTATCCTTTGTTCTATAAGTATGTAGGATACCAAGAATTCGGATATTTGTTAAGCTATTACTTAAATTGTGATGCGATAAAAAAATATTTGTAATCCTTCTATCATCATATGTCATTTGTGCATTTTCATTATTCTTGCATAGAATTCCACTAATTAACATATCTTCCTCTGGAATGGATAAATAGTCTGAAACATAGTTAATAAGCAGTCTTCTTGAAAGGTGCAACCCTCTTCTTATACTGAGACCAGATAGTGCATCTAACACCTCATAAAGTCGTGAACTGTTTTCCTTGGTAAGTAATCGATAAATTTCTTTAATTCTATTATCGAATGCCGTTAAATAGATAGTAGGTATTACCGAACGTAGATTAATATAGTTTTCTTGTTTATCCTTATTCTCAATATAATGAGCTATCCTTTGAATAATAATAGATACTGGTAAATGGCCTGCATTTTCGACTACGCCAAAGGCGTAGGAAGAATTGCCTGAAATTTTACCAAAAGTCGTGAGCCTTGAACATATTAAAGTTTTTGCTTTAATTATTTGAGAAACACCTAATAATCGATTGATTACCTCATTTTGCACTTCATCTGAAAATCTATCGATATTATCATAAACCATGATGAAGCAACCATTCAATCTTTCTGGAAATTTATCTCCTACAAAATTTATCATTTCCGCAAGAACCGTATTTTTATAGCTTAATGGGAACTCACTTCCAAATCTATTGTGTAACCAATCTATAATTTGTTCAAGTTTGTCTTCAGTTGTTAAAGTATCCCAGCTTTTTTCTTGTCTAATTTTAAGTCCTAAAAATTTAAAGGAAACTAAAATATCCTCAGTGTAACTTGTTGAGTATTTGATGAATTCTTCTAAAAGCTGTTTTTCACTAAATATTTTTCTTATAACATGAGTAAAACTATTATAAAGTTTTGCATCGAACTCATTCAATATTTCTTCTGATTTATTTGAATTAAAGCCTTTTATAAAGTCGATTGATATGTATAATGTATCGTGGCTTTTACAAAGACTATAATTATTGCAATTCTCGTGTTTGATATTGTTGCTCATATAGTCAAGTATATGGTCTACTAGGCTTGACTTACCACTTCCCAAAGCACCTGTTATTACAATTGTTGAGTAGTCAGAATTAAGAATATTTGAAAGCACAGTTTGTTCAAATGGACCTAACCCTTCTGTTGAAAGACACTTATGAACAAATGTAGTCTCTAATTTTTCCGAAGGTAAAACTTCATAAACATTTTTTGTTTGACCGACTTGTTTGTATCTAGTATGCGAAAAGTTTTCTTGTTTACTCTGAATATAGCCAATTGAACCAATATTTTCAGGCTGGAATATTATATCTGCTAAGCCTCTTATATAGTTAATATAATCTTGGTTTTTATTAAAGAAAGATGTTTTGTTAATGAAGTCTATATGCATGATTGTAAGTTTTTGGTGAATTCTGTTAGAGTTTTTACTAATTTTCTTGAATTAGGATTTGATTGTGAAATATTACTACCAATACTTTCAAGGATTGCGTCAATTAGATTTTTATTATCATCAATTTTATCACTAAATTCAATTATTAGCGAATGAATCTCCGTTTTATTAATTGAATAGAAGTTTTTTAAATAATTCTCGTGACCTCCTCCCATTATCCGACACACCCAAAAGTAGAGGAATCCGACTTATCTAACTGTTCCATAAACACCCCATTG
>ENA-ORCQ01000054-ORCQ01000054.1-marine-metagenome-genome-assembly--contig:-NODE-54-length-121589-cov-4.270467_pt1 | contig 121589 bp, 102 predicted proteins | sample MGYA00237780_ERZ508510 | MGnify/ENA primary metagenome ERZ508510 (study PRJEB26181, sample SAMN06268981) | marine metagenome | isolation source: Tt an E2 anaerobic enrichment on eucalyptus from sediment...
TATTCTGCTTCGAAATTATCTGTTGCAGCCAATTACTATTACATGATGTACAAAAACCAATTGGTATTGACCGGACAGATTAACGATGTGGGTGCACCAATTATGGTAAATGTTGATGACAGTTACAGAACAGGCCTGGAATTACAATTTGGTGTGCAAATAGCAAATAATTTGCAGTGGCAGGGAAACACCACATTAAGTATGAATAAAATAAAAGATTTTACCGAGTATGTCGATAATTGGGATACCTGGGGACAGGAAACTTTTTTTCTTGAGACTACAGACATTGCCTTTTCACCAAATGTAATTGCTAACAGCCAGTTTGTTTATACCCCAACAAAAGGATTTAGTTTTGCTTTTGTTTCACAGTATGTGGGCAAACAATTTATTGACAATACATCTAACGATGACAGAATCCTTGAAGCCTATTTTATCAATAATCTAAAAGTAGATTATACCTTTGAAACAAAATTGTTTGAAGAGATAACCCTGCATTTTATGGCTAATAATTTATTCAATCACACATATGAATCTAATGCCTGGGTATACTCATACTTTTATGAAGGAGAAAGGGGTAAAATAGATGGTTATTATCCACAAGCAGGAGCACATTTTATGTTCGGGGTGGATTTTAGGTTTTAACTATTTATGTAAATACCCCCCGTTTCGGTCTTGCTCCGTTCAATGGAGTCTGCGGCCTCAACCGTCCCCTTGGGTCAGGGGGACAGTTGAAGCCAAGGGCTTCGAAGAAGACATGGTGGAAACAAGGGGTATATAATATTTTTTAGATGTTAATTTGATTTTTCACTCCAGAATTACCTTCCCTTCAATTTCAACCAAAAGGTCTTCGCGACAAATATCTGCAATAATATACACCACAGGTAGATTTCCATAGTGTTTCTTAAAAGTTCTTTTTACAACCGAAAAATCTTTCCGGTTTTTTACATAAACCCTTGCATGGCCATAACGAGGATTAATTTTTTCGTCTGAAAGTTTTTCAAGAATCTGCTCTGAATAGAGCTGTTTTATATTGTTAATGGTTACTTCGGTCTGTTCTTCCGGATCTCCAACACCTACAGTATTCTCCCCTACAATTGAAGCAGTTCCCGAAATAAAAACCATCTTTTTTCCATGTAATTCAAGATAACGCGCCCTTTCAAATTTTGGTGTCGTTTTTAGTACACATCCTTCGCCAACCAATACCTCATCGCTATAGGTATGTGCCGCAATTTGTTCCGGATTATTTATGGCTGATGAGCTGCAATATTCAGACTGAACTGCAACAAATTCAATCAAAACACCACCTTCATTCATTCCAATACCTGTTGCTGCCGGATATCCGTTATTCTCAAACGCGTCGCTGTAAAATATCGTTCGTGCATTGTTGAATTCCTGGTATCGTTGCTCAGGTCCATCGTATCCTAAAATGTCTTCCAGGTAATTCCACTGACGAACTATCGAACCAACGTGGAATTCTGTTTTTTGAAAAATTTCAGATAAATCGGAAAAGGCTTTTTCTGAATTAATCTTACAGTTATCATTGGTATTTGATTGCACATTTCCTATCAGAACCTGACAATCTCCATTTTTAAACAATACCGCACCATTATTGTCATTCAACAAAAAAGATGCATCCCAGAGTCGTGAATCATAAAAACTTACCTCGGCGATAATTTTGCGTGTTAGCGGAGGTTGTGCTATTACACTTAAAAGTATATCGTTATGAACCTTTGACTTTACCTGAGATTTTATTTCTTTTTGGATTTTGAGGTAATCAGATTTTGATTCCGCATCGACAAAAAAATTTATTTTAAAAACCTTTTTTCCTGAATTAATTTTTAACAACTGATCCAAACAATTCAGTAGTTGTTCGTCCATTGTTGCACAGGAATTTTCCGGGTTAATAAATATTCTTTCGCCGTCTATAAAATACATCGTCCAGTTTTAAATTGGGCTACAAATATGGCAGGATTTTTTGATGTAAAAAAAAGTTGATTCGATTTTTTTGGCGTATGAAAAATCAGGTTTGCATTTCACCTGATTCTTATCTGTCTGTTTACCAGCAAAATTTTCAATAATCCCCTTCTGCCTTACTCCCGCTTAATACAGCCTCTGTTGAGCCAACTCCAAGGCGATCAGCACCCTGTTCCAGAAATGCCACGGCATCTTTCCAGGTTCTTATTCCTCCGGAGGGTTTTACCAGCATTCTGTCACCAACAGTTTTTATCATTATCTCAATATTCTCAGGTGTCGCTTTTCCGGGACCAAAACCTGTTGATGTTTTAACAAAATCAGCACCACCTTCGTACGACAATTCACATGCTTTTGCAATTTGCTCTGGTGTTAAAAATCCACTTTCCTGTATTACTTTTACTAAAACTCCATGTTGATGCGCAACATCAACCACAGCTTTGATATCTGCGATAACGTACTCATAATCGCCTGATAAGAATTTACTGATATTCATTACCATATCAATCTCATCAGTACCATCGTTAATAGCCTGTCTGGCCTGGAATTCTTTTACAGGAATGGAATCGGTGCCATGAGGAAAACTCAGAACACAAGATACTTTTACATTACTATCTTTCAAAAGTTCTTTTGCCAATTTAATATCGCAGGGTTTTACACACATGCTAAATACTTCATTTTCGATACACATTTTAGCATTGGCATGTAAATCCAACTCTGTTTGATCTGGTTTAAGCACTGCATGATCTATGGTTTGAGCTACTTGTCTTTTTGTGTACATTTTATATTATTCAATTATTGCCTTTATAATTTTAATTGCTTCCTCCGTATCCGATTCTTTTACATACAAATCGATAGCCGATGGAATTCCTCCACCAAAACCTGCTTCCAATCCCTGACGAAATCCGTCTTTTGTAATGGAAACAATTCCTTTCTGATCAAGTTCTGATTTTATTCTTTCGATAATAACACTTCCACCCGTGTAAACCAAAACCAGTCTGTCTTTGCTCATAACTATTATGTTTATTCTTCCATTTCTTTTAAAATCTGTTCAACCTGTTCGTTGGTTTTTAATAATTTATCCTTACAGGTTTTTAATAAAACAGAAACACGTTTTACTTTTTCAGCCAACTCGTCCACGTCCAGTTCTTCATTTTCAATCTTTTCAAGAATTTCTTCAACCTCCGCCATTGCATCGGCATAACTGATGTTTCTTTTATTTGCCATGATTTTCTTTTTTAACGATTTTACTTTTTACTTTACCATCAGCGAAACGGGTTTCAATTTCTTCATCCAGTTCAATTTGTTTTGATGATTTTATAATTTCCCCATTTTTCAAAGTTAATGTATATCCTCTTTGTAGAACATTTTCAGGATTGATTAATCTTGCTGTATTTTCAAAAAAATGAATTCTATCTTTCTCTTTTAACAGAAATTTCTTCGATTGGCCAGACAGGATATCTGTAAAATGATTTATTACTCCGCGTTGTTTTAATATCGATTCATTTATCAAATGATGAAGAGATTCTTTTTTTTGTGCCAGCCTTGTTTTAATAGCGCTTATTAACATCTTTGATTTTGAATATAATTCATGATGTAATTCGCTTAACTCGTGTTCTTTCTGATAGGAAAATTGTTTTACGACTCTTTGTACTTCATTACCTTTTTTCGATAATTGAATCTGATTTTTTATTATAAAACCCTCAACTACCCTGCTTAATCCAATAGCTGCATTTTCCAATTCAGAATTGTGAGAATCGAGCATATTTACTGCAAAGTCTACAATTTCGTTCTCCATTTCCAACAATCTGCTGTAATAAGTTTCAACCCCTTTTATCAGAAATTCAGCAACTGCAGTTGGAGTTTTTAAACGCGAATGAGCAACCAAATCTATAATTGTGTCATCTTTTTCATGGCCAATTCCTGTAATTACCGGTAAGGGAAACTGCGTAATATTAAATGCCAGTTCATAATCATCGAAACTGCTTAAATCGGCAGTTGCCCCTCCCCCGCGAATAATAACCACTGCATCAAAAAAATCTTCGAATTGAAAGATTCTTTCCAAAGCAAAGATTATTGAAGAAGGAGCTTCGACACCCTGCATGGTAGCCTGAAACAATTTAGTATAAAATCTGAATCCAAATTCATTATTCTCTAATTGATCCATGAAATCCTGGTAACCGGCAGCCGTAGCAGAAGAAATTACTGCTATTTTTTGAGGAACAAGAGGAAGTCCAAGTTCCTTATTCATTTCAAAAACACCCTCATTTTGCAAACGATTGATTATTTCTTTTCGTTGCATGGCCATATCTCCGACCGTGTAAACCGGATCGATATCCCTGATATTGAGACTAAGACCAAAAGCCGAATGATATTCAACAGTAACCTGAACAAGAATTTTAATACCCTGAGTAAACAATTGTCCTGTTGAGGTTTCGAAATAAGGTTTTAACATTCGGTAAGTGTAAGACCATATTGTAGCCCGGGCTCTTGCAATAATTTCATTCTCCTGTTTCTCAACCAACTCAAGATAACAATGTCCGCTGAAATTTTCCTTTAATTCGCTTATTTCAGCAACCATCCATACCGATGAAGGCAACGATTCTTTAATTGCCTTAGCAATTTGCTCATTAAGTTCAGAAAGGGTGATTTTTTGTTCCATTAATTTTATTGCACTTTGCTCAATTTAAGTGTTTCTGTTGAATTAGCTGTACTAATTTTTAAAATTAATATTCCCGGTTGAATTGATTGCAAATTATTTAGTTCAATTTGATTGGTTACCTGTTTAATCCATTTACCAACCAATTTTCCATCCATTGAAAATAATTCGATGCGAACTTCTTCATAGAACAAGTTATTATTTGATTTTAAAATGATTCTGTCTCTTACAGGATTTGGAAAAACAATCCATTGATTTGAATTACTTTTTTCGGCAACCGAAAGGTGTTTTAGTAAAATATACGACCATCTTAAATCCGGTATTCCATAACCACTTAAAGAATCGGGTTCTTCAAACAAATGTGCACTTAATTCCAGGGCACCCTTAATTTGTTTTGCAGTCGCATAAGGAAATGCCTGCCATAAACTTGCTGCTATTCCCGCTACTATTGGACTTGAAAATGAAGTACCGTTAATATATCCAAATGCTCCGTTTGACCTCTGTGCAACTGCCCTTAAGCCCACCGCTGTTATATTTGGTTTTACTGCCCCTCCGTAAGCCGGGCCATAAGATGTAAAATATGCAGGAATACTGTCTTTTCCGATTGCCCCAACACCCAAAACATTAGCACCATCTGAAGGTGAAATTATATATTTCCATGGATCATTTCCTTCGTTTCCTGCACTGGAAACAACAAGAATTCCCTTTGAAGCTGCAATATTTGCTCCCTGAGTTACACGTGTAGTATATCCATCCATATCCTCATAAGTATGATTCATTGAAGGATCATCAAATTCATAATATCCCAATGATGAATTGATAATGTCAACTCCTACACTATCAGCAAATTCTGCTGCTGCTACCCAGTTATCCTCTTCAATTAAATATTCTGTTTCAGCATCCTCAGAACGAAGCAGCCAGAAGGAAGCTTTTGTTGCAGTTCCAATCAATGTTCCGGGTACATATCCTCCCATACAGGAAAGTACACTCATTCCATGATAGTGGGTTTGAAAAATATCACTGTAGGGGTCAACAAAGTCGCGGATTCCTAAAATCTGATTATTTGCCCACAAACTATCCATGCCACTGTAGATATTGGCATTATAAAAACCGGCATCCAGAACGGCTATTTGAATACCTTGCCCATTGTAACCCTGATTGTGCAGAAATTGCCCGTTAAGAGTGGAAGTTTGATAAACCGACGGGCCATAATAAGAAGTATCAATTGGAATGGGTTCAAAACCGCTTTCTGTGAATTTGTTTACAGCACTTTTTGTGCCGCTTCCTTTTGAAAGTTGAACTTCTTTTACAAAGTTTAATTTCTGAACTTCGGTTTGAAAACTATCGTTTAAAGCCAAAACTGTTACTCCGTTTAACCATTTTGAGCTATGTTTAATTTCCGCTCCAATTTTCAATACCTCTTCAATGTAATGTTGATTAACCGGTAAATCAAGAGAATCAATTTTTATACGCTGCTTAATTCTTCTTTCAATAGCGCGATCTGAAAGATATTCCTCAGGTTGTGAAAGAGTATAAGGAGTATCATTTTTATCGGTAAAAGCCACCCAATAATAATTCTGCGCATTTCCTCTTAAAGAAAAAACAATTAGTAAAAATGTCAATTGGAATAAAACCTGCTTCATATAAAAATCCCTGTTTATTTGGGTATAAATCCTATCGAAATTACAACAATTTTAAAAACTCTAATAAATCTTCTTTTTTAACATGTATTCCGAAGGATCGTTCATATATTTTTCAGGATCGTTGAGCGTATCTTTTCCATCTTCCATTTGCATGATATTTAAATTGGCGATACTATCTCTAACATTTGGATTTAAAATTTTTCCCTCATCATAAAATAACGAATATAAATAATCACCATTTTCATTATAGTATTTCCATTCTCCATCATGTAATCCATTTATATAACAAGCTTCCAGTTCTACCCTTTCATTTTGAAAATAGGTAAGACAAAGTCCGTTACGTTGATTGTTTTTCATTTTGCATTGGAAAAATGGTTTGCCATTTTTAAAGAATACCTGAAAGTTCCCTTCCTGAACTCCATTTACCCAATCTGTTTCTTCCCAAATTTCACCGGTATCGTAATACTTTCTCGACTTACCATGTTTTACTCCGTTTTTCATTTGCTCATCAGAAATTTTTCTGTTTGCGGAATAATATGTCCATAATCCCGACTTTTTCTGATTTAAATAAATGCCATCGGCTACCTTATTTCTCCATTCATCAAAAAGTTGAACATCGGCTGAATCAGAATCGGTGCGATAAACAATAATTGCTTTTAACTGTCCCCCGGAATGATATCTTTTCCATTCTCCAACAGGCTTTCCATCTTTAAAATTTCCTTCGTAAATTAACCTCCCGGTTGCCTGTTTCTTTTGCCAGAAACCCTGACGCAATCCATTGTTATCGGTTTGATTGATTTGCGAGACTGCTAAATATGGCAGAAACAATAATATTAATAGTGTTGATCTCATGTTTTTATTTCTAAAAACTGCAAAAATATGAAATTATTATTGGCAGATAAGGGATTTACTTATCAAGCTCACTAAGGATCAAATTAAAAAGATTTAAAATTTATAAAATGTTATATTAGTGAACATATTAAACAATTTTGGTGTATCTGAATTTATGATTATAAAGAAACATTTAACAAAAGAATAATATGTGGGTTAAAAATATTGAAAGCCTGGAAAAAATAACTCCGGCGCAAGCATTGGATATTTTAAAAGAAGGAAATAAACGATTTTTACAAAATAAAAATACGAAGCATAATTTGCTGGAACAGGTTGAACAAACTTCAAATGGACAATTTCCTGTTGCTACAATTTTAAGCTGCATTGATTCACGTACTTCTTCTGAACTTATTTTTGATCAGGGTATAGGAGGAATATTTAGTGTAAGAATTGCCGGAAATATAGTAAATGAAGATATTTTAGGCAGTATGGAATATGCATGTGCGGTGGCTAAATCGAAAGTATTAGTCGTAATGGGTCATACAAAATGTGGAGCAGTTATTAGTGCCTGTAATAATCATAAAAGTGGAAACATAACAACATTATTAAACAAAATTCGTCCTGCAATCGAATTAGAGAAAAGTGTAAAATCGGAACGAAACGGACAAAACATATTTTTTGTCAATCGGGTTTGTGAATTAAATGTTGAAGTTGCTATCCAAAAAATTCGAACTCAAAGCCCTGTTCTTAATAATCTTGAAAAAGAAGGAAAAATAAAAATAGTAGGAGGAATTTATGATATTGATAACGGAGAGGTAAGTTTTTTTGATTAAAAAGAAAAAAAATTGTTTTTCGCAAAATTCTAATTTTCGTACTTATTGGATATCATAAATAATCTTCAGCTAAAACATTAATTCTTCTTGTCCGACAACTCCTCAACAAAAAAAATAACCTATTTTTGAACTTTAATTTTACCCTTTTCAAATGAAAAAAATCTCTTCTGTTCTGACATTGTTGTTTGCTTCATTCATTTTTTCTTACTCACAGGAAGTTGATTTACAAAAGTTGGATGAATATTTTGCCCAAACTGCAAAAGATTGGGGAATTCCCGGCATGAGTGTTGGAATTGTTAAAGATGGCGAAATAGTTTTTAGTAAAGGTTATGGTGTTATAGAAACAGGTAAGGAGAAAAAACCTGATGGTAACACATTATATGCAATTGCTTCAAATTCAAAAGCTTTTACATCTGCAATTTTGGCTATGTTGGTTCAGGAAGGAAAAATAAACTGGAATGATAAAGTTCAAAAATATATACCCTGGTTTGAATTGTACGATCCTTACACAAGCCGGGAAACTACAATAAAAGACTTGCTTTGTCACAGAGTTGGGTTGGGTACATTTAGTGGCGATTTTATTTGGTACAAATCCGATCTTAACTCAGAAGAAATCATACGTAGATTAAAATATCTTCCCAATAAGTTTGATTTTAGAGATGGATATGGTTATTCGAATGTAATGTACATTACTGCCGGAGAAATTATTAAAATTGTGACCGGCAAAACATGGGGCGAAAACGTACAGGAAAGAATTCTTGATCCATTGGATATGAAACGCTCAGTTTACTCATTATCAAAGCTGGAAGAAAAAGGAAACTTTGCAATTCCACATGCTTTTGAGGAGGAAAAGAATATTCCAATACCGTATGAAGACTGGGAAGAAGTTGGTGCACTTGGTGGCATAATTTCATCAGTTAACGATATGGGTAAATGGATGATATTTAATATGAATAACGGAATTATTGACAATGACACCCTGTTAACTCCGGCATCAAGAAATATTATTTGGAGAATGCACAACACTTATAATGTTGACCATACACAAGCAAACGATTTTAATACTCATTTTAGAGGATATGGTTTAGGTTGGGGCTTGTCTGATTTCCATGGTCGACTGCGAGTAAGTCATGGAGGTGGTTTTGATGGTATGATCTCTTCAGTAAATATGATTCCGGATGAAAAGCTGGGTGTAGTTGTTTTAACCAATGGAATGAATGCTCCCACCATGGCAGTAAGCTATTACGCATTAAATGCATTTTTAGGATTGGAAGAAAAAGACTGGTCAACTGAAATGCTGGAACAAAGAAAAGATAAGCAAAAAAAAGACACCCGGATTTCTGAAAGAATAAGGAAACGAGTAGAAAATACAAATCCAAGTCTGGCAATTGAAGCGTATTGTGGAAAATATATTTCTGATATTTACGGAACCATTGAAGTAAAAAAGGAAAATAATAAACTCAGAATTTACTTTGAACATACTCCGGAATTATCTGCTACACTTGAACACTGGCATTTTGATGTTTGGAAAATCGACTGGGATTATACACATGCATGGTTTAGTTTTGGAACTGTTAAATTTAATATGAATAATAATTTAGATATTACAGGAATTGATTTTGATGTACCTAATAACGATATCTTTTTTGATGAATTAAACCCAAAAAGAATTGATTAAACAGGTAAACTTTATATTGTTGCTGAAACAATAAATATTATTTTGGAAAAAATGGAGATGAGTTAATTTGCAGGCTGTTAGACCAAAACTTTCGTTTATAATATTTGTTTAAATACCAATGCCTGAATACTTAAAAACTATGGAGTTGAGTCCGCGAATAAAATTTTTGTTAACCAATGGATTAAAAGGAATTGCCTGGCTGGTTATTTTGCTAGGTGGATTCTTTTTGTTTGAATATTTTGTCATTTCAAGAAATCCGGAACTTTGGCTCGATCGGTTTTATGCTAATCCCAATGTTATATACTTGATTTATATTGGCTCGGAGTTCTTCTTTGGTATAATACCTCCCGAACTATTTATGATTTGGGCCTTTAATAAGGCTGATGTAATACATTACATATTAAATATTGGTTTTTTTGCAGTGGTTTCGTATGCATTGGGTTATGTCAATTTTCTAATTGGTAAATTTTTATATAACCGTGTCTCATTTCGTTATTATCGGAAAAAAATATTCAAAGATACCTGGCCTCAATTGCGTAAATATGGTTTGTTTTTAATTATTGTTGCTGCAATAACTCCGTTACCATGGTCGGCTGTTTGTCTTTTGGTAGGCTCTGCAGACTACCCAAACAGAAAGTTTCTTCTTTATGCACTTGCCCGGATTCTTCGTTTTATTGTTTACGGTTATATTGTATATCAGTCTCATCAGTTTTAATTTCATAAAAACATACTTTCAAATCTTTTGTTATTAGTGTAAAATAATTTTAAGATGTTAGAAAAACTAAAAAAGCGCTGGAATATAGAAAGCAATTTCCAGGTTGTGATAATTCTTATCGTTTTTGCCATTACAGGAAGTACTACGGTTTATATCAAAAAAATAATTTTTGATTTGATCCAGATAACATCTGAAACACCAATAGTTATTAAAATGCCGGTTTATGTTGTTGTAATAATGACAGTTTACAACATATTGTTATTGATAGTAGGTTTTTTATTCGGGCAGTTTAAGTTTTTCTGGGAATTTGAAAAAAAATTCTTTTCGCGATTAATGTTTAGAAAAAAACAAACGTCTTCAGAAAGAATTAAATCATGAAAATTACAAGAAATTTAGCCATCATATTATTATTGACAATTTCAATGAAAACAACAGCAAAACAATTAGAAAAAGCAACGCTTGGCGGCGGATGTTTTTGGTGTACGGAAGCCGTTTATCTTGAATTAAATGGAGTAACCGAAGTAAAACCCGGCTATAGTGGTGGTCATATAAAAAATCCTACATACAAAGAAGTAACCAGCGAAACAACCGGACATGCAGAGGTTGTTCTAATCCAATTCGATCCGGAAATTATTAGTTATCCAGAAATCCTGGAAGTTTTTTTTGCTACCCATGATCCGACTACCTTGAACCGACAGGGAAACGATGTGGGTACGCAGTATCGTTCTGCAATTTTTTATCATAGTGAAAAACAAAAGGAAATCGCCAATCAAATTATAGAAGAGTTGGAAAAAGAAAAAGTATTTGATGATTCGATTGTAACTGAAGTAACCAAATTTGATGCCTTTTACATTGCCGAAGATTACCATATTAATTACTTTGCCCGTAACAAAAATCAACCTTATTGTCAGTTTGTGGTTGCTCCAAAAGTTGATAAATTCAGAAAGGTTTTTAAAGATAAAATCAAAAAATAACCCAAAGGATATTTATTAAAACCAAAATAAATATATTACATAATATTTATACTCTTAAGTTATTTCGGAATCCATAATAGAAATAAAAAAATAATGTATTTTACAAACTAAAAATTTATTAAATCTCAAATAACACACAAAATACTCTTTTATAGTGTATTGCAAGTTAGATTGCAACAAGCCAGCATCCATAAACAACTCTTAAAATCCTGTTATTTAACCTTTTGTAAATGAATTCATTTTCAAATATTTACTGTTTTTCATAACTTGAATAGAGTCATGAACACTAAATTAAAGATTATGAAACAAATTTTACTTGTAATTGGAAATTCATTAAAAACAGTCCTGCTCACAATTTTTTTGGCGCTTTTGGCAACAATAGTGGTAAATGCAGGTGACATAACAATTTCTTTGGGATACCGACTTGAGGTTGCTACCGAAGATTGGGAACAGCCGGTGGTGGCTGAGATTACCAACCTGGAAAGTTTTTCTGTTGATGGTGCAACTTTAAAATACTCAATTACCGATCAGTTAAATTTACGGGTAGCTTACGAATGGAATACTGAAATTGGTACTATACCTCCAAAGAGCTCTGTGAAATTGCAAGCTGAAAATTATTGGCAGCCAAAAGTTGGGTTTTACAAAGTAAGTTACGAGCTTAATTCATGGAACGATATTAATCCTGCCAACGATACCGCTTCATATTATGTTGAAGTTTTGCCAAACCCGGGATTTTCTTTTAAAATTAACCAACTGGATTTTATTAATCCTTTTCAGCAAGAATATTCAAATAAAGGAAGAATTGATTTTACCATTCCTCCATCTGAAGAGGTCAAATATGTGAATATGATGTTAACCTTACCTGGATTGGACTTGGATCCCAAGTGGTTGGTTCAGAATTTTCCGGCCCCGGCATTTCCCGACACACAGGAAGTTTCGTATTGGATCGATTATGGTAAACTTGGAATAAAGAATGGTTTTGATTTAACTCATTTAAGGTTAGAGTATAAATACAGTACAACTCCTGAATTAAAACCTTTTTCAATCGATAAAATGTACCTGATGGATACTCATTTGGGATTTTATAATGTGGGTGGTGATAATCCGGTTGAGAAAGAATTTGATTTTTCCCTTGATCTGCCCAGTATTAACTGGAATAACGGATGGAAATTAAAAACGTGGAATTACAGAGGCTGTAATGTTCCGAATATTGATTTGGATTCATCAAAATATAATCCCCGCGATATGCCGGGTGTAGTTGGTGATTGGAATAGTTGTGCCCCTGCAGGTGCTATTAATAGTTTACAATGGTTGGAAGATACTCAGGATAAAATTCCTGACTCGGAAACATCACTGAGAGATAAAATCAATATTTTCAATCATGTTTCCGGACGTTCAAATGAAGGTGGATTAAATACTGCCGGAACAATTATGGGAAAATTAGGATTTATTGATTCTTTGAAACTACCAATTCATGTAAAATGGCAGGGTATTCCAACCAGTAAGGATACCATAAAATCTCCCAATCCCAGGTACAATCATTTTGCTCTTGGAAAGAATGATTCGGTTGGAGCTTATCCTACTTTTGAATGGTTGGTTTCAGAAATGGAAAAAGGAGAAGACATAGAGATTAAATTTGGGTGGTACGATTCATTAAATGTAAGACATGGAGGACATTGGGTAGTCGTTTCAGGTGTTAGCGATGTTACCACGGCCCAGGGAATTTATGTTAAAGACGATGAAGAACAAAGCAAGGCCGGAGGAATGCGACAGACTTACCTGAACTGGGTAACAAATGATGCCGGCCGTCCTCGTTTGGTAGGATTTGAAGGGCCAAATAACCGATGCTGGGTTGAAAGTGTTGTTTCAGAAAGCTACGACTCTACCATCGTATTTGCCTCTCCAACCACATCCTTAAACTTTTTTGATAATAATAATACTCTTAATTTAATGGTATATGAAAACCCAAGTTCAGTTAATAAACCTGTAACAATTAAGTTCGATATTAATGAACCTGATAACGTTAAAATTCAGATTTACGAAATCACAGGCAGGTTAATTCTATCTTTTGAAAATAGTTATGAAACTGCAGGCAGTAAGTCGGTTGTATGGAAAGGAAATCAACAAAATGGTAAGATTGCGGGAAACGGAATTTATATTGTAAAAGTTTTTTCAAAAGAAAATAGCGCAACACAAAAAATAATACGACAGAATTAAAAAACGTTTTATCATAAAAAAACCGGGATTTTCCCGGTTTTTTTATGATAAAATACTTTCTTATAATTCACGAATCCAGATATTTCTGAAGCTTACAGGATTACCATGATCTTGTAATACCAAACTACCCGGACCATGTTTTTCAACCGCGTATTCAGGAACACCAATATATACTGTAGGTCCCCGAACTTCAACATTATTTTGAACCAAAACACCATTATGTAAAACGGTTATTTTTGGAGGAGTAAAATATGTTCCATCCTTATTAAAACGAGGTGCTGTATAAATTATATCATAGGTTTGCCATTCTCCCGGTGCTTTACATGCATTTACCAGAGGTGGATGTTGTTTATAAACACTACCTGCTTGCCCGTTTCTGTAAGTACGGTTGTTATAATTGTCCAATACCTGAACTTCATAAATTCCCTGTAAAAAAACTCCACTATTTCCACGTCCCTGGCTTTCACCAGCTACTTCAGCAGGTGACCGCCATTCAATATGCAGTTGACAGTCTTCAAAAACCCGTTTTGTTTTAATTACTCCTTCGCCTTTTTTTACAGTTACACATCCGTCTTCAACTATCCATCCCGGTTTACCACCATCACCATTTGTCCATTCACTTTCAATATCGGTTCCATTAAAAAGAATAATTGCATCCGATGGGGCATCTGTGGGTTTTTCTCCCGGAGTAATAACCGTTACTTCCGGATCCCATATTTCTGTCATTTCAGGTTTCATCTCCGGCCTTTCCTGCTGGGCAAAAGCCGCTGTTACAGCAACCAATAGCAATGCTGTTAGAACTTTAATTTTCATAAAAATTGTTTTAAGGTTTTAATTGATTTAATTTTAGTTACAATCCCAATTCTTCCATTATTGAATCTATCTTTAACTCCGATTTTTTTTCTGCCTTTTCAAAATCTTCGCGAGACTTTAATTCTCCTTTTACCTCGAAATAGAACTTAATTTTAGGCTCTGTTCCTGATGGGCGTACAGATATTTTTGTTCCTTCTTTTGTGAAAAACTGCAGTACATTAGAAGTTATTTTCTGATCAATTTTTTTCTTTTCTCCTGTTAATACATTCTTTGCTACCAATGAAGAATAATCTTTAATCTCTTCCAAAGACGATCCTCCAAGTTCTTTAGGTGGCTCATTACGGAAACGGGTCATAATTTGTTGAATTTCTTCAGCGCCGGATTTTCCCTGACGAACTATGTATTTCATTTTTTCTTTTGAATACCCATATTCAAGATAGATATCCTGTAGCATTTCATATAAAGATTTGCCTTTGCTGATTGCCCAGGCAGCTATTTCCGCCATTAATGCACATGAGGATACAGCATCTTTATCACGCACAAAATCAGCAGGCATAAATCCAAAACTTTCTTCACCACCTCCAATATATTTTTTCTTTCCTTCCAGATCTCTGATTATTTCAGCAATGAATTTGAATCCGGTGAATACATCAAAATATTCTATATTGTTTCTTCTGGCAATTTCAGCAATTAATTCAGTTGTTACTATCGTTTTTACTACATATTCGTTACCTTTTAACGAGCCAGCTTCTTTCATTTTGGTAATAATGTAGTATATAAAAAGTAAGGCGGTTTGATTTCCATTTACAATTATAAATTTGCCTTTATCATCTTTTACCACAACGCCAATCCGGTCTGAATCAGGATCGGATGCCATAACCAAATCCGCATCAACTTCATATGCTTTTTTAATCGCAAGTTCCATGGCAGCTTCCTCTTCCGGATTTGGAGAAACCACAGTTGGGAAATCACCACTAACTACATCCTGCTCAGGAACATTTATAATATTTGTGAATCCGAAAGCACGAAGCGCAGCAGGAATCATTTTCACCCCTGTGCCATGAATAGGCGTATATACGATTTTTAAATCCTTGTGTTTCGCGACTACTTCTGGTGATATCGAAACAGTTTTTACCATTTCGAGAAATTTCCGGTCCATCTCTTCTCCCAAAATTTCTATCAAATTTTCCGGCCCGTCAAATTTAATTTCTTCCGCTTTTATATTTAAAACCTCGTCTACAATATTTTTATCGTGAGGTGCCACAATTTGAGAACCATCGTCCCAATATGCTTTATAACCATTATATTCTTTAGGATTGTGTGAAGCAGTAAGAATAATTCCACTTTGGCACCCAAGTTCCCGAATTGCAAATGATAATTCCGGAGTTGGACGTAGATCATCGAACAGGTAACACTTAATTCCATTTGCAGCAAAAATCTTAGCACTGCTTTCGGCAAACAGACGACTGTTATTTCTGCAATCGTGACCAATTGCAACTTTAATTTCATCAAGGTTGGCAAAATTCTTTTTCAAATAATTCGAAAGTCCCTGAGTAGCTGCTCCTACTGTATAAATGTTCATTCGATTGGTGCCCACTCCCATAATGCCACGTAATCCTCCTGTGCCAAATTCAAGATTACGGTAAAACGAGTCAATTAAATCGGTTGGATCTTCATTATCAAGTAGCTTTTGAACCTCTTTTTTTGTTTCTTCATCATAAGTATCAGAAAGCCAGTATCTTGCTTTTTCTCTTACCTCTTTTAATAATGCCGTATTTTCCATTTTTATCTTTTTATACCACGAATAAATTATGTTGAAATCTAAATTACAACTTTATTTGAAATGTAAACGCAAAATTCTAATTAGCTTAACTTTTGCAAACATTTTTTTAGACTATCCTTCCAGTAAGGAATAGTTATTTCAAATGTATTTTTGATTTTTGCTTTATCCAGGACGCTGTATAATGGTCTTTTGGCGGGTGTAGGAAATTCATCCGATCGAACAGGTAAAACATTACAATTGGTATTGGAGATTTCAAATATTGCTTTTGCAAAATCATACCAGCTGGCAACTCCTTCATTTGAATAATGATAAATTCCTGAAACAAATAATTTTTTGTTGTTTTCAGTTTTTTCAACAATGCTAAGAATCGAATCTGCCAAATCAGCTGCATTTGTAGGGGTTCCAATTTGATCAAATACCACATTTAAAGTGTCTCTTTCTTTACCCAAACGCAACATTGTTTTTACAAAATTATTCCCAAAAACAGAATAGAGCCAGGATGTTCTGATAATTATTGAATCAGGATTTTCTTTGATACAATTTTGTTCACCATTCAGTTTTGTATTTCCATAAACACTCTGCGGGTTAACTTCTTCCTGCTCATTATATGGATATGAAGCATTTCCATCAAAAACATAATCTGTGGAAATATGAATAAATTTTGCTCCATTCTCTTTTGCATATTTTGCAATTATTGCAGGAGCAATTTCATTTACAAGTACTGCTATTTCTTTATCTGTTTCAGCCTTATCAACTGCAGTGTATGCCGCACAATTAATTACAAAATCAGGAATCTCTTGTTTAAAATAATTCTCTACAGCCTGTTCATCAGTTATATCTAAAGTATCAATATCTGAATATAAAAAATTCCAGAAGGGAAACTTTTTTGATAGAATCTTTAACTCTTCCCCTAATTGGCCATTTGCACCAGTTACAATAATTTTCATCAGGCTAGTAAACAAAATTTATTTCTGCATCCTTAAACAAAGGAGCGTCCTTATCTTTTTCAGAAACTTTCCACTCCGACTCTTTTAATTGCCAATCAATCCCGAGTTGTGGATCAAATGCATTAATTGCCCTTTCAGAAGCTTTATTGTAAAGATTATCGCATTTATATATAAAAATTGCTGTTTCACTTAAAACAGAAAAACCGTGACCGAAACCGGGTGGAATGTATAGTTGTTTTTTATTTTTATCGTCAAGTTCCAAACCAAACCACTCTCCGAATGTAGGTGAATTTCTTCTTAAATCTACTGCTACATCATAAACTACTCCTTGCACTACGCGTGCCAGTTTCGCTTGAGCATATGGAGCAAGTTGATAATGTATTCCTCTAACTACTCCTTTTACTGATTTTGATTCATTATCCTGAATAAATTCTGTTTGTATACCCCCTTCGATGTAATTTGATTTTTTATATGATTCAAAAAAATATCCTCTCGGATCTTTAAAAATATCCGGCTCAACAATTAGTAATCCGCTTAAAGGTGTTTCAAAAATCTTCATTAGTTCAATAAAATGTATTTCTAACTGGAGAATCAAATATCTCCTGCAGTATGCAAAATTGGATCGCATACATTAATTATATAAAAAGTATTTTGGTTAATCTGAATATTCTGTTGTTTCATAAACTATAAATCCCCTACAAAAGTAGCTTCTGCAAATTCTTAGAATTAGGAAAATTCAATCAATTAAAACAATTCTGATTTTCTTTCTACAAGTTTCAGAAGATATTGTCCATATAAATTTTTGCTTAACGGTTTTGCCAGTTTCAACAATTGATCTTTGTCAATAAAACCTTTCTTATAAGCTATCTCTTCAACGCATGAAACTTTGAGTCCCTGACGTTGTTCGATTGTAGCAATAAAATTTGAAGCCTGAAGCAAACTGTCATGAGTTCCAGTATCCAACCAGGCAAAACCTCTTCCTAAAAGTTTTACATTCAACCTTTCTTCATCAAGGTATAGTTTATTTAAATCCGTAATTTCAAGTTCACCTCTTTTTGAGGGTTTAAGATTCTTTGCTTTTTCAACCACATCATTTGAATAAAAGTACAATCCCGTAACAGCATAGTTTGATTTCGGTTTCTCTGGTTTTTCTTCAATACTTAGAACTTTTCTGTCAGCCGCAAATTCTACTACACCATAACGTTCAGGATCGTTGACGTAATATCCAAAAACTATTGCACCATCCTCCAGTCCAGCAGCTTTTTCTAAAATACTCCTAAAATTATATCCATAAAAAATATTATCTCCAAGTATTAAACAAACATTATCATTGCCAATAAATTCTTCACCTAAAATAAATGCCTGAGCCAAACCATCCGGTGAAGGTTGAATTTTATAAGAAATCTTAATTCCCAATTGGGCTCCATCTCCCAGTAAATTCTCGTATAAACTAATGTCCGTTGGAGTTGAGATTATTAGTATTTCCTTTATTCCTGCTAACATCAATACGGAAAGCGGATAATATATCATAGGTTTATCGTAAACTGGTAAAATTTGTTTGGATACCGAACGTGTAATCGGATAAAGTCTTGTGCCTGAACCACCAGCTAAAATTATTCCTTTCATATTTGTAGCCTTTGTTTTTAAATTTACAAATTTCTTTTTGTAATATTCTTTATTTAACAACAATACATAATGTCGTGCAAAATAAACAAAAAGAAACTTTGAAACAACACTATTTTAAGGGTTTTATTAATTATCAGATTATTAAAATAACAAACAAATATAATGTTAAATTAAAAATCAATACTTCTTTTAATCCAGCTCTTTTAATGTTAACTTAAAGAAATAAATCCTCAAACTCTTTGAAATACAGGAATTAAGTTATACTTTTGCGCCCGTTTATAACAAATATAATGTCTAACTTATTAATTTTATTAGAATTACATGACTGAAAAGAAAAATGAAAATCTCGAGCCGGAAGCTGAGAAAGCTCCGACGAAAGAGGTAAAAAAAGCGACAAAAAAAGTTGCTAAAAAAACAGAAGAAATTAAAGCAGAAGCGAAAACTGAAAAAGCTGAAGAAGTAGTAGAAGAAAAAAAGGTTGATGCAGCTGTCGAAACAAAAGAAGAAGTTGTAGCTGAAGCAAAAGAAGAGGTTGTAGCTGAAACAAAAGAAGAGGTTGCAGCTGAGGCAAAAGAAGAGGATGTAACCGAAACAAAGAAAGAGGTTGCAGCAGAAGAGAAAAAAGAATCGACAAAAGAAAAAACCAAAGAAAAACCAGCTGAAACTGAAGAATTTGACTGGGCTAGTCTTGAAGTTGGCCAGGATTCCTACACAGCTGAAGAAAGAGAAAAACTTTCTGACCTGTACAACAACACATTGAATACAGTATCGGAAAAAGAAGTTTTAACCGGTAAAGTTATTTCTTTAAACAAACGTGAAGTTGTTGTCGACATTGGTTATAAATCTGACGGTATTGTTAGTGTTAACGAATTCCGTTACAATCCTGAATTGAAAGTAGGCGACGAAGTAGATGTTTACATCGAAAGTCTCGAAGATAAAAAGGGTCAAATGATCCTTTCACACAAACAAGCACGTTCAACCCGTTCATGGGAACGCGTTAACGAAGCCTTGGATAAAGACGAAATTATAAAGGGATTCATCAAATGCCGCACAAAAGGTGGTATGATTGTGGACGTATTTGGAATAGAAGCTTTCCTTCCTGGTTCACAAATTGATGTTAAACCTATTCGCGATTACGATGTATTTGTTGGAAAAACCATGGAATTTAAAGTGGTTAAAATTAACAACGAATATCGCAACGTTGTTGTTTCTCATAAAGCTCTTATCGAGGCTGAACTTGAACAACAGAAAAAAGATATTATCGGTAAGCTCGAAAAAGGTCAGGTACTTGAAGGAACTGTTAAGAACATTACTTCTTATGGTGTATTCATGGATCTTGGTGGTGTTGACGGACTTATCCACATTACCGACTTGTCATGGGGAAGAATTTCTCATCCAAGTGCAATTGTAGAATTAGATCAGAAATTGAATGTTGTAATTCTTGATTTCGATGATGACAAAAAACGTATTGCTCTCGGACTAAAACAACTTACTCCACATCCATGGGATAACCTTGATGCTGAATTAAAAGTAGGCGACAAAGTAAAAGGTAAAGTTGTTGTTATTGCTGATTATGGTGCTTTTGTAGAAATAGCTACAGGTGTTGAAGGATTGATTCACGTTTCTGAAATGAGCTGGAGCCAGCATTTACGAAGTGCACAAGACTTCCTGAAAGTAGGTGACGAAGTTGAAGCTTCAATTTTAACGCTTGACCGTGAAGAGCGTAAAATGTCACTTGGAATCAAGCAATTAAAAGCAGATCCATGGGAAAACATTGAAACTGAATTTGGTGTTGGAAGCAAGCACAATGCAACTGTACGCAACTTCACTAACTTTGGTGTATTTGTTGAAATCGTTGAAGGAGTTGATGGATTAATTCATATCTCTGACCTGAGTTGGACCAAGAAAATTAAACACCCTTCTGAATTTACAGCAATAGGCGAAAAAATTGAAGTTGTTGTTTTAGATATTGACAAGGAAAACCGTCGTTTAAGCCTGGGACATAAACAACTTGAAGAAAATCCATGGGATGTATTCGAAACCATTTTTACTCCGGATTCAATCCACGAAGGAACAGTAGTTGAACTGATGGATAAAGGTGCCGTAATTGCATTGCCATATGGTGTTGAAGGATTCGCAACTCCTCGCCATCTTGTAAAAGAAGATGGAACTTCTGTAAAACAAGACGAAAAATTGGATTTCAAAGTAATCGAATTTAATAAGTCTGCTAAACGTATTATCGTTTCTCACTCAAGAATAGCAGAAGATGAAAAACGTGCAGAAGGACAAGCGAAAAGAAGAACTCAATCGCGTGCCAAAAAATCAGACAAACAAATTTCTGATTCTATCAATATCGAAAAAACTACTTTGGGAGACATCAGCGAATTGGCTGCATTAAAATCTCAGATGGAAGAAAAAGAAGGAAAAGCAAAAAAAGATAAGTAATCACATTTTGTTTTTTATCAGAAATTCGTAATATTGAAGAATGGCACTTGAGATTACAAACAACGGAAATCATACCTTGGTTAAGGTAAATTCCGAAAGACTGGACACTCATAACGCACCCGATTTAAAATCGGAGTTCGTTATGATTAACAATAAAGGTGAAAAAAACATTGTTCTCGATTTAAGCAGTTGTAACTACTGTGATTCTTCGGGCTTACGATCGGTACTGGTTGCCAACCGGTTATGTGAAGATGCAATCGGAACCTTTATTTTGTGTGGATTGCAACCCGATGTGGAAAATCTTGTAAAAATTTCGATGCTCGACTCAATTTTGTTAATCACAAAAACGGTCGACGAAGCAAAGGAATTACTTGAAAAAAAAGGTAATTTAAAACAATAAATGCCTTTTGAAGTAACCATACTCGGAAGTAACTCAGCTTTACCAACTTCAAATAGATATCCAACCGCCCAGGTACTAAACGTACTTGGGCGGTTTTTTTTAATCGATTGTGGTGAAGGAACCCAAATTCAACTTCGAAGAAATAAAATTGGTTTTGGAAAAATTAAACACATTTTTATTTCCCATTTGCATGGCGACCACTACTTTGGATTAATCGGACTTATTTCAACTCTTAATCTACTTGGCTTAAAAACAGATATTCATATTTATTCAGCATCGGAATTAAAAAACCTACTCCAGCCGCAAATCGATTTTTTTAGAGGTGAAATGAGTGTAAATCTCATTTTTCATCCACTTAATTTTAAAAAACAACAAAAAATTTATGAAGACAAACGTGTTGAAGTTATTTCCTTCCCGGTAAAACACAGTATTCCAACCTGTGGTTTTCTGTTTCGTGAAACACATAAACCTGCCAATATCAAAAAGGAAATGATCGAGAATTACAATATTCCACTAAATAAAATCAAGGATATTAAAAACGGTGCAGACTTTGTTGCTGACGATGGAAAAGTAATTTTAAACAAACAATTAACAATACCTCCTTCCAAACCAAGGTCATATGCCTTTTGTACCGATACTGCTCCACATTTTCCTAATTTAGAGATTATAAAAAATGTAGATCTGTTATATCACGAAGCCACTTTCCCTGAATCTATGAAAGATTTTGCAAATAAAACCTTTCATTCAACAACAATTGATGCCGGAGAGATGGCAAAACAAGCCAATGCAAAAAAACTTATAATTGGTCATTTTTCAGCAAGATACAAAGATGTAAGTTTGTTTTTGGAAGAGGCCAAAACAGTTTTTAAAAATACCGTTCTGGCAAAAGATGGAAAAACCTATTCAATTCCGGGAAAAAGGTGATTTGTTAAAAATGGAGTTTTTAATAATCACTACACCATTTTTAAATCAATTCCGGCAAAATACATTATCAGAATCACCAGCCCGACAATAATTCGGTAATAGCCAAAAAGTTTAAAACCATGTTTTGTAAGAAACCCAATAAAAAATTTTATCGCCAACATAGCTACGATAAATGCCACCACATTCCCTACTGCTAATATTTTTATATCATGTGCAGTAAAACCGGCATCAGACTGAAATATTTTCAAAAGTTTATAACAAGTAGCTGCAAACATTGTCGGTACTGCTAAAAAGAAAGAAAACTCTGCTGCTGCTTTACGTGTTAATTTCTGAGTCAATCCACCGATTATTGTTGCTGCCGAACGGGATACTCCCGGAATCATGGCGATTACCTGAAAAATCCCAATAATAAAAGAACTTCTGGTGTCGGGTTCTACGTCAGGATTTGATTCATTTTTTGCAAATATCTTATCAACAAAAAGAAGAAAAATTCCTCCCAGAAGAAGCATTACAGCGACAACGATAACATTTTCAAGTAGCAAATCAATATAATCACCTGCCAGTAACCCCACTATAGCAGCCGGAATAAATGCAACAAAAAGTTTTATATAAAATTCGAATGATTTAAAAAACCTTTTCCAATATAATACCACAACCGATAGAATTGCCCCAAATTGAATTATAACTGTATAATGCTTTACAAATTCGTTTTCTGCAATACCAAGAATTGACGAACCAATTATCATATGACCCGTGGATGATATTGGGAGAAACTCTGTAATTCCTTCTATTACAGCCAGTATGAGTGCCTGAAGAATATTCATTTTTCCAATTTAGTATTTGGTTTTGTATAATAGCCTTTATTGGAATTTTAAAGTATTTAATGCTGCAAATATAATTTAGGTTTTACAATTACCTAATATTAATACCTGAATTGTACTAATTTATTCTATATTTTACTCTTCTCCTTCAAAAAATCCTTTATCAAAATTTACCAGATATAGTTTTTCGGTAGGACGTGTAAATGCAGTGTATAACCAACGGTAAAACTCTGTGTTCAAAGATTCTTCATTCACAAATCCGTGATCAACATACACCGCTTTCCATTGTCCACCCTGTGCTTTATGACAGGTAATTGCATACGCAAATTTCACTTGTAATGCATTAAAATATGGATTCTCTTTTACTTTTTTCCACCTTTCGCGTTTATTTCGAATTTCTGAATAATCTTCAGACACAGCTTCAAACAAAGCCCGGTTTTGTTCATATGTAAAAGCTGCTGTTTCCAAAGCAAGCGAATCCAAAAAAATTTTGCAATCCAATTCCAGATTTTCGTAATCAACAAACCTTAAACAAACATTGGCAAACCTACAACCATACAACTCTTCATACTTGTAAATTTGTATTACCTCTGCAATATCTCCATTGGCAATAAAATCGAGTTTCATTTCCTCATCGGCCCAATAATAATTGTTTTTTACCACCATAAGCAAATCACCTCTTTCAATTTCATTTTCCCGATATAAAATTGAACCTCGAATTCCTTTATTATAAAGATTGGCTCTTTTATTGGAACGAGTAACAACTGTAGTCTCAAATATGCCATATTTATCATGCGAAGAGGTAATACTTTCTATTAAATCTCCTCCAGAAATCTTTTCAACATCATCAAAACTTTCAAGTAAGATTTGGAAAAATCCTGATACCAAATTTTGACTTCCTATCTTTTTTCTTAATCCGGTTGCATTGCTTAAAATTCCTGACCCTTCAGATTGCCGAACTACTTCCGTAAGTTCAACCATCTTAACACTAAATCCATAATATTCCAGTGCATCTACATCCAAAGCAGGACTAATATCTAATCCAACCGGAGGCAATTGTGCCGTATCACCTACCAAAACCAGTCTGCAATTTTCACCTGAATAAACATATTCTAGTAAATCATCTAATACTCTTCCACTTCCAAAAACTGAATTTTCCGAGCTTTCATTTGAAATCATAGAGGCTTCATCAACAATAAAATAAGTGTTCTTGAAAAGATTTTTATCCAATACAAACAATCCAAATCCGTCTGAAGAAGATTTTTGCCGGTATATTTTTTTATGAATGGTAAATGCCGGCATTTTTGTGTAACCCGCCAATACCTTAGCAGCTCTTCCGGTTGGAGCCATCAAAACTGTTCGAATTTTTAAAGCTGATAAGGCCTGAGTCAATGAATACAGCATGGAAGTTTTCCCTGTACCTGCATAGCCCCTTATCAACATAATTTCATCTGGTTCGTTTGAAAAAATGTAATCAGACATTACATCAATCAATTCCAATTGACTCGTTGTTGGAGTAAAAGGTAAGTTTTGAGAAAGTAAGGTTTTTAAATGATTTTTAATCATGTATTAAAATAACTTAAAGTAAAGGAAAGTAATTTATATTTTTTTTTAATTTTGCATGCAATCAAAAAGACAAACTATAAAATAATAAAAATGAAAACCGTAATACAAATTCTACTTTTAATTGCAGCTGTAGTAATTTCTTTTTTTATTTATAAAAGTATCCAGCGCCCAATTGAATTTAAGAAAGCAAAAGATGAACGCTACGAAGTAGTGGTAGAAAGGCTTAAAGATATTCGAGAGGCAGAATTGGCATACAAAGATGTTTACAAAAAATTCACCGGCAGTTGGGATACTTTAATCGATTTTATTGTGAACGACTCTGTTATTAATGTTCGTAAAATTGGTGAATTAACCGATAGCATGGTAGAAGCTGGAATTAGTGAAAGAAAAGCTATCAGAATGGGTTTGATTACCAGAGATAGTATCAAGATTAGTGCATTAGAAGCGGTTTTCGGAAAAGGATATGACGCTGAAAGTTTGAAATATGTACCGGTTCCCGGAGAACCTACAGAATTCCATTTAGGTGCAACAGTAATTATAACAGGCTCTGGAATCGGAGTTCCGGTCTTTGAAGCAAAAGCTCACAATAACGTTATTTTAAGGGGTCTTGACGAGCAGTTGGTGATTAATTTAAATGCTCAACGTAGAATGAATGAAAAATATCCGGGATTGAGGGTAGGTTCGCTTACCGAAACTGTTAATAATGCGGGAAACTGGGAATAGTAAAAATGTTTGACCTTATTAAAGACAATTCTTTCGATATCCAAAAAACAAAGGATTATATATTATCCATTCAGGTGAGCCTGGATGGATTTTCTTTTTTACTGGTCCAGCCCCAAAAAAACCGTATTGTAGCTTATAAAAACTCTAAAGTTCAGATTAGTAGTTCGGAATTGCTTTCTCGCCATTTAAAAGAATGGCTGGAAGCAGAAAAACTGCTAACTAACCATTTTAAAAAAGTACGAATCTTTATACTTACAGAAAAATTTGCACTTATTCCTGGTAATTTTTTTGAGCAGGAAAAACAGAGGATGATAAGCTCTACCTTATTTGATAAAAAAATTCATAATAATTATCTTGAATCTAAAATCCAAAATCCTGATTCAAATCTGATATTTCCTGTATCAAAAGACCTAATTGAAGTCTTACAACAGTTTTTTGGAAAGCGTATAGAAATTAACCATCCAATTGCTAAACTTACAGAATTTAAACCTGACTCCAGGCTTTTGTATCGTTCGATTATACTTCCCGGCGATAAATTATTTTACCTTATTATTTTTAAGAAAGATAAGATAATGTCTGCCAACTGCTTCCACAGTGAGCATCAAAATGACATCGTATATAATGTGTTAAATACTTTTAACCAACTAAATATTACAAGAAACGAATCTGAGTTATTTTTGGCAGGTACAAGTTCTCAAAATACCGAAGTACGTTCTCTTTTAAAAACTTATTTTAATCATATCAATAACTTAAAAACTGCAGAAATAGTTTCAAATTCTGAAATTATATATAATTCTTTACCGCTTTATCTCACAATAAATTAGAATTCATGAGGATTGTAGGTGGAATATACAAAGGCAGAATATTCAAACCTGGTAAAAATTTTAAAGCAAGACCTACCACCGATGTGGCTAAAGAAGCACTTTTTAATATTCTTGAGAACAGGTATGAATTCTTTGAAAAGAATGTACTGGATATCTTCTCCGGATCAGGAAGTATAGGATTTGAGTTTATTAGCAGGGGATGCAATGAGGCAGTCCTGGTGGAAAAAGATTTTGGAAACTTCAGGTTTATTAACGATGTTGTAAAAAATCTGGGAATTAACAATATTAGGGTTTTTAAAACTGATGCCTTTTCGTTTTTAAATAAATATCAGGGAAATTTCAATTTCATTTTTGCTGATCCTCCTTATGATCATCCATATTTTGAAAAAGTACCAGATGCTGTACTGGAACGGGATATTTTAAAACCTGAAGGACTTTTTATTCTTGAACATCCAAAAGAATTTGATTTTTCTGAACACCGTTTTTTTAAAGAAATAAGAAAGTACGGGAAGGTTAATTTCAGTTTTTTTGAAAAATAAAAAAGCTCTTGCCAATACGACAAGAGCTGTTACAAAACAAATTTGAAGAATTAATCTAACTTTCTTTTTATACTGCAACCTACTGGTTTTGTCTCGGTAACAGCAATTTTTTCACCAGACGCCAAATTACTGATTGCATCCTTTAAATAAGTGGCTTTAACATCCTCCGCGCTTTTGTAATTATCATCAATTGCACCTTTGTACACCAAATTCATTTCATTGTCAAAAAGAAATGCATGAGGAGTAGTTTGTCCACCAAATGCATTGGCAATGGCACTTTCTTTATCAAGCAGGTAGTTAAAATTGTAATTGTTTTCTTTGGCATGCGCTGCCATCGCTTCCAAACTTTCTGAACTTTGATGTTTCTGATGGTTTGAATTCAATACCACCATACCTACATCATTTCTGTCTGCCCAGCTTTTCACTTCAAGATATCTGTCTTCCCATTTCAACACAAAAGGACAAGTATTACATGAAAACATAACCAACAAACCATTTTCTTTTGCTGCATCTTTAAGTGATACCTTATCACCCGAAATGTCTTCCATTTTCACATCAGTTAGTACTGCTTTATCACCGATTTCAAGATTTCCTACTTTGGTTTTGGAAAACGCCGAAAAAGAAATCACCATTGTTAAAAGTAATAATAGAATTTTCATGATTTTAATATTTATCAATTAATTTAATACTTTATTGTCTGATTTAACAACAACTAAAGTCAAAATAATGTTTAACCAGTTAATGAATTAAACAATATCGATGCTTCAAGGTTAATCAGTTTAAAAAGTACAATGAAACTTCAATCTATTCGAAAAGAATATAAATTATCCGTCCTTGATGAAAGCAGTATTTCAAAGAATCCTTTGAAACAATTTGAAGAATGGTTAAATGAATCATTCAAAGCAAAAGTACCTGAGCCAACAGCCATGTCTGTTGCATCTATTGGTTTAAATGGATTTCCTGAATCCAGAATCGTTTTATTAAAAGATTTTAATAGAGATGGTTTTACCTTTTTTACCAATTATAATAGCAATAAAGGAAAATCGATTGCCAAAAATCCATCGGTTGGATTACATTTTTTTTGGCCAGAATTGGAAAGACAGATAAGAATATCAGGAATTGCAGAAAAGACACCTGATGAAATTTCCGATAAATATTTCATATCACGGCCGGAACTTAGTCAAATTGCTGCAATTGTGTCAAACCAGAGCAGTAAAATAAAATCGAGGGAGAAGTTGACAAAACTCTTTGATGAAGAAAAGTCAAAACTAAAACCATTTAAACGTCCGGATTATTGGGGAGGCTATGTAGTAAAACCAATAAGGTATGAGTTTTGGCAGGGCAGAGAAAATCGTTTACACGACAGAATAATTTATGAAAAAGAAAACGGGAACTGGAATATCTCTCGATTAGCTCCATAAAACTTTAAATGGAGGGATTGGTTACTGCCCAAAATCAAGATTGAATTTTTGCCTTAGTAGTTTCAAACTTGGATTTTTTTTAAGTAACTCGTCATATTTTTCAGCATCGGTGTAGATTATTCTTCCTTTTACAGTCGCTGTAATCTTTGTAGATAATTGTATCCCCGAATTTTTAAGCTCTCTCCGTAACCATGAAACCAATTCGGTTTTAACCTGATTAATTAAATCCTCCTGAACCGTATTTTCTATTTCCAGAACAAACTGATAATCCTCTGCAAACGCCGGGAGTCTTGACAATGTGGATTGTAAATTTGGTTTATCGTTAAGCGTTGCCACAAATTCTTTCCATTTTTTCTCAAGCTGTTCCGGAGTAAATTTTTCAGAACCCTCATCTTTGGTGTAAATCTCGTGCTGTTCTTTTGCCGACAACTCTTTTTCTTCAAGTTTACCTTCCAAAGCATCTTTTATTGATGGTGTTCCAATCTCACTTAATTTTCTGCGGGCAATTCTTTTTTTAGGTGATTTTTCATCTGCTGATTTTGGTCTTGTCGGTATCTGAACCTTTTTCCGTTGTGGAGTATTTAATTTTTCTTCAGGAATATTCAGTCCGGAAAAAATCGGCTCAAGAATTTCGGCTGCTACCGTAGGGTCAACTATTTTTTTTTTAAGGTGAGCTGAGCTATTCTTATCAGCGACAATTCAATTAAAAGTCTTTTATTCATGCTGGCTTTATATTGCATGTCGCATTCATTACTAATTTGTAAAGCCTGCAAAAGAAAACCGCTTTCGGCAGATTGCGCCTGCTGTCGGTACCTTTCTTTAGTTTCACCACCCACCTCGAGCAACTGGGTTGTTTCAGCATTTTTACATACCAGCAAATCACGTAAGTGATTACTTAATCCGGTAATAAAATGATGTCCGTCAAAACCATGATTGAGAATCTCGTTAAAAGTCATTAAAACATCGGGGACTTCATTTTTCTGAAATTGATCAACTAACTTAAAATAGTAATCGTAATCCAGCACATTCAGGTTAGAAATTACATCCTGATAGGTAATTTTTTTACCCGAAAAACTAACTACCTGATCAAAAATAGAAAGTGCATCCCGCATTGCACCATCAGCTTTCTGAGCAATTACATTCAGACCTTCAATTTCTGCATCCACACTTTCACGTTGTGCAACATATTCAAGGTGCTTAGAGATATCGGAAACTCCAATTCTGTTAAAATCAAAAATCTGACATCGGGAGAGAATCGTAGGAATAATCTTATGTTTTTCGGTTGTTGCCAAAATAAATATTGCATGATTTGGCGGTTCTTCCAGGGTTTTCAAAAAAGCATTAAATGCCTGGGAAGATAACATGTGTACCTCATCGATAATATATACACTGTATTTGCCCATTTGTGGCGGGATACGAACTTGATCTGTAAGATTTCTTATATCATCAACCGAATTGTTTGATGCCGCATCCAACTCGTGAATATTAAAAGACCGGTTTGTATTAAATGCTTTACACGAATCACACTCGTTACAGGCTTCTGTTTCGGCAGATAAATTGGTACAGTTTATTGTTTTGGCAAAAATACGTGCACAGGTTGTTTTACCAACACCTCTTGGGCCACAAAAAAGGTAAGCATGAGCAAGTTGCCCTCCTTTAATTGCATTTTTTAAAGTATTGGTGATCGACGCCTGAGCCACGACAGTTTGAAAAGTGTCGGGTCTGTATTTTCTGGCCGAGACAACAAAATTTTCCATTCTTTAGCTTTTCGCAATAAGTGACCAAATATAATTAAATATGCTGTTTATATGGCATTTTTTTATTAACAACAATTGAGTAAATTTATCGTAATCATCTAAGAAGCTATGCAATTTATTTATAAAACTATTAATGAATATGATAAAACTAAATCTGATAATTTTTACATTGTTATTATCATTTCAGATTTTTGCACAACATAAAACACTTTACGATTTTAAAGCAAAAACCATTGACGGGGAAATTTTTGATTTTTCTTCGTTAAAAGGCAAAAATGTTCTTATTGTAAATACTGCAAGCAAATGTAGTTTATCGCCCCAGTTTAAAAGGCTGCAGGAATTATATGAAGAATATGGTGGAGATGATTTTGAAATCATTGCATTTCCATGCAACGATTTTGGGAAACGAGAACCCGGAACAAACAGTGAGATAAAAGAGAAATGTATAAGGAAATATGGGGTGACATTCCAATTGATGGAGAAAATTAAAATCAAAGGAGAAGATTGCCATCCCTTATATTACTGGCTCACATCAAGCGAAGAAAACGGCAGCCTCCAAGCCAGAGTTACCTGGAACTTCCAAAAATTTCTAATCGATAAAAACGGAGAAGTAGTTGATGCAGTCGCACCGGTTTCAAGCCCAAAAAATCAACGTATTATGGAATGGCTGATGATGGAATGATTTTAAGTCAATGCTTTTTTATAAGCCTGCAAAACTCTTTCGCGGGCAAATTTATGGTCAACAATCGGGGTGATATATTTAACAGTTCCATATTCAGGCACCCACTTTAAAACATATTTTAAGTCCTTATCAAATTTTTTCATTTGAGTTTCCGGATTAAAAACTCTAAAGTATGGTGCAGCATCGCATCCGCTTCCTGCCGCCCATTGCCAGTTTCCATTATTTGATGCCAGTTCAAAATCAAGCAGTTTTTCAGCAAAATAAGCTTCACCCCAACGCCAATCAATCAAAAGATGTTTAATCAAAAAACTAGCCGTAACCATTCTAACACGGTTGTGCATAAAACCTGTAGCATTTAATTCCCTCATTCCGGCATCTACTAGAGGGTAACCGGTTTCTCCCTTGCACCAAAGTTCGAACTCTCTTTCATTGTTACGCCATTGGATAAAATCATATTTGGGTTTGAAAGCTTTTTCAACAACATGAGGAAAATGCCATAAAATATCAGTAAAAAAGTTTCGCCAGATAAGTTCATTTAAAAATGTTTCTGAATGTGCTAATGCTTTTTTAGTTACCTCTCTTATACTAACCGTTCCAAACCGCAAATAAATACCAAGTTTTGATGTAGCATTTAATGCAGGCAAATCCCTCCGGGTACCATAATTCTGCAGCAACTCTTCGGAAATATTAAATTCAGGAATTTTTATATTGCTTTTATTAAATCCAATTTTTTCCAGGCTTAAAACTTCACAGGTTTTCGTTTTTAAAAAGTGGTCAAAGTATTTGTTTGTTTCGAAACCGTATAGTTTTTCATTTTGTATTTTCAGCTTCCACTTTTTGCTGTATGGCGTAAAAACAGTATAAGCCGTACCGTCATCTTTTATCACTTCATTATGTTCGAAAATTAATTGGTCTTTGAACAAATTAAATTCAATATCATTTGATTTTAATAATTCATCAATTTCTTTATCTCTTTGAATTGTATATGGTTCGTAATCCCTATTGGCAAAAACCTGTTGAATATCAAATTCATTTTTAAGCATTTTAAAAACCTCTTTGGGTGTACCATGTTCAACCCTTAATGAACTTTTATTTTTTTGGATTTGAGAATTCAGTTCAACAAGTATTGAATGAATAAAAGTTACCCTGGCATCATCTTTCGATGTCAGTTTTTCCAGAATATTTATGTCGAAAATAAACAGGGGCAGAACCGGAAAATCTGATTTTAACGCTTGAAAAAGTCCTGCATTGTCTTCAAGTCTTAAATCACGTCTAAACCAAAATATATTTACTTTTTTTTTCATTATCTTGAAACACCCGAGGTACTTGCATTTATTACGCTCACAGAGGCAATAACCGCGTTAGAAGCTGCAATGGCATTGTTAACAGCAACCGACAATTGATTTTTGTTCATTACTGCATTTATTTTTTTCCCGGCAAGCCTTCTCTTTTGTCTGTCAGGGAAAAGTCTTTTTAATAGTCCTGAAGGTTTTAAAAAAGAAAGCATGACCAAATCCACAGGATTTTCTGTTCCTTTTAAAATTTGAGTTTCAATATTTGCAACCAATTTGTATAAGAACTGAAAATTCACAACTTCAGGACTGTGCCAGCTAAAAATCAAAAATCGTTTTTGAGTCATCCTAATGATTCTTTTTTTGACCAGTGATTTTTGTATCTCCTTTTTTATGTGTTTAACAGAAAATGTGAGTTTGCTTATCCAGGTCGAAATTTTTAATTGTTTTTTTGTATTTGAAAACTTGTTAAGCACAAACTGATGCAAAGGATTTTCCGATTTATCGCTCTTTACTTTAATCCTGTTGTTTTCAAATTCGATTTTATTCTCTAGGGAAAGTTCAAGTAAAACCGAACCTATAAGTACATAATTCATGGCCGATTGTGCAGAAGCAACTATTCCCCCTTTTTTAGGATGTATGCCTAATAAATAGATTTTTTGAGATAAAGAAACGGGTTCCGTCATTTTTTGTATTTTCGGTTTTTTCAAAGTTAAAATTGAAAGTTACAAAGAATCTAAAAACTCTCTTTAAAAAACAACTAATATTATATATGAAAAAAGGATTTGCAAGCGATAACAATTCAGGAGTTCACCCACTCATTTTTAAATCGATGGAAGCAGCCAATTCAGGACACGTAGTTGGATACGGCAATGATCCGTTTACTGAAAAAGCAATCAAAATTTTTAAAGGAATATTTGGTGAGGAAACGGAAGTATTTTTTGTTTTTAACGGAACCGGGGCCAATGTACTTGGATTATCAACCGTAACCAATAGTTTTCATTCAGTAATATGCGCAGAAACAGCACATATCCAGGAAGACGAATGTGGAGCACCTGAAAAATTTACAGGTTGTAAATTGTTAGCGGTTGAACCTGTAAACGGGAAAGTAACGCCGGCAAAAGTTTTACCGCATTTAAAGGGATTTGACTTTGAGCATCATTCACAACCACGTGTAATTTCGATTTCTCAGGTAACCGAAATGGGAACAGTTTATCAACCCGATGAGATTAAAAAGTTGTCTGATTTGGCACATAAACACAATATGCTATTACATATGGATGGCGCCAGAATTGCCAACGCTGCCGTCTCTTTAAATCTGGATTTTAAAAGTTTTACAAAAGATTGTGGAGTAGATATTCTTTCTTTTGGAGGGACAAAAAACGGGATGATGATGGGTGAAGCTGTTTTGTTTTTTAATCCTGAACTGACATCACTAACAAAATATATTCGTAAACAAAGTATGCAACTCTATTCAAAAATGCGTTTTGTTGGTGCACAGTTTATTGGATATTTTAAAGATGATTTGTGGAAAAAAACAGCAAATCATGCCAATGCCATGGCCAAACTTTTGGAATCGGAAGTTGCAAAAATACCGGAAATTAAAATCACTCAACCTGTTAAAGCCAACGGTGTGTTTGCTATTGTTCCCAAAAAAATAATTGAGCCTCTGCAAAACCAATTCTTTTTCTACGTTTGGGATGAAATTAATTCGGAAGTAAGATGGATGACCTCATTTGATACAACTGAGGAAGAAATATATGATTTTGTGAAATTGATTAAAGAATTACTTGTAAGCAAATAATCCTGCTTTTAGATTTCAAGCAGCAACTAAGGAATATTAAATATGGGGCTTTTCAAATATTATCCCAGCAATCCCAAAAAACTGGATCCGGAAATGGAGAAGCGAATTTTTCTTCATAGCCTGATATTTCCGGCGGCAATGGTGCTGATTTTCTGGATTGTTGAAATATTTGAACAAACTACCGGGATAAGTTTAGTACGACTTGGAGTTTATCCACTCCATGCCAAAGGATTACCCGGAATTTTATTCTCCCCGTTTATTCATTCTGATTTTGAACATTTAATTTCAAACTCAATTCCTTTTTTTATACTGATGTTCGCCCTAATATATTTTTACAGGCGGATTTCTTATCAAATCTTTCTGCAACTCTTCTTCCTGTCAGGAATATGTGTTTGGTTTTCAGGACGAGAAGCCTGGCACATTGGAGCAAGTGGAGTTGTATATGCCATGGCAGCATTTCATTTTGTAAGTGGAATTATAAGAAGTGATACCCGATTACTTACACTTTCAGTAACAGTTGTATTTCTATATGGCGGAATGGTTTGGGGCATGTTTCCAATAAATCCTGATGTTTCATGGGAAGGCCATCTGTGGGGCGCAATTTCAGGTGTGGTGATTGCCTGGCGATATAGAAAATACATCATCAGACGTGACAAATTTGACTGGGAAGAAGAAGAGGATGAAGAGGATTTGGATAAAGATGACGCAGAAACATCAGAAGAAAAAGAAAATTCAGGATCAACTGAAAATCAAACACCTGACAACATAAGTCACACCGGACAGTTTTAGATTTTTTTTATAAAAAAAACAGTAATTTAACTTAGTTGAGAAATTGCTTTAAAATGATTCGAATTCTCGGTGGTTGTCAAAAAAAGTGTAATTTTGCCAAAAAATAAGAAGTTCATTATAAATGATTAGCAGAAGGATTATCCGCACGAAGGTGTTACAAATATTATACGCCTACTATTCCTCAGAGGAGAAATCAATCAACAATACCGAAAAAGAACTCTTTTTCTGCATCCAAAAAACATACGATCTTTACCATCATCTTTTGGCTTTGGTCATTGAGATTGCAAACTATGCAGAAAAACGTATTGAAATTAAACGAAATAAACACCAACCTACCCACGAAGATTTACATCCAAATACCAAGTTTGTCAATAACCTTTTTATTCGTCAATTGAGAGAAAACAGACAATTGAATGTTTATCTCGAACAAAAAAAACTAAGTTGGATAAATCATCCAGAATTAATTAAAGAACTCTATTTATTAATGATGGATTCTGAAATTTATCAGCATTACGTTCAAAATGATAACCTGTCGTATCTGGACGACAGAAAATTTATTGAAAAACTTTTTAGTAAAGTCATCCTGGTTTCAGAAGAATTGTATCAGGTTTTGGAAGAACAAAGTATTTATTGGAACGATGATGTTGATTTTGTAATTTCTGTAATTGTTAAAACCATTAAAAAGTTTAACGAATTAAGTGAATCCGACCAAAGCTTAATGCCCTTGTATAAAGATCAGGAAGACAGAGATTTTGCAAAAGAGCTTCTTAGAAAGGCAATAATTAACCACGATGAATTACATGGTTTAATTAAAGTGCATTCGAGTAATTGGGATGTGGAACGCATTGCATTTATGGATATACTAATGATGCAACTGGCAATTACAGAATTTTTGTATTTCTCCACAATTCCGACAAAAGTTACTATGAATGAATACATTGAAATTTCGAAGTTTTACAGCACAGAAAAAAGCCGGAATTTTATCAATGGTATTCTTGACAAAACTTTGAAAGATTTGAAAAAAGACGGCAAGGTTGTTAAATCAGGCAGAGGATTGGTTGGCGAATCATGAAAATTACATTACTGGTTTTAATATCGGTCGCAATACTCTCATGTTCCGGTAAAATGTCTGAAAATAAGCACAAGACCATTAATAAGAATAAGGATGAATTACCGGAATTTAATTTTAAAAAAGAAGCCCATGATTTTGGCACAATTAAATCCGGGGAAAGATTAATTTATTCATTTTTATTTACGAACGAGGGAAATTCTGAATTAGTAATAAACAGTGCCAAAACAGATTGTAGTTGTATCAATGTAATATTTCCACAAAAAGCAATTTCTCCGGGCGAAAAGGGAATTGTTGAGGTAGAATTTAATTCAGTTGGAATGTATGGGAAACAATTAAAAACTGTTGAACTTCAATCAAATTGTAAAGAACCAAAACATTTAGTTATTTTTGCGCAGGTTGAAAACGAACAAATAGAATTTAAATATTAAAAATTTATAGTTATGATGAATATTATTTTAATGGCTCAGCCTTCAGGTCAGGAAGGAAATCCTTTAATGAGCATGTTACCGCTGCTTTTAATTGTAGTGGTTTTTTACTTTTTTATGATTCGCCCGCAAATGAAACGTCAGAAAGAAACCCGTAAATTCAGGGAAAGTCTGGCCAAAGGCGATAAAGTAGTAACTACAGGTGGTATTTATGGAAAAGTTGTACAGGTTAAAGAAACTACCATTATTCTCGAAATTGCAAAAGATGTTCAAATTACAGTTGATAAAAATGGTATTATCAAAGATATGAGCGATGCTCAACCACAACGCTAGAAAGCAAAGCCCCTCCTAACCTCCCCAAGGGGAGGAATAAAGAAACGAGGCAGGAAAAATTTTCCTGCCTCGTTTCTTTTACTTCGGTCTTCCGACTTCTGACTTCATGCTTTCCTAAACATTAAACCTAAAGTGCATAATATCTCCGTCTTTAACAACATACTCTTTACCTTCAACTGCTATTTTACCTGCATTGCGACAAGCACTTTCCGAACCAAGACTCACATAATCATCGTACTTTATAACTTCTGCCCTGATAAATCCACGCTCAAAATCTGAATGAATTATACCTGCGGCCTGAGGTGCTTTTGTTCCTTCAGTAAAAGTCCATGCACGCGATTCATCGGGTCCGGTAGTAAAATAAGTTTTCAAATTGAGCAATTGGTAAGCCGCATGAATCAGTTTATTAACACCTGGCTCATCCAAGCCTAGTTCTTCAAGAAACATCTGTTTTTCATCATAGGTTTCCAACTCTGCAATATCAGCCTCGGTAGCAGCTGCAATAATCAACATTCCTGCATTTTCTTCTTTGACCGCTTCTTTAACAGCTTCAACATGGGCATTACCGGATTTTGCTGAAGCTTCATCGACATTGCAAACATACATAACAGGTTTATTTGTAAGTAAAAAAAGTTCTTTGGCTACTTTCTTTTCCTCAACATCCAATTTCAGAGTTCTTGCTGATTTACCCTGCTCCAAAACTTCCCTATACTTTTTTGCTACATTAAAAAGCAATTTTGTATTATGGTCGGCACCCCCGTGTTTAACCTGTTTTTCAAGTTTTTCAATACGACTGGTTATGGTTTCCAAATCTTTCAGCTGCAACTCGTAATCAATTACTTCTTTGTCGCGAACCGGATTAATGGTGCCATCAACATGGGTAATATTATCATTTTCGAAACATCGCAAGACATGCAAAATTGCGTCAGTTTCGCGAATATTTCCCAAAAACTGATTTCCCAATCCTTCACCTTTACTTGCACCCTTTACAAGCCCGGCAATATCAACAATTTCAATTGTTGTCGGAACTACTTTTTTGGGATTATCAATTTCCGTTAATTTTATCAGACGGGGGTCAGGAACCGTAATTACGCCAACATTGGGCTCAATCGTACAAAAAGGGAAATTTGCCGACTGTGCTTTTGCGCTTGATAAACAGTTGAAAAGTGTTGATTTACCAACATTTGGCAAGCCAACTATACCACATTTTAAAGCCATTTTCTTTTCTTAAGAATTTTGCGCAAATGTAATTCTTTTTAAATGATACAGATAAGTTTTACATTTCTGATTACAATTTGATCTTCTAAATTTTTTATTTGCTTTCCGAAATAATTGAACGATTCTGGAAGTCCTATTCATTCTATGTGTAAATTTGCATATAAATCAACTTTTTATGATCGTTTTAATTAAACCTTCATAGCTAAAAGTTGTCATATTGAAAACTGTTTTTTTTGATGAGTAAAAACGAAATCAATTTAATTGCCAATCTAAAAAATGAAAAAACAAGGGAGCTTGCTTTTCAGAATCTGGTGCAACAATACCAGGAAAGATTGTATTGGCACATCAGAAAAATAGTTATTAATCACGACGATGCTGATGATATTCTACAAAATACTTTTGTGAAAATTTGGAAGGGTATTGATAAATTCAGAGAAGAGTCGGGATTGTACACCTGGTTATACAGAATCGCAACAAATGAATCGCTTACTTTTATTAATTCGAATAAAAGGCGCAGTTTGATTCCGATGAACGATACCAGTGAATTTTTAATGAATAATCTTGAAACTGACACCTACTTTGACGGAGATGAAATTCAGCTTCGCCTGCAGCAGGCTATACTTCTGTTACCGGAGAAACAAAGAGTTGTTTTTAATTTGAGATATTTTGAAGAGATGAAATATGAGGATATGTCGAAAGTGCTTGAAACCTCTGTGGGAGCGCTTAAGGCATCTTATCATCATGCAGCAAAAAAAATTGAAGAGCATTTAACTAAATACGATTAAACATTTGAAATTAAACCTTTAGCGAATAAATATGTCTAACGTTTAAATTTAAGTATTGATGGATGAATTAAATAACATAGCACCTAAATTATCAAAGATTAAAAAGGATAATCCGTTCAAGGTTCCTGATAATTATTTTGATGATTTTTCTGCAAGGTTGCAAATGAAAATTGATGCCGAAAATGCTGAACCTAAGAAAAAAGAAAATAAAATCATTCAGCTAATTAAACCGGCATTAGGTTTAGCTGCCGGATTTGCATTAATTTTTATGCTTGCGTACTGGCCATTAAATACTTTTACTAAAAAACAAATGGCAAAGAACAATGATACAGAATTAGAAACTAATGAAATGCTTTATGCATCTATGGTAGAAGGAATAGATTTGAATTCATTTTATGTATTACTCGACGACCAAAATGGCGAAGTACATTTTGACGATGATGATTTGGTTGATTTTGTAAATACGTATAGTTCAGATTACGAAATATTTTCAGAAACAAATAATTAAATAAAAAGAAAAAACAAATAGTAATGAAACGAGTTCCGAAAACTCGGGACGAGTTCCCTGTCTGCCGACAAGGCAGGCATCTTATACAATAGAAAACAAACAATTTTAATAAGATGAAAAAACAGATTATAGTAATTCTAACAGGGATTTTTATTGTTCTTAATCTTTCGGTAAGTGCACAAAAAAAAGAAGGACACAAAGAAAGAATGGAAAAATACCGGGCAGAAAAAGTTTCGTTTATAACCACAAAACTGGATTTCACACCGGATGAAGCTGAAAAATTCTGGCCCATTTATAATCAGATGGAAAAAGAACGATGGGAAGCTCAAAAGTTACGTCGCGAACTTGAACTTAAAGTGGGAGATGCAGAAGAAAATCTTTCAGAAAAGGAAATAATAAAATTAACCCGTGAGTTTTCAGGTAGTTTACAAAAGGAGGGTGAGCTTTTGGTAGAATATAACGAAAAACTTCTAAAGGTTCTTTCTCCAAAAAAGGTCTTAAAACTTTATAAAACAGAGAACGAATTTAGGATGTATATGATAAAAAAATACCGTGACAGCAGGGGAAAAGGAAACGGGCATCCATAATTGGCTAAAGAAAGAGACAAATTCAATATTGTCTCTTTTTTTGGCTCATATCTAAAAATTAAAGCCCTTTAAACCAATCCTGAAAATATTTTCCTATTACAGGAATTTCTTTCATTTCGCCATTAACTGCTCCAACCAGGCTTATTATCCAGCAAATCAATACTAAAATCCAGCCTATAAAGTTTAAAAGTGGGATAAAACTTACTACTATGCTAAACAGGTACAACCCCAAAAGCTGTCTGATGTAAAAACTTGTTATTTCGTCTTTTTCGCTTGAATTAATAACCAAGGCAATAATCCATCCGATATAAGTAATGTGAGCAACGATTGCTTTTGTTTTTCCATCCATTTTATTCCGATTTTTTGTTCTTCGAAATTTACATAATAATTCTTGAAATGATTTGATTAATCCTGTGAAACGTTTAATAAATTAAAGAAAAAAAATGATAATCTGTTCATTTATCTATCCAATGCAGTCATTCGAAATTTTTCTAATTCAGCAATCTCATGTTCATTTTTGAATATGGTTTCTATTGCTTTAACAATTTGAGGATTTTGAGAAGATACGTCATTTAATTCTCTTATGTCTTCTTCTAGATTATACAGCTGTATTCTTAGACTATCTTTTTTTATATTTTTTCTTATTCCTTTCCATTTTCCCATTCTGACTGCCTGTTGTCCTCCGGATTCCGGAAATTCCCAATACAGAAAATCGTGAAATTGTTGGTCTTCTTTACTCAACAGTGTTGGCAAAAAACTTATTCCATCAATATCTGAGGGTTTATTTATCCCGGCTATGTCACACAATGTTGGTAAAACATCGTAAAATGCAGAAATAAGATTTGTCTCTTTCCCTTTTTCAATTTTTCCGGGCCATTGCACAATCATTGGAATACGAATACCTCCTTCTGTTAGATTTCCTTTGCCCCAGCCAGCTTCGCTTTTAAACGGTTTTGCACTATCGAACCAGGGAGAATCTGTTCCTCCAACATAAGAAGGACCATTATCACTGCTAAACATGATTATTGTATTTTCATACAATCCAAGGTCTTTTAACAAACCAACTATTTCTCCAACCTGTTCGTCTAAATAACTCACCATTGCAGCATATCCTGCATGAGGATAACGATGAGGAAAATACCCTTTATCCCCGACATAAGGATCTTCATCGCCAAATTTTTCGAGATAATAATCGACCCATTTTGGGGGAGCTTGTATGGGAACATGTGGAACAGGACTGGCGTAATACATAAAAAATGGCTGGTCTTTATTGTCCCTGATAAAGTTTAAAACTTCCTTCTGCATCAATTCAGCAGAATAATCAGTTAACCAGAAATCCTTGTAAGAATCGGAATCAAAGATATTTGCATTCTTTGGTAATTTGGTACGCGGAGGAACCATTTTATTATTTAGCAGTATTTTGGTGGTGTCTTTCCATAAATGAACAGGGAAAAAAGTATGAGCCTGACGCTGGCAGTTATAACCAAAAAAGAAATCAAATCCCTGTTTATTGGGTATACCTTCCGTAAGTGGTGCACCCAGTCCCCACTTTCCGACAATTGCGGTTTCGTATCCGGCACTTTGTAGTAGACGTCCTATGGTTTTAGTCCCTGGTTTTAATGGCCTCTGACCTTCAAGATTCGGATTTTTTGCCATAGCTTCAAAATTCCAAACATCACCTCTTTCTTTCCATTCATCATTTCCCCTAATTTGTGCATGACCTAAATGTTTACCTGTAAGCAAAACGCATCGCGATGGGGCACAAACCGGTGCTCCCGAATAATGTTGAGTAAAAAGCATTCCATTGCTTGCCAAAGCATCTAAGTTGGGAGTTTCAATTTTTTCCTGTCCATAACAACCGAGTTCGGCATACCCCAAATCATCGGCCAATATGTAAATAATATTTGGGCTGTCTTCTTTTTTCTGATCTTTACAAGCTACCCAGAGGATGACGGAAAGACACAAAAGTGAAGTATTGAATAGAATTTTTAAGGTTTTCATTTTATCAGGATTATTTGAATGATAGTAAGATATCAGCAAAACTCACGAAAATTTAATTCATTCCCGAAAAATGAGAAAATATTTTCTAAATAATTTTTATTGCTGAGTTAAATCCACACTTACCAGTTCATTATCATTTCTGATAAAAACATGTTTATTGGCAAATGCCGGATGCGACCATGTTACTCCTCTGGGTAATTGTTTACGGGTTGGTTCAATGATTTTTGTTCTGCTGATTTCCTTAAACCCATCAGGCGAAAGTTCTGAGATTATCAATTCTCCGTGCTCGTTAAACATCCATGTCTGATTCCCATTTTGCACAAAATGAATATTTGCCCAACGTCCTTTTTTAACTGCGCTTAAATCTTCCCAGATTCTATCCCCTGTGGCAAACTCCAGACAACGCAATTCACCATAACTATCTACCCCATAGATATAATCTTCTAATATTACCGGGGTATTCATTACACAATGTAACGCATCGGTTTTTCGTTCACTTTCCCCGCTTCGTTGCCAAACAATTTCTGCACTTTTATAATCTTCTCCCAGCTTAACTAACAACGAGCCACTGTAAAATGCACTTACAAAAATATGGTCCTTAAATAAGACAGGTGTTGCAATACTCATTCCTGATCCCACATCCCATGGGAATCTCCAATATACTTCACCGGTTTCCGGACTTAACCCGGAAAGACTGTTTTCTGTCCAGACGACTACAGCTTTTAAATTGTTTTTTTCTATCAGCACAGGTGCCGAATAACCTGCTATGTCATCCAGGTTTCGCCATATTTCCTTACCATTATTTTTGTTTAGCGCAATTACCCCGGCATTATCACTTCCGCTAATTTGAATTATAATTTTGTCATCAACAATTAAAGGTGCTGCTGAAATACCCCATATGGGCATCCTGATTTCATATTCTGTATTTAAATCCCTATCCCAGATAACTTTGCCGGTTGTTGCGTTTAAACAATAAAGGTTTCCCATGGTCCCCAAAGAATATGCTTTGCCATTATTAATGACGACAGAAGCTCTTGGACCTGCCGGGTAACCCACACTGATATAATCGCATTCATACCGCTGTTCCCATATCTTTTCACCGCTTTTTTCATCAAAACACAAAATCCCTTCTGTTTGAATTGAATCATTTTTTAGATCGGTCAAATAAACTTTCCCTTTTGCAACGGTAGGCCCGGAATAACCAGAACCAACCGGAACAGACCATTCCGGTTGTAAAACATCTGAATCAAACATTTTGACAACACCTGTATCTGACCAAACTGCGTCCCTGTTAACACCTCTCCAATCGGGCCAGTCCTGCGCCCGACAATCTATTGAAATTAAGATTATTATGATAAGTAAAAGTCCCTTTGGGTTCATCCCTTTAAAAATTTTCCCAAATATATAAACCCCCTGATTTTTTCAATATAATATTGAAATTATTTACCGAAAGACAGTAAATGATTTTTATTCGTCGTAATTAAAATCATTTAAATGGTGTCCCATCCGATCGCGTTTGGTTTTCATATAACGCTGGTTATGCTTATTGGGAGCAATCTCCATAGGCACTATTTCAGAAACTTCAAGACCATACCCTTCCAACCCGATTCTTTTTACCGGATTATTGGTAAGCAACTTCATTTTTGTAACACCAAGGTTTCTTAATATCTGTGCACCAACTCCATAATCACGCTCGTCGGCTTTAAATCCTAAATGCAGGTTTGCATCAATAGTATCCAATCCCTGATCCTGTAATTTGTAAGCAGCAATTTTATTTACCAAACCAATTCCGCGTCCCTCCTGCATAATATAAACGATAACACCTTTGCCGGCATTTTCAATCATTTTCATCGACTCGTGAAGCTGGTCGCCACATTCGCAACGCATAGATCCAAATATATCTCCGGTCATGCACGATGAATGAACGCGTGTAAGTATAGGTTCGTCAGGTTTCCAGGTTCCTTTAACCAAAGCAACATGTTCCACACCATTTGAAATCTGTTTGTAAGGAATTATTCTGAAATCGCCAAAATGTGTAGGAAGATCTACTTCATCTCCTCTTTCTATTAAACTTTCACCATGATATAAGTACGAAATTAAATCTTTGATGGCAACAAGTTTCAGGTTGAATTTTTTTGCAATCTCGAAGAGTTCGGGTAAGCGGGCCATCGAGCCATCTTCATTCATTATTTCAACCAATACACCTGACGGACTCAGACCTGCCAAACGTGCTAAATCAACGGCGGCTTCGGTATGCCCGCTTCTGCGGAGTACTCCCCTGTCTTTAGCTTTAAGCGGGAATATATGACCCGGTCGTCCCAGTTGCTCCGGCCTTGTTTTGGGATCAACCAGCATTTTTATAGTTATTGCCCTGTCCGGTGCAGAAATTCCGGTGGTTACTTCGGGATGTATGGCATCTACCGAAACAGTAAACTGCGTTTCATTGGAGGAAGTGTTTTTTCCAACCATCAACTCAAGGTCAAGTTCTTTGCATCGTTCTTCGGTAATTGCCACACAAATCAATCCACGGCCATGGATTGCCATAAAATTGATAATTTCCGGGGTTACCAATTCTGACGCACAAATAAAATCACCTTCGTTTTCTCTGTCTTCATCATCTACAACAATCACCAATTCCCCTCTGCCAATCGCTTCAACTGCCTCCGGAATAGTATTTAGAACAATATCAGTCATTTCCAACTCAACCTTTAAAATCAGCTGCAAAATTACAATAAATAATGGACTTTAGGACAAAACATTTATCATTGAAAATTTGAATTGAAACAATAGACAATCTAATAAAAATTAAATTTTGCAGAAATTTTAATTCTTACTGTTCCGCACGTTTCGATTTTTCCCAGTTAACTGACTGTTTCCCTTTAAAATAGCGACGAATGCCAAGGATAGATGCATAATTGATTGAGGCAAAATAGTAAGGAACAAATAGCAATTTAAACCTTAACTTTCTATTTTCGAAATACCAGCCTATTAATGCCAAAACATAACATAAAATCTGGACGTAAAATGCTATGGTATAAAAGTTAAAACCTGTCCATATATTTTCTTGAGCCACAATCAACAAATTTACCGGAAATATTAAAAATAAGGAGATTGGAGCTAAGGTCCAACGCAATACCTTATGTGAGATATATTGCCAGGATAACAATCCGGACTTAACAGGATTTAACAATCCTTTTAGCCTAAAAATGGTTTGAATACCTCCGGCTGCGATTCTGATTTTTCGTTTTAATTCTTCTTTAACATTTAGGGAAGCTGTTTCTTCGGCATAAGCATTTGGTGTGTATGCAATTCGATATCCTTTTTGTGCAATTCGAAGCGAAATCATAAAATCATCTAACAAAGCATCCTCTTCAACATCCTCAAACAGTTCTGTTCTGACAGCAAATAACTCGCCTACTGCTCCCACGGCCGTATTTAATTCAGAATCCATTTTCTTCACCCACGATTCAAATTTCCAGTATAATCCTTCTCCTGCCCCGGCTGCTGAATCTTCTTCCTTTTCTACAATTCTTTTTTCGCCTGCGACACACCCGGTTTTACTGTTGCTAAATTTTGTCACAATTTCCCGAATCGATTGATTTCCTAAAATAGTATTGGTATCAGAAAAAATAATAATCGGTGCTTTTACAAACTTCACACCCCGATTCATGGCATGCATTTTTCCCCTTCTTTCGGGTAAATGGTGAACTTCCAATTCCTGATATTTTTTTAGCAAGTCCGGGGTTCCGTCATCAGATCCGTCAGTAATCCATAAATACTGTATTTTTTCTTTTGGGTAATCCAGGGAAAATGAATTTTCAACTTTTTGTTTTACATAATCTTTTTCGTTAAATGCAGTAACAAACAGGCAAACCTCAGGTTCGTAATTATAATCGAAAGTCAAAGTTCTGCCCGGGAAAATGAGTTTTTTTAAGCGGACAAAAAAATACAATGTTATGGCATAACCCACATAGGTATAAAATAAAATAAACGCCAGTACCCAGAATATGATTTTCAAAATCATCAAATATGTTTTTTGTAAAATTCGATTAATGAACCTGCAGAAGAAAGATTATCAAAGTTTTCGTTAATATATTCTATTGCATTTTTACCAATCGAATCAAAATATTCCCTGTCTTCAATCAATTGAGAGATGGAATCAACAAATCCATTTACCCCATTTGTGATAATTATGTTTTTATCTGAAGTAGTTGAAATTCCTTCTGTTCCAACCGGAGTTGTTACTATGGGTTTACCGAGTGCCATTCCTTCGATAATCTTTATACGCATACCACTGCCCGAAAAAAGAGGTACTATCATAATTGATTTCGAGTTAATAAATTCATAAGCATCCTCAACCTCTCCTATAAAAACAACATTAGGAAGGTCCAGTTTTTTCTGAAACCAGGCGGGAGCATTTCTTCCGGCTACAAAAAACTTTAAATCCGGATATTTTGCAATGATTTTATCCCAGCAATTTTCAAAAAACCAGATTAATCCCTCCTGGTTAGGAGACCACTCCAATGAACCAATGTGAAACAATGTTGGGTGTTCCAGGTTTTTGGAATTGGGAATTAATACAGAAGAATCAATCCCGGTTTGTGATACATGGATTGGCTTTTTGTTTCCCAATCGTTTTAAAATTTCACCATCACGTTCTGTAATCGGTACAAGTAAATCGTATTTATTGAGAACTGAAATTTCAAATGCTTTAATTCTTCCTGACAAATTTTTGAGATACCATTTCTGTACTCCTTTTGCCATAATTGCTGTCCTGCTCCATATTTCGTGTTCTATATTATGGGCCCGATAAACAATTTTTGCTTTCGAATTGGCCCTGATTAAAGGGATATACGGGCAAACATACAAACCTTCCAACTGAATGATATCAAAGTCATTTTCAAGTAATACTCTTTGCAATTCGCGTGAGAACGTGCGTGAAACAAACCTGACTGCATTATAAGGTTTATTCGAAAAAAGCAGGTTAAACATTGCAGGAATCGGTGATATACGTGCAGGTACCCTGACCAGTTTAAATTCGGCCAGTTCTTTTATTGATTCAGGAATTTCACTTAAGCTGACATTATGTTTTACAGTATTCATTGCCAGAATAGTTACCTTATGCCCTAAATGCGAAAATCCACGTGCCAAATTCATACATGCAATGGCTCCCCCGTCAATAACAGGGTATGGAACTTTATTTGTAACCTGAAGAATCCTCACTTAATTTTTTTCTTATTTCTGATAATATCAAATTTACTGTGCACTATTCCTTTTTACCCACTTTATTTTTTTTAATCATTTTTGCAATTCCGGACAAACCTACTTTGTTCAACAACTTAATATAAGTTTCTGCCGACATAATTGCAGAATCGGTTCCAGCCATGTACGACAACCATACTCCGATAGGTAAAAAAATAAATGTTGAAAACCACATTCCTGTTATCATTTGCCAAATATCTTCACGCGCTGATTTTTCACCGGTCATTGAAACAATGTAATAGGCAATAAACAACAGGATAGATACTACAACCGGCATTCCCAATCCACCTTTTCTGATAATAGCACCAAGTGGAGCTCCAACAAAGAAAAAGATAAACACCGCAACCGACAAAGTAAATTTCCGGTGTTTTTCCATATCGTACTTGTTAATATGTCTTTTTCGGGCAGTAATTTGCCCCTGATACAAATTCAGATTTTGCATGTTGCTTCTTGCCTTGTCAAGTGCAGTCATAGCAATTTCAGCTTTTACCCATTTATCAAGCGTTTCAAAATAATTTTCGACAACAAAAGTTGAATCTGCACCCGGTAAGGGTTTCTGCTTCAACGAGTCGTGCGGAACAGTATGGTTGTGTACGTGTCTTGCTATGGTTGGATTAATATCAATTTGAAAGAGATAATTACGCACCTGCTCATAAAACTGACCATAAAGTGTATCCGACATTAAATTAAGTTGATTTATATTCAGCATACGGTACATGTTTTTATATATGCCTTCATCTTTTCTGTTAAAGTCGAAATTGTTCACTCTAACCCTTATGGTTTGTTCCTCAAATTTATCTCTTCTGAATGGTCGTTTAGCTTGTTCTCTTCTTTCTTTTGGTCTTTGTTCCGTATAATTTACTCCGTTAAACAGTGTAAGCACCATGTATTTTTTGTCTTCAGTAATTTTCAGATATCCTGAATCGGCTACTGTAACACTTTCATTCAGACTGTTTTTTGTATGATCGTAAATTAACAGGTCATACAACACATTTGTTTTTTTGTCTTTCCTTCCAACTTTAATATTGTAACCATCAATTTCATTGGTAAAGACACCTTCCTGCAACACAAGTTCAGGTCTTTGTTGTTTAACACTGACCATTAATGTGGTAAATTTAAGATTGGTTTTTGGCAGAATATTATTGGAAAAATAAAAGGCAAGAAAAGCGATTACTGCTGCAATAACAATTAATGGCCGCATTATTCGGAATAAGGAAATTCCTGCTGATTTCATGGCTACCAGTTCGTAATTTTCACCCAGTGAACCAAAAGTCATTATAGAGGCCAGCAACATCGCCAACGGAAAGGCATAAGGTAAAACACCAAATGATGCATAAAAGAACATCTCACCTAAAATACTGAGCGACAAACCTTTTCCTACCAAATCGTCAACATACCGCCACAAGAATTGCATAAGCAGCACAAACACAACGATAAAAAAGGTCATAAAAAATGGCCCTAAAAAAGATTTTATTACATAGAGGTGTAAGCGCTTCATGCTAATGTTTTCTATAGAAACATGTGCAAAACTAAATTATTTTAGGAATTTGTAAAGCAAAAAAAGGTTAAGAAAGCAACGATTTAATGTAAAAAAAGTTGAATTTACCAATGAACCAAAACTTTGGATATTATGAACCAAGAATATGTTTTAAATCTGACACCTGTGTATCCCATAATCCTTTTACCTCATCATACTCGTTACCTTCGCTCACATCGATAATGATTAATGAAACATCACCGGTAAGCTCATCCTGTGTTATTCTGAATTCGAAATAACTGTCCTCCTCATCAATCCACGAAAACCGAACCAATCTGTTTTCTTTGTGCAATGTCATTTCTGCAGTTTGTTCAGAATCGTCCCAGATAAATGTGTATTTTTTGCCTTTAACTTTTACATCATCGGCAAACCACTCTGTAAGGCCGGAAGCGGTACTAAGCCAGTTGTATAATACTTTGGGTGAGCAATTTACAACATACTCGAGTTGAACTTTATTAATGTCAGTCATTTAATCGATTTTTCCCCAATATATATATTATGATTGTAACATACAACATAAAAAACAAGACTTATTTTAAGTTCTCTCAATTTTTAATTAAAAAACAAAGCAGAATAAAAATAAATACTATATTTGCACCGCAAAAATCGCAGGATATGGCGAGGTAGCTCAGCTGGTTAGAGCGCGTGATTCATAATCACGAGGTCGGCGGTTCAAGCCCGCCTCTCGCTACAAAAAAAGGATAGCAAATGCTATCCTTTTTCTTTTCAAATTTCTTCCAATTACAATTTCCATGGTTTGCGGTAATCGTAGTGCATCAGTTTTACAGCTTCTTTGTCTTTTCCAAATGATTCTGCAATCGGATCCCATTTTACAGGCCGGCCCAATTCACATGCAATGTTTCCTACAGTGCACATTGTACATGAGCTGTGACCAATTTCTGCAGGAACCACAGGATCGAGACGACTTCTTACCGACTCAATAAAATTAATCTGGTGTGGAATTTTTGTTTCATAAGGAGTATCATCTTTTTCTCCGCTTTCAGGTGGAAGTAATGAATCATCAGAAGCTTTGTAGTGGCCACGGGAAACTTCTAACCAGCCTTTATCTCCCTGGAATTTTACTCCTTTTGTTTTTCCTGAATCAAATGGTTCTGAAGTGAGAACTACACCATTGGCATATATAAATTTCATAAATTCTGTTCCATCTCCAATCGGAGCAGCTTCTACCGGACCGTTTCTGTCCATTCCAAGTCCCCATTGTGCAATGTCGTACATGTGAGCTCCCCAGTCGGTAGTAAAACCACCGCCCATTTCCTTGTACCAGCGCCAGGCGCCCCACATGGTTTCATCTTTTGGTGGATCCAACGATATTGGTGGATTCAGCTCCTTATTAAAATGAATATCTCCCGGAAGTGGCCCTAACCAAAGATCCCAGTTTAAATCCTGAGGTACGTCTTCTTTTGGTAAATCATAAGGCCTTGGAGGTGCTCCGATATAAGCATTTACTTTTTCTATTTTACCTAAATGACCATTTTGTACCATACGGACTGCATACTGGAAATTCGGATCAGAACGTTGCTGACTTCCAATACCCAAAATACGATTGGTTGCTCGCACTGTTTTCACCAGTTCCTGACCTTCAAGAATTGTGAAAGTCATAGGTTTTTCAAGATACACATCTTTACCAGCTTTACATGCTTCAATTGCAATTACCGCATGCCAGTGATCCGGCGTAGCTATCACTACGGCATCAATATCTTTACGTGAAAGTAATTCTTCAAAACGTTCGTATGTTTTTACTTCAACTTTCTTGTTGTTTTTTGCATAGTACTCATTTACCCTGTTTTCGAAACGGGTTCGTTTACGTCCGTAAACATCACATCCGGCCACAACTTCAACACCCGGTATCTGAATAAATCCGTTTAACAGGAACATCGCCTGACGTCCCATCCCTATAAATCCCAAACGGATTGTATTACCTGTTGCAGCAGCTGTGGCTGCTTTCTCAGCACCAAAACTCATTGATGGCAGGATTGTAATACCTGCCAATCCTGCAGCGGCTGCACCAAAGAACCGCCTTCTTGAAAAATCATTTTTACTCATTGTCGAATTTTAAATATTTATATATTTCAAAATAATTGTCTTTCTATAAATCTAATGTTCAATTTCCGCCTTCAAAACTATTAAAACTATTTCTGACAGAAAACCCTTTTTTCATTATTTAACTCAACTTAATAAACAACATTCTATCTTACTATTTTTTTCATTTCTTCTGAACCCAAGTTAATTTCCGGATTAAATTCTTCGCTGGTCATGTATGATGTTAAACTTGTTAAAAGCTGATTTGCCTCTTTTCTTTCCTCCAGATTATTAATCAAATCGACTCCACTCACCAAAATTTTTCCATTACCAACTTTTGCTTCAAAAAGCATTGCAAGTCTGCGATTTGTAACCCAGTCATCAATTATCCGAACAATCGGTTTTAACTCCACCGGAAAATCATTAAGTTTTATCGCATCGCATTGACTCATGGCATCCCACCACTGCCAGTTGCTATGATATTCTGTTGGAAATTTTGCCAATGCCGGATGTTCAGGATTACATAAAATTCCTAAAGTATGAGGTTTTTGTCCACCCGTCCAGGCTGTATTCCAGAAGATACTTGAAAAACCTACGCCAATATCTCCACCCATTTCCGGTGCAACTTTTCCCTTACCAAGGCTAAGTAAAACCGTTCCGCCATTTTCCAGGTATTTTATTGTTGAAGGCGAAAGTTTTTGTACTATTCTGATTTCTGAATTTTGTTTAATCTGATTTTCAGGATATACCCAAACATCCCATAAATTTTGAAATGAATCCACCGATACTTCCAGCCTTAGTTTTCTGGCAAAGTTTTCTTTTTGAAACTGATAAACAACTTCTCCCAGATGTATTGCATTTCCGATATGAATTTCCCTGTCTCCCAGCGTGCCTTCAGCCAGAACTTTCTGTCCATGAAATATTTTCCATGATGGATTTGTTTTAATCGGAGCTATACCAAAATGAGCTACTTCTATTGCTGCCGACATGCTTTCTCCTTCAGTAAATATTCTCTTTTCCAATCTTGCCAAAGGAACTGTAGTATTACAAAACCGTCTGTATTCTTCCGGTGAGATATATCCCTTTTCTTCCCAAAAAGCATCTAGAACACCGACCAATGCCGTTCCCTGTCCTGGGAAATCATGAAGATCCAAAAGCTGAAATCCGCCAAAGTCTGGTGTACGCAAAGCTGCTTCAATATCAGCTTTATAACAAAGTGCCTGCAATTTACCCGAGGCCATTAGAAAATCTTCAGCCAAATCACCCATGTGGTTTGCTTTTAAACTTTCGCGAAACAACTCAAAGTTTTTGGCTTTTAAGGGGCCGGTATATTTCTCAATTTCTTTAAAATTTGGGTAAACACACCATTGACCAATTTCATGACTTACCATCGGAATACCATCTTTTGTTAATCTTGCAGTCCAATCAAAATCGGTTCGTGGAGGCTGCGAATTAATAATGCTGTTTAATTCTTCCGCCCAAAGCTGAATCCGGGGTCCGGGAAGATTATGGTATTCGTTTACTTCCAATGCAGGCCAACCAGCCGCACTTGTATAAATTCTTCTCTTATCTTTTTCTTTCCAGTAATTTACAAACTCAGTAAGATAAGTTCTATAACCGGGGCCACCCGGTTCGTTACCATATGCCATCATTACAAAAGAGGGATGGTTTCCATATTCTTTAACAATTCCCTCGCTTTCCTTATAAATATATTGGTCTACCGGAAAACCACTTCCCAACTCCGTACTTTGATTTGCCCAACTTGAACATTCTACCTGAAGATAAATGCCCATCGCATCGGCTGCAACAAATGCAGCTTTTGGAGGACACCATGAATGAAAACGCACATGGTTTAATCCATGTGCTTTAACTGCCTTATACACCTTTTCCCATTCTTCAACGTTACACGGTGGATATCCGGATTTTGGAAATATAGCACACTCTAATGTTCCCCTGAAGAAAACTCTTTTACCATTAATTTGAATCTGTTGATCTTCGACTTTAATTTCCCGAAGTCCAAAATCAATCCTTTTTACTTCTTCTCCATTTTCATGTCGTAGTTCAAGTAAAAGCTCATAAACATTTGGATTAAATTCGTCCCAAAGTTTTGCATCACCTCCAAGTGGGTAAGAAAAATTTACAATATTTCCTCCGGGAGATAGTGTAAACTCATAATGCTTTTCTGGAGTTTCTATTTCAGTGTTGTGATGTTCGGCTTCCACTTCAATATTAATTTCGGCCTCAATAGTTTGAGTATTTTGTATGATTGCTTTTATCTCAACTGATTTGGTTTTAACATCCGGATATATCCTTACATCGCTAAAATAAATCGGGTCAAAACTTTGCAAAGAAAGTTCCCCAACTATTCCATTCCAGTTCGATTGTGTATTGTCCGAAATACTGTGCGATTCCCACCCAACATCAATATCCTTAATCCTGTTGTCTATTTTTACAGCGATATAATTTTCACCTTCAGTCAGAAAAGGAGAAACATCAAAATAGTGTGGGGTGGCCAGGCTGTTTTGCAAGCCAACTTCAACTCCATTCACCCAAACTTTCGATTCCCAATGCGGCCTTTCAAGGATAAGCTGTATAATTTTCTTTTGCCAGTTTTCAGGAACCGTAAAGGTCTTTCGATACCATGCAGCCCCGGTATATTTTTTTTCGGGTTGAAGCCAAAACGGAAATCTAATTCCGTCATTCCCCTGGTAAGGTTTGTATCTTGGATCTTCCGGCCACTCCTTATTTTTTATCGAACCCGTCCATTCCGTATCAAAAGTAACGTCAAAACCTTTCCCATTTTCGACCATTGATCCCGGTAGATTTACAGTTTCAGGCAAATCTGTATTGTACCATTTTTCTTTTTCTCCAATATCTTCCACATCCATTTGGAATTGCCATTCTCCTGACAAATCAATTCTATTGATTTCTTTTTTTGAACAGCTTAAAATTGTACAGGCTAATAACAACAATATCAGTTTGATACTTAAATTCATAAGTTTAAATTTTATTTTTTAACCAATCATTGTATTTCCATTTTTTCACAAAACAATTTTCTTTTCTTTTGGTTTTGGTTGAGACTGTAGCACTCCACTCGAATGACGATAGTAATGCCCACGCAAATCTTTTGAATATTCTTCCAGAATACCTTTACCGATATCGTTATAATCGCCACATTTAAACAAGGCACGCCCAAGAATTAATTCACGCAAGGAATTATTTCTTGTACTTACATCGTTTTTAAATTTAGGAGCCAGTCTTTTTGCAGTTTGAATATCCGGCATGGCATGTCCACGAACTCCGGGCATTTGTATCAATTTAAACAATGGTTCCGCAGCATCCTGATCGGCTATTGTTTCCAAAGCAATGGCCACCGCTCTGAAATGTGAGAATTCACTATCCGGGGTAAGTTTATCCATCAGCCTGAATATGGATGGCAAGACTTCTGTTTTTTGGGTGCGCCCTGCGGCAATTATTAAACTGTCCAGATAACTGATACTTCTGCCAAACTGTCCCATTCCACGGAAGTTCCATCCCTCATCCCAGTCTTCAAAACCGTCAATCGCTTTAATCAGTTCTTTCCAGCCATCAGCGATTCCAAGCATACCAAGTATTCTTGCATAAACTAATTTATATTCTTCATTTTGAGTCAGGTAAAATTGATCCTGCAAAGCAACAATTCCTTTTTCCTTATCCCATAATATAGTTTCCAATCCTTCCAAATTGTTAACTACGGTTATTGAAGCTTGCTGTACCTGCTCCATTGATGGCGGATAATTGTCAACATCGGTAAGTACCGATTCGGGCAAACTTCCCAGTTTAACCAAATCTTTTTGCAAGGACTTGATATCAATATATCTGATTCGCTGATCATTCTGAGCAGCAATTGCAGCTGCCCATCCTACGGCATATCCCTGGTTTTGCAGACAAGGTTGCATACGAATTACCGGCATGGCATCGCGATGCGCACTGGCACCCAGACCTGTTACAGCTATTCCTTCCAATCCTTTTGGTAATAAGGCCCTGAAAGGTACATAAGCCAACACGTCAACACCACTATGCTCCGGTGGTTTTAGTGAAAAGAACGGATCTTCGGTAAATCCGTGAGTGTCAAATGAACTTTTATGCAAGGAAATTGCATCGGGATAAGTTCGACCATTATAAACATCCAGAACTGAAACTGTAAAATCGCCTACCATTCTTCTTCTTTCCCGTGTTTGTGGTAGCTTCCCAATATCGTATTGTTCCTCATATTTGTCTTTGGCAACGACCATTGCCCGCCACACGTCCAACATATCCGAATCGTTGATAAAGGTCCAGTCGCTGTTGTTATAAAAGTCGTTTGGATTTTTATGCGGAAATCCGGCTCCCTGCACTGCGACAGATTTCCCATCGGTGTAATGGTATTCGGCACCTGCAGAAACGGCAGTATCGGCACTCCCGGTAGAGTCGATAATTGTATGACCAAGCACTACTCCTTTCCCTTCCGGGGTCGCAACTACAATTCCTTTTACATGGCCATTTTCAACAAAGGCACCACATCCTATTGCACCAAACCAGATATCCCCACCGGCTTTTCTGATCTCCTTTCTGAAGTATTCCGTTTTCCAGTCAAAAACCCACCATTCCAGTTTATCCTTTTTTCGCGGATTATCCGGCCCCATATTTTTTACACCACGATCAACAATATTTGTGTATCCTTCACGATATCCATGATAATACTTTCCAATCATTCCAATGGTTCCCATTCCTCCAAGGCCATGCATATAGTCAATTACCAATGTTTTTGCTCCATGTTGAGCAGCACCCACACCTGCAGGTGCTCCTGCCGTTCCTCCACCAAGAACTACAACATCGTATTCCGCCAAAATGGGTAAGGAAGTATTTTCTGAAACGACTTCACCCAAATTAAGGGACGGGCGCAAACCATCCAACAATTCTCCTACATCTCCATTTTTATTATCCGGAATTGAACTGCTTTTAACTTTTGGAATTTGAGACTCCGGACTTAAACTTGCCAGTATTGCAGCTTTTTCACCTACTCTTTCTCCAATCCTGATCATTTTGCCCGGTTCCAGCAAAGTTTCAGCAGCTAAATCGCTCATATTAGCACTTCCGCTAAGCACAAAAATATTTTCAATTTTTCGGGGTTGAAAAACTTTCAGGTTGATATTTTCGAGATCTACTATTTCGTTGTTCCACCTTTTTTGTCCAACTAATTTATCAGGAGGATTTTGAAACAAAATGTCCGAGGATTCCACCTGATCGGCATCCCATGTCATATCCCGGGCAATCTGTTCTGCATGTGCAAAAGATGCAAAGCTACCATCCTTCATATCGATTTGAATGGAATACTCGATTGCTTTATACTGAATATCGGCTTTTTGAAAACTCCCGTCATTCGCATCTCCCTTTGATGAAAAATGAATTTGCAAAGGTTCTTCATGAATTTTTCCTACAAGACCTTCTGCATTCTTAATCTGATTCCCAACTACTGTAAATTTGAATTCCTGTTTTCCTTCAGGATACTTTTCAAAATTTGCCCCGGCCATTCGGGCCACCAAAGCCCGTGGAGTAGCATCGATAATTGTTTTTGCCACAATTGCCTGACGGCCGGAACGGTTTGCCATTACTATCCCGGCAGGATTTCCCTTCGAATCCGTTAAAATATCAGTAGCAAAACAGGAGTATAAAAAGTTTATTTTATTATCGATTAAAGCTTCGTCGAGCGCTTTTTTAACTTTTAATTGAGAGGGTAAGCCTTCTCCCCATATCGTTTTCCCCAATTTCGTATTGAGGATTGAACTGTCTTTAGTCCATAAACGAAATGTACCACATACATCTTCACCCAAATAAGGTTCCTGAGCCAACAGAAAAACTGAAGCTCCTGCTTTAGCTGCTTCCACCGCGGCAGCAACTCCTGCAGTTGAACCCCCTACAACTACAACGTCAACTTCATAAGCAAGCGGAATTTTTCTTTCAGATTGAAAGGCATATTTTGGATTTTTATTTTTTTCAGCATTAAATGCATATGCACCGGAAGAAAGTAAAAATGCAGAACCGGCAGCTGTTGTTTTGATAAAGTTTCTTCTTTTCATGATAGGAAAGTTGGAAGCACGAAGCCCGAAGATGGTTTTAGTTTAAATTTCTTAATTCATTAAAAATAGGTATTATTCTTTACTCACGGAATTCAAATATTCCGGTCCCGCGTTTTCTCCTGCTTTTTGCGCTTTTGAAATATCGATAGTTTTAAATCCCAGTTGAAATGCCGGAGAATTTTCTTTTAGTTTGAAATTAAAATTATCCGGATCTGCAAATAAAGGATCTGCAAAAACAGAGTGGATGTCCTTTCCAGATGCTTGCCATTCTTCCCAACTCTTGCCAGCCCAGTTCAACGATTCGATTGATTGTTCCGGATTATACCATAGATTGTAATCCATATCAAATGATTCGCTTACTTCTTTTGTTCCAGTCTCATTTTTTGGATGAAAATAAAACTCGTAAGGTTTGTCATTCCATTGACCATCCAGTAGTTTTCCTTCTTTCCAATACACAATATTTTGTTCGAAATAAACACTTTTGTGCGGCTCCATTCTTGTACGGTTCAATTGTTGCAATCTTCCCATTGCAAAAATGTTGTTTCGAACCGTCACTTCTTTGGCAAAGTGCATATTGAAAGCTGCAAATTTGGTGTTGTAAACAATGTTGTTTTCAACCAAAATATGTGTTGAACCTTCATCGTGATAAATTCCCCAACCCCCGTAATGATTGGCATCCACATCGTGAATCAGGTTATTTCTAATCACTGTTCCTGGGGATACACCCAGCGTATAAATTGCTCCCATATCAGAAAGCAAACCTTGCCCTATATGGTGGATATGATTGTGTTCGATAATATTGTCGCGACTTACACTCCTCTGGTAACCCCACTCCCAACCTATTGAAATACCCGTATAATAACCATGGTGAATGTGGTTCTGAGAAACCAGGTTGCCTTCTGTTTTTTGTAATAAAATTCCAACTGCAGACGGATAAACCTGACCAAAATGATGGATGTGATTATTGATGATCCGGTTTTTTGAGGTTCTTAGAAAAATATGGTCTTTGTAATCGCCTCCATTTACCCGGAAACCTCCGGCTGCAATATTTCCAATTTCATTCAACGAAAAAGTATTGTTACTGCATCTTTCATTGATTTCAAAAGCCCAGGTTCCCAGGTTCTTAAATGCACATTTGGCAAAGGAACAATTTTGAACACCTGTTAAAGAAATCGCAGCAGGCACTGAAGCTGAGCCTTGCCTGTCGTTTGAATTTCCCGGTGGCAATTCCCAATTCGTATAACAAAACTCCAGGTCATAAAATTGAATCCCTTTAATAAACTCTCCCTTTTCCGGATCTCCATCGAAACGCACAAGCTGGTCAATTACCGGAGCATAAATTTCAGTTTGGTTTATTTTCTCATCAGGAAACGGATAATAATAACATTTGCCTTGTTTTCTGTCCAGATACCATTCACCCGGCACATCAAGTTCTTCAAAAACATTTTCGACAATATAACGGGCACCATCTTCCGAAAAATCATCGGTAAAAGTTTTGCCGGCCTTGTGTTTAAATGTTACTATGTTGGTTTCTTGATCTATCGATTTTATAGGTAAATGAGAATCTGTCCAGAAATGATAGACAATTACTTCCACATCATCCATATTTTTCCATTGTGGATTAATGGCGCCTTCAGCAAACTCAAAACTCTGACAATCGGTATGATAATTAACGGTTTTGGGAGTTCCCTCGGGCATGCCTTTTACCCGAAGAAATCCTGAATTTGGTTTTCGTGCACGATGTCGTAATTCGCCGTTTACATAAATCTGACGAAATTTCCATTCACCGGATTTTACCTCAGGAATATCACAAGCCCACCAGCCGTTTTTTTGCTTCTTCCAGTCTTCGAGCTTTTTGCCACCGCTGACGCATACTTTCTCATTACCAAAATTCTTAATTTTTAAATCGGTTCGATTTGTACCGGAATGTTCAGGCCTCAAAACAAGTGGTTTATTTAACTGATAAACTCCTTCTTTTATCAAAATAAAATCAACTTCTTTCCCAACACTTTCATTAATGGCTTTTTGAATGGTTTGAAAAGGTTGTTTTTCTGTTCCGGGATTGGAATCATCGCCATTTAAAGAAACATAAAAGTTTTGTGGTTGTGCGAATATGAAAGTAGTAAAAAATAAAAATGAAGTGGTGATAATGATTTTCATAATGGTTTAGGTTTTTCTACCCCCCGTTTCGTTCGGAATCTCCTTCGGAGTTTCCTGCCTCAACTGTCCCCCTAAATTTAGGGGAACAGTTTGAGCCGGTGGTTTCAAAGAAGGAACCGGTGATATCGGGGGGTATAAATATTCTTATTTCAACATTTTTCCAACTTTCAACAAAATATCAGCCGAAACTTTTGGCACTTCACCATTTCCGTCCGGACCAACATTTAAAAGGAAGTTTCCACCTTTTCCATTAATATCCTGCAATTTTTCGTAAACTTCTTTAGGGCTTTTCCAATCTTCGTCAATGATTTTATAACCCCACGAATCATTCATGGTATAACATGCTTCCCAATAATGTTTTAATTTAGAATCAGGATGAAACTGCTCGGGTGTTCCAAAATCCTTTTTAAATATTTTTCTTTTTGAAACCCTGTTATTTATAATAATATCAGGCTTTAATTCGCGAATGTATTGATACAAATCATCACCATCTTCCAATGTCCAGTAATCTGCCCAATCACCATCAAACCAAAGAATTTCGGTATCATATTTTTCAATCAACTCTTTTACCTGGTTTTTCATGTATTGTACATATTCTGCTTTTTTACCTTCTATCATTTTTGGATTCCGCCATCTTTCCCTGTCCTGTTCAGAAGCGTTTTCATCAGGGATATCATGTGACGGATGATTCCAGTCGATAATACTGTAATAAGTTCCAAAATGTAATCCGTGTTTTTTACAGGCATCAGATAATTCCTTAATAAAATCCCTCCCTTTCATTGGAGAGCTGGCTATATCGTACTCCGTAAATTCCGACTCAAACAAACAAAAACCTTCGTGATGTTTACTTGTAATTACAATATATTTCATTCCGGATTTTTTGGCCAGTTTTGCAATTTTATCAGCATTATATTTTTTAGGAGTCCAGGTTTTAATCAGTTTAATATACTCTGATTTTGGTATTTTCTGATTGCACTGAATCCACTCTGCATAACGCCCTTCATCGTTTCCTTTGTAAATTCCTCCCAACTGGCTGTACAATCCAAAATGGATAAACATTCCGTATTCGGCATCAGTAAACCATTCCATTCTCCTGGCAAAATCCGCTTCCGATTCTTCAAGATAATTTACTTGTGCGAAACCTGAAAATGTTCCTAATAATAAAGTGATTAATAAAATGTAGTTTTTCATAGTTCAGTCTGATTTTATTAGTAAAAGATTATTTTTAGTATTGATTGTTGCCTGGTTATTTTGACTTTGTATCCAAATTGATTGGCTTCTTTAGTTTTTTAGGTTATTAAATGTTCTTACAAATATATTGAATTAAACAAATGAGTGTTTGTTTATTCAGTGCCACTTTTCGTGATTAAGTGTTAATGGTATTTTGTTTTTTGCCACTAAAGCACTAAAACACTAAAATTCATTAAAAAGCCAAAGATTGAGTCCGGTAATAATCAACAAAGAATCATCAGCTTGAAAACAATTTCATCATTAAAATCCTTTAGCCCGTTGATTTGAGCAAGGAATTAAACCCGGCTTTAGCATTAAAGATTCGCTCTTTAACGGCTTAAGCCAAGGTGTTCTGAGTCACCAAACGCCAAGCAAAAGCATGGTGAAAACAATGCTATCCAACTCTTCTAATGCATCAAAAATTCAAAGTGCCCAATCAGGTACAACATTCATTGCTACACCAAATAGTTTACCAATAAGCAAGTAAGTCATCAATGTAATGATTATTATTCCCAGCATATTTAGTCTAAAACCTGCCCGAATCATATTTTCGATACTCACTCTTTCGGTCCCAAAAATAATAGCGTTTGATGGTGTTGCTGTAGGAAGCATAAATGCCAGCGATGATGCTATGGTTGCCGGAATCATAAAAAGTAAGGGATTATCACCGGTAGCCACTGCAATTGCAGCAAAGGCCGGAAGCAACATTTGTGTTGATGCTACATTGGATGTAAGTTCGGTTAAAAACGACATCATTGCAACTATTGCCAGCACAAAAAGAATTGATGGAATTTGATCTCCCCAGGAAAGTTGTTCGCCAAACCAAAGTGCCAGTCCCGATACTTCAAATCCTTTTGCCAACGCAAAACCACCACCAAACAACAAAACAATATTCCATGGTAAGCGGTGGGCCGTTTTCCAGTTCATGATTCTCTCTTTCTTCCCGTTTTTTGTAGGTATGATAAAAAGTAACAGAGAAATAAAAATTGCAGTGGTTCCGTCATTAATATATTTTGGATTTTCAAACAAAGATGACCAACCGGGAATTTTAAATCCATTGTAGCTAAATCCAGAACGTGACATCCATAAAAAAGCCAAAACCAAGAATAGTATAAATACTATCTTCTCTTCATAGCCGGTTGCGCCAAGGTTTTTTAATTGGTTTTTAAAAGCATCAGACGAAATCCCCTCCCATTTTTCTTTTGGTTTAAACAAAAAGAACAGTAATGAGAATGCGGCTATAAACATGATAAGGGTAATTGGAAAGGCAAAAACAAACCATTGGCTAAAACTAATCTCCGGAGCTTCCGGATATAATACGGATAGTATGCGAACACAAATTAAATTAGTAGGAGTTCCGACCAATGTTGCATTTCCGCCAATCGAAGCACTGTAGGCTATACCAAGCAACAAACCCAAAGCATATCGCGATATTTTCTTTTTCCCGATATTCTTTTCCAATTCAAGAATTATGGAAAAAACAATAGGAATCATCATCATGGTGGTTGCGGTATTTGAAATCCACATTGAAAGTAAAGCGGTTGCCAGCATAAATCCCAAAAGTATTCTGCCGGGACTGACTCCAACCCACTTTAAAATATGAAGAGCAATTCGGTTATGTAATCCCCATCGCTCCATTGCCAAAGCCATAATAAACCCACCGATAAAAAGAAAAATGATGTGATTGATATAGGATTCGGATATCTCTTTCCCATCAATAATACCCAGAAATGGAAATGCCACCAAAGGTACTAATGCAGTGACTGCCAATGGCAATGCTTCAGTTACCCACCATATAGCCATTAAAACTGCTACTGCAGCGGTTTTTGTAATTTCCGGCCTACCGGGTTCCAAATCTCCAAAAAACAAAAGGATAAGAGAAACTACAGGACCTAGTATCAGACCAATTCTCTTTTTGTCAAACTTTGGTTTTTCGATTTTCATTCTGGTTTAGCTAAAAGATTAGAACTTTATTATGTGTCGATAAACTTAATGAATATTGATTAAAGATTCTAAGGGGATTGGTTATTTCTTAATAAACAAAAACCCGGAAATAAAATATTTTCCGGGTTTCATATTTATTTATTTTTAATCTTTACCGACTAAATTCTTTTTGCTCGGGGCTCCAAATCCGTTAAACTTGCAATACGAACCGGTTGTCCCGACTCGATACTTTTTCGGGCAGCAACACCTATTAAAACCGACATTGCACCATCTCTGGTGCCGGCCATATGTTTGTAGATATCTTCTTTTTCAGGATTTTTGAAAATCTGATCGTGAAGCCTGACATCTCCGCCACCATGTCCGGCTCTGCTATAACCAACATTAATAACTTTCTGGTCTTCCCAAAGTTTATGATGGATGATTGGTTTATATGTCATATCGCCTCCTTCCTGGTTCATTTCCTGTGCATGTAAATCTTCCTGCGATAATTTTTCTGTTTCCATAAACGGCACATCAAGGAATGCATCAATACGGCCTTTTGTGCCGTTAAATGCTACACGCCAGCCCTCCCACGGAGAGTATGTTGTAAGCATATAATTTACATATACATTATTGGCATATTTAATATTTACATTCATTTTATCGTAAATATTTATTTCAGGACGGAACAAACAATTGTCGCGAATGTAACCGTCATGTTTTTCGTTATCTACATAAAGTTTTTTATCCCAGTCACTCTTTAAAATATCCCAATAAAATTTACATGTATTCTTCTCATCACAGTTTCGGCAATTCACTCCTTTTTTCTCGGGTCGTTGTCCGTAAAATTCCAAATCACCAAAAGCAAATACTTCTTTTGGATCAGAATCCAGCCACCAGTTTATCAAATCGAAATGATGGGTTGCTTTATGTACAAGCAAAGTTCCGCTGTGTTCACGTTGTCCGTGCCAGCGACGGAAATATGAGGCTCCATGACTTGTATTTAGCATCCATGAAAAATCAACAGAAACAATATCTCCAATTTCTCCGTTGGTTAGCATCTCCTTGATTTTTGTATTGTAAGGACTCCAACGATAGTTAAATCCAACAATTACCTTTCTGTTATTTCTTCTTTCAGCATCAAGTATTTCCCTGCATTTATCCTCATCAGTGGTCATTGGTTTTTCTGTTAAAACATCAATTCCATTATCAAGCGATTTTACGATGTACTGGTGATGTGTTGCATCTGTAGTAGTGACCATTATCAGATCTGGCTCATGGTTTTCCAACATTTCATCAAAACTGGTATACAAGCCACATTTATCCCCAACACCTATGTGACTTTTTGCCAGTTCCAATCTTCCCGGATTGATATCCACTAATGCATCAAATTCAAGAATATCGCTGTATGCATCTACCAAACGTTTTCCCCAGAAACCTGTTCCTCTGATCCCTGTTCCTACCAAAACGACTTTTAACTTTTCACCCTGAGCTAGTATTGATGCTTTTAATGGATTGGTTACGGCTGCTCCTGCTGCAATGGTTCCGATGGTTGTCAAAAATTTCCTTCTGTCCAGCATATTTTTTAAGTTTTTGATTACAAAATTATATGGTTCAAATGATGAAGTAAAACTACCAACTTTTTTCCGTTTACGCACACGAAATGAATTAAAAAATTAAGTCAGGCACCTTAAAAAACTACCGGAATAAACTTTAAAGCTTTACCGGTTTATGTTTACGAATAAAATCAACATCTAATTCTACTCCCAGTCCCGGTCCGGTTGGAACCTTTACAACTCCATTGTTACTTTTTAAATCTGATGTAGGACACTCAAGCGGAATTTCAGAATTAAAACCTTTAAACTCGTGAAATGGTCCTGCGTTTGCTATTGCCGACACAAAATGCATCATATATAAATAACCCAGTCCTGAACCGGAAATATGAGGAACACAATCCATTCCTTTTGATGCTGCCATCCGTGCAACCTTCATCGAACGAATCATTCCTCCAAAATAGAAAATATCGGGTTGTACAATTTGTAATGCATTATTCTGAATCAACCACCTGAAATTGTGCATACCTGGTTCCTGTTCACCACCGGCAATCGGAATTTTTAAAGCATCCGCAACTTGTTTGGTTTCTTCATACCAATCAAAAGGAACCGGTTCTTCGTAAAAATCAACTTTATATTCTTCAAGCATTTTTCCGATTCTGATAGCCTCTTTAACATCATAACTTCCGTTTGAATCGGCGTAAATGGTCATTTCATTACCAAAAGTTTTACGAACAAGTGGAATTAGCTTCTCTGTCCTTCCCTGAGGATAATCGGCATTTTTACTCATGCGGCCACCGATTTTAAATTTTACCGCTTTAGCCTGAGATTTTTCAACATGTTCAACTATTCTTTTAATACTTTCTTCTGCTGATAGTCCACGATAATTATTGGCCTGATAAACTGCAATATTTTTGTGATGTATTTCTCCAATTAGCTTACCCATCGGAACACCGGCTATTTTCCCCAGCATATCTAAAATGGCAAATTCTATTGTTGCCTGCGGAATCCACAAAGCCAAACCCTGTAATTTGTAGTTGCTTTGAAATACATAAACTTCTTCCAAAAGTTTTTCCAGTTCAACCGCATTTTTACCAATAAAAAACGGTTGCAAACGATTTAGAAAGATAGGATACAAAGAAACCATCTGCATATTATTACTAACCGAAATCCCGACAGCTCCCTGTTTTGAAATCACCCTGCAAATAAAATTGTTTTGATATCGTAACAATTCCAATTTATCAATTATTACAGGCTCAGAAAACAGTTCCTTTTTTAAAACGGGTTGAGCAAGTATTTTATCCAATTCAGTATATTCCTGCAAAAAACTGCTACTATTACCGGCATTACTATTTATATAAAAACCTGCACCTATAATTCCTGTTGCAGCAGTTTTTAAAAATTTACGTCTGGTTTTCATTATCGGTTTAGACTATTATATGGTTTCACTTTAGCATGTATTAATAATGCTATAATCTTAGCAAAACCAAAATTGAACAGATTATTTTAGTTTACTAAACTAATCATTTCGGTTCATTATACATTAATCCTATACATTAAAAAACAAACATGCTTTATAACCTCTTAAAACGTATAAAATCCTGATCAATATCCTAAATTTCAATTTACTAAAGCATTAATTTTAAATGAACTAAAAACTCAACAACCATGGCAAAAGTCAACAAAACGGAAGCCTTAGGCTATCATGAAAAAGGCCGTCCCGGAAAAATTGAAGTTATCCCTACCAAACCACACAACACACAACACGATTTATCTCTGGCATATACACCGGGTGTTGCTCAACCGTGTCTGGAAATTCATAAATCGGCTGATAATGCATACAAATATACAGCCAAAGGAAATTTGGTTGCTGTTGTTTCAAACGGAACCGCTGTACTGGGATTGGGAGATATTGGGCCACTGGCCGGTAAACCGGTTATGGAAGGTAAAGGATTGTTATTTAAAATTTTTGCTGATGTTGATGTTTTCGATATCGAGGTGAACGAAAAAGTTCCGAAAAAATTGATAGAAGTAGTGAAAGCAATAGCACCTACTTTTGGTGGCATTAATCTTGAAGATATTAAGGCACCTGAATGTTTTGAAATTGAAGAGACTTTAAAAAAGGAACTGGATATTCCTGTATTTCACGATGACCAGCATGGCACAGCAATAATATCTGCAGCCGGATTAATAAACGCGCTGGAACTTAACGGAAAAAAAATTGGAAATTTAAGAGTTGTGGTAAATGGAGCCGGTGCGGCCGCTGTTTCCTGTATCAGATTATATATCAGTATGGGAGTTAAACCGGAAAATGTTGTAATGCTAGATAGTAAGGGAGTTTTGAATAACAAACGAACTGATTTAAATAAAATAAAACAACAGTTTATAACACAAAGAAACATATCCACTTTGGAAGAAGCCTTTGTTGATGCTGATGTATTTCTGGGTTTGTCGGTTGGGAATGTTGTTTCAAAAAAAATGGTACAATCAATGGCAAAAGATCCAATTGTATTTGCTATGGCCAATCCAAATCCGGAAATTTCATACGAAGATGCCGTTGCTGCCCGCAAGGACATTATTATGGCAACCGGCAGAAGTGATTATCCGAACCAAATAAACAATGTTTTGGGATTTCCTTTTATTTTCAGGGGTGCACTCGATGTTCGTGCCACAACTATCAATGAGGAAATGAAAATTGCTGCAGCCGAGGCGCTCGCGTCACTTGCCAGAAAATATGTTCCTGATATGGTTGCCAAAGCTTATAAACAGCAAAATATTGTTTTCGGAAAAGAATACATTATCCCCAAACCACTTGACCCCAGATTAATTACAACAGTTTCTGTTGCAGTTGCAAAAGCTGCAATAAAAACCGGGGTTGCTCAAAAACAAATAAAAAACTGGAAAGAGTACAAAAGCGAACTTTCTGATCGCCTGGGATTCGACAATCGACTGGTAATGTCAATCAGACAAAAAGCACGACAAGCTCCTAAACGTGTGGTATTTGCCGAGGCTAATAATCTGAAAATATTAAAAGCAGCTCAATTTGTGCTGCACGAGAAAATAGCCAATCCAATCTTGCTTGGCAACGAAAGAAAAATCAGAGCGTTAATTTCTGAATACAATCTGGAATTAGAGGAAGCTCCGATTATTGATATTCAAAACAACGTTTCAGAAGAAAAAAAAGAACGTTTTGCAAATCTTCTTTACGACAAAAGAAAACGTAAAGGAATGACCATGGATGATGCAATGGAATTTATTGTCAAGCCTGACTACTTTGGTGCCATGATGGTAGAAACAGGAGAAGCAGATGCCTTCTTATCGGGATTTACACGAAGATATGCGGATACCATAAAACCTGCCTTACAGATTATAGGGATAAAAGAAAAATTTAATCACATTGCCGGAATGTATATCATGCTCTCCAAAAGGGGCACCTTGTTTTTAGCCGATACCACTGTGAATATGAATCCAACGGCTCAGGTTCTTGCCGATACCACTATTTTAACGGCCGCAGAAGTAAAACGATTTAATATCGAACCCAAAATTGCACTTCTTTCCTACTCCAATTTTGGTGCACACAAAGAACAGGGAAGTCCATTGAGGGTGCAGGAAGCAATAAAAATACTACACGATAAATATCCTGACATGAAAGTTGACGGAGAAATGCAAGCCAATTATGCCTTAAAGGGGAAGCTTCGTAAAAAAAGATTTCCATTTAATAAACTTGGAGATTCAGAAGTAAATACGCTAATTTTCCCAAATCTGAGTTCCGGAAATATTAGTTATAAACTGCTACAATCCATTGGTGTAGCAGAATCTATCGGTCCGATACTAATGGGAATGAAAAAACCGGTTCACATCTTACAACGAGACAGTTCAGTACGGGAAATTATTAATATGATAGCTATTGCAGTAGTTGATGCACAATCGGTTTCGAATGGTGACTAAATAAATTTCTTAAAATCCAACTCCAACCCCAATACTAAAAAATGGTTCCCAGTTTTTATAGGGCGAATTTTCGTTTTGTAATACATCAAACAAAACCTCAGCAGTTAGCCATGAGTTTTTTGTAATGGGCTGGCTGTAGCCTCCTCCTAAGAATAAAAACGGAACCCATTCCCGTTTGCTGCTGCCATCGGTATAAAATAACTCATAATTTATAGATGAAAATTCAGCATGTCCATAAATTCTGGGAACTACCCGATATCGGGTAAATAAACTAAAACCAAAATTATTAGTTGTGTATTCCTGGGTATATCTTTTATCTTTTATATAGTTGTATGACAATTTACCCCCAATAGAAAATTTTGGAGTAACTTTATAACCAACTAATGGTTCAATACCGATGCGAGTATAACTGCCAAAAGAAAGGTTTAAATATCCTCCGTAATACAGTTTGCTTTTATTAAATTTTGATTCTTTCTCAGGTTGAGTGCTGTTTTGTTCTTCCTGATTTACCAAAGTATTATCAGGTTGCATATTCTCCGACTCTGCGGTAGTTTTAACCTCAACCGTATCCTGCGGTACAGTGATATTCCCGGATTCCTGTGCAAAAACAGTAATCGAGCCAAATACTAAAGTAAATACCAAGAAATATTTCATATTAAAAAATTTAAATTATTTATTTAAATAAAATGCAAATCAACAAGTTAGGGATAACAGCTTATTTAGAAAAATAACATTGTCCGGATAAAATAGTTTAAAAGATTAAAAATATAATTCCGCCAATTCTTCATCTTGTTTACGAATAATCTCGAATAATTCTGTTTTTATCAAATTACGACTTAATTTTGACCCAGAACAATTTGTAAAAATCATGGATAAATATCCTTCGAAATTACTTGAAACGGCGGTTAACGAGTTTTCAAAACTTCCCGGAATTGGCAGAAAGAGTGCTTTACGCCTGGTGCTGCACTTACTTCGTCAGGATAGTGAATCGGTAAACTTTTTTGGAAACAGTCTTATCCAATTACGAAACGAAATCAAACATTGTAAAGTTTGTCATAATATATCAGATACCGAAGTTTGCCAGATTTGCGAAAATCCTTCACGAAATCATAATGTGGTTTGTGTTGTAGAAAATATCAGGGATGTTATGTCGGTTGAAAACACACAGCATTTTAATGGTTTATACCATGTACTGGGAGGTATAATTTCTCCAATGGATGGAATTGGACCTTCAGATATTGAGATTGAATCTTTGGTACATCGAATTGAAAAGGGTGAAATTATTGAAGTAATTCTTGCTCTTTCAACTACAATGGAAGGAGATACAACCAACTTTTATATTTACCGGAAATTAAAAGGTTTGGATGTTAAAATTACAACCCTTGCCCGTGGTGTTTCAATTGGTGATGAACTGGAATATACCGATGAAATTACTTTAGGACGTTCGCTGGATAACCGGGTACCTTACGAAAGTTCAATAGGGAAATAATCTGAAAGTACTAAAATTCATTTTAATTAAATAATTTTTTAATTATTTCTAAACTTTAGACTCTAGCTTCCGGCTTTTGACAAAACAATTATTGTACTGTTGAATAAATTGTATAAGCAAATGTCGTAAAATTTTAAACGTTAACCTGGAAATCAATATCAGAAATCTTCCATTCTTTCGTTATCCAAAAGGAATACTTACATTTGAAAACTTTAGCAAACTAATACTTCGGTCTTCGGTCTTCCGACTTCCGACTTTCAAATAACATGAAACTTTCAGTAATTATTGTAAACTACAACGTTAAACATTTTTTGGAACAATGCCTGCATTCTGTGTATAAGGCGTCCGAAGAAATTGAAACGGAAATTATAGTTGTCGACAATAATTCTGTAGATGGTTCAGCACCCTTTATACGTGAGAAGTTTCCTGAATTAACCTTTATCCACAATACACAAAATGTTGGTTTTTCAAAGGCCAATAACCAGGCAATAAAAATTGCCAAAGGAGAATACATTTTATTACTGAATCCTGACACTGTTGTTGAAGAAGACACCTTTACAAAGGTAGTTGGATTTATGGATAAGCATCCCGATGCAGGTGGCCTGGGAGTAAAAATGATTGACGGCAAAGGAACATTTCTTCCCGAATCAAAAAGAGGACTGCCTACTCCATGGGTAGCATTTTATAAAATGTTCGGGTTTTCAAAACTATTTCCAAAATCAAAAAGATTTGGAAAATATCATCTTACATATCTTAACAAAGATGAAATACATGAGGTGGAAATTCTGGCCGGTGCATTTATGTTAATACGTAAAGAAGCCCTTGACAAAGTTGGTTTGCTGGATGAAACTTTTTTTATGTATGGAGAAGACATCGACCTGTCTTACCGAATAATTCAGGGTGGTTATAAAAACTACTATTTCCCTGAGACCACAATTATACATTACAAGGGAGAGAGTACAAAAAAGGGTTCTTTAAATTATGTAAAGGTATTTTACAATGCCATGATTATTTTTGCACAAAAACATTTCTCTCATGGTAAAGCGGGAGTTTTTGCTTTTATTATTCATCTGGCAATCTGGTTAAGGGCATTTATTTCGGTTTTAAAAAGAGTTCTCGATAAAATAATTCTTCCTCTACTGGATGCCGCTTTAATTTTTGCCGGATTTTTTATCATCACTCCGGTATGGGAAAATATTCGATTTGAAAGCGGACACTATCCACCCGAGTTTCTGAGCATTATAGTTCCGGTTTATATTCTGTTTTGGTTGTTTGGGATTTTAGTTTCGGGAGGTTATCAAAAACCTGTTAACCTTTTTAAAATTGCCAGGGGTTTGTTGTGGGGTACCATTTCGATTTTGCTGGTTTACTCTTTGGTTGATGAAAACCTGCGTTTTTCGCGCGTGCTGATTTTAATGGGTTCAGTATGGTCATTAATTGTTATTCTATTATCACGAATTGTATTTCACTGGTTTAAAATAAGTGGGCTCAGGCTTGATATGAAAAAGGCAAAACGTATTGCCATAGTAGGTCATTCAAAAGAAGCCAGCAGGGTAAAGAAAATTGTTGAGGACTCACAAATTCAATCTGAAATGGCGGGTTTTATCGCTATCGATAAAAATGACAAAGGACCGGACTATATTGGTGAAATTCAGCAGATTTTAGAGATTATCAGAATTAATCGTATCAACGAAATAATTTTTTGTGCCGAAAATATTAGTTCAGCGCAAATTATCAGGGCCATGTTAAACCTTACCCAACTCCAGATTGAATACAAAATAGCACCCCCCGAGAGTATCAGTATCATTGGAAGTAATTCTATACACACAGCCGGTGATTTATATGTGGTGAATATCAATTCTATATCCAAACCATCAAATAAAGTAATCAAACGAGTTTTTGATATTACCCTGGCATTGACATTTCTGCTGTTGTTGCCGGTAACCATTTGGTTTTACCATCGTAAAAGTCAATTTATTATAAACATTTTTAGTGTATTAAGCGGAAAGTCATCATGGATTGGTTACATCAACCAGCAAAAAGGTAAGGGCAATCTTCCGGTATTAAAACCCGGCATACTAAATCCTGCTGATTATTTTTCTGAACTCACTTTAAATGATGAAAAAACAGCCCGCTTAAACATGTTATATGCAAAAGATTACAGTTTAACCACAGATTCGGAAATATTGCTGAGTGCATGGAGAAAACTGGATAGAAATTCTCATGAAGAACAGACTTAAATACGGAAAAATTTCACTTCGCCCGCTTGAACCCGACGACATAAACTTAATGTACAAGTGGGAAAACAACATGGAAATCTGGAATGTGAGCAATACCCGAACTCCGTTTTCGAAATATATACTGGCTGAATACATTAAAGAATCGGCAAAAGATATTTATGAAACCAAACAGCTTCGTCTGATAATTGAACACGAATCGAAACCAGTGGGCGCTTTGGATTTATTTGATTTTGATCCCTACCACATGAGGGCCGGAATCGGAATATTGATTCACAAAGAAAAAAACCGGAATCATGGTTATGCTACCGATGCTTTAAATTGTATCTCGGGATATGCAGTGGAAACCCTCGGATTAAAACAGTTGTATGCCAATATTTCCGTAAACAATGAGGTAAGCATTCACTTGTTTAAAAAAGCCGGATTTGAAGATTCGGGAGTTAAAAAAAGCTGGCTTAAAACTTCTGCCGGTTGGATCGACGAAATCTTTTTACAAAAAATATTAATTACATAATTAACTAAACCCCACCCCGTCAATTCTGCATTTTTCGCAATATTCCGGAACTTCATACAAAAAAGAATAAGTATTTTTTACATAGTTAATTTCGCAGGCAAAATGCTGCATTCCGTTGGATACGATTACCCTGTCGACCTTTAGTGCCATATTGTACCGTACTACCTGGTCGAAAGTTTCTTGTGTAATTTTCACATCGGGTGCTTTAAACTCAGCAATTAAATAGGGTTGCCCGTTTCGGGTATAGGTCAGCAAATCAAATCTCCGTGGATTGTTGTTTACCTTAATTTGCTTTTCCACAGCCATCAAAGTTTCAGGATATTTTTTTGCCTTTATCAGGTACTGAACAAAGTTTTGCCGCACCCACTCTTCAGGGGTTAAAACCACAAATTTTTTCCTTATCGAATCGAAAATCAGAGTTTTATCTCCCTCTTTTTTTGTTCTGAAAGCGTATACGGGCAAATTCAATTTTTGCATGATAATAAACTTGTTTCGCAGAATTTTCTTCTTGGACATCGAAATGTAAAACTGTACATTTGCAAAAGCTCAAAACGAAAAGCTTGGTACTTTTGTTCAAAGGTAAAAAATGCATTCATGAAGACAAAACAAGAGATTGTTGAAAACTGGCTTCCACGTTACACAGGTAAAAAACTGGAAGATTTTGGTTTGCATATTCTGCTTACCAATTTTCAGAGTTATGTCGAGAAATTTGCTAAAAAATTTGATGTGCCTGTTGATGGTATCGACCAGAATATGCCCAGTGCCACAGCCAATGGGATTACCATGATTAACTTTGGTATGGGAAGCCCGAATGCCGCAACCATAATGGATTTGCTGGTGGCGATAAAACCCAAGGGAGTGCTGTTTTTAGGAAAATGCGGGGGGCTAAAAAAGAAAAACAAACTGGGTCATCTTATCCTGCCCATTGCAGCCATCCGAAACGAAGGAACTTCAAACGATTATATGTTCCCTGAAGTACCTGCCCTGCCCGCTTTTAATTTGCAACGGGCAGTTTCGCATATATTAAGAAACGAAGGTCAGGACTACTGGACCGGTGTGGTTTTTACCACCAACCGCAGGGTTTGGGAGTTTGACGAGCGCTTTAAAAAATACCTGAGAAAAACTCGTGCCATGGCCATCGATATGGAAACTGCTACTTTATTTACCGTAGGTTTTGCCAACCAGATTCCAACCGGTGCACTTTTGCTTGTATCTGACCAACCTATGATTTCCAGTGGTGTAAAAACCACTGCCAGCGACTTTAAAGTATCAAGCGAGTTTGTTGATTTGCATATTAACTCAGGAATAAGGGCTCTTTTGGAAATTAAAAACAACGGACTTTCTGTGAAACACCTACGATTCTGATATGGATTCCAACACAATTTTAAATAACCTGAAAAAAGGTCTTGTTCATCCGATTTATCTGCTCCAAGGGGAAGAACCGTATTATATCGATGTGATTTCGGATTATATTGAGGAAAACATTCTTACAGAAGCCGAGCGGGGTTTTAACCAAACTGTTTTTTACGGAAAAGACTCCAATGCACTTACCATTGCAGAAAGTTGTATGCGTTTTCCGATGATGGCACAGAGACAGGTGATTATTGTGAAGGAAGCCCAGAGTCTGCAAAAGATTGATATTCTTGCTTCGTATGCTGAAAAGCCTATGGAATCGACGGTTTTGGTTTTGGCTTACAAATACAAAAAACTGGATTCGAGAACCAAACTTGCCAAACTAATTAAAAAAAACGGAGTTGTATTTACCTCAGATAAAATCAGGGAATACAAACTTCCTGGCTGGATTGAAAACTATTTGGCAACCCGCAATTTTTCAATTGCACCGCAAGCAGCACAATTACTTACTGCTTATTTGGGAGCCGATTTGGGAAAAGTTGCCAACGAATTAAATAAGCTGATTGTTGCTGTTAAAGACACCGATAGAATTACAATCGACCATATTGAAAAAAACATTGGATTAAGCAAAGAATATAATTTACTGGAACTGCAGGATGCATTGGGAAAAAGAGATGTTTTCAGGGCGAATCAAATAATTAAACACTTTGGGGCAAATCCAAATGCCAATCCAATTCAGCGAACTATTCCTACATTATTTGGTTATTTCTCTAACATGTTCGCTTACCACTTTTTAAAAAATAAATCGGAACAAAATGTAGCTGCTGAATTGAGGATTCATCCATTTTTTGCTAAAAACCTGATTATTGCAGCTAAAAAATATACTCCAACTAAACTCTATGAGATAATTGGCATATTAAGAGAATACGATATGAAAAGTAAAGGATTTGACACATCCACAAATGTAAGCACCGGTGATTTGCAAAAAGAAATGATCTATAAAATCCTTCATTAAATGATAACTTTTATAATAATTGGTGTTACGGTATTGATCTCTTATCTGGCCTTTCAGAATCAGGATTTTACACAAAAAATGCAGTTTAATGCAGCTAATGTAATTCATCAAAAACAATATTACAGATTGTTTTCTCATGCTTTTATTCATGCCAACTGGTCGCATCTTTTTGTAAATATGTTCGTACTCTTTTTCTTTGGCAGAGGTATAGAACGGTATTTTGAATTGTACTTTGGACAAAAAGCCACTTTCTTTTATTTATTGCTGTATTTTGGGGGAATATTATTCTCAAATATTTGGAGTTTGATTAAACACCAAAACAACTATTATTACAATGCAGTTGGAGCATCGGGTGCGGTTTCTGCAGTGCTGTTTGCCTTTATATTTTTTAATCCCTGGGAAAAACTTTATTTATTTGCAGTGATTCCAATTCCCGGTATTTTATTTGCGTTGGCTTATATCTTTTACTCTTACCAAATGGGTAAAAAAAGTAACGATAACGTCGCACATGATGCACATTTACTGGGAGCAGTATTTGGCTTTGTTTTCCCAATCCTTTTAAGGCCTCAGTTATTTGGCCAGTTTGTGGATCTCCTTTTGGCAGGATTTTAAAGTTTCAGATTTTATATTTTAAGGTTTTTAATGAATGGATTTTGTAATTGTAAACGGAGAAATAATTAAAAAACAGGAAATCAAAAGCATTCCTTTTTTTCTTAAAAATCCATTTATTTTAACGCAAAAATTCTGGTATGGCTATGGTGGAATACCTCTCTTTTATGAAAACCTTGGATTGATTAAAAATGTGTTGAGGATACTGGAAATTCCCATCCCTGATCTGCTCAAAACAGAGCACGAATTATTTCGGTTAACAAAAAGGATGCTAAATAAGAACAAGTATTACCGTTCGGGACTGGTCACAATTCAAATTTCCACAGTGCAAAATGACACAAATATTATTGTAAGCAGTGATGCAAATACTGAATTTGATTTTCCGATTGCAAAATCAGGGTTATTATTAAATTTCTCTGAATTTGAAAAATACAGCTCTCATCCCTTAAATCATTTAGCTTTTTATAATTTGCCATCATGGAGGTTTATAGATGCCCGAAATAAAAATACTTCGTTCCAGAACTCCATTATTTTAAATGACAGCGGATTCGTTTGCGAAAGCGCATTTAATAACATATTTATGGTAAAAGGAAATACCTTAATTACTCCTCATTTAGATACAGGGTGTTACGCTGATGCTATCAGAAATCATATCATGAATATAGCATCTGACGCAGGTTTGTTAACAGAGGAATCTAAAAGGATAACAAAGGAAGATATTCTCAAAATGAGTGAACTTTTTTTGGCCAGTGAAGAATTTGGAATTCAATGGATATTAGGTATCGGAAACAAACGGTTTGTAAATCGCCACGCTGCAAAAATTCATGAACATATAAATATTCATTTGGAGAAATTGGCACAGCAATAAACTAATCTTAAAACTATTTTGCAGCCCACCGAAATACGAAAAAAGCAATAAGGCTGTAAATAATATTCGGTATCCAAAGAGACAGAATAATTGGAGCAGTACCACTAATTGCAAAAACAGTAGAAATCTGCATAAAAAGAATATACGAAAAACTCAGGGCCAAACCCAGCCCCAAATGTAATCCCAGGCCACCCTTAATTTTTCTTGAGGCCAGTCCAACACCAATAATCGTCAATATAAAAGTAGAGAAAGGAGTAGCCATCCTCTTATGTCGTTCAATCTCCCATTCTATTGTATTGACCCCACGGCTTTTCATTTTTTTTATTTCTTTTTTTAAATCCGGGGTAATATAAGTTTCCATTTCATTTTTCTTAATCCTGAACTCTTCAGGATTCATGTTTAGCGTTGTATCGATCCGGTAACTTCTTTCCAGTACTTCATAATCATCGTAAATCGTCCTTTTCCAGTAGTTATTAATTACCCATTTGCCGGTTTCTTTATTCCATCGGATATTGTCAGCAGTAAGTTTTTCAACAAGTCTCGAACCTTCAAATCTTTCCAATGTAAAATTATTTCCAACATCATTTGGAGTGTAACTTCTCATGTAGATATATACTCCAGGTTCAATTTGCCGGTGAATATCTCTTTTTATACCTGCTCTTTTATTATCTATATTTTTCAGCCTAAACTCATTCATGGTTTCAGTAGCCGGCGGAATTATGTAGTTTCCAAGGGAAAAACTAAAAATTGCAAGAATTAATGCGGAAATCATATATGGCCTCATCAACCTGGTGTAGGAAACACCACTGCTTAAAATGGCAATAATTTCTGTGTTATATGCCATTTTAGATGTAAAGTATATTACTGCAATAAATGTAAACAGAGGACTAAAAAGGTTGGCAAAATAAGGGATAAAGTTTAGATAGTAATCAAATACAATTTCTTTTAATGTTGCTTCATTAGAAAGAAATTCATCCAGGTTTTCAGAAATATCAAAAACAACGGCTATACTTAATATCAGACCAATAGCATAAAAGAAGGTTCCTAAAAACTTCTTTGTAATATAAATATCGATGGTTCTGTAAAACTTCATCTGTAAATTACAATCGTTGTTTTAATTTCAATAACATTTCATTCTTCCATGAAACGAAAGTACCCTCAATAATTTTTTGTCGTGCTGTATTTACCAGCCACAAATAAAAAGCCAGGTTATGCTGTGTTGCAATTTGTCCGCCAAGCATTTCATTCGAAATTATCAAATGACGCAAATAAGCTTTTGAATACTGATCCACAAAAGAAGTACCGTTTTCATCAATAGGTGAATGGTCATTTTCCCATTTTTTATTTCTGATGTTGATTCTTCCGTTGCTGGTAAATAACATTCCGTTTCGTCCGTTTCGCGACGGCATTACACAGTCAAACATATCAACACCGCGGTCTATCGACTCTAAAATATTTTCCGGTGTTCCCACTCCCATTAAATAACGGGGCCTGTCAGCAGGCAAATCGGCAGTAACCACTTCTGTTATTTCATACATTACATCCTCCGTTTCACCCACTGCGAGTCCGCCAATTGCATATCCATCTGCATTGGTATTTTTTACATATGAAACGGCTGATTTTCTTAAATCAGTATAAGTACATCCCTGCACAATGGGAAAAAGACTTTGTTCAAATCCGTATTTTGGCTGGGAATTATTAAATTGGGTAAAACATCTGTCAAGCCAACGATGGGTTAGTTCCATTGACTTTTTTGCATAATTGTAATCTGCATCTCCGGGAGTACATTCATCAAATGCCATAATAATATCAGCACCAATTGTACGCTGAATATCTATTACAATTTCCGGGGTAAACTGGTGGTATGATCCATCAATATGGGACTGGAATTTTGCTCCCTGCTCACTTAGTTTTCTGATATCCCCCAAAGAAAACACCTGAAATCCTCCGCTATCAGTTAGTAAGGGTTTATCCCACCTGTTAAATTTATGCAATCCACCGGCTTTTTCAATAACACCCATTCCGGGACGCAAATACAGATGATATGTATTTCCCAGAATTATCTGTGCTTTTACATCTTCCTTTAAATCGCGTGTATGAACACCTTTAACAGTACCGGCTGTGCCAACAGGCATAAAAATAGGTGTTTCAATATCTCCATGCGCTGTGCTTAAAACACCTGCTCTTGCTCTGGAATTTTCTGCAACCGTAACTAGTTCGAAATTCATTAACTGTTTTCTTTAAAGTTGGCAAATATAACTATTAAACTTGAATTCGACATTGCACAAACCCCCTTCAGCCTGTTAATAAAAACTAATTGATACGTGTATAAAATTCATAAAAATAAAGTTGATTTTGATTTTAATGTTTCCAATTTTGAACCGACAGAAATTCGCAATCACAATTTAATATTTCATGATTCAAAATATTCACCAAATACTCATTGAATTGCAAGGCATTAGTCTCTGGATGGCAATTTCATTTGCAATTTTGTATTTACTGCGTTTGGTGTATTTATTTCTGTTTACCGGAAGAATACTTTTTCGAAAGAAAAAAGAAAATGAAACAACTACTCCTGTTTCGTTATTTTATACTGTACGTAATGAAGGAGAAAGATTAAAAGAAAACCTGGTGCCTGTATTATCTTTAAATGGTAGTGAATTTGAAGTAATTGTGGTGAATAACTGTTCCCAGGACAATTCCTTTGAAGTATTGGGAATGTTAAAAGGCAGAAGTGACCGATTAAAAATATCAACTTTGTACCAGGAAATTCGCTTTTCAACAAAAATGGCACAAAATCTGGCTTTAAAAGCTGCTAAATATGATTGGGTTCTTCCTGTTCCAATAAGCTATAAAGAAGCAAAACAAGACTGGCTTTCAGGAATTACAAATGCAATTAACGACAAAAATTCTGTGGTAATAAATTATTGTACCATGAATTACAAGAATAGCTTTGTAAATTTTTTGTGTCGAATCGAAAACTTTTTATCGTTTTCAAAAAGTGTTGGATATATACAAAATAATCTACCCTTTGTTTATTTTGAAGAAAACGTTGCATTTAGAAAGAAAAAATATTTTGAACTGGGTGGCCATGCATTCAAAATAAATGAGCCATATGCTGATCTGGAACTAGTTATTAATCAATTTATCACAAAAAAAGAAACTACAGTTTTGTTTCATCCTGAAACTTCAATAAAAAAAACTGATGAGTTGATTTGGAATGATTACCTGGATATTTTGAAAAAAAACCTGAGAATTGAAAAACATTTAAGCTCAAAATTGAGAATTTTTCTGACAGTTGACGATTTAACAAAATTACTTTTCCCTGTATTAACCACCGTTATATATATTTTCTTATTCGACCTTTGGCCACTGATTACCAGCTTACTTTTTGTGATGTTCGTATCTCGTTTGTTTATCATAAAAATCGCTCTGAATCGTTTGAATGAACGTAAAATATTCATATCTTCGTTAGTATACGATTTGATAATTCCTTATTTCAAATTGTTTTATCGCTGGTTTTTTAATAATCGAAGGCACAAAATGAGATGGAAAATGAAGGTTTAAAACTATCGGAAAAAGCGCTTCAGGATTACGGACTGGTTCAGAAAGCGTTAAAAGGTGATGAAAAAGCCTTTGCCCGATTGTTAAGCCGTTACAAAGACACCATTTATTTTATGCTTCTCAAGATGCTCAACAATCGGAGCGATGCTGAAGACCTTACTCTGGAGGCGTTTGGCAAAGCTTTCAAAAACCTGCATCAGTATTCTCCAACTTATGCATTTAGTACCTGGCTGTTTAAAATCGCATCTAACAATTGTATCGATTTTCTCAGAAAGAAAAAGGGGATTACTGTTTCTTTAGAGAACGAAAACGAACAAATTGAAAACAGCGAAGCAACACGTATAAAGTCAAAAGATTTAAATCCGGAGGAAAAACTTATAAGAAAACAAAAAGCAATTCTACTCCACAAAGTAGTTCGTCGGTTAAAACCTCATTATCAAACATTGGTCGAATTACGATATTTTAATGAATTATCGTATGAAGAAATTGCCAAAGAATTACATTTGCCACTGGGTACTGTTAAGGCTCAATTGTTCAGAGCAAGGCAAATGTTATTTAAGTTGATTGAGAGTACCGAAATGAATGAACACCACTAATGTTTCAAAATGGAGATTTTAGAAAAATACTTCCCGAATCTTGACCTAAATAAGAAAAAACAATTTGAAAAGCTGCAGCCGCTATATGCCGATTGGAATTCAAAAATCAATGTAATTTCCCGAAAAGATTTTAGTGAGTTTTATGAACGTCATGTTTTGCATTCGCTGTCCATTGCCAAATTTGTCGACTTTAATAAGGGAACCACGGTATTGGATGTTGGTACCGGTGGTGGTTTCCCGGGAATTCCCCTGGCAATTTACTTTCCCGAAGTACATTTCCATTTGGTTGATTCAATTGGGAAAAAAATAAAAGTGGTTAATGCTGTGAAAGAATCGCTTGGATTAAAAAATGTAGTTGCAGAACAAATCAGAGCAGAGCAAATCAAACAAAAATACGACTTTGTAGTAAGCCGGGCAGTTACTCAACTTCCGGCATTTGTTGCATGGATAAGAAAAAATATTTCAAAAAAACCAATCAACTCCATTTCAAACGGGATTATCTATTTAAAAGGAGGAGATTTAACTGAGGAAATAAAACCTTTTAAAAAGGACATTTTTATTCAGGACCTTTCGGAATATTTTGAAGAAGAATTTTTCGAAACCAAAAAAGTATTACACCTCCCCATTTAATCATCTAAAATTTTGCAAAAAAATACCCGGCATAAACCGGGTAAGCTATATTTATTCTAAATCCTGTTGAGCATCGCTTATTCAATCAATCACCTATTCACCAATTTACTCATTCACTCATTCACTCAACTACTCATTTACTCATATATCAATTCAAAGGCCTACAAATACTCATCTCCAAAAGATACTCCCATTTTTCTGGCTTTCTGAATCAAACCCAGATCGGGTTCAACCAGGCGTAATTTTCCACCTACCTCCTCGAGTGGAACAGTAGTAAGCTCATTTGCTTTTATGGCTACCATACTTCCAAAACATCCTTCAGCAATACACTGGGCTGCATAAGCTCCATAACGTGTAGCCAGAATCCTGTCCATAGGCGTAGGACTACCACCCCGCTGAATGTAACCTAATACAGTTTCGCGGGTTTCAATTCCGGTATACGTTTCAATTGATTTTGCAATGTGTGTTGCGGGACTTTGGTTTTTAGGATGATCAATTCCTTCAGCAACTACCACAATCGAATATGGTTTTTTGTTTTCGTATCGTTTTTCAATTTTTTTACAAACTGACCGAATGTTGTATTCCAGTTCCGGCAAAAGAATTATGTCGCCACCTCCTGCCAATCCCGAATAAAGTGCCAGCCAACCCGCGTGATGCCCCATGATTTCAATGATCATAACTCTTTGATGTGAGTTAGCAGTTGAGTGCAGCCGGTCGATAGCATCGGTGGCAATCTGCACTGCCGAGTCAAAACCAAAAGTAACATCAGTTCCCCATACATCGTTATCAATCGTTTTGGGGATTCCAATGATATTTAATCCTTCCTGAGACAAACGATTTGCCGTTTTCATTGTGCCGTTTCCTCCTATACAAACTACACAATCCAGCTCCATGTTTTTATAGGTTTCAATTATTTTTTCCGGCTTATCATTGCTGTCATGTTTATCAGCAATTTTATAAGGTTTTTCTCTTGATGTACCTAGAATTGTACCTCCTACAGTCAGCAATCCCGAAAGCTGTGATTCCTTTAATTCGATATAATCCTTATTAATTAATCCGGAATATCCGGCATTAAATCCAAATACCTGCATTCCATATTCCACAATAGCAGTTTTTCCTACACCTCTTATTGCAGCATTTAATCCGGGACAGTCACCTCCTGCGGTTAAAATCCCTATCTTTTTTGGTTTTCCAAAATCAGCCATATCAATTTCTTAAAACGATTATTGCTTAGTTACCAAGAACGAATTTACAAAAGAATAAGTTAAAAAGTATTATTCGTGAAAATCATTCTAAACACTTATCTAAAAATTAAGGAATAGGAAATCCCAACACTCTCATAAATTCTACAATAATTTTATACTTTTGCCAGCCAAAAATTTTGACAGAATAAACCAACTAAATGTATTAAACATGAAAAAACTATTGGCAATCTTAATGGCAAGTGCATTTGTTTTAACCATTTCAACATCAAATGCAAAAAAGGGAAAACATAACCAGTTAACAAAAAAGGAGAAAAAAGAAGGCTGGGTTCTATTATTTGATGGTGAAACCAGTGAAGGTTGGAAAGGAAATAACAGGCCTGATTTCCCCGGGGGATGGATAATTGAGGACGGAACACTGCATTGCAAAGGTTCCGGTGCCGGAGAAGCAGGTGCCAAAGATGGAGGTGATATCGTTACTACAAAAGAGTATTCAGATTTCAGATTAAAACTGGAATGGAAAATTTCTGAAGGCGGAAATTCAGGTATATTCTATTTGGGAAAAGAAGTTGAAGGCTGGCCTATTTATAAAACTGCTCCTGAAATGCAGGTTTTGGACAATGAAAAACACCCCGATGCCAGAGCCGGAAAGGATGGAAACCGAAAAGCAGGATCATTATATGACCTGATTCCCGCAGTTCCTCAAAATGCTAAACCTGCCGGACAATGGAACGAAGTAGAAATAGAAGTCTATAAAGGAAGTGTATGGCACAGGCAAAATGGCAAAACAGTTGTTGAATATCACCTGTGGACAGACGACTGGAAAGAATTGGTTGCAGGTTCTAAATTCCCCGGCCTTAATCCTGAATGGGCAAATGTTGCCAAATCAGGGCTTATTGGATTGCAGGATCACGGAGATGACGTTTGGTTCCGTAATATTAAAATTCTGGAACATTAAACGTTTAAAATATTTATTATCAAGGGCCTTGGAAATTGAAATTTTCAGGGCTTTTTTATTCGATTTAATTTCATCTGTTTTTTACAGCGAAACTTTTCTTTTGCACCTCCGTAAGCAAGCAAGTAATTCCAAATACATTATTACTTGTAAAAACTTAATTATTCAATCATATCATAACTAAAACCATAAAAATTATGAACTGTTTTATTGAATTGTGGAATCCAACCGAGGCATGGAAAAGTTTATCTAAGGAAGAAAGACAGGAATATCTGGGACAAATCGGTCCTCATCTTCAAGGATTAATGGAACAAGGTGTTGAAATAATTAGTTGGGGCAAAAATAATAAAGACACCTCCCATCGTGCCGGATTTGATTATTTCGCTGTATGGAAGTTTCCTTCTAATGAGATGGCCAAAGAATTTGAAAATGTAGTTGAGTCAGCAGGTTGGTACAATTATTTCGAACAGGTGAATCTGTCAGGAGAATCCACTACTCCGGATGTAATAATTGGTGAATTGATAGCCATTTAAATACATCAGGAAAATAAAAAACCGAACCCTAAAAGAGCCCGGTTTAAATATATTAATCAGTAAATTTGATTCTACAAAGTAGAACCGGCAGGCCTGGTTTTAATAATTTGGGCTTCCTCCATAATTACGTCGTAAGAATAACCATAACCAAAATCTTTGTTTAAGGTAATTTTTCCTTTTACTGTAATTTCATCATTTACTTCGGCAACATCCAAACTGGTTATAGTTAAATCAAATACACCATTTCCACTGGTTCCATCCTGAATATGAATCCAGTTTTTCCCCATAATCTCCTTGTTGACTTTTACCACAATTCCTCTTAATTCAATTTCTTTTCCTGAGTATTTGTCTTTATCACTGAAAATTTGTCCAACCGTAATCTCGTCAGCTCCTTTTTCTAATGAGATGGTACTATTTTGTTCACTTTCCACTTTTCCCTGGTGCGACTGGTCCACGGGAGTATTACCCATAGCACCCATTCCATGCATTCCTCCCATGGCTCCGGCTCCCGAAATCGGAGTGGTACTTATGGTACTTACAAAATATATTTCTTCAAAAGTCCGGTCAATCTCTTTGCTGTGGAAATTTGTCATTTGCAATCCCTCATCGTAATAATAAACATCACCTGCGTTAATTTCCTGATGGGAAATTGCCATCCACTTTTCTCCTACGCCTTCCCTTACTTTCAGATAAGTGTACGTTTTCCCTTGTAATACTTCAACTACTTCAAAGGAATTTGCATCAGTTTCCGCCTGAGTTTGAGTCATCTGCCCACTTTTATTTCGTACACAGGAAGCGAACACAACAACCATCATCAACATCACAAAATATCTCATATCTCAAAATTTTCTTTATAGTTTGTTACTCAAAAAACTCCCCAAATATAAAACTTAATTGAAACATTTTACAGTAATACTGTGTTTCGGATAAAATTTCGTGATAAGCCAATTTTTAAATCTCTCAAATCCCATCTTTAACAACAAAAAAATTCAGATACCCGATATCGATTCAAATTTTGACTGGAATTAACTAATCATAGAATAAGCTTCAGCACTTTTATTTCTGTCAATTAATAAAATAACAGAATTAGCTTGTTAGTATATTTTGAGAAAACTGCTCAAAAGCGTATTTTCAAATCCAAATTCACATTATTTAAAATCTAACATGAACCGACTAATTTCAATTCTCTCTTTTATAATTTTTACATTATCTGCTTATGCAGAAAATCACTCAGAGAAGATAAATCCCATTCTTGAATCTGTACCGGCTAAAAACGTAAAGCTGTTGGGATACCCGGGAAATAAAATCGACATGTGCTTTTTAACAAGAGTGAAGTCACAGGATGTTGATCACCTGATTGAACCATTTCATAAAAAGAATGAAACCTGGGCATGGCAAAGTGAGTTTTGGGGAAAATGGATGCTTTCTGCCGTCGCAGCCTGGAAATATAATCAGGATGACGAATTAATGGCAATAATGAAATATGCAGTTGATGAGCTGTTAAAAACACAACTGGATAACGGATATATCGGGAATTATGGACCTTCCCATCAACTCACTGCATGGGATATCTGGGGAAGAAAATACAGCATGCTTGGACTAATTCGCTATTACGAGATTTCAAATGATCAAAATGCATTAAAAGCCGCAACACGTGTTGCTGATCATTTGATGACACAAATTGGTCCGGAGAAAAAGGATATAACTTATACAGGTAATTATCACGGAATGGCAAGTAGTTCGGTGCTCGAACCTATAGTATACTTGTATAACCATACCAGGGAAGAGCGCTACTTGAGCTTCGCTGAATATATAGTTAACCAGTGGGAGACTGAAGATGGCCCAAAATTAATTAGCAAAGCACTTGAAGGAATTTGGGTAAACGAACGTTTTCCTCACCCTCAAAAATGGTGGAGTTGGGAAAATGGACAAAAGGCTTACGAAATGATGTCGTGTTACGAGGGACTTTTACAACTTTATTTGGTTACCGGAAATCAAACATATTACAAAGCACTTGTTGATGTTGTGGAGAACATTATTGATACGGAAATAAATATTGCAGGTTCAGGGTCAGCTTTTGAATGTTGGTATCATGGTGTAGAAAACCAGACACGTCCTACTTATCACACTATGGAAACCTGCGTAACCATAACCTGGATGAAACTTTGCCAGGCACTTCTTAAGCTAACTGGTGATTCGAAATATGCCGACCAGATTGAACTTACATTTTACAATGCCCTGATGGCGTCAATGAAATATGACGCAACTGAAATTGCAAAATACAGTCCGCTGGAAGGAGTCAGACATGCCGGAGAAGAGCAATGTGGAATGCATATTAATTGTTGTAATGCAAATGGCCCCAGGGGTTTTACCTTAATGCCTGAATATGCTTACATGCAAAATCAAAACGGAATAATTTTAAATTTTTACTGTGAATCAGAAGCCAGTATTGAATTAGACAATGGGAATAAAGTTTCTGTTTCTCAAAAAACAATGTATCCAAAAAGTGACAAAATCGAGATCAATATAAATCCTGAAAAAGGTGAAGAATTCGAATTAAAACTTCGGATTCCGGAATGGAGTATGAATACCGGCCTTCAGGTAAATGGAATAGAATTCTCAGACATTCAGGCCGGAGCTTATTATACAATTAAAAGAAAATGGGAAAAAGGAGATAAAATTGAGTTGAACCTGAATATGAGTGGCCGATTAATCAAACAAGATGACTATCAGGCAATAATGTACGGTCCGATTGTCCTCTCACGAGACAGTCGCTTTAAGGATGGTTACGTTGACGAAACTTCTATTATTCAGAATAATAACGGTAAAGTTGAACTTATTCCGGCGGAAAATACTCCGGAAAATATTTGGATGGCTTTTACTGCTCCCCTTGTTTTAGGAACTGATTTGGAAGGAGAAATGAAAAAGCCACGTCAAATTCATTTTTGTGATTTTAGCTCAGCCGGAAATACCTGGGATCCAAATTCAAGATACCGGGTTTGGTTGAAGGAAACGCTTAATGTAATGAAAGCTAATTACAGAAACTATCAGGAATAGGGCTCCTTTTTTGAAAAGATATCAGCTTTCTTAATCCCTCCAAAGCTCCTGAAAAGTGATAGGCTTAAAGTCCCCTTTAGGGGATTTAGGGGTAATCAACTAATCGATTAAAAATAATTTGAAGTTTGTTAGACGAGCTTTTGGGATTATCCATTTTTCTCTATTTTTATGCTTAAATCATCTAAACCAATAATCTGATGAAGCATTATTCAATCATTTTCCTATTACCGGTTTTTTTGTTTTTGTATTCCTGTAATAGTAATTTACAAAAAGGGACTTCTAAAAAACCTAATATAATTTTAATAAGTACCGACGATCTGGGCTGGTCGGATATTGGCTGTTATGGCAGCGAGGGTCAAACCCCAAACCTGGATAAACTTGGAGAAGGTGGAATGCGATTTACTGCTTTTCATAATACATCAAAATGTTTTCCATCGCGTGCTTGTTTGTTAACCGGAGTTTACGCGCAACAATCTAATTATCACAAAGGTTTCAACACCCCACTTACCAATGCAGTTACTTTAGGTGAAGTTTTAAGAACTGCAGGATACATAACATTGTGGTCAGGAAAACATCACGGTTTGGAAAATCCCATTACCCGGGGATTTGATCGTTACTATGGATTAAAAGAAGGAGCATGTAATCATTTTAATCCCGGGATTCAACGACCCGGAGAAGGTGTTCCAGCAAGAAAAGGTAGAAATGGAATAAAAAACAAAAGGGCATGGTGTATCGATAGTGTAATGTACACTCCTTATACCCCGAAAGAGAAAGATTTTTATACGACGGATTATTTTACAAATTATGCTTTGGATTGGTTGGAAGAATATAAAAATGAAGAAAATCCATTCTTCCTGTATCTTGCCTATACCGCACCGCACGATCCCTTAATGGCCTGGCCTGAAGATATTGCCAAATACAACGGCAAATATGATGAAGGCTATGAAATCATCAGAAAAGCGAGGTATAAAAAACAGCTTGAAATGGGCCTGATTGACGAGAAATATAAACTGTCGAATGCCACCTACACAAACTGGAATGATTTGGATGACTCCATCAGAATAGCTGAAACCAAAAAAATGGAAGTTTATGCAGCAATGATTGACCGGCTGGATCAAAACATTGGGCGTGTTTTATCAAAGTTAAAAGAATTGGAAAAGGACGAAAACACCTTAATTATTTTTGTTTCTGATAATGGAGCTTCGGCAGAAATGGTAAGACTTGGTGACGATTACGGAGAAATTGGTACAATGACACTTTGGTCCTCCCTGGGAAAAAACTGGGCAAATGTTGGCAATACACCTTTCCGCTATTATAAAAATTTTAGTTACGAAGGAGGAATTAATACGCCCTTAATTGCATACTGGCCGGGAAAAATTCAGGCAAATACCTTTTCTGAATTCCCGGGACATTTTATTGATCTTATGGCAACTTTTGTGGATATCACCAATGCAGATTATCCTGAAGTTTTTAATAACAAAGAAATTACCCCAATGCAGGGACAAAGTTTACTGCCCGTTTTTATGGGTGAAAATCCAGTTCGTAAAAAGCCTATTTTCTGGGAATGGCAGGATGGAAGTGCTGTTTATTATGAATCCTATAAATTAGTAAAAGAAGGTTTCGATAAACCATGGGATTTATATAATATTGGTTTAGACCCAACTGAAACAAATAACCTTGCTAAGCAGAATCCTGAAAAGGTAAAAGAACTGGAAAAACTGTTTTCCGATTGGGAAGCTTCATTACCGGAATTCTGATCACACCAAATAACTTTTAAATATGAAAATATTTGTAGCTGCTTTTATAATTCTTTCTGTTCTTTTTTCATGTCAGAAAAAAAGCGAAACAGAAGGACCCTATTTTGGTAATGGTTTTCATAATGGTTGGGCAGATCAACATTCTGTTGTTATCTGGACGCGTTTAACCCAAAACCCTGAAGGAAATTCAGCGGGTGAAAAGTTTTTAATCCCTACATCCAAAGAACACCGGCAACTTGCAAAAGAACCTGATTTGGAAAAAATATATGACCTGCAAATTCCTCAGGGATTAACACTTGATAAAATGATTGGTGCCTGCCCCGGGGCTTCAGGTGAGGTTCAACTCAGCTATTTCCCTTTAGGAAAACCTGAAAATAAAATTCAAACTGAATGGATAGCTGTCGATAAAAACAAAAATTTTACTACAAAATGGAAGCTTGAAAACCTTCAACCCGGAACCTTATATGTGGTTGAAATAGAAGCCCGCAAAAATGCTGACTCCAAAATTTCTGATAAAATTGAAGGTGCATTTCGAACACCACCGGCTCCGGATAAAGAAAGTGAAACTGAATTTTGTATTGTTACCTGTCATGATTACTGGCGCAAAGACACGACTGATGGCCACAAAATTTATGATGTAATGATGAAAATGTTCCCTGATTTTTACGTCCACACCGGTGATATTGAATATTACGACAAACCTGAACCTTATGCACTAACTGAAGAGATTATGTTTTTTAAATGGGACAGACTATTTGCTCTCCCCTTGCAGAGAAATTTCTGGGCTAACACCACTTCCTATTTTATGAAAGATGACCATGATGTTTTGGATGACGATGCATTTCCCGGAAGAACGTACGGGACTGTTTCGTGGGACCGGGGACTTGAAATTTTTGATGATATACAAAATCCTTCAAAAGATACCACCTACAAAACCATTCGCTGGGGCAAAGACCTTCAGATTTGGTTAACCGAAGGACGCAGATTCAGAAGCAAAAACACAGATCCCGACGGACCAAAAAAAACCATTTTTGGAAAGGCACAAAAAGAATGGCTGTTTAAAACTATCAAAGAATCGGATGCTGCATTTAAAGTGATAATTAATGCCAACCCGATAATTGGTCCGGACAGAACCAATAAAAAGGATAACTATTCAAATTTAAACTTCAAATATGAAGGAGACGAAATCAGGGAGTTTTTAAATCAGTTTGATAATGTTTTTCTCTGTAATGGGGACCGTCACTGGCAATATGTATCACATCCGGAAGGAACCAAACTCTGGGAATTTGGTTGTGGTGCCGGTGCCGATAGCCATGCAGGTGGTTGGTCGCAGGAAGATGTCCGGCCAGAACATCGTTTTTTAAGGGTGAAGGGTGGATTTTTACGAGGCGAAGTTTCGCGAAAAAACGGTTCTGCAATACTAACCTTTCAGCATATTGATGTAGATGGCAATGTGGTGCATGAAGAAGTATTTGAAAGATAAGTTATTTTATTAATCCATAAATCACTAACGCCATCCTTTAGAACGGTGACTGATAATGAAAAGCTGTACCGTGGAATTTTAAATATTTGGTAAATTATTAAAATACAAAATATTACAAATTCCTGCTAAATAGTTACATTTGCCTTTCACCGCTCTAGGGACGGTGTTATGCATATTTCAAATCCAAAACAATAATAAAACAAAGGGTAAAAATGAAATTTATTCTAATTATTCTCTTAGCCGGTATTTTTTCGATTTCAACTTTTTCTCAAACCATCGATAAAAATGCCACAAAAGAAACGGTTGCACTTTTTAATAATCTGAAAGAGTTATCTAAAAACCATACCCTGTTTGCGCATCAACATGCAACGGAATACGGACATGGCTGGTATGGAGATGAAAACCGTTCGGATGTTAAATCAGTTTGTGGCTCACACCCGGCGATGATCGGTATTGATTTTGGAGGATTTTCAGGCAGGTCGGAAGAAGCAATTGAGAGAGAAAAGAGAAAGCTTAAAAAAAATGTAGTTGACACCTACAATCGTGGCGGTGTTACCACTGCTGCCTGGCATTTTAGCAATCCTGTTTCTGCAGGAGGATTTTATTGGAAAAATGACGTTTCTAAACCAGCAGTTAAATATATTATTCCCGGAGGAGAGGCTCATGAGGAATACAAAAAAATACTTGACGGAATTGGCGAGTGGGCGAAATCCTTAAAAGGTAAAGATGGCAATCTTTCGCCGGTAATTTTCAGGCCATTTCATGAATTTGACGGGGGTTGGTTTTGGTGGGGAGCTCCGCATTGCACAAAAGAAGAGTTTGTAACACTATGGAAATTTACGGTATCCTATCTGCGCGATTCATTGGAAGTTCACAACTTTCTATATGCCTTTTCTCCCGATAATAAATTCAATTCGGAAAAAGAATACCTGGAAAGATATCCTGGAGACGAGTGGGTAGATATGGTTGGAATGGACAACTACGGAGATATGGGCCGTGATCGTTATGATTTAAAAACAGCATCAAGAAAGCTTAAAATTGTTTCTGATTATGCGATAAAAAAAGGAAAACTGGCGGCTTTTACTGAAACAGGACTGGAATCAATCCCGGACACCACCTGGTGGACCGAAACGTTGCTTAAAGTCATGAAAAAAGACAACATGCAACTTAGCTATGTTTTGGTTTGGCGAAACGACACACGTAGTCCTACACATTATTATGCACCATTCCCCGGCCAGGTAAGTGTTCCTAACTTTCTGGAGTTTTATAATGATCCTTATACTTTATTTGAAAAAGATTTGGATTCAATTTACAGGTAAGCGACTTTTAAACGAATGAGAATTGAACACTATTGAAACTTTTGTATTTTATACTTCATTCGAATATTTTTCTGGCTGCGGCAGCGCTTATTCTAACCATTTCAGCACAAATTCAGCTGGGATTAAAACCTTACTGGAATAATTATCTGTGCCTGATATTTTTTGCTACCCTTTTTGAATACAATCTTCACCGAATCAATAAAATGCGTTTTGCCGGGAGGGCTAAAAATACAGAAAAATACAAGTGGCATGTAAAAAACAAAAAATTGGTTTTTCTTTTGCTTTATGCTTCCTTAACCGGTTTTATCGCCACTGCTTTTACAAACGAATTAAAGTTTCTGCTTGCCCTGCTCCCTTTTGGACTTTTAAGCTTCTTTTATTCGAGCCCGGATTTTAAACAAAAGAAATCTTCCTTCTTTTTTCGCAAAGTCCCTTTTCTTAAAATTTTTATACTGGCTTTTGTCTGGTCGGCATCCACCATTGTTTTGCCGGTTATAAATAACAATATCAGGATTTTAAACAGGGAAGTTTTATGGCTTTTTACAGAAAGATTCTTTTTTATTTTTGCCATAATAATCCCATTCGATATTAGGGATATGGAAGAAGACAGGGCTTTGGGATTAAAAACCTTCCCTTTACTAATGGAACCCAAAAATGCTTTAAAAATATCGTACCTGTTACTTGCTTTTAGTATATTGATTTTATTCTTTCATTACGATATTCCAAACCAATTATATATTGTAATGGCCTTATTGATTTCAACCATTGTCACAATCATTTTACTGAGTTCAGCATATTTAAAATCCAGGGAAACATTGTACTATCACCTGATTGATGGGACCTTAATTTTACAGGGCAGTTTGGTATTGGTTTTTTATATTTTGAATTAAACTCAATGTTGATTTCCAATAATATACCTGATTTATTTCTTCCAGAATATCTAATTTTTTATCGCAGGAAACCAACGTACAAAGGATAATTCCCATTAAAATAAAGCTGTAATCCAACTCATTTTGCTCCAATATGGCCTTTAGTTAATTCTGATTTAGCGTGCCAAATTAATCTAAAATCGGAATGAACTGGTAGTAAGCTTCAATTATTTTTGAGCAAATGATTTAATTAAAATGATGGAAAAAGAATACCCCGGTTTATTTTTCAGCCAGTTCAAAAACTTCCTCGGCTTCCCATATAATTTTTGATTCGTCGGGTTTTAAAACCCCATTAATCATCGCTTTGGCAACTGTGACATCTTCTATTGGCCGGTATTTTTTCATCATAAATATGGTAAGAAAGTTCAATACAGGAACGGTTATCAACTCTCCCAATCTTTTGTTTTCTCTGTCGCCTGTTAATGACGCCGGTCTGATAATTACCAGGTTTTTAAAATCCATTTCCTGAACTTCTTTGTCGAGTTTGCCTTTAATGTGCAAATAAAAAACTTTTGATTTAGCATCGGCCCCGACTGAACTTACCACCACATAATTTTCGATTCCGTTTTCTTTGGCCTTTTTTGCAAAATTCCTGTTAATTACTACATCAATATCGTACTGCTTTTCTTTGCTTCCGGCCTGTTTAAGCGTAGTACCCAGGGCCGAAAACAATACATCTCCCTTCAAATCTTTCTGCCACGTTTCGGGCCGGGTAAAATCCACAATTTTCTGTTCCAGTTTTTTGTGTGATATTCCGGTATCTCTTCGCACAAATATCCTGACTTTCTCAAATTGATTGTCGGTCAAAAGAATTTTTACAAGCTGTTTTCCAACCAAACCTGTAGCACCAATTACATTTGCTATCTTTTTCATGTTAATTTTATTTTCTGAAAGGTAGTAATTAGTATTTTTACAAGCCGAGAATTAGACCAATTAACTTAAACTACTAAACAATTATGAAATATCTATTCAACTTTCTGTTGTTCATCATTACTACAGGTGCTACAGCGCAGGGGATAAAATGGGAAGGAAAACCGGTTGATTTTTCTCGAGGAAAACTGGAAGTATCGGAAAATAAACGATACCTGGTTTTTGAAGACGGCACCCCTTTCTTTTATTTGGGCGATACTGCCTGGGAACTGTTTCACCGGCTTTCAAAAGAAGAAACTTTAAAATATTTAAAAAACAGACAGGAGAAAGGTTTCACTGTGATTCAGGCTGTTATTCTGGCAGAACTTGACGGCTTAAATACGCCAAATGCCGAAGGAAATACCCCATTGACAAATAATGATCCCGGTAAAATTAATGAAGCTTATTTCGATCATGTGGATTGGGTGATTAAAAAAGCCGAAGAAATGGGAATGTTTATTGGCCTGCTTCCAACCTGGGGAGACAAATGGAATTTAAAATGGGGAGTTGGCCCGGTAATTTTTAATCCGGCCAGTGCCCGTGTTTTTGGAGAATTATTAGGAAAAAGATATAAAAACAGTAAAAATATAATTTGGATTTTAGGGGGTGACAGACACATTGAAAGTGAAGAACATCTTCAAATCAATAAGGCAATGGCTGAAGGAATAAAAGCTACCGATGATGATAATCACCTCATGACTTTTCACCCCCAGGGGGGACATGGTTCTGCCGAATATTTTCATAATGAAGAGTGGTTAGACTTTAATATGCGTCAAAACAGCCATAATCCAGAATACACTGGATTTTATGAAAATACCAATAAAGATTATAATCGCTCTCCGTTGAAACCGGTTATAGATGGTGAACCTATTTATGAAGATCATCCTATAGGATTTCAACCTAAAAAAAGAGGGCATTCAATAGCAGCCGATGTGCGCCGTCCGCTTTACTGGAATTTATTTGGAGGTGCTTTTGGAAATACATACGGGCACCATTCCATATGGCAAATGTGGCAACCCGGTCGTGAAGGGATCAACTTCCCTTTGATGCCATGGTACGAAGCACTGGACCAACCGGGTGCATGGCAAATGCAATTTGGAAGAAGGTTAATAGAATCGAGACCTTACTTAAGTCGTATTCCCGACAATTCAATAATTATCCCTGAAAAAGTGGAAACATCAGTTCCGGGAGCCGGATTATATCGTTTTGCTGCCACCCGGGATATGGAAGGAACATATGCCATGATTTATGCTCCTGTTGGCAGAAAGTTTAAAGTTCGTATGGAAGTAATAAAAGGAAATAATATGGTGGCTTGGTGGTTTAATCCGCGAAATGGTGAAGCCACAAAAATCGGGACTTTCAAAAACACCGGCAGTCAGGAATTTACTCCACCAAATCCGGGTGAGAACCTGGATTGGATCCTTGTATTGGATGATGCAAGCAAAAATTATAATCAACCCGGAAAATAAATTCATATGAAGAAAATTATAGTGTTCCTTTTTGTTTTTGTATTATTTATTGGTTGCAGACAAAATAAAATCATTCATCCGCTTACAGTTACTAAAAAAGGACATTACCTGTTAAAACACGACCAACCATTTTTTTGGATGGGAGATACTGCCTGGGAATTATTTCACCGGCTAAACAGGGAGGAAGCAGAGAAATATATTCTGACAAGAAAAAATCAGGGATTCAACGTATTTCAGGCTGTAGTTTTACCCGAGTTGGATGCATTCTCACTTCCTAATGCCTACGGCGATTTTCCGCTGATTGACGGAAATATTTCCCAACCCACCATAACAGAAGGAAAAGATCCTAACAATGCTGAACAATACGACTACTTTGATCATGTGGAATGGATAATACAAAAAGCTTTTGCCAAAAGAATGATGGCCGGAGTATTACCCTGCTGGGGTGAATATGTAACTCCACGAAAACGAGAAAGAACTATTTCAACTCTTGAACAGGGATATGAATATGGATGGTTTTTGGGAGATCGTTTGAAACATCTGAATGATAATATAATATGGATTTTGGGTGGAGACCGATTGCCCGATGAAGCTGAAAACGGAATTGAAATCTGGAGAGCAATGGCCGAAGGAATAACAGATGCGGTAAACGGTGAAAAAGAGTTTAACCAAAAAGCGAATTACAAGGCTACTTTTATGACCTATCATTGTTATACAACTTCAGCAAAATGGTTTCATGAAGATGACTGGATTGACATGCATACCTGGGGTTCGTACCATGAAAAACGTAATAACGAACGAGCTTTTACCACCGCCTCAAACGACTGGAACCTGGATAATCCAAAACCTACATTAAACAGTGAACCGACCTATGAAAATCTACCAATTAATTACGACTGGGCTGAAGCTAAAAACGGATATTTTGATGAATTTGATGTCCGGCAGCAAGCTTACTGGTCGGTTTTCTCGGGAACTTGTGGTCATACTTACGGGGCACACCCGGTGTGGCAAATGAGTAAAAAAGACCTGGTTCATGAAGCTTTGGCTCCCACAACAAAGGATACCTGGGAGCAAGGTCTTAATTATCCCGGAGGAAATCAAATGAAATTTTTAATAAAGTTAATGCTTTCACGTCCGTTTACTGAAGGAATTCCGGCTCAGGATATTCTGGTGGAAAACGTTTATGATCCGGTTGGGCAGTTAGTCGCAACACAAGGAGAAAATTATGCAATGATTTATATTCCAACAGGAAAAGAAGTACGTATCGATCTGGAAAAGCTAAATGGCATTCAATCAGTAGCCTGGTGGTACCATCCGGGAACCGGCGAGTCTGTTCATATAGGTGAATTTGAAAATATAGGAATTAAAAAATTTGATGCACCCGGTGATACCCAGCGTGGAAACGATTGGGTACTGGTAATTGATAACAAAGATTCCAGGTTTCCAAAACCGGGGAAAGTGCTGAGGTAATAGAAAATTTATAAATGGATAATAATAATTTAAAATCAGAATATTAATGAAGCAATCATTTGTTTTAATCATCATGGTAATAGCCATTTTTTCCTGTCATACTCCTCAATCAAAACAAGAACATGTCAGTAAAATAAAAATTTTAATCGATACCGATGCCAATAACGAACTTGACGACCAGCATGCTTTGGCATATGCATTTTTAAACGAAGATGTTTTTAATGTTGTGGGTATTACTGTTAACAACACCCGAAACGGAGATGGGATTCAAGGCCAGTATGATGAAGCAGAAAGAATCATTAAACTCTTTAATAAGGTAGATGAAGTTCCGCTGTTAAAAGGGGCTGAGAAAAGCTATGTTGAAATTGCTCCAACTATTATGCAAGCTGATTTTGACGGACATGAAGCAGTTGATTTTATCATCAGCGAAGCCCTGAAAGTTAAAGGTGAAAAACTGGTTTTAGTACCGGTTGGAAAACTCACCAACATTGCACTGGCATTTCTTAAAGAGCCAAAAATTGTTGACAAAGTCCGCGTAGTTTGGCTTGGAGCCAATTATCCTGATCCGGGAGAATATAATCTTGATAATGATACAACATCAGTAAATCCTGTTATTGAATCCGGAGTTCCATTTGAAATGGTTACAGTAAGATACGGTAAACCAAGCGGTTCGGATGCAGTGCGAATTACTCCTGACCAGGTGGATAAACATTTAAAAGGGAAAGGCCCGGTTTCGAATTATACCATCACAGGGCGCCATGGTGGAGAATTCAACAATTTTGGTGACTATTCTGCGAACCTGTTTTCACATATCGATTTGCATGGAAATCCACCTTCACGGGCTATGTTCGATATGGTTGCACTTGCAGTGATTAAAAACGAAAGCTGGGGGCAAAAAACTGAAATTCCTGCACCAAAATTAATTGGAAATGGCTGGGATGAACAACCAGACAACCAGACAAAAATTGTTGTCTGGGAGAATTTTAACGGTGATGCAATTATCGGCGATTTATTTGATTTAATGGAAAAAGCAACACCATAAAAAGCTCGAGGTCGGAAGTCAGAAGTCTGACGAGATACTCTCACCGAACTTTATAAAAAATGTGACTATGAAAAAACCAACTTTTCTTTTTTTAATCGCCATTCTATTTTTGAATTGTAATGGCACAAAAGAAAATATTCAACCCTGGAGTAAAAATCTCTGGTATTGGGAATATCAGGGAAATCCGATAATGTTGCTCGGAGCAAGCAGTGACGATAACCTTTTTCAATGGCCAAAAGAAATGTTGATTGCACATCTGGATTCGATGAAAAAAGTGGGTGCGAATTATGTACGATGTACTATGAGTGACCGGCAGGACAAAGGTTTTGAGGCTTATCCTTTTGCAAAAAATGAAGATGGAAAGTACGACTTAAATCAACTTAATAAAGACTATTTTGACAGATTCAAATTATTTCTAAAAGAAACTGAAAAACGCGATATAATTGTTCAGATAGAAGTTTGGGATCGTTTTGATTACAGTCGAAACCACTGGCCGGTTCATCCCTACAATCCCCAAAACAATTTGAATTATTCGTCCGAAGAATCAGGACTTGCTCGGGAATACCCCGACCATCCAGGCAGAAATGTTCAACCCTTCTTTTTTACAACTCCAAAACAGCAGAAAAATGAGACTGTTCTTCAATACCAAAAGCGTAGAGTTGATAAAATATTGGAGATCGCTTTTCAATTTCCCAATGTTTTGTATTGTATTGATAACGAAACTTCAGGTGAAGAGGAATGGGCGACATTTTGGGCCGAATATATTCAAACAAAAGCAGACAAATCGGGAAAGGAAATTTGTATCACCCAAATGTGGGATGCCTGGGATTTAACTTCTGAACAACACAAACGTACATTCGACCACCCCGAGCGTTACAGATTTTGTGATGTTTCACAGAATAACCAGAAAAAAGGACAGGTCCACTGGGATAATTTTCAATCAGTAAAAAACTACATTTCAGACCAACCAAGACCAATGAATACGGTTAAAACGTATGGTGCAGACGGAGGTCGCCACGGAACAACCAAAAACGGAATTGAACGCTGGTGGCGGCATGTTCTTAACGGAGTTGCTTCAGCAAGGTTTCATCGTCCTTCTTCAGGTTTAGGATTATCCGAAATTTCCATGAACTGTGTTAAAATTGCGCGGGAAATAGAAAAAATTACTCCTTTTTGGGAGCTGGAAGGAGGCAATGAATTGCTTACCAACCGTGAAGAGAATGAAGCCTATCTCGCATCAAAACCAGGTGAAACTTATGTATTGTTTTTTACTGATGGTGGTGAAGTTGATCTGGATTTAAGCGCGGATAAAAAGAACTTTAAAGTTCAATGGTACGAAGTAAGAAGCGGAGAACTGATTTCAGCAACAAATTTAAAAGGAGGTTCAAATATCAAACTCAAAGCTCCCGGCAATTTAGAATGGGTACTGGTTTTGACAGCAGAATAGTCAGCCATTAAACTATCCTTCCAAAGCTCTGCGATGATACGAGCAACCATAAAAACTTGTAGGATCTTTATACATTTCAGGCTCTCCTGTTTTGGCAGCATTTTCAGACAAATCAAGTAATTCATTGATTTTATCTTCGGTAAGTGGTTTAAAATCTCTTGCAATGGCAATATCAGAGCGCATTTCTTCCAGCGACTGGTTGCCACAAATCAGTGTGCTTATCGGTAAGGATAAAGAATAATGACGACAAAGTTGCGGAATTACATTCACTTTCGATGATATACGGGAAAATCCACCAGTAAGCGATTTCATTCCCAATGCAGCCATATTACGTTTATTAACCACGGGCAACACTTTTTTCTGAAAACTGTTATAATGGGCATCCATAATATTTAAAGGCATTAAAACAGCATCCCAGTCATAATCAACACCTAGCATATCCAGGTGGATTTCAGGAGTGCGGTGCCCCGAAAAGCCGGTATATTTTATTTTCCCTTCCCGTTTTGCTTCAAGCACAGCTTTCAGTGCACCATTATCAGGATCAACAATCCTTTCCTTATCTCCCTCGTATTGGATCGAGTGGTTCAACAGCAAATCGATATGATCGGTTTTTAAACGGGTTAAGGAATCCTCTATTTGTTTTTTTGCATTTTTATAATCCCGGGCACATACTTTGGTCATTAAAAAAACTTTATCGCGAAGATTAGCCTGCTCCAGTGCCTTACCCACTACAACTTCGGAGTTTCCGCGATTGTATTCCCAGGCATTATCAAAAAACGTAATGCCTTCATCCACTCCTTCATGAATCATTCGGAAGGCCAGTTTTTCATCAATGTAACCCAAATCCCAACCCCCAAAGCCAATTATCGAAACCCGTTCACCTGTATTTCCCAATATACGGGTAGGAATTCCACCGCCTGAAAATGCCTGGGTTTTTAGAACCACCGGTCCCATCAATACTCCGGTCATCAAAGTTTTAATAAAATTTCGTCTGGTTTGATCTGTTTTCATATGTTTAATATTTTATTTTTTCGCAACATATGGAATTCGCATGTCCGTCAACTAACGGATAATCATGTCGTCTGGTATGAATTCCATTCTTATGCTCATTTCGTAATTTGAATTTTAGAAGTTGGAAAAAGCTTGTTTACCTAATATAAAGAATTTAGGTGCCATTTGTTTAATGGCATTTATTCTTTTTAAAAATTCACTTTTGATTTTTGGATTTTTTTTAAAAGTTAGTCAACCAAAATTCCGTTTAAACGTTTTACATAAAATAAAAACTAAAAATTATGTACACAGGACTTTTACACACTCATAATATGTTTCGCTGGCTGGTTTTATTTGCCTTAATTTTTGCCGTTCTTTTTGGATTGATAGGATGGTTAAAAAGATTGGAATGGCAAAAAAGAGACAATCTTTCCGGGTTGTTACTTACTATTTTTATGGATATTCAGTTTGTGATTGGAATTGTATTGTATGCTTTTGTCAGCCCAATTACAAAAGCAGCTTTTAACGATTTTGGTGCAGCAATGAAAAATGCTGATTTGCGGTTTTATGCAGTGGAACATATTTTACTGATGGTGATTGCGCTGGTATTGGTTCATATCGGACGGGCCAAATCGAAAAAAGCCGTAGCTCCATGGAAAAGACACAGGGCGGCAACTATTTTTTATGGTATTTCGCTGTTACTTATATTGGCGGCAATTCCGTGGGAAAGGGCGATGTTTTAAAAGATATTGTGAAATATTTTAAAAAAGATGCCATCCTTCTCAAATCTAATAAGAGGGATGGCATCTTTAATGGTTGAATAAGGCCTGAGTTGTTTTACTCTTTCAGCAAATTATCAGCCGCCAAAACCAAAAACATAAAATTCGTAGCTCCACCACCCATCACATATTCCGTTTGTTGCCAGAAATAGGGCCATTCTTTTAACTCGGGAAAATCGGGACGAATTATTCCAGTGCCTGAAGCAACTCCACCCGGAATAAACGAACGGTCAGCCCGATTAACACCGTAAGCCTCAACAATTGAACGTGAACCCACGCCCGATGCAAATGAAGATGTATTTTCCCCGGGATGATTTCCCAAAACAAAATTTAATGCGTTTAACAACAAATCCCTGTCGAAAATTGCAGGTATATGTTTATGCAGAAAATATTGTTGCATTCCCAATCGCTGAATCCCCCAGCCGTCTCCCCAGATGCGTATATTATATGGCACACCAAAAGGATTTTCTTTTTGTCTTTCTTTTAAATCTGCCCCCAGCTTTTCAAAAGCTCCTCTCAACTCAGTTTTGAATGCTTCATCCTCCAACTGATTATAAATTCGTGCTACCGAAGCACCTGTTCGCGAAATGCTTCTGATAACATTCTCTTTCATATCAGAAATATCCTGAAGGTATTTAATATCTCCCGTGGTAAAATACAATTCAACCGCAGCGTTTACCTTGCCTGTGCTTGTCCAGGCATTTATTTCCCTTTCTACATTGTATAATTTCACTGCAGCGTTTAAACAGCGATCTGCCAGTTCATCGTTGTAGCCTTTTAAAACGCGTGCTGCGGCTGCCAAACCCTGTATTGCAGAAAACTCATGGCCCGGATTTTCTTCGGTAAAAACCCAGCGGTCATCATGTTTTCCTGATTCCGTTGCAGTTCTTTCATTCTCTCCTAATTCAGGATTATATTTTAAATCGTCCGTCATTGAAGAGGCATCGCCCAGCATTACATATTGTCTTAAATCGTTGCAGATAATACCACGATACAATCTTCCGAGGTTTTCATAGCCTCCTAAAATAGTAAGCACACCATGTTCAATCTGTTGAAGAACATCGGGTTTACCGTCAGGAAGATGGATTTCTACCAATTTACTTTCCTGATCTACAAGGGTTTGATCCCACTCAACATCAAACTCTTCAAAAGCCATTGCTAAAGTCCATACAGTACCTGCCTGAGATTCAACACGCAAATCATAATCACCGGCATCGTGCCAGCCACCAACATTTAATCCCGGAACTTGTTCGTATGGTTCAAACTTAGTCAAGGTTGATGGCCCTTGATTGTAACCATCAAAATGGTTGGTATCGGTTGGTGCCATTAAAGCATCATCCATGTGACAGAGGTCATGCCAAACCCGGTATCCCTCATTAATCCGCATATGACACATTTGAACCGGAAGAAAATATTCCAGGGTTGGTTGCCAGACATGACGTTCATAAACATCACCTCCTATTTTAAAAGGTTCAGTTATAAAGTTGCCATAACGTACCTGGTAGATTCCCGGTTCATTTACTTCAGAAAAATTAAGCTGATAATAATTAAACCTTAAATATTTCCCCCACTCTGCAGGTGTTTCCTTTTTTATTACATCGAAACCTCCATTTTCATACAACCTTAAAAGTTCCGCCTTTTCAATTTTCTTTTCACTCTTATCCAGCTCTACTGTTGCAATTTTTTGCTGATTGGGGTGATAACCAACCTGACTTACATGTACTACCGGTTTATGTTTGAAACCTTCAATTACTGTTGGCTCAACCAACCACTCAATGGCATTTTTTGAGGCACCCGAAGGAACTTCAGAACGTACCACAAACCAACCGTTGTTATGATAAAATCGACCATCAAGGAGCTGCAATTCTGATTTTAAACTGGTGATAATCATGGTTTGTTCTTTAACATCGGGGGCAATTGTAAGTTTTTTACCACTTGCAACTGGATATGCCTGCCAGTTTCCATCGGCATCTTTTTGCATCGGGCCATTGGCCTGCAATGGGAATATTCCCGACTGTTTGTCCATATACCACGATTTACCAAAATATAAAGCAGGGAATAGTTCAAGATTAAAACCTACCTTGCCAATCCATTCTTCTGGCAGCGGCTCTTCCAAATCCACAATTATCCTGAAATTTTTCCCTTCGCCAATTACCCGAACGTCGTATTTAAATTCCAGGTCTGGGTAGTAAATCGGATTAAAACCTTTGGCATTTTTACTCTCGTCGGGGAAAGCACAATCGATACTGATTTCATTTTTTTCGAGATCTACTTTTCGTGTTCCGACTTTTGGAATCGGCTGCCATTGACCTGGAGTAGGTTCCAAGCGGATATCACCATTGGTTGCCACTCGGGTTCCGTTTTGAATAATCCCGATTGCTCCCTGGTGGCCCTCGGGATAAATATCGTAAAATACCATAACATTTAAGCCCGGCATTTCGAAATATTCATCGCTGTTGATGGTTAACTTTTGAGCTGTTGTTGTAAAAAATACACACAACATAAAAACGAAAGAAAATATCTTTTTCATGATTTAATTTGGTTTAAGAATATTCAAAGGTAATTATTATTAGGTCAAAAAAAACATAAGTTTTATTCAGAAAAAAGAGACCTAATCAAAATTAATTGCAAAATATGAATTACCTACAAATTGAAAGTTTGAAACGTTTTTTGACCCCCTAAATCCCCCAAAGGGGTAAAGTTTCCCGACTAGTCGGGATTGGGAGGGGTAATCGCTTACAAATTGAAAGTCAAATTTTTCTCTTTTGCGCTTTTGAGATGGCCTCTACTTTATAAAACTGGTTTAGCTTTTTCCAACTGAATAAATATCGTCGATTAAATGCTGATATTTAGAAGCAACAATATTTCTCCTCAATTTTAAAGTTGGAGACAATTCACCTGTAGCTGGTGTCCACTCTGCACAAACCAATCTTATTCGACTTATTTGTTCATGCGAGCCAAGTGTTTTGTTTACTTGCTGAACTTCTTTTTGAATCTTCTCAACTACCTGAGGTATTTTTATAAGATCTTTGTTATTTTCAAAGTGAATTTTATGCTCAGCACACCAGTCGTGGATCAATGGAAAATTTGGAGAAATTAAGGCACTCGCAAATTTTTCGTTAGCTCCTATTACCATTACCTGCTCAATAAGATTTGATGATTTAAGTTTATTCTCTATCATTTGAGGAGCGATATATTTTCCACCTGAAAGTTTAAAAATTTCCTTTTTCCTATCAGTAATTTTCAGGTATTTATCGTCTTCCATAATACCAATATCTCCGGTATGAAACCAACCCTCTTTATCGATAACCTCCCGGGTCAAATCATCAGCTTTATAATAGCCTTTCATAACCCCGGGCCCTTTGCAAAGTATTTCTCCGTCCTCAGCTATTTTTACCTCATATCCTTCAAGAACCGGTCCTACAGTTCCAATTTTCATTTCTCCCTGTGCAGGATTATTTACAGCGATTACAGGCGAAGTTTCCGTCAATCCGTATCCTTCCAGATTAAACATTTTAGCCATACCCAGTACCCTGGCAATTTTTGGTTGAAGTGCTGCCCCTCCGGAAACCACATAAACTATATTTCCTCCAAGGGCTGCACGCCATTTGGAGTAAATCAATTTGTCCGCAATTTTAATTTTCAGACTAAGAAGGAGCCCGTATTTTTTGTTAAATTCAAAGTGCCGGGTTAAATTAATAGCCCAAAAATAAAGGCTCTTTTTCAAACCGGTCAACTCTTTTCCTTTTGTTACAAATCCATCGTAAACCTTTTCCAGCAGCCTGGGTACAGAATTGAACATGTGTGGCTTTATCTCCTTAATCGCTGCAACAATCTGACTCAAATTACCAACATAATAAATCCCCATTCCCTTGTACTGGAAATGGTAATTGACACTGCGCTCATAAACATGGCATAAAGGTAAAAAGCTTATCACCCGGTGTTCTTTTCCCAAATGATGCATCTTTGAATGTGCAACAAAATTTGAAACAAGATTTTTTTGAGTCAGCATAACTCCTTTTGGAACGCCTGTTGTACCTGAAGTATATATAATTGTGGCTAAATCTTCAGGTTGAATCGAAGCTTTTATTTCATCCAGGGATTTTTCAAAATCATCCTTTTTCGATTCTCCAAGTTCAAGGATCTCATTATAATTTTTTGCACCATCAACATCTTCAAATGTGTAAATATGCTTGATGTGTGACAGGTTTTTTACAATTGGATCAATTTTTTCATAAAGTTTTTGATCTCCAACAATTATAATTTTCACCTCAGAATGATGCAGGATGTATTTGTATTCATCTTCTCCTATTGTCGGATAAATTGGTACATGAATTATACCGGTCATCGACATGCCCATGTCGGCAAAATTCCATTCAGGACGATTGGTGGTAACTGTAGCTACTTTATCTCCTTTTTTTAGTCCAAGGGCCATTAAGCCCATTGCAAACCTGTGTGAATTTTCGTTGTATTCTTCTGTAGAATAGGTGTACCAACTTCCGTCCTTTTTCCCACCAAGAGCATCTTTGCGTGGAAATTCTTTTAGGTATCGATCAAGAATATCAAAAGTACGTGTTACTTCCGCCATATTTTATTGATTTAGTTAAAAAAGCCCTCAAAGATAACTGTTTTGGATGTGGCAGAAGAAAATATAGGATTCGCAAAGAAACGCACAAACTTATTTAGATTTTCTCTAAATAAAACTATTCAACTAACTATCAATACATTATTAAAACAAAAATCGACTTTCTGTTTTAGTTATTCTAAAAGTCTAAGAATAAAATGAGGCTTATTTATAAATTTTCTTACTACGCTTGTTCAACTTTATATTTTAATCCAATTGCCCCCGATTCAAATGTTACAGTTTCAAATAAACGTAAATGAGTTTCTTTCGGGAAGGCATCAAAAAGGTCAATTCCTCCGGAAAGTATTATTGGCATAACAAAAACATGAATTTCGTCCAGAAGTCCGGCGTTAAGTATTAAAGTATTGGCCTTTCCTCCACCGATTAACCAAATATCACTTCCTTTTTCTTCTTTCAGTTTTTTTATAAAATCGACCGGTTCTTTATTGATGAACTCAACAAATTCTGCGTTTTTTATATTTTCCCTTTTTGTTAAAACATAATTCTTTTTCTCTTTGTACGGGAATTCAATTCCCCATCCAATAATTTGTCTGTAAGTATTATAGCCCTGAATTGTTGTATCGACCGAACTATAAAAATCGGTATAACCGTAATCAGAGTCTTCCGGTCTTGGAATTGTTTCAAGCCAGTCTACACTGCCATCCTTCGCGGCAATTTTTCCATTTAAGCTAATGGCAATGTAAAGTTTTATTTTTCTCATTTTATTGAAATCTTTTTCAACACAAAAACGCTACGACACTGCGAGTTTTGATATTAAACAGCATTTCTTGTTGTGGCTTTGATCCTGTGTTTTCCTGGTTTAACATTAATAATATGGAATTAAAATATTTTATTCATCTTATGTTTCTTTGATACTTTTTTCAAACTTCGACTCTTTAAAATAAGCCCAAACCATTAAACCACCAAAAACAATAAAAGTAATTGGCACGGCAGGATTTACTCCATCTGCTGTTCCTTTTCCATACGAATGTAATCCTGACAAATAATAGTTCACTCCAAAATAGGTCATTAACACAGAGGCAAATCCCAATATCGATGCCATGTTATAATTAAAAATACCACGTAATGGGGGTATTAATCTCATATGCACGATAAAGGAATATATAACAACTGTAATTAAGGCCCATGTTTCTTTTGGATCCCATCCCCAGTATCTTCCCCAGCTTTCATTGGCCCAGATTCCGCCCAGAAAAGTACCTATGGTTAAGGCATACAGTCCAATGGTTGCTGACATTTCATTTATCGCGGTAATTTGCTCAATATAAACTGTTACTTTTTGTTGATTATTGTTGTTTCGCATTACAATTAATATCAGTACAAGAACTCCCAATAAAGCGCTTAATCCCAAAAATCCATAACTCGCTGTGATAATGGCAACATGAATCATGAGCCAATAGGATTTTAAGACCGGAACAAGGGGCGTGATTTCAGGGCTCATCCAGCTCAAATGAGCAACAAACAAAGATATTCCGGTCAGGAAAGATGCAGTTGCTACAACCAGAGGATATTTGCGACCAAATATAAATCCTGCCAGCATTGTGGCCCAGGCTACATAAACCACAGATTCGAAACCATTGCTCCATGGTGCATGACCAGAAATATACCAACGTAAAACCAGCCCGGCGGTATGTATCAGGAATAAAATGAATATCAAACCAAAGAATGTAATCCTCATAAATTTAGGTAAAGGTTTTTGTCTGAAAATATTAACCAGTAAAACTACCAGCAATAGTATACCAAACAAGATGTAAAAGGGGAATACTCTTTTGAAAGGATTAAAACTATTGTATAGAATTTCTATATTTTTTTTGGTTTCCGAGGGGATTAAATCGCCTCCGTATTTTACCTGAAAATTGGAAACTGCCTTTAAAACCTGAACCGCATCGGTATATTTTTGCTCGGCAATTGACTGCAATAACAACTGAAATCCGCTTTTGATAAATATTGAATCTCCTCCCGAATATTCTATTGCATTTTCCCCCGGGGTATACCATGAAGCTTCACGAGTGTCTCTTGGATAAATCTGAAACAGCGCTCCCTGGAAAACCATAAAGCTAATGTTTACACGTTCATCCAAATCGATATATTCCTTTTCAATTTTATTTCTTAATGCCGGTGCTTTGGCATAAGCAGCCTGAACTTTATCAGCTATTTTATAGTTTCCTTCCAAATCGAAAAACTGCTCAAGATTCATATACTTTCCACTTACACCAAGTTCCAGAGCAACGGCGTCTTCTGTAATTCTAACAAACGGTAAAGTCCTCCAAATTTCAGGATAGGTCATCATACTTAACACAACTTCATCAGCAGAGTACCCGTAAAGAGATGACTTTCTGCTTACTTTTCTGACTATTTCACTGTTTAGGGTTGAAATTGGTTCAATACGACCATCAACACCCTGTACCCAAAGCCGGCTAAATTCTTCAACCACTTCGTTATCTATATCAGGAATTCCGGCTCCGGTTCCTGTTTGTGCCGAACTATGCAGGGTCAATCCTCCGACAGCAAACAAAACTAAAATTACTGTCACCGAAGTTTGTTTTACTTTTCTTGCCAGGAACCTGAAATAGGAGTTTTTATTTGTTAATGAAAGTATCATTCCCAGCGTTAAAAGGAAATAACCCAAATAGGTAATCCATGTTCCCCAAAAATCGTGGTTTACTGATAGTACTGTCCCCAGTTCATCGGTATCGTAACTACTTTGAAAAAATTTATATCCCCTGTGCGTAAGTGTGTTATTCATATATATCCGCATATCTTCTTTTAAGCCCATGTCGTCGTCCTGTAGAATTACTTCAGAAGCAAAAGATGAAGGCGAGTTAGATCCCGGATAACGTTCAAGCTGAAAATCTTTCAAATAGATGCTAAATGGTACTTTTATCGGCAAAGAACCATAAGCCAGTTTTAGATTTGAATCTCCCAGAGGGACAGAAACAGTATCAGGGACAACTCCTGTATGCCCGAAAACAGGAATGGTTTGTTGTTTGAGCCCATCTGAAATCTGAATCAGAACTGCATCTTCACGGGTTTCTGCCTGACTTTTAACGGCAGTAAAAGAAGCATTGGGCAGAAAATTCCGAATCAAAAAACGAAAACCGTTATACCCGTACAAAAACATGTTTTTTGCAGGAATGGTATCACCGGCCTCAAAAGTCACCGTTTCCTGACTTGCCATGGTAGTTTCTTCAATTACATTGTTTGCAACCAAAAACAACTGCCCATCTATTCTGAAAAGTTTTACTCCGGTTTCTTTGTCCGATTCAAATCCTACTGTTAATCCCGGATAATCCAGTTCATCTCCCAGATGAAACATAAAACTTTGCATTCCCTGCGCCATGGGTGAGGAAAAAACAAAATCGATAACAGGCTCACCTTTTTCAGAAGGAATTGCTTTTCTTTCCGCGTCTTCAATAAAACCAACCGATTTAATTTTTACTTTCTGACCGTTTGCATCAAAGTTGCCTGAAAATTGTTTTGGCGTCAACTCGGAGAACAACACTTTCTTTTCTTTCTTTTGATCTTCAAAAGCTGCATAAAAATAACTGTCAGTAGAAATGATATAATCCGAACTTTCGTTTTCCCTTATATGCATTACTCCCTCATAGCTAATGTAACGGGTAATTGCTGCACCCAATAAAATCACCAGAAATGAAACATGGAAAAGTCCTATGGTAAATCGTTGTTTATTAAGCAGGTTATAACGGGTTAGATTTTTTAGCAGGTTGATACCAAGCAGTATTAAAATTAATTCGAACCAGAATTTTCGATAAACCAAAGCCAGGGCAGTAGGTGTTCCGAAACTGCTTTCGATAAAAGTTGCAACGGCCATGGCGATTGCAAAAGCTAAAAGTAAAAATGCCATAAATGGCATGGAAGTGAGGAAAGAAAATATTTTTCTCATTCTTCGAAAATTTTGTCGGAAGTCGTCCCGATTCGACAAAGCTTATCGGGATGCATCGGCGGCGTTCGCCAGCCTAGCAGAATTCGGAAGAGCTTAGACTAAACCGAAGTCAGAAGTCCGAAGATTTTATATCAAGTTTATTCATCATTAAACAGCGGGTTTGTCCCAAAGTTTAGCAGGGCTGAAAATAATTCTTATTTAGAATAAATCAAAGGCAAAACGCACATTTCGGACCTAAAAGTATTTTTTATATATGTTCAATTTTAAAGGGTTATTAAAAGGAGCGTTTATAATGTTCTAATTCGGTTTGCTAAAGTCCCTGATTCATATAAATTTGCATAATTCAAATTGGAGATTAGCAAAAAAGGAAAAGATTCCTCACTTCGTCCGGAATGAAAATACATATTGAGGCTTTTGTTGAATCCTTTGAAAAATTAATATTACCAAAAATTATGCTGACAAAACTCCGCTTAATTCGAAAACTTTTAATTCTGCTCCTCGTTAACATTTCTATTAATCCTGTCTTTTCCGAAAAAAATATAACGGAATCCATAAACTTCACAGATGATTTAAATGATTTTTCGATGATTGATAAAAAATCATCGAATATGATGATTGATACCATAAATCCGGGAAATTTTAATAACGATGGTGCGCGTTGTGCAAGAACAAACACTTCACCGGGATACATTATTTATAAATTGGATAGTCTTTCAGATTTTAGCATGGATTTCTGGATTGTAGATGAAAAGAGCGGTAATTTAAAAGTTTACTCTTCGGAAGATGAAAATCAATTTACAGAAATTGAAACCAAACTTACCGGACCAATAAAAGTGGGATACCGGTCATTGGCGACTTATCGTTCTGCATCAGAAATTCCTCGGAATACAAAATATTTAAAAATAGAAATTTCAGGCGGAGATGCCGGATGGAAAGGTCAAATTGGGAGTGTAAGTTTTATAAATGAATCGGAATTAAGAAAAGAAGCTAAAACATTTTATTTCGACAGTCAAAATGGATCAGATGATAATCCTGGGAATTCACCTTCAGGCGCATGGCGAACTTTAGAAAAACTAAACGCGCAATTTTTTATACCCGGCGATAGTATTCTTTTGAAATCGGGATCAAAATTTTATGGTTCCTTAAAAATTCAGGGAAATGGTACAAAGGATAATCCGGTTTATGTAGGAAAATATGGCGGAGAAAACAAACCGCTTTTAGATGCAGCCGGATACCTTGCAGGAATAAATCTTGAAAATGCTGCTCATATCTATTTTAATGATTTGGAAATAACTTCTGATGCAAAACAAGCTATCGAAAGCGCAGCTAAAACTCAGCGTTATGGAGTTTATGTTACTTCAACACTTCCCGGTGAGCACGGAAATCTGCAATTTAATAATCTCGATATCCATCATATTTTTGCTACGGAAAATGTGGATTCCGACGGGCAATATCCGACCTCAAATATGGGCATGGGTTTTAATATTGAGATGAAAAACAAGGATGCTGTAATTAAAAACATTCGAATAGAAGATTGCCGGATTTCGATGGTTGGACATACGGGTATAAAAATATTTGGTAATGGCAGTGGTGGACAAACCACTTATCTCGACAGTGTTTTTATTTTGAATAATCATTTGGAACATATTGGCGGTCCGGGGATGGTTCCCGGCAGATGCAGCAACGTTTTGGTGAGCGGAAACACAGTAAATTTTTCAGGCTCAAAAGCCGATCCAAGAATGCATAACCGGGGCAGCGGAATCTGGCCATGGACAAGCAAGAACGTGGTTATCGAGAAAAATAAATTTATGAATGCCTGGGGAAAATACGATTCCTGCGGTGCGCATATCGATTTTAATTGCAGCAATGTAATTGTTCAGTACAATTTTAGCTACCACAATGCCGGTGGATTTGTCGAAATTTTGGGAAATAATGTCAACTGCGCTTATCGATACAATGTCAGCATAAACGATGGTTATCGATTAAACGGTGTTGATGGGGCCCTCGCCGATGGCCATATTTTCTGGGTAAATGGTTACGTGGGTAATGGCAATACTCCTATTGGAGCCAATAACAATAAAGTTTACAACAATACCATCTATGTTGGGCCGGATGTAAAAACCAGTATCAGTATCTCGCATCAAACTCACGACAACCAATTTGAAAACAACATTATTTATGTTGATGGTGAAATGACTTACGACAATCAGGGTAAGAATAATACATTCGATAACAATCTTTACTTTGGAAATATTCCTGAAATGGATTTTGGAAAGAAAGCGATTTTTACAGTTCCGTTGTTTGTAAATGCCGGAGATACAATGCCGGAATCATATAAAATTACAGAACATTCACTGGCTTTTGGAACCGGTAAATCCATTGCAGATAATCTTGAATACGATTTTTGGGGAAAGGACATTCCAAACTCTACCGTCAATCGGGGTGCAGACCAGACTCAATTTGACAAATCATTTTATATCATTCAATCTACATTAAAAACAGAAGGTGGAAATATTTATCCTGATGGTGAATTGCAAATTCCTGAGAATGTTGATTTACCAATTCGCATAGTGGCAAATCCCGGATATTTTATTCAGGATGTTGTTGTGGACAATGTTTCAATTGGAACTGATTCTCTTTTTACATTCAAGAATCTTTCTGCAAATCATGCATTAGAGGTGGAGTTTTTTGCACCAGCCGATTCCGTATTTGATCCTCTGGATAACTTTAATTTTGTCACAAAATATTCAAACTTTAGAATTCAAACTGATAACACCCAAAACTTTTTTGGTGATGCAGGGCGTGCTCAACGAAACAATACGGATCCCGGAACTCTGATTTATAATTTTAAAGAGATTTCTTTTTTCGAAATTGATTTCTGGTCGGTGAATAACGACAATACAAAACTCTCGGTTTTTGTTTCTGAAGATGGAAAAAAATTTTCAGAAATAGCTATCAAGGCTGCCAAAGTTTCTTCGTTAAACAATCGAAAAAAAACGACATATATCCCAGTTTCAGATATTCCTGAAGGGACCAATTTTATAAAATTTGAATTGTCTGAAGGATCTTCCATGTGGCAGGGGCAAATCGGAAGTATAAAACTAAAGTGGTGGGGTGATGAAAAATTGCAAACCGGATTAAAAGTTAGACCTGAAAATGAAATAAGCATCTTTCCAAATCCTGTGAACAACACTATTAAAATTTCAGGATTGAATAAAAGTGAATTGGCTGAAATATATTCAATAGAAGGCGCCTTATTACATTCTGAATTTGTTCAATTCGAATTGGATGCATCTTTTCTTGATTCCGGGATTTATTTTTTGAAGATTGATGATACAGCTCCGATTCGCTTTATAAAACTTTAATAAAAAAAAAGAACCGTTCTTTCAGGGTTGAATCCCGGACAGAACGGTTCCTCAAGTATAATCGCGGATCATAGTCCGCGAGACCTGAAAACCCCGGCTACTGCAAAAACGAAAGTGCCTTTTCAATAGCAGCCTGCAGGCCAGAAACATCTTTTCCACCGGCAGTGGCATAGAAAGGCTGGCCTCCACCTCCACCTTTTATTTCTCGGCCTGCTTCCCGAACTATTTGCCCGGCATTTAATCCTTTTTCAGCTACTACATTTTCAGAAATCATTACAGTCAAATTCGGTTTTCCATTAATTTCAGCTCCTACAACAAGGAAAAGGTTCTCAATCTCTCCTTTCAACTGGAATGCCAAATCTTTTACCAAAGCCGCATTATCAATTTGTATAACATCGGCAATTATATTTACTCCATGTTCTAGTAAAACTTTACTCTTCAGATTTGCTTTGATTATTTTAAGTGCATCCTTCTGAAAACCTTCAATTTGTTTTGATAGCTCTGTATTTTGTTGTAATAATGTGGTTACACTTGCTAAAATATCTTTTGAGCCTTTAACGGTTTCTTTTATACTTTTCAGCATTTTTAGCTGATCATTAATATACTTCTCCGCGCGTGCACCGGTAATGGCTTCTATCCTTCTTACCCCTGCTGCAATGGCCCCCTCCGAAACAACTTTTAACTGTCCGATCTGTCCGGTAGCTTCAACATGCGTTCCCCCACACAATTCAACAGATTCACCAAACCTGATTACACGAACCGATTCACCATATTTTTCGCCAAACAACATCATGGCTCCCAAAGCTTTGGCATCTTCAATCGGCATGGAACGATTTTCTTCACGTCTTGAATTTTCCCTGATTTTCGCATTGGCCAACTGTTCTACTTTTTCAATCTCCTCATCCGTCAATTTCTGAAAATGTGAAAAGTCGAAACGCAAATGGTCGGCATTCACCAGGGAGCCTTTTTGTTCTACATGAGTTCCAAGCACCTCGCGCAACGCTGCATGCAAAATATGAGTAGCTGTGTGGTTATTGGCAATACTTGTACGTTTACCTGAATTTACAACTGCTGTAAAAGTTTCCTCAGGGTAAGCAGGTAATTTTTCAACCAGATGAACCGAAAGATTATTTTCTTTTTGCGTGTCAAAAATGCTGGTTTTTACCCCGTCAAATTCAATGTATCCGGTATCTCCAACCTGTCCACCGGATTCTGCATAAAACGGAGTTTGATCGAATACCAGCTGGTAGAAAGATTTTTTCTTTTGTGTCACTTTGCGGTATCGTGCAATTCGCACTTCAGCCTGTAATTTATCGTAGCCCAAAAATTCTGTTTGGTCAATTTTGCGAATCTCCACCCAATCATCTGTTTCCTGGGCAGCTGCATTTCTTGACCGATCTTTTTGCGCCTGCATTTCAACCGCAAACTCATTATTATTTACTCCTAATCCATTTTCACGGGTAATCAATTCAGTCAAATCCAAAGGAAAGCCAAAAGTATCGTAAAGTACAAATGCATCTTTTCCTGAGATTTCCTTTAAATCAGCCTTTTTGGTTTTGGTAATTATATCATCCAATAATTTTATTCCTGTTGAAAGTGTACGTAAAAAACTTTCCTCTTCCTCTTTTATTACTTTTTCAATTAAAGTTTGCTGGCTCACCAGTTCAGGGAATGCTTCCCCCATTGTTTCTTTTAACACATCAACCAGCTTAAAAATAAATGCTTCTTTAAAACCAAGGAATGTATAGCCATATCGTACTGCTCGACGCAAAATTCTGCGAATTACATAACCGGCTTTGTTGTTCGAAGGCAACTGTCCATCTGCAATGGCAAAAGCAACTGCGCGCAAATGATCGGCAACCACCCGCATTGCAATATCGGTTTTCTCTCCGCTGCCATATTTTTTATTACACAGTTTTCCAATTTCTGCAATTGTATTCTGAAAAACATCGGTATCATAATTTGAGGTTACGCCTTGTAATACCATACAAAGACGTTCAAATCCCATTCCGGTATCAACATGTTTGTCCGGGAGATTTTCGAGACTCCCGTTTGCTTTTCTATTAAACTGAATAAAAACCAGGTTCCAGATTTCAATTACCTGTGGATGATCCTGGTTTACCAAATCATGTCCCGGAATCAAAGCACGTTCTTCATCGGATCGGATATCCACATGAACTTCGGAACAAGGTCCACATGGCCCCGTATCACCCATTTCCCAGAAATTATCTTTTTTATTTCCATTCAGAATTCTGTTTTCAGGCAAATATTGTCCCCAGTATTTTGCTGCTTCATCGTCCCTATCCAGTTTATCATCTTTTGCTCCTTCAAAAACGGTTGCATACAATCTGTCTTTGGAAATTCCCATTCGGGTCACTAAAAATTCCCATGCCCAGTCAATAGCCTCTTTTTTAAAATAATCGCCAAACGACCAGTTGCCCAACATTTCGAACATGGTATGATGATAAGTATCGAGGCCAACTTCTTCAAGGTCATTATGCTTACCGGAAACGCGTAAACATTTTTGTGTATCTGCAACACGTGGGTACTTAACCGGCTCATTTCCTAAGAACTGATCCTTAAACTGGTTCATCCCTGCATTGGTAAACATCAGTGTTGGATCACCCTTAACTACCATCGGTGCTGAGTTTACTATCTGGTGTTCTTTCTCCCTGAAAAAATCAAGGAATGCTTTTCTTATTTCCTTTGAAGTCAGTCCCATATGAATATGCTTATTTCAATAATCTGTTAAAAATTGTCAACTGCATACAGCAATTTGCATCATATAAAATTAAAATAGTTAATTTTGCGCCTTGTTATTACGCAATAAATTAAGCGGGTGCAAAGTTATATGATTTAATGGATATCCATTAAACCATTATTTAAAAAGGTTTACCATATGGTGAAAAAAAGATATAGATTTAATCCAGACACCCTAAACTATGAAAGAACCGGCGTTTCCTTAAAGGAAAAGATCACGAAAATTCTGGCTTATTTTTCAAGCAGCCTTGTACTTTCGATGATAATTACCCTTTTAGCTGTTTATTTCTTTGAATCGCCAAAAACAAAAGCATTAAAAAGAGAAAATCAGGAACTCTTAACTCAATATGAATTGATGTTAAAAGATCTGGATAAGGTAGAAAATGTTTTAGCAGATCTACAACAAAGAGACGATAACATTTACAGGGTAATTTTTGAAACCGATCCGATTCCTTCTTCGGTAAGAAAAGCCGGATTCGGAGGTACCAATAAATATTCTCATCTCGAAAATTTATCGAATTCTGCTTTGGTTGTAGAGACAGCAAGAAAACTTGATATTCTGTCAAAAGAGGCATATATTCAATCCAAGTCGTTTGATGAAGTTATGGAACTTGCATTAAACAAGGAAGAAATGTGGGCCAGTATACCCGCAATTCAACCGCTGACAAACCGCGATTTAAAACGTACTGCCAGTGGCTGGGGATACAGAATTCATCCGATTTACAAGGTAAGGAAAATGCACTGGGGAATGGATTTTACAGCTCCGGTAGGCACTCCTGTTTTTGCTACCGGAAATGGAACCGTAACTGTAACAGCAGGTTCAAGAAGAAGCAGATCTAACCTTGGTCTGTATATTAAGATTGACCATGGATTTGGTTATGAAACGGTATATGGCCATTTGAACGGATTCAATGTAAAAAGAGGGCAAAAAGTAAAACGAGGAGATGTGATTGGATATGTTGGAAATACAGGAGCTTCTACGGCACCTCACCTGCATTACGAAGTACATAAAAACGGACAAAAAGTAAATCCGGCTTTCTATTACTTTAAAGATCTTTCTCCTGATGAGTATGACAGAATGATTGCAATTTCGTCAAACATTGGTCAAACACTTGATTAATTTTAATCCGGTTGAACATTCTTTCATCTTTTATTCTTTATTATCTTAGCTTTGTTTATTGGCTATAGATAACAAAATTAAATGCCTTATAAAAAACCCAAAATAGAGAAAATCTTCTACTCGATTGGCGAGGTTGCAGACATTATCGGAGAAAGCCAATCACTTATTCGTTATTGGGAAAACCAGTTTGAAAGTTTAAAACCTCATAAAAACAAAAGGGGAACCCGGCTGTTTAGCAAAGAAGATATAGAAACTGTAAAGCTTATACATCATCTGGTTAAAGAGCGGGGAATGACAATTAAAGGTGCCCGGCAAAAATTAAAAGATAACCGGGAAGAAACAACTCACAATTTTGAAATTGTGCAACGCCTTCAGAATATTCGTCAGCAATTAGTGGAAATCAAAGACGAACTTCAGGATTAAATATCACAACAAAAATTAGAAATAACCGATGACCAAATTAAAAGAAGTAACAAGCTTTCTGGAAAATATTGCTCCTGTTAGTTTGCAGGAATCGTACGATAATGCAGGATTAATAACCGGAGATTCAAATACAGGAGTAGACAAAATTCTTGTAAGCCTCGATGTTACTGAAAAAGTGGTGGATGAAGCCATCAAACTAAATGCCCAACTTATTGTAGCTCACCATCCTGTTATATTTTCCGGACTAAAGAAAATAACCGGAAGAAATTATATCGAAAGAACAATAATAAAAGCCATTAAAAACGACATTGCTATTTACGCTGCCCATACTAACCTGGATAGTGTTCAAAACGGGGTGAATGGAAAAATCTGTGAGAAACTGGGGCTGGAAAACTGTAAAGTATTACAACCTGCAAGTCAACAGCTAAAAAAACTTGTAACCTTTATTCCTGTTGATCATGCAGATTCGGTGCGGGAGGCAGTATTTAATGCCGGAGCCGGAAATATTGGCAATTACGACAGCTGTGGCTATGTTACTGAAGGTGTGGGAAGTTTCAGGGCAAACGACAATGCTAATCCTTTTGTTGGCAAAAAAGGTGAAATTCATGCAGAAAAAGAATTGAGGTTCGAATCTATATTCCCAAGGTATATACAAGGAAAAGTAATATCAGCTTTGCTTGAAGCACATCCTTACGAAGAAGTCGCTTATGACATCTACCCATTGGATAATAACTCTGAAAAAACCGGGATGGGAATGCTTGGCACACTTCCTCAGCCAATGAATGAGAAGGAGTTTTTAAAGTTTTTAAAAAGCACATTTAACACTGTTTTAATAAAACACACCGCCCTATTGGGTAAACCAATTAAAAAAGTTGCAGTTTGTGGTGGTTCCGGATCATTCCTGCTAAATAAGGCCATTGGCAAAGGAGCCGATATTTTTGTCTCAGGAGATTTTAAGTATCATCAGTTTTTTGATGCCGAGGATAAAATAGTAATCGCAGACATTGGCCATTTTGAAAGCGAGCAATTCACTAAAGAACTTTTTTATGAGTTACTTACAAAAAAATTCCCTACTTTTGCAGTCCATTTATCAGAAGTGGTAACCAATCCGGTTCATTATTTCTGAAAAGTAAATTGAAATATTAAACATTTTAGCGATGAACACACCATATTCAAAGCATGACGAAAAAGACGTTTCGGTAGAACAAAAGCTTCGCGCTTTGCACGAACTACAAACTGTGGTTTCTGACGTTGATAAAATTAAAATTTTGAGAGGAGAATTGCCACTTGAAGTTCAGGATTTGGAAGACGAAATTGCAGGTTTAAAAACAAGGTTGATTAATCTCGATAGTGAAATTAAAAATCTTGACACCTCAATTAATAACAAAAAAATTGCTATTAAAGATTCGCAAGCATTAATTGCCAAATATACTGAGCAACAAAACAATGTTCGTAACAATCGTGAATTTGATTCTCTTTCCAAAGAAATAGAATTCCAAAATCTCGAAATTGAATTGTCTGAGAAGAGGATCAAGGAATTTACAACCGAGATGACAGAAAAGGAACAAACCATTACCAATTCAAAAGAGTTACTTTCTGAAAGGGAAGAAGATTTGGAACGTAAAAAAGCTGAACTTCAGGAGATTCAGGAAGAAACAAAAATTGAAGAGGAAAAACTAAAAGGCAAATCTGAAAAAATCGAATCATTTATTGAGCCTCGGTTGTTAACTGCTTTTAAGCGAATCAGAAAAAATGCCCGTAACGGTTTGGCTGTAGTAACTATTCAACGTGATGCATGCGGGGGTTGTTTTAACAAAATACCACCACAAAGACAAATGGACATTGCCAACCGTAAGAAAATTATTGTTTGTGAGTATTGTGGAAGAATTTTGGTTGATCCAAAAATCAATATTGTTGAGGAAGATGCAAAATAGAGAATAACAACTCAAAATATAATAGGAGCCGGATTAAAATTTTAGTCCGGCTTTTTTATGCTTAATCCTCCGCCTTTTTATAAACTACCCTTTAACCACATCTTTTGAGACTTTTATTTCAAATTAGGCATAGATAATTTCGTCCGGGCCATCCCATACGTTCTAAACTACTTTCGTCGCCGGACGATTTAATACTGCTCCTTAGCCCAGTGCTAAGTGTCTTCGCATTGCTCAGTCACACGCACTGGGCTAATGCTTACCGCCCACTTCGGGGCTCTACAACAAGCACCAAAGGTGCGTCAGCTAACAGCCCAGGTTAAGCGGATGAAAGAAGCGCCGCCCTGGGAAAGAGAACAAGAAAGACAAAGGCGCAACTTGCCAGCTTTTTGAAAACAACTGTTACATGCGCCGCATATTTGTCGTTTATCAGAAAGAATACGCTTAAAATATTTGTGTATAAAGGTGTTTTTCAAAGGGGAAATTTAAAGGGGATTAAAAAATTATTTATTGTTGATAGTAATTCTTAGGAATCATATGTTATTTGTGTTCAATTATTGCAATTATGTTAATCATAATAAATTGAATAAAAAATTTTGTCTGCATGGCTATTCATAACAATTCTTAATTATCTTTAGAAACTGTTAAATCAAATTCCTGAAAATGTCGCTTTTAAAAGAAAAATTAGGTTTGTATACCGATTTTTATGAATTAACCATGGCTGCAGGTTATTTCGAAAGAGGAAAGAAAGATGAGCAGGTATCGTTTAATTACTTTTTCAGGACTAATCCTTTTAACGGCGGATTTACAGTTTTTGCAGGACTTGGTGATTTAATCGAGCTTCTTACACAATTTACCTTTAGCGGTTCAGATTTAAATTACCTAAAGGAACAGGGATTTAAATCCGGCTTTCTTGAATACCTCAAAAATTTCAAATTTTCAGGTAATATATTAAGCGTTAAAGAAGGCGAAATTATTTTCCCTAACGAACCTGTATTGCGTGTAGATGGCAATATTATTGAATGTCAGCTTATTGAAAGCCTGCTGTTAAATATTCTCAATTTTGAGTCCTTAATTGCTACCAAGGCATTCAGAATAAAACTGGTTGCAGGAGATAAATTATTTTCTGATTTTGGGTTAAGACGTTCTCAGGGTTTTGGCTCTTTCCATGCAAGCAGAGCAGCAATTATTGGAGGCGCATCCTCTACTTCGCATGTACTGGCCGGCAAATTATTCGGAATTCCGGTAACAGGGACACAGGCACACAGCTGGATTCAGAGTTTCGAAAGTGAGTTGGAAGCTTTTCGTGCCTATGCAGAAGTACATCCTAAGAACACAATTTTGCTTGTTGATTCCTACGACACTTTAAAATCAGGTGTTCCAAACGCTATAATTGTGGCAAAAGAAATGCTGGCAAAAGGTCAAAAGCTTAAAGGCATTAGGCTGGATAGTGGCGATCTGGCATACCTGAGCAAAAAAGCAAGAAAAATGCTCGATGTTGCAGGGCTTAAGGAAGTCAAAATAATTGCATCAAATCAGTTAAACGAATTTGTAATAAAAACACTAATAAAAGATCAGGATGCAGCAATTGATGCATTTGGAATAGGTACTGAACTGGTTACCGGGAAAAATGATGCCGCCCTTGATGGCGTTTATAAACTGGTTGAGATTAACGGGCAACCAAAAATGAAATTGTCGGAAAACATTGAAAAAAATACATTACCATCGAAAAAACAACTTTACCGGTTTTTTGATGAAAACAAAAAATTTTACCGTGATGTAATTGCGCTTGACAATGAAAATCCTGAAGATATTACTTCTGTTTATCATCCCGCATATCCTGAAAAAAATACAGAAGTAAAAGGATTAAAATATGAGAAACTATTGCATGAGGTAGTTAAATCGGGAGTAGTACTTGCCAAAAAACAATCGCCAATAGAAATCAATAATTTTCTCAGCGGGCGGATAGTATTGTTACCCGATGAACATAAGAGATTTATTAGCCCACATATATACAAAACAGGAATAACAAGTAAATTAATGCAAACCCGAAACATAGTAACAAAACAAATTAAAAAAACGCTTTAAATGTAAAAAGATGATTGAAATTACCCGGCCAACATTGGTGGTTGACAAAAAGAAATGCCTTCAAAACATCGAGAAAATGGCAAACAAAGCTGCAGATTTCAAGCTACGTTTCCGTCCCCATTTCAAAACCCACCAGTCGGCCAAAATTGGTGAATGGTATCGGGAATATGGCGTGAATGCCATCACTGTTTCTTCAGTTCAAATGGCCGAATATTTTGCCGGACACGGTTGGGATGATATTACAATTGCTTTTTCACTAAATATTCGTGAAATTAAAAATATAAACCGGCTCGCTGAAAAAATAAAACTTCAACTTTTAGTTGAAAATACCGAGGCTGCGGAAGTGCTTGCTGAAAAAATCAAATACCCCGTCGAGGTCTGGATTAAAATTGACACAGGCTATAACCGTACCGGAATTATTTCCTCCAATTCGTATTATATAGAGTCGGTGGTAAACAAAATCACACAAAGTTCAAAACTTACCTTTAAGGGTTTTTTAACTCATACGGGACACACATATTACGCCAGTTCTACAGATGAAATATTTAGCCGTCATTTTGATGCACTGTTAAAATTGCGTTCTTTAAAACAACAATACAGATTTAAATTTCCTGATGTAGAAATCAGCATGGGCGATACACCGGCAGCAAGTATTGCCACCAGTTTTGACGGAGTTGATGAAATTCGCCCGGGCAATTTTGTATTTTATGATTTAATGCAACACAGTCTTGGCGTTTGCCGCCTTACTGACATTGCGGTTAAAGTGGTTTGTCCGGTTGTTGCTAAACACCTGTTGCGAAATGAAGTGATAATTCATGGCGGAGCGGTGCATTTTTCGAAAGATGAGATTATTAATATTGACGGGAAAGCAATGTATGGAAGAATAATTATTCATAAAGGTGAAGAAAAAGTTATGCTCGATCAGATGAACTATCTATCTAAACTTTCGCAGGAACACGGAACTTTGAAGGTTGCTCATAATCAATTCCATAATTTCGAAATTGGCGATTTGGTTGAAATTGTACCTGTCCATTCATGTTTAACCGCTAATTTAATGGGGCATATGAGAGCCACAGACGGTGAACTTATCGAGATGATGCCAAAGTATTGAGGGAAGTCGGGAGTCGGGAGTCGGGAGAAGGAAGAAGTTTTCAGTCTCAGTTTTCAGGTAATCAGAAATTTCTAAAATTTTAACCAGCAATAATAATATGAAGCCAAGACTAAATATCGTAACCCTGGGAGTTAAAAACTTAAAAAAAACGAGTAAGTTTTATCAAAATGCACTGGAGTGGAAACCCACGAAGGACAGTGATGATAAAATCGTGTTTTTTGCTCAGGGAGGAATTGTATTGGGATTGTACCCTTTGGATGAACTCGCAAAAGATGCCGAAGTCTCTCCGGAAAGATATGGCTTTTCAGGAGTAACTTGTGCCATTAATCTCGATTCAAAAGAAGCGGTCGACAAATTATATCATTCTATTATTGCGAAAGGTGGAAAATCTTTAGTCGAGCCCCGTGAAACATTTTGGGGAGGTTACGATTGTTACTTTGCCGATCCCGATGGTCATACGTGGGAAATTGCCTGGGCACCATTTTGGAAATTTGATAAACAGGGCAGTTTGATTATGGAATAATTTCCTGATACAGTGCAGTATTCATAGCATGACTTTGACCTAAATTGAGCGATTGCTTTTCTCGTTAGGTTGAAGTCTAGCTAGCCAAGGATATTTAAGATAAAAACCGGGAGTCATCATAAATTGATTACCGGTTTTATTGCTTGTAG